>Ga0307502_10000347_pt1 | contig 12284 bp, 8 predicted proteins | sample 16_S_MG_FD_201364 | JGI IMG/M metagenome (GOLD analysis project Ga0307502, IMG submission 201364) | Soil microbial communities from Populus trichocarpa stands in riparian zone in the Pacific Northwest, United States - 16_S | ecosystem: Environmental > Terrestrial > Soil > Riparian zone > Trees... | reverse complement strand
TGTCCAAGCGGTTGGTCAAGGACGACGAGCTCACCTCGATCCACATCGAGGAGTACGAGATCGACGCCCGCACGACGAAGCTCGGCGATGAGGAGATTACCCGCGACATCCCCAACCGCTCGGAGGAGTCGCTGCGCAACCTCGACGACCGCGGCATCGTCCGCGTCGGCGCCGAGGTCGGCTCGGGCGACCTGCTCGTCGGCAAGGTCACGCCGAAGGGCGAGACCGAGCTGACGGCCGAGGAGAAGCTGATCCGCGCGATCTTCAAGGAGAAGGCGCGCGAGGTTCGCGACACCTCGCTGAAGGTGCCCCACGGCGAGGGCGGCGTCGTCATCGACGTGATGACCTTCGGCCGCGACGAGGGCGATGACCTGCCGCCGGGCGTCAACCACTTGGTGCGCGTGTTCGTCGCCAAGAAGCGCAAGATCTCCGAGGGCGACAAGCTCGCCGGACGCCACGGCAACAAGGGCGTGATCTCCAAGATCGTCGACGAGGCCGACATGCCGTTCATGGAGGACGGCACGCCGGTCGACGTGATCCTCAACCCGCTCGGCGTGCCGAGCCGGATGAACGTCGGCCAGATCCTCGAGACCCACCTCGGGTGGGCCGCCGCCGAGGGCTGGTACGACGACGGCAGCGTGGCCTACAAAGACGCGCAGGATCAGGCCGTCGACGGTCGCCCGGGCAAGGTCTACACGGCCACCCCGGTCTTCGACGGCGCGTCGGTCGAGGACGTCGACAACGCGCTTGTGAAGTGGCAGGACGAGCACAAGGGCCGCATCCGGATGGACATCGACAAGTCGCGCCCGGCCGGCATCAAGGCGTCGGGCAAGTTCACGCTTTACAACGGGCGCACCGGCGAGCCGTTCGAGGAGCAGGTGACGGTCGGCTACATGTACATCCTCAAGCTCCTGCACCTCGTTGACGACAAGATCCACGCCCGCTCCACGGGCCCGTACTCGCTGGTTACGCAGCAGCCGCTGGGCGGCAAGGCGCAGTTCGGCGGTCAGCGCTTCGGTGAGATGGAGGTGTGGGCGCTGGAGGCCTACGGTGCGGCGTACACCCTGCAGGAGATGCTGACGATCAAGTCCGACGACACCGTCGGCCGCGTGAAGGCCTACGAGGCGATCGTCAAGGGCGAGAACATCGCTGAGCCGTCGATTCCGGAGTCCTTCAAGGTGCTGCTCAAGGAGATGCAGTCGCTGGCGCTCGACGTCAACGTCGTCTCCGAGGAGGGCGCCCGCGCCGAGATGCGAGACGAGGACGACGACCTCCTGCGCGCGGCAGAGGAGCTCGGCATCGATCTCTCAGGCGTGCGCGCGGCCAACGGCGAGGCCGCAGACGCGCCGGCGGGCGAGGCCCTCGAAGAGCCCGAAGCGGAGGCCGACGAGGACATCGAGCCCGACGACACGGAGATCGTGGTCAACGTCGACCCCGACATCGTGGCCGGCGTCGACCCCGACGTCGTGGTCGTCGACGACGCCGACATCGACATCGACGTCGAGACGGCCGAGACGTAGGCCCGCGCCGGACCTCCGCCTGAACACCCTTTGCGGCCGCCTCGAGGCGGCCAAACCCCCCGCAGCAGATTGGAATCACCTTGATCGACATCAATAACTTCGACGCCATCGAGATCAGCCTGGCCTCGTCCAAGCAGATCCGCGGCTGGAGCTCCGGCGAGGTCACCAAGCCGGAGACGATCAACTACCGCACGCTGAAGCCCGAGAAGGACGGCCTGTTCTGCGAGCGCATCTTCGGTCCGACGAAGGACTGGGAGTGCTACTGCGGCAAGTACAAGCGCGTCCGTTACAAGGGCATCGTCTGCGAGCGCTGTGGCGTCGAGGTCACGCGCTCGAAGGTGCGCCGCGAGCGCATGGGCCACATCGACCTCGCCGCCCCCGTCAGCCACATCTGGTTCTTCAAGGGTGTGCCGAGCCGCATCGGCTACCTGCTCGACATGGCGCCCAAGGAGCTCGAGAAGGTCCTGTACTTCGCCGCATCGATCGTCACATGGGTCGACGCGGAGGCGCGCGAGCGCGACATGGCCGAACTCGAGACGAAGGTCAACGAGGTCCTGGACTCCTACGCCGCCGAGCGTGAGGAGCGCGTGCTCGAGCTCTCCGAGCAGCAGGCCCGCCGCGAGGGCTACCTCGAGCACGGCGGCCAGAAGGAGTTCGACGACGACGACCACCTCTGGGCCGAGGCGCTGGACATCGACATCAAGAAGCTCGACGACGACGAGCGCGCGAAGCTCCTGAAGGACCTGAAGAAGACCTTCGAGTCGGACATCTCCGACACCGAGGCCTACATCGAGGACGCGGCCGAGCGCATGCGCCAGGTCTGGGATCTCTTCAAGGACATGGAGCCCAAGCGCATCGAGCACGACGAGACGATCTTCCGCGAGCTCAAGGAGCGCTTCGGCTCGCCCTACGGCTTCGGCGAGTACTTCCGCGGCGGCATGGGCGCCGAGGCGATCCGCGACCTGCTCGAGCAGGTCGACCTCGAAGCGGAGGCCGAGGAGCTCGGCGAGATGGTGCGCACCGCCAAGGGCCAGAAGCAGGCTCGCGCGGTCAAGCGCCTGAAGGTCGTCGCGGCCTTCATCTCGTCCGGCAACCGTCCCGAGCAGATGGTGCTCGAGGCCGTTCCGGTCATCCCGCCGGAGCTGCGCCCGATGGTCCAGCTCGACGGCGGGCGCTTCGCCACGTCGGACCTCAACGACCTCTACCGCCGCGTCATCAACCGCAACAACCGGTTGAAGCGGCTGCTCGACCTCGGCGCGCCCGAGATCATCGTCAACAACGAGAAGCGCATGCTCCAGGAGGCCGTCGACGCGCTGTTCGACAACGGCCGCCGCGGGCGCCCCGTGACGGGTCCGGGCAACCGGCCGCTGAAGTCCCTGAGCGACATGCTCAAGGGCAAGCAGGGCCGCTTCCGCCAGAACCTGCTCGGCAAGCGCGTGGACTACTCGGGCCGCTCGGTCATCGTGGCCGGCCCGTACCTGAAGCTGCACCAGTGCGGGCTGCCCAAGCTCATGGCGCTCGAGCTGTTCAAGCCGTTCATCATGGCTCAGCTCGTCGAGCGCAAGGCCGCGCAGAACATCAAGGCGGCCAAGAAGATGGTCGACTCGATGATCCCGGAGGTCTGGGACGTGCTCGAGCAGGTCATCCACGAGCATCCGGTGCTGCTCAACCGCGCGCCGACGCTGCACCGCCTGGGCATCCAGGCCTTCGAGCCCGTGCTCGTCGAGGGCAAGGCGATCCAGGTGCACCCGCTCGTCTGCCATGCGTTCAACGCCGACTTCGACGGCGACCAGATGGCGGTCCATCTCCCGCTCTCGGCTGAGGCGCAGGCGGAGGCTCGCATCCTCATGCTGTCGTCGAACAACATCCTATCTCCGGCGCATGGCGCGCCGCTGGCCACCCCGACGCAGGACATGATCCTCGGCGCGTACTACCTGACCTACGGGCCTGAGCCGGAGGAGCTTGCGAAGGTCGACCGTTCCACGCACGACCCGCGCCCGCACGTCTACCGCACCGCGCAGGAGGCCGAGCTCTCCTACGAGCTGGGCGGCGTCAAGCTGCACGACCTCGCCGAGTTCCGCCCGCTGGGTCGCGAGGGCGGTCACGTCCTGACGACCGTCGGTCGGATCATCTACAACGACCGCATCGAGCGCGCGCTGCTGGAAGCTATGGGCGACGAGTTCGACCCGACGACGTACGAGTTCATCAACCGCTCGATGAAGAAGCGCGACACGACCGAGCTCGTCGACCAGCTCGTTCAGACCTACGGCGCGACGACGATCTCGCAGGTGCTCGACGCCTTCAAGGACCTCGGCTTCGAGTTCGCCACGAAGGCCGGCATCACGATCTCCAAGAACGACGTCGTGATCCCGCCGAGCAAGGGCGAGATCGTGCGCTCCTACGAGAAGAAGGTCGCCGAGCTGACCTCCCAGTACGACATGGGCCTGATCACGCAGGAGGAGCGCCACGAGGCGATCGTCGAGCAGTGGAACGCGTGCACGGAGGAGGTTGCCGACGCGATGGTCGCCAACCTCGACGTCCTGAACCCCATCTTCATGATGGCCAACTCGGGCGCCCGCGGCTCGTTCAAGCAGATCCGCCAGCTCGCCGGCATGCGTGGGCTGATGGCCAACCCGAAGGGCGACATCATCGAGCGTCCCGTGAAGGCGAACTTCATGGAGGGCCTGGATGTGCTCGAGTACTTCACCTCGACGCACGGGGCGCGCAAGGGTCTGGCCGACACGGCACTGCGCACTGCCGACTCCGGCTACTTGACGCGCCGTCTGGTCGACGTCGCCCAGGACGTGATCATCCGCGAGGCCGACTGCGGCACCGAGGAGTTCATCGAGCTGCCGTTGTACATCGAGACGGGCGATCTCAACGCCAACCTGCTCGGGCGCTTCGCGGCCAGGGTCATCGCAACCAAGCGCGGCCGGGTGATCGTCGAGAAGGGCGGTGAGATCGACCGTCCCGAGCTCGGCGACATCATCGCCTCCGCCGACCAGCTCGCGACCGACAACCACGGTGTCGTGAAGATCGCCGTGCGCTCGGTGCTGAAGTGCGAGGCCACGAGCGGCGTCTGCCAGTCTTGCTACGGGCGCTCGATGGCCTCCGGCAAGACGGCGCAGATCGGCGACGCGGTGGGCATCATCGCGGCCCAGTCGATCGGCGAGCCCGGGACGCAGCTGACGATGCGCACGTTCCACACCGGCGGCGTCGCCGGAGCGGACATCACGCACGGCCTGCCGCGCGTCGTGGAGCTGTTCGAGGCCCGCAAGCCCAAGGGCCTGGCGAAGATCGCCGAGCAGGACGGGGTCATCACGATCGAGGACTCCGACAAGGCGCTGACCGTCGTCATCACCGACGACGCGGGCGAGGAGCACCGCCACACGTTCCCACGCCGCACGCGCCTGTTCGTCGAGAACGGCCAGCGCGTCGAGGCCGGCACGCAGCTCAACGAGGGGTCGCTGTACCCGCACGAGCTGCTGGCGATCCGCGGCCGTACGGAGACCGAGCAGTACCTCGTCAAGGAGGTGCAGGAGGTCTACGTGTCCCAGGGCGTGGACATCAACGACAAGCACATCGAGCTGATCGCGCGCCAGATGCTCAAGAAGGTGCGCGTCGACCAGAAGGGCGACACGGACTACCTCCCGGGGGTGTTCGTCGACCGCTTCGAGTTCGCGCGCGTCAACGGCGACATCATCGCCAAGGGCGGCGAGGCGGCCCAGTACGAGGACATCATCCTCGGCATCACGAAGGCGTCGCTGAACACTGACTCCTTCCTCTCGGCGGCCTCCTTCCAGGAGACGACGAAGGTGCTGACCGATGCCGCCCTTGAGGGCAAGATCGACCGCCTCAACGGCCTGAAGGAGAACGTGATCATCGGCAAGCTGATCCCGGCGGCCACCGGCTTGAAGCGCTACCGGCGCATCGAGATCGAGCCGGCGGAGCCGCTGCCGCGGGCGATGGACGATGTCGGCCTGCTCGACCAGGACGAGATCGCCGCTGAGCTCGGGCTCGGCGACGGCGACGGCCTGGGCGGCTTCGGCTCAGCCTTCAACGAGGACATCGCCTCGCTGGAGGAGATCGGCACGGGCGCCGGGGACACCGGCTTCGCCGAGGAGCTCGCCGACCTGGACGTGCCAGACGAGCGCGAGTAGATCGCGGCGCTTGGTTCTGCACGAGGGCCCGCCAGGTTTGGCGGGCCCTCGTCAGTTGCGCGCCGGGTGCCTGGTCGATCTGTTCATGCCTGACCTGAACAACTCGGCCCGCCCCTCGGGCGAGGGCAATGCTTGCGCCCTGGTGCGCCACACGCGGCCGGCATCTGCCGCCGTACGCCCTCACCGTCTCTGGGACTGCGCGCTCACCTGCGCCAGCGCTGACGCGAACCGCTCGCCCTGCCCGGCGTTCGTCTCCACGACCGCCCGCGCTCGCAGGCAGGTGCGCATCCGCCGTGGGGCCACCGCGCGATCGAGGCGCACGACCCGGCCGTGACGGTCGAGCCATAGGAGGTCAAGCTCGAAGCGCATCCCAGCGGTGTGGATCGAGCGGCAGCGGTCGAAGAGCATCGCGTGGTCGGCGGGCAGGTCGTCGAGCCTTGCGAGGCCCAGCATCCTGGAGCGGCGGTTGCCGGCGACGAGGAGCGCGAGCCCGCCCGGCAGCGGGCGGCACTCGAGGCCGTCGAAGCGTGCGCCGAGCGTCACTGCGGCCGAGTCCGCGGCGTCGAGGGCCTCCCGCCGGGCAGTGCGCCGGCCCACGCTCGCAGGCGCGCGGCGTGCGCCTGGATGAGCCCCGATGCCGGCGCCGTCTCGACCAGAAGGGTCGGCCCTTGTCGACGGGCGGCCCATGCGCGGCAGGCGTCGTCGTGGGCGTCGTCGATCCATGCGAGCGCGCGCTCTGCGCCGGCATAGGCATCGATCGCCGCGAGCTTCCAATGGCCGTGTCCGCGGACCGGATTGCGGTCGAAGGAGAGAAACGGGAGCGCGCTGGGTAGACCGAGCGCTCGGGGCAGGTGCTCGTTGGCCTTCTCCTCCCAGCCGCTGCACCAGACAAGGTCGAACGACGGCATGAGTGCGAGCAGGTGGTTTCCCGCGACGCCCGAAAGGAAATGCATGATCCCGTCCACGTTGTGGAAGGCGCCCGCCGGACGAACGTTCGATTTCCAGTCCCACAGCGAGATGACGCCGTCGATGTCAACGAAGAGGATCGGTTTGTCCCGCATCCGTTGTGATTCTGTGGAAATTCTGTCTGTGCCCGTCATCGTGCCCTGGATCTCGCTAGCCTGCCTTCAACGCACGACGCGGGTCAAGCATGTCCACCGGGCTGTCGATGGTAGGGGTGTCGCCCGGCGCCTAGCATCGCCGTCGTCGGACCCGTCGCGCTGATCGCCTCATGGCTATTCAACTTGGCATACTCATCGCACTGCTGTGCGCGTTCGCGTCGAACCTGGCGTTCCTGTACAAGCACCGCGGAGCCTGCAGCGCCTGCAGCGTCGACATCCGCCACCCGCTGCGCTCGGCGGCGTCGCTGTGGAGCCAGCGCTGCTTTGCGATCGGCATGGGCGTGGGCCTCATCGCCTGGCTGCTGCACGTCGTCGCGATCTCACTGGCGCCGCTGTCGATCGTGCAGGCGGTGCTCTCCGGCGGGCTCGTGCTGCTCGCCGTGATGGCCGACCGCCTGTTCGGTTTCAGCGTCGGGCCGCGCCAATGGTGGGGCCTCGCGATGACCGGCGTAGGCCTCATCCTGCTCGGGGTCACGCTGCCGGCCAGCCATGGCGCGCACGCGTCCTTCTCGGTGGCCGCGATGATCGCCTTCGAGGCCGGCCTGTTCGGGCTCGGCGCCCTGTTCATCATGGGCCCGCGCCTCGGCGGTCCAGCCGAGCACCACGGCGTCATGCTCGCGGCCGCGGCCGGCATCCTGTTCGGCGTCTGCAACCTCGGCGTCAAGGCGCTGACCGGCATCGTCGGGCCGCACGGCGTTACCGGCGTGCTGCTCAGCCCGTGGATGTGGGTCGCCCTGTGCGCCTCGGCGGCGGCGTTCTACGCTTCGGCGCGCTCACTGCAGGACGGCGATGCCGTCCCGGTGATCGCGATCACCGGCACCGCCGCGAACATCGCGACGATCGCCGGCGGCATCATCGTCTTCGGCGATCCGATCCCCAGCGACGCGCTGGGCATCGCGGTGCAGGCGTTTGCCTTCGTGCTCGTCATCGTCGCTTCAGCGCTTACGCCGGTGCCGATCCGCGCCGCGCGGGCAGCGACCGGCGCTCCGGCGGCGTCGGCGGCGTAAGGCTGAGTGGCTCGAGCTCGTACTCGAGCAGCTCGACGCCCAGTTCGTTCGACGGATCGCTCGCGCCGGTGGGCCGCCAGCCGCGGCGCGCGTAGAAGGCCCGCGCTCGCGCCTGGCCCGCCGGGGTCCACAGCCGGGCGCCCTCAAAACCGCGCTGCGCCATGCCGTCGACGATGTGCGCGTGCAGTTCGTGCGCGACGCCGCTGCCCCAGTACGGCTCGCGCACGAACAGGTGCGCCAGTCGCGCGAGGCCACCGAGCGGCCGCACGTCGCCGGGGTGCTCCGGTCGCGCCGCCGCGTGCCCGACCGGTTCGCGACCTTCGAAGGCGATCACGGCCCACGAGCCGTCGCGGGGAAAGCGCTGTACCAAGCCGGTCAGCATCTCCAGGCGGTCCGGCGGCTTCCATCTCACGTCCGCCCACGAGCGGTACGTCATGAAGCCGGCGACGAGATTGTCGGCGATCGTGCCAAGGTCGGCCGTCGTGGCGGCTCTGAACGTGAACCTGGCCATATGCTCCAGGCTAGCCTTGCCGGGCAAGCTTCGGACCGACCAAGTCAGTCCGCGAACCGGCCAGCAGCACGCCGGCGACCTGCTCGGGGTCGTCCCAGGTCGGGACGTGGCCGCAGCCGGCGAGCCACACGCGCCGCGCGCGGCGCATGATCGCGCGCGCGCGACGGCCCTGTGCGTCCCGGGCCCAGTCCACATCGCGAGATCCACCGCCCGATCGAGCACGCGCGCTGTCGTGCCCGAAGCGCCGAGCGACATGCGCGCGAACGCGCGCTCGCGCCCGCGTGCGAAGCCGATCGGCGAGAGCGCGGTGGCGGTGCGGGCGCGGCCCGTGCGCGCAGCACAAGCGGCTCGCCGGAGCCCTGGCGGACATGGTTGAGCACCGGGCAAATCTAGTCCTCGAGCCCGGTCATCCAGGGCCGGACCAGGAATGGTCGCCGCATGCCGGCGCGCCAGACGGCAGAATGGCGCCGATGAGGCGCCCGCCCACGGCCGCCGTGCTGTCGGCTGTCCTCGCCGCGGCGCTGCTGACGAGTACCGCTACGGCCAAGACGGCTGCGCCGAAGCAGTCCACGGCAACGACGAAAAAGAAGCAGGCGAGCATCCCTGTGCCGTCGCTGCCCCGCGCGGCTCCCGGCCTGGAGACGATCGTGCAGGACGACGGCCTGATGCTCTACCGGCCCGCCGAGGAGGTCAAGGCCGCGGTCGCGCGGATGAAGGCGCTCGGCATCGACCGCGTGCGCATCACGGCCAGCTGGTCGTCGTTGACCCGCGGGGCCGACCTCGAGCAGAAGCCGGACTTTGACGCCCGCGATCCGGCCGCATACGAACAGTCGCGCTGGAAGGCGCTGGACACGGCGATCCGCGCCATCACGGCCGGTGGTCTGAAGGCGCTCGTCGACATCGGCTTCTGGGCGCCGCCGTGGGCGACGAGCGATCCCGGCCCGCGGGCGCGTGCGGACATCGACCCTCAGGCCTACGCCGACTTCGCCGCTGCCGTCGCGCTGCGCTACTCGGGCGCCTTCGCGCCGACGCCCGAGCCCATCGAGGAGGCGCCGTCGCCGACGCCCGATCAGGACCTCCTGCAGTCGCTTCTCCAGCCCTTCGTGCCGTTTCCCGTGCCGAAGTTGCTCCCCGCGCCGGCCCAGCCGTCGCCGCCACCACCGCCTCCGCCGAGCGTCCGCGCCGCGCAGCTCGAGGCGCCGGACGAGCCGCTCCCGCGCGTGGACGAGTTCATCCTCTGGAACGAACCCAACCACCAGGGCCTGCTGCTGCCCCAGTGGGAGTCCGACGGGACGACGCCCGCGAGCCCGCGCGTCTACCGCGCGATGGTGCGCGCGGCGTACGCGGCGGTGAAGGGCGTGCGCCGCAGCGCGAAGGTGCTCATCGGCAACACGTCGAGCACCGGCGGCGGCCGCGGTGCCGGCCCGGTGCCGCCGCTCGAGTTCCTGCGCGATCTGGCGTGCGTGGATCGAAACCTCAAGCCGCGCTCCAGCGGCGACTGCGCCGGCTACACGGTGCTGCCCGGCGACGGCTGGGCCCACCATCCCTACGCACAGAACGAGCGCCCCTCGCGCGTCAGTCTCCCCAACAAGGAGCCAGACGACCTGCGCCTCGGCGATACCCCGCTCCTCGCCAGGACGCTGAACACGCTCGTGAAGACGGGTCGCCTCGCGCGCGGCAACCGCAACATCTACCTCACCGAGTTCGGCTACGAGACGAAGGGGATTCCCGGCCGGCCGCGCGTCGACGAGCTCAAGCAGGCGCGCTGGCTGACGTGGGCGGAGTACCTCGCCGACCGCGTGCCGACGGTGCGCTCCTTCGCGCAGTTTCTGCTGCGCGACCAGCCACCGTCGCCGACGCGGGTCTCACAGAGCGCGGGACGCCCGTTCGGCGAGTACTCGACGGGCCTGCTGAACATCGACGGCACCGACAAGCTCGCCGCGAAGACATTCCTCGCGGGCCTCTTCGCCCAGAAGCAGCCCAAGGGTCGCGTGCTCCTCTACGGGCGACTGCGACTCGGCGCGGGCAGGAAGACCGTCGTGCTCCAGCGCCGGCGACCGCGCGGCCGCTGGCAGCAGGTGCTGCGGCTGCGGATCGACGGTCGCGCGGCGTTTTCGCGCACGATCCGCCACCTGCCGGGCTCGACGTACCGACTGACCTACCGCGACGCCGGGGGCGCCCGCCACGACGGCATCGCGATCAAGCCGGTCCCAGCCGCGCGCTGAGCGACGTGGAGGGTTGCTAGCATCTCGCGCCGCATGCCTACGACGTCACAGCTAGTCCGCAAGGGCCGCAAGGTGCCCAAGAAGAAGCTCGCCACTCCGGGTCTGAAGTCCGGCAAGGGTCGCAAGAAGAAGGTCGCTGCCCCGCAGCGCCGCGGTGTCTGCACCCGCGTGTACACGACGACGCCCAAGAAGCCGAACTCCGCACTGCGCAAGGTCGCGCGCGTGAGGATCACGGGCTCGATCGAGGTCACCGCCTACATCCCCGGTGAGGGTCACAACCTTCAGGAGCACTCCGTCGTGCTGGTCCGCGGCGGCCGCGTCAAGGATCTGCCGGGCGTGCGCTACAAGGTCGTTCGCGGGACGCTCGACGCCGCCGGCGTCAGCGACCGCAAGAAGGCACGCTCGCAGTACGGCGTGAAGAAGAAGTAGTCGGATGCCCCGCCGCGCTGCCGCCCAGATCCGGCCCGTCGAGCCGGACCCCGTCCACCGCTCACGGATCGTCCAGCAGGTGATCAACAAGGTGATGCTGGACGGCAAGAAGTCGACCGCCGAGAAGATCGTCTACGACGCGCTTGCGATCATCGGCGAGCGGACCGGCAAGGATCCGGTCGAGCAGCTCGAGCTGGCGATCAAGACGCTGACCCCGGTGCTCGAGGTCAAGTCCCGCCGCGTCGGAGGCGCGACCTACCAGGTGCCCGTGGAGGTGCCCGCGCGCCGCGCGCGCACGCTGGCGGTCCGCTGGCTCGTCGAGTTCGCTCGCCAGCGGCGCGAGAAGACGATGGCCCAGCGCCTCGCCAACGAGCTCATGGACGCGCAATCTCAGCAGGGCGGCGCGTTCAAGCGCAAGGACGACACCTACCGCATGGCGCAGGCCAACAAGGCCTTCGCGCACTACCGCTGGTAGCTTCGTAGCTCGCGCCTCAAGCGAGTCGGTCCGCGCCATCTGAACCGTTCGAGCGCTACTTGCGCGCGGTCGCAGGTTTGTAGTCGTCGATGATCGGTCGGGGCACGGCGGCTGTCTGCGCAGCGCTAACGATGGTGGGGCTCGTGGATCTCGCTTCCGCTCAGGCACGAGCGCCGGCGCCGCGCCTGACCGCCCTGCGCTGCGTGCCGGCCACGGCGTCCGCCTGTCGCAGCGCGATCCGGCTCCCCGTCGGCAAGCAGATCCAGCTGCGCGGTCGCGGCCTCGTGAGCGGGATGCGCGTGACGTTCCGCTGGCCCAAAGGCGCGCTGGCGACGAAGCTTCGCCGCAGCAAGGTCGGCTGGTCGGCCGTCATTCCGCCTGGCACGGCGCTGGGCAAGATCGGGGTCACGGTCCGCGATCGCGCGCGGCGGCGATCGAACCCCCGCTACATCGTCGTCGTCGCCGAGGCGCCGCTGCCGCCGCGGGCGGCGACGGTTCCCGGCGCGCTGCCCGGCGTCTTCGAAGGCAGCGGGATGTGGATCTGGATGCTGCCCAAGAGCGAGGGCGGCAACCTCGACGCGATCGCCGCGCGTGCGCGCGCGGCCGCGATTCGCACCGTGTTCGTCAAGAGCGCCGACGCCACGAAGCTGTGGCCGCAGTTCACCCCCGCGCTCGTGCAGGGTCTGCACGACCGCGGCTTGCGCGTCTGCGCCTGGCAGTTCGTCTACGGCGCCGACCCCGTCGGGGAGGCGGCGATGGGCGTCGCGTCGGTGCAGGCCGGCGCGGACTGCCTCGTGATCGACGCGGAGACCGGCTACGAGGGCCGCTACGCCGCC
>Ga0307502_10000346_pt1 | contig 12291 bp, 10 predicted proteins | sample 16_S_MG_FD_201364 | JGI IMG/M metagenome (GOLD analysis project Ga0307502, IMG submission 201364) | Soil microbial communities from Populus trichocarpa stands in riparian zone in the Pacific Northwest, United States - 16_S | ecosystem: Environmental > Terrestrial > Soil > Riparian zone > Trees... | reverse complement strand
AAGCGCGTCTGACCAATCAACCCCGTTGCCAGGCCGTCGCACACCACGTGAGGCCATCAAGCGCACCTAACTACGCCCCCCACATGCCAGGCCGTCGCTCCTCCTCCCCCCGGCCCACCCCGGACCCCGGACCCGGCCAACCCACCTCGGCAACCCGAGGGCAGGCGAATCAGTACGTTCGGGCGCACCGGTAGTTGGACGCCTGGTTGACGTCACCACCGGTGTAGTGGGAGACCAGTGGGTAGCGGCACAGGTTTCGGGTGGCTGTTTCGCTTTGCGCGGGGAGGGTTTCGGGGGCTCTGCCTTGCTCCACCCATGTCACCACCGCCGCCAGTGGGTCTGTTGGGGCTGGGCCGGTGCCTCCGGCGCAATGGCCGACGCCCGGGGCCATGAACAGGCGGTAGAAGTCTTCTGTGTGGCCGGGGGTGGCTGCGTCTACTCGCTGGTAGTAGTCCTTTGTGCCTGCGGGGAAGATCAGTTCGTCCGCTTCGCCGTGCCAGGTGATCAGTTTGCCGCCGGCCGCCCTGAACGCGGTCAGGTTTGGGTTTGAGGTGTCGATGTTTGCGTACTCGCGCTTGGACTGGGCGAACAGGCGGTACCAGTCCGCGTACGTGATGGTCGACGTGTCGTAGGTGGGGTCGTGTAGTAGGAAGTCCTTGATCCAGTTGTCCGAGATGGGGAACGGGATGCCTTCCGTGCCGTCCTCCGTTGTGTTTGCTATGCCGTAGAACGGGGTGCCCTTCTGCATGCCGGACCACACGCCTGGGCCTGCCCAGATCTTTGCCACCACCTCGGCGTCTGATCTGGTGATTGTTATTTCCTGGCCGTTGCATTGGATCTTCTTGCCTACCAGCTGATACGGGTTGAAACGGCAATCCGCCGGGCTGCTTATGATGCCGTCCGCCGCTTTGTCCAGGGTGTCGCACGCGGCTATCGCCGCGGTGTTGAACGCTTCCAGTTCGCACTGGGTTGGGTGGTTGTTGGCCTCGTTCATCACTACCTGCGGCCACTGTTCCGCGGGGATGAACTTTGTCCAGTTGACTGCTGGTGCCGCGGCCACTATGCCGTCGTAGTCGGTCGGGTAGCGCTGGGCTTCCATCAGGCCCTGGCGGCCGCCCGTCGAGCAGCCGTTCCAGTATGAGTAGTTGGCCGGGTGGCCGTAGTACCGCGCCGTCACCTCTTTGCCTGCCACCGTCATGTCGTGCAGGGAGCGGTATGCGAAGTTGGTCAGCAGCTCCGGGTCGTTCGCCCAGGTGCCTGGATCCGCGATGTCGATCGGGACGCCTGCGTCGGTCGCTGCCGCCGCGTAGCCCTGCGTCAGTGCCGGGACCAGGCCTATCGCGAACAGGCCCGCCGCGTAGCCGCCGCCTCCGGTGCCCTGGAAGCGGCCGTTCCACGTGTTCGTCGGCAGCCACACGACGATGGTCACCGTGTCGTTCGCGCCTGGGTGGGTGAGGGTCACGGTCAGTTCGCAGAACGCCGGCAGGCCGGGGATCGGGTCCGGGTTGAACGGGCCGGGCGGCAGTGTGTAGCCGTCGGGGTGCGCCACGCCGGAGACGGACTGGACCCGTGCGCCCGGGACCGTCGGCGCGCTCATTCCCTCGCATGCGGTGGTCGTCGCGCTTGCCGGGCCTGCCAGCACTAGCAGTGCCAGTAGCGGTAGTAGTGCGGTCGCTAGTTTGGCGAGCCGTCGCATGGGGTCCCCCTTGTTCATATGTTCGATACTAGTTAGGTGATCATGGGGTGTCGAGCTGGGTGGCCAGGTCCAGGAAGCTGTTGGCGTACAGGTCGCATTCGACGTCCGCGGGGCGGTCCGCCTCTCGGTCCGGGCCCTTCTCCTGCGGGCGGTTCACGAACGCGGTGCGCAGGCCGGCCGCGCGGGCGCCGACCAGGTCCCACTTGTGTGCGGCCACCATCAGGACCTGCTCCGGTGCGACGTCGAGCACCGCGGCCGCGGTGTGGTAGACGGCGGCGTCCGGTTTGTAGGTCTGGGCCAGTTCGGCGGACAGGATGCAGTCGAACGGTAGTGCCGCGCCCTTCACCAGTCGGGTGAGCAGTGCGAAGCCGCCGTTCGACAGGGCGGCGGTCGTGTACCTGGTGCGGATGCGGGCTAGGCCGGACACCGAGTCCGGCCAGGCGGGCAGCTTGTGCCAGGCGCGGACGAGCTGGTTGCGGGTGTCGTCGTCGGCCTCGACGTCCAGCTCCCGCAACAGGTCGTCGAGTGACTCGCGGTGCAGGGTGTCCAGGTAGACCCAGTCGCGCTCGCGGCTGCGGACCCGGTTCATCGACGGGATGTACCGGTCACGCCAGCGTTGCGCGAAGTCGCCCGCGTCGACGTCCGGCAGTAGCGGGGCCACCTGGTCCGCGACTCCCGTGTACCAGTCGACGGTGGTGCCGAAGATGTCGAACGTCACGACGCGAATGTCCATACCGCCCAGGCAACCACAACTCAGGCCAAGCGGTCAGCTTTGCGCGACGAAGGACGCCTTCCTCGCGCCCAGCGTGCGGACGGGACCTTTCATCGCATGGGCTTCGGCGAGCCAGGTCACGTTGATCTGTCGCGCTTCGTCTCGGGCTGTGACGTGGTGCTGTGAAAGCACTTCGTGTTCAACGGTGGAGAGGACGACTCAGTCGCCGCGTTGTCGAAACACCGCTTGGGCGCATGGACTGTCGAATGTCGAATGTCGAATGTGGGTCGAACGGACGGTGTAACTCGGATTGAAGGGAACTGCCAGGTGACCGTCGAACGCGATCTCGAAGGCAATCAGGCATGCGGCGGATGCGGGCGGTGACGGACTCGGCCCCAGGCGTTGTCCCACAACCGAATGATGGCCGGGTAGCGGGTGACCAGGCCTCGGCGACCTCGTCGGGTGATCGTCTGTGGCGAGATGGTGGTGATCGCGTCCGGCTACCCGCCGTCGCCGGCTCAGAGGCCGATGATGTGTCGACGGCCCTCGTAGGTCACTGCGAGCGAGACGTCTCCCGGACAACTCGGAACTGTGCAGATGATTGTGTTGGTGGGGCATGGACGTGGCCCCCGTGACTGGGGCAGGGCTCCGGCAAAGTCGGGTTGAGGTTCCCCCGAGATCGTGGAGGCATGGACCATGAGGATCATGTGTCATGCCGGAGAAGATGCGGAAGTTCGACCGGGAGTTCCGTGCTCGAGCGGTCCGGATCGTCCGCAAGACCAACAAACCGATCGCTCAGGTAGCGGCTGACCTGGGGATCCATGCCGGGACCCTGGCGAACTGGGTCAAGCAGGACAAGATCAACCGTGGTGAGAGCGAAGGCTTGAGCGGTGACGAGCGGGCCGAGCTGGCTCGGTTGCGTGCGGAGAACGCCGAGTTGCGGATGGAACGGGAACAGTCCTCAAGCGATCGGTGGTCCTGTGGGTGAAGGAGGCGACGCGGTGAGCCTGGCCGCGTTCATCGCCGACCAGAGGACCAGCCACGCCGTGCCGCACGCGGTCGCTTGCCGGGCTCTGGCTGTGTCGGAGTCCTGGTTCTACAAGTGGAACTCCCGTGGACACGGCAATGTGTCCACGCAGGCCGAACAAACGACGGACTGCGGTCGACGCCGCTGTCGTTGAGGCTTCGAGGCCACTCATGGGTTGCACGGCTCTCCGCGCGTTCACGCCGATTTGCGCGCTGCCGGGTGGGTGGTGAGCGAGAAGACGGTGGCGAAGTCGATGGCCCGTCAAGGCCTTGTCGCGCGGGGTAAGAAGCGACGAAAGAACCTGACTCGACCGGATAAGCGGGCAGTGCCGTTTCCGGATCTGGTGAAACGGGACTTCACCGCGCCGGCACCGAACGTGAAGTGGGTCGGTGACATGACCGAAATCCCCACCGACGAGGGCAAACTCTACCTGTCGACGGCGATCGACCTGTTCTCCCGTCGACTGCTCGGCTACGCCACCAGCCGCCATCCTGACCCCGAACTCGCTGGTGAGACCATCAAGATGGCCGTCACCGCCCGCGGCGGGAAGGACCGGGTGGTTGGGGTGATCTTCCACTCCGACCGCGGTTCGACCTATACCGCGCACGATTTCACCGTGCTCTGTGACAAGCTCAACATTCGGCAGTCGATGGGCCGGACCGGGTCGTGTTTCGACAACGCCGCGGCCGAATCGTTCTTCTCTACGCTGGAACACGAAGTGCTCTCCCGACATCACTTCAAAACCCGAAAAGAAGCACAACAGATTATTGTGGAATGGGTCGTCGACTTCTACAATCGACGACGTCGCCACAGTTCCTGTGGCATGCAATCCCCGATCGACTACGAGACCGCTGCGGCCAACCGAGCCGCATAGAGGAGTCCTCCACGATCAGGGGGGAAGCTCAGGTTCCTGCAGTTCAAGGTAGCCTTTCGGCTTGCGAATAGCCCCCTGCGGCCAGCCCGGCGCACTGAAGCATTGCAACGAAGTTCAGTATTTCCCCGAATACCCAACCCTCCATGGTGGGCCGGAGGAACCCCGACTCGGGCCGTCGTAAGCCCGTCGACGAGCGGTTCTGCGACTTTGCCGGGGCCCTGGTGACTGGGTTTGAAGGCGCGTGGATGGGTGTTGGTTAGGTGAGGTGGTTCGGTCTGGTTGTGGATGGTGGGGTCGTAATGTCTTGTAGTCCTCTGGCGTGTGGCTTTGGGTGCCTCGGTCAGGTGAGGATGCTTGGGTTCAGTTGGGCGAAGGCCTCCTGTCGTTGGTAGGGGAAGTAGGGGTATGGCGCGGTTGTCGTGCTTGCTTTGTCCAGGCGGGTTGTCTGGTCCTTGGTGAGTTTCCAGCCTGCCGCGCCCAGGTTTTCGCGTAGTTGGTTCTCGTTGCGGGCGCCTATTAGGACTGTGGCGACGGTTGGTCTGCTCAGTAGCCAGTTCAGTGCCACCTGCGGCACCGTCTTGTCGGTCTCCCTGGCGATTTCGTCCAGCGTGTCCACCACTCGGTACAGCAGTTCCTCCTGGACCGGTGGGCCGTACGACGCCGTCTCGTTCAGGCGGCTGTCGGGTGGTAGCGGCTGGCCGCGGCGGACTCGTCCCGTCAGGCGGCCCCAGCCCAGTGGGCTCCACACCACCGCGCCCACGCCCTGGTCCAGGCCCAGTGGCATCAGTTCCCACTCGTAGTCGCGGCCCACCAGCGAGTAGTAGACCTGGTGTGCCACGTACCTCGTCAGGTGGTGGCGGTCGGCGACCGACAGCGACTTCATCAGTTGCCAGCCGGCGAAGTTGGACACGCCTGTGTAGCGCACCTTTCCGGCGCGTACCAGATCGTCCAGAGTGGACAGGACCTCTTCGACAGGGGTGCCTGCGTCGAACGCGTGTAACTGGTATAAGTCGATGTGGTCCGTGTCCAGGCGGCGTAACGCCTCGTCGCAGGCCCTCAGCAGGCGGGATCGGGACGAGCCGCCCGGGTCGTCCTCGCCTAGCGGCAGGGCTGTCTTCGTTGAGATGAGTGCCTTGTCGCGGCGGCCCTTCAGTGCCGCGCCCAGTACCTCCTCCGATGCGCCGTCCGAGTACACGTCCGCGGTGTCGAACATCGTGACGCCCGCGTCCAGGCAGATGTCGACCAGGCGGCGGGCCTCCTCGACGCCCACCGTGCCCCAGTTGCCGAACAGTTCGCCCCTGCCGCCGAACGTGCCCGCGCCGAACGACAGCGCCGGGACCTTGACGCCGGACGCGCCCAGCCTTCTGTACTCCATGGCGACTCCTTAATGGAACTGTGGTGCTGTTAACGGTAGCACGGTACGGTCGGGGGGTGGAGAGGCCGGGTGGGCGGACCGCGCGGGTGCGTGCGTCGGTGCTGCGTGCCGCGGGAGACGCGCTGGCCGAGCGGGGGTTCGTGAACCTCGACCTCGGTGACCTCGCACGCCGTGCGGAGGTCGGCAAGACCACCGTCTACCGCCGCTGGGGCACGGTGACGGCCGTGCTCACCGACCTGCTCCTGGAGATGGCGGTCGAGTCACTGCCTCGGGCGGACACGGGCTCCCTCGAAGGCGACCTCCGCGTCAACGCGCGGCTCGTCGTGAAGACGTTGACCGACCGGCGGCAGGGCTCCCTGTTCAAGGCCGTGCTCGGGGCCGCGACCTCGGACGACGACACCGCTGCCGCCCTGACCCGCTTCTACCTGACCAGGATCAGGGAGTGGGCGCCATGCGTGACGGACGCCGAGGCCAGGGGTGAGATCCCGCCGGGCACCGACGCCGAGGAGGTCATCAGGGCGGTGTCCGCGCCGCTTTACTACCGGTTCGTGACGGGCGCCGGCGAACTGGACGACACCGTGGCCGACCGGGCCGTGGCGGCCGCGGTGGCGGCGGCGAAGGCGGGAGTGTTCAGCAGAGCGAACGACGCCAGATGAGGGCCTCCGCGGGCGTGGCGGCCATGTTCTCGTACTCGACCTCGCTCTCCTCCGCTTCGCCTTCGGTGTCGTCGCCTGCGAAGCGGTAGGGGAGCAGCACGGTGATGGCCATGCTGTCGGCGTGCTCGAGATGCACCATGATCGCGTCGGTCTTGTCGCTGGTCACGTCGCTGACCAGCGCTGCCGCGCGCAGGTCGTTCGACTCGGCGGACATGCCGTTGACCAGGCTCGTCAGCACCTCGGACGGGTTCGGGTCCTCGGCCTCGTCCGTGTCAGCGGCGAACACCTGCTCCTCACCCTCACGGGTGATGGCCGCGCCGTACGGGTAGAACTCGCCGTGTCGCCGGAGCATCTCGTCCGCGAACGGCAGGACGGTGTTCAGCAGGCGGTCGAGGTCGGACTGCACATGCTCGGAGGTGGTGTCGCGCCAGGTGGTCACCTCGACATTGTCCCCCGGACAGCCCGAGGGCGGTGACCAGCCCGGCCACCGCCCTCGGACGCTCGAACACTCAGTCGACCCGCTCCATCTGGGCACGGGACCGCTTCCCGTTCACCCACAGCTGCTCGACCTGGGCGCGCTCGTTGCCGTCCGGGTAGGCGTTGGTGCACGACGGACCGGGGCCGCCGCCCGACATCAGCTCCGAGCACGGGCCCGAGTAGTGGTCCGGCAGGCCGAGCACGTGGCCGGTCTCGTGCGCGGTGATCCGGACCGTGTAGTACTGCTCGGCCTGGGCGTAGTCGATGAAGACGTACCCGTTGCCGTGGCCGTCGGTGTAGGCGTACGAACCTTGCGGGTCGCTGCCCTCGTAGAAGTCGAGCGTCGCGGCGGACGCGTTCTCCACCAGCTTCACGTTGGACACCGAGGAGTTCCAGTTCGCGACGCCGGCGGCGATCTCGCTGGCGAAGCTCGGCGCGCCGGACGCGTCGTAGTAGACGGTGACTTGCTGTGGCGTCACGTCTGCGGTGGCTGGCGCGGCGGCGATCACGAGTGCGGCACCGGCCGCCACCGCTACGAATGTCTTCCTGATCATGAGACACCTCGCGGGGTAATTCAGCAGGGGAACCTCACGTTAGGAACGCCTCGGCGATGCCGTCACCGACTTTCGTCGGGTATAACGGGGTGGGAAATTGCCACGAAATTCGGCGTGTTGACACTGGACGGTCGAAGTGGTGGGATTCGCCACCCGAATGCCGTGAACCACCAACGCACAGTGGGTCTACCAGATCCGAGCGCCACCCGGCCGGCGAATTGTCGGGTGCCGGTCCGCCGGCAAGGCTGTTCACCATGGCAAGCGAGCTGCAGCGACGCAAGACAGCGCAGGTGTTCACGGCGATGGACGTCGACTCGGACGGCTTTCTCGACCGTGACGACTTCGCCGCGCTGGCCGCCCGGTGGACGGTGAACCGCGGGCTGGCGACCGACTCCCCGGACGCCAGAAAGCTTTCCGCGATCATGATGGCCTGGTGGGAGACGCTGCTCGAGGCGTCCGATGTCAACCGGGACGGCAAGGTGACGCTCGACGAGGTCCTGCTCGTCGTCGATCAGCTGCCTGCCGACACCACGCCCGTCGTCGCCACCGCGACAGCGTTGTTCCAGGCCATCGACGCCGACGGGGACGGGCGGATCTCGGCAGCCGAGTACCGGGAGCTGATCGAGACCTGGAACGGCGTGGAGACCGACACCGACGAGGTTTTCGCACTGCTGGACCTCGACGGTGACGGTCACCTCTCCGAGGACGAGTTCGTCGAGCTGTGGACCGAGTTCTGGGCCGGCGACGACCCGAACGCGGCCGGCACCTGGGTGTTCGGCCGGTTTGAGTCGCCGCTGGGTGTCTAGTGCCCGGCAGCCGCGACCTGTGCCGCGGCCAGCGTCACCGTGTGGCGGGTCGTGACCCCGTTGACCGTCACCGCGATCGTGACGGTCGACGGGCGCAGGGCCGTCAGCTCGCCGGTGGCCGGGTTGAACACCGCCGTGTGGTAACGCTTCGCGTCCTGCGGGCGTCCGATGTAGACGTTCGGGGACGCGGACCACCTGGCCGACACCGGGTACGCGACAGGCACGGTCCGGTTGGCCTGGGTGATACTCGCGGTGACCACTGTGGACTGTCCGACTGGGAGGGAGTCGGGCGCGGCCACGGTGAGCGTGTCGACGTGCGGGCGGACCTCGGCGGCCAGCCAGTCGTCGCAGCGACCGTTCGGGTCGACGCCCCACAGGGACCAGCCCGTGAAACCGCCGTCCGCCGGCAGGGTCGAGGGGTTCTTGCCGGAGTTGCCGTTGATGAAGTACGGCACGCCGTCCACGTGGCCGGCGTGGAACGTGCCGACATGGGCGCCGATGAACGCGGTGCCTTTGCCGGTGCGGTCCTGGAAGTCGGACAGCCACGACTCGATGGTCGCCGCCTCCTTGCGGTCGGACAGCTCGCTCGCGCGGGCCGGCGTCGGATCGTCCGGCGGCACGTGTTCCACGAGCACCACGGACTTCACACGCCGGTCCTTCGCGGCCTTGTCCAGCTCGGTGCGCAGGCGGCCGAGCTGGGTCCAGTCGCTCGCGCGGAGGTTGATACCGGACGTGTCCATGGTGATGAACCTGGTGCCGCGGTAGTCGAAGACCTGTTGCGTGGCACCGAACACGGCGCTGAAGTTGTCGAGGCTGTTGTTACCGCGCTCGTGGTTGCCCGGCACGTAGTAGTAGGGCAGCCGGCCTTGTAGCTCCTCGTCGAGGATCTGCTTGGCCAGCGCGAAGTCCGCCGCGGACGCCTCGTCGACGAGGTCTCCGTTGATGACGAGGAAGTCCGGCTTGGCGGCCTTGATCTCCCTCAGCGTGCGGCGGGCGTTGCGGACGATGTCGCTGTCCGGGTCGCGGGCGACGAACTGGGCGTCTGACATGACCGCGAAACGCCAGTCACCGCCGGCCGTCGTGTGGATGATCGGATCCTTGACCACGGGTTGCGGCGGCACGTCCAGCGTGGGCGGGACCATCGCGGTGACGTCGTCGATCACCAGGTCGCCCTGGTAGCTCTTGCTCGCGTCGGTCTCGGCCGCGTAGAAACGACGCAGTGTCAACGGGTACACCGTGCCGGCCGGCACCGGGAACTCCAGCTGGCGCCAGCCCGTGAAGGTGAGGAAGCCGGCGCGGAACGCGGGCAGGAGGGTGCCGTTCCCGTCCCACGCCTGGAGACTGGCCCACTCGCCCTTGCCGGTGGAGTTCACCCACACTCGGATCGCCTTGGGCTGCCCGGGAATCACGAGCCCGGACGGGGCGAGTGCGCCGCCGGTGCGGGTGCCGGTGCTCTGGGTGAAGTCGTAGGTGAGGCGCAGTCCCTGGCCGGTGTGGCCGGCCACAGGGGCGATGGCGCCGGTCGCGCGCTCGCCGAAGAAGCTCCAGCCGGCCGGGTTGTTGAAGTCGGCGACGGAGGCCTCGGTGAGCCCGACGGTCACCGGCAGCACGGACTTCTTGCCGCGGACGTCGATGGTGATGAGCGCGGACCCCGTGGGCTGCTTGGCTTTCACGGTGAACTGGCCGTCGGCGTTCTGCGCGATGTCGAGCAGGTTCCGGTCGTAGCCGAGGGCGACGTCCTGCGGCTCGACGGGTGCGCTCGTGCCTTCGCGGTCGTAGCCGAGGACGCCGAACGCCGTGGACTCGCCGGTGCCGTTCAGCGCGATCTGGTCGCGGGTGGGCTTGGTGCGCTGGACCGGGCCGAGGACGGTCAGATCGATCTCGCCACGCGCGTCGCGGTCCTCGGCGACCACTTCGGCGGCGCCGGTCCTGCCGGTGAACACACCATTGTGGACGGTGCCATTGTTGGTGCGCCAGTGCGGGTTGCCCTTGGCGGGGCCGTAGGTCTCGTCGTAGCCGGCGGCGGTGAGGGTGCGGGAGAGACCCTGCAGGACCCGCTCGGGGTGGCTCGGCGCGACGGTGGACGAGCCGGACGCGCGGGTCGGATCGAGCCGCGTCTCGACCCAGAAGGCCTTGAGGTGGCCCGAACCCTTGGGCGCGAAGAGGCCGAGACCGTTGGGCACGTTGCGTTCCCCGCCGTCGGAGGGGGTGTTCTCCAGCTGTGCGGTCGTGCTGCCCGGTTCGCGGGCGACGATCGTGGTGGAACCGCCGCCGTCCAGGTTGACCGCGGTGTACGCGCCGAGCTCGACCATCATGTCGGCCAGCTCGTCGAGCCCGAGGCCCTCCGCGAACGCGGGCTGGCGGCCGTCGGCACTCAACAGGAACATCTTCCTGCCATCCTTGGTGAAGCCGAGGGCCGTGCGCGGCGCGGCCGGCACGTTGTTGCCCTGACTGGCTTTCTGGGCGACGCCGTCGACGACGAGGAGCTGGCGGCCGTTGATGGCGGCGTGGATCTTCTGGTCGTCGGCGGTGCGGGCCTGGTAGTCGACGCTGACGTGGTCGCCGGGCTGGAGTGCCTTCAGCTCGGTGGCGGCGTCGTCCCGGCCGACGAGGACCATGGTGCCGTCGGGGATCGCGCCGTCGCCGGCGGCGTCGCGGACGGCGGTGACGGTGTTGTCCTTGACCTCGACCTCGGTGACCGAGGCGGTGCCCTGTGTTGCGCGGCAACGGCAGTAGGTGCCCCAGAGCGGGGTGAAGGCCTCGACGCCGTTCGTCTTGAGCGTCGGCTTGTTGACGCCGTCGAGGGGGCGGTCGCCGGTCGGAGTCTTGACGGTGCCCTGGAAGAGGACCTCGCCGATGTCGCCGATGCCGCCCTCGGTGAGGATCGCGGACGACTGGCGCCAGGTCCCGTCGGCGTCGGGCGACTGTATTACCTGGCCGTTCTGGATGCCGACGCCGAGCGGGGCGGTGGAGTTGTTGATGTCGAAGAAGTCCCCGTTGACGGCGGCGACCGCGTGGGCCCGGTTCGCCGTCGCGGAGAGCGGCTCGCCCTTGGCGACCTGGCCGGGGAACAGGTAGTCGACGGTGGTGCCCTTGGTGAGGTCGACGGACAGGCTGTCGGCCTGGAGCCAGGTGGGGGTGCCGGTGTAGGCGTCGGGGCCGTAGCGGTCGAAGGAACGCAACGTCACGCCGGGGGCGACGGGTCTGGAGCGGGTGGCGGTTTCCAGCCGGGGCGCGGTCGCGGCCGCGGCCTGGCGTGCGTTCGCGAGGAAGTCGTCACCGGGGAAGGCGGCGGCGTCGCTGGTCGAGGCGTTGGGATCGAGGATGGGATCGGCGCTGGCGGGCGCGGCGAGAGCCACGGCCGAAGCGGTGGCGGCGAGGAGCGTGAGCAGGCGTAAGGGCTTCGTCGACACGAACCGAGTCTGCCGCCGTGGTCGAAGATTTACCAGACCTGGAGATGGCCGGAAAGAAAATTCCGGATGGCCGAGGGAGGGGTCCCATCCCGGATCGGGCTGACGAGGGATCGTAGGGCGATCCTATAGACTCAGGACGTTGCTGGTCAGGGATGTTGGGAGTGCGTTGTGGACGCCGAGCTGGAGTCCGATCGGAAGTTGATCGATCGCGCCAGTACGGTCGAGCTGCTGGCCGCCGCGCTTCGGGAGCGGATCATCAAAGGGGTCTACCCGCCGGGGGAGCGGCTCGACGAGCCCCGCATCGTCGAGCAGCTCAAGGTGTCGCGTAACTCCCTCCGTGAGGCGTTCCGCCTGCTCACCCACGAACGACTCCTCGTGCACGTGCTGAACCGCGGCGTCTTCGTCCGGAAGCTGACCGTCGACGACGTCACCGACCTCTACCGCGTGCGCAAGCTCGTCGAGTGCACCGTGCTGCGCAAGCTCGACACACGCCCCGCGCAGGCCGACGACATGGCCGCCGCCGTCGCCGCCGGCGACCTCGCCATGCGGGACGAGGACTGGCGCGCCCTCGGCACCGCCAACATGCTCTTCCACCAGGCCGTCGGCTCGGTGGCCGAAAGCCCACGCGTCGACGAGCTCATGCGCAACATGCTCGCCGAGATGCGCCTCGTCTTCCACACGATGTCCGACCCCCGGCGCTT
>Ga0307502_10000345_pt1 | contig 12304 bp, 6 predicted proteins | sample 16_S_MG_FD_201364 | JGI IMG/M metagenome (GOLD analysis project Ga0307502, IMG submission 201364) | Soil microbial communities from Populus trichocarpa stands in riparian zone in the Pacific Northwest, United States - 16_S | ecosystem: Environmental > Terrestrial > Soil > Riparian zone > Trees... | reverse complement strand
GACCTTGGCGACGATGTAGAAGGCCAGGAACGCGCCGCCGAGCTGTTTCAGCGCACCGAGGATGACCCAGCCCGGTCCAGCGGCGATCACGGCCGCCCACCAGCGAACGCGGGTCTCGCGCGTCTTTGTCGGCATGAAGCGCAGATAGTCGACCTGCTCGCCGATCTGGGCGATCAGCGACAGCGCGATGCCTGCGCCGGCGCCGAGCGCGACGATGCTGAAGGCCGCGTTGCCGCCGCTCGCACCGCCGTAGTGCGTCCAGTTCGAGTACGCGGCGGGGTCCTGGATGGCGATGACGACGAACGGCAGGAACATGCCGACAAGCCACAGCGGCTGCGTCCACATCTGCATCTTCGACAGCAGCGTCATCCCGAAGATGACCAGTGGCGGGATCATCAGGGCCGAGAACCCGTACCCGAGCCACAGCGGTATGCCCAACCCGAGATGCAGTCCCTGGGCCATGATCGAGCCCTCGAGCGCGAAGAAGATGAACGTGAAGCTCGCGTAGATCAGCGATGTCACCGTCCCGCCGAAGTAGCCGAAGCCGGCACCACGCGTGATCAGATCCATGTCGATCGAGTACTTCGCCGAGTAGTAGGCGATCGGAAATGAGGTCAGGAAGATCACCGTCGCCGCGAGCAGGATTGCCCACAGCGCGTTGGTGAAGCCGAACGTCACCGCCAGCGACGCCCCGATCGCGAAGTCCGCCAGGTACGCGATCCCGCCGAGCGCCGTGTTGGCGACGGCGAACTCGCTCCACTTGCGATAGCTGTGCGGGGCATAGCGCAGCGAGTAGTCCTCGAGCATCTCGCTGTTGGCACGACTGCGCGCGTCCTTCGGCCCGCCCGCGGTTGCGGTTGGGGCCGGGGCCGGGGCCGGCGGTTCAGGCGCCGCCGGCGGCGCATCGACGACCGCGACTCCGTTGCGCATGGCCTCGTGCTCGCTGTCGACGACGTCGACGATGTCCGGTTCCACGACGGTCTCCTCTGCAGTCGGTTCGGTTGCGAACACGGTCGCGGCGACCGGGGTGGCTCCACATCCCCCCGGGACAAAATCACCCGGGGTGATTTGGCCGCGCGGCGCTTGTCCCGGCGTCGTCGGTGCACGAGCATCCGCCCGGTGAGCATCGGCAGGACGGCGAAGGCCGACCACGGGCGACGACTCCTCGACGGCGTCTGACGGTGCGATGCCGGCCGCGCTCATGACCCGCGACGGCGGCGGCCCGGCGATCGTCGTCTTTCCGCGGACGAAGTTTCACCGCCCGGCGCTGCGCGACGAGCACGTCGAGCGCTCCCTGCTGCTCGACGCGATCGAGGCCAGCCGGGCGCGGATCGTCGTCGTGACCGCCCCGCCGGGCTTCGGCAAGAGCACGCTGCTCGCGCAGTGGACCGCGCGCTGCGCAGATCCCGAGCGTGTCGCATGGGTGTCGCTGGACGCCGACGACAGCGGGCCGCGGCTGTGGTCGGCGGTGCTGACGGGCCTGCGCGACCTGCTCGGTCCGGACTTGGACCCGGCGCTGGACGCCGCCGAGGCGCCCGACGCCGACCTGCGCAGCGGCGTCCTGATCGCGCTGCTCGACGCGCTTGCGGCCACGTCGGACCCAATCACGCTCGTCCTGGATGACCTCCACCTCGCCCTCACGGACGCAGCGACCAGGGACAGCCTCGACTGGGTCATCGCCCGCCTGCCGAGCGCGCACCGCGTCCTCGTCGCGAGCCGCCGCGACGTCGGCCTCGACTCGGTCGGCCGGCTGCGCATCCAGGGCGACGTGCTCGATCTGCGCGCCGACGACCTGCGCTTCGGCGACGACGAGGCGCTGTGCTTCCTGCGTGACCGCCTCGGACTCGAGCTAGATCCCGCCGACGTCGCCGCGCTCGAGCAGCGCACGGAGGGCTGGCCGGCGGCGCTCTACCTTGCCGCCCTGCGCCTGCGCCTCGGAGACCAGATCGGCGAGGTCACCGAGCAGCTCGCCGCCCGCAGCGAGGATCTCTTCGGGGCGCTCACCGACGAGGTCCTGCGCTCCTCGCCGGAGCACGAGCGCCGCTTCATCCTCGAGACCGCGGTGCTCGACCGCTTCAACGCCGACCTCTGCGCGCGCGTCCTCGGCGACGACGCGACGACCCGCGGCGCCTTCCTGCGACTGACCCGCACCTCGCTGCTGCTGAGCCCGCTGGATCGCGAGCGGACATGGTTTCGCTGCCATCACCTGCTGCGCGAGGTCCTCCACAGCCGCCTGCTGGAGGAGGACCCGCAGCGTGCGCGCGAGCTGCACGCGCGGGCCGGCGCGTGGTTTGAGACCGAAGGTGGCGAGAGCGAGCTGCACGAGGCGATCCGCCACTACCTCGAAGCCCAGGAATGGGACCTGGCCGCCGAGCTGCTGACGCGTCACAGCATCCGCTTCGTCCAGTCGGGCGCGCTCGGTGGACGGTCCCGCGACTGGCTCGCTCGCTTCCCCGCCTCTGTCGTGCGCGGCGACTCGCGCCTGTGCTACGTCAGCGCGCTGCTGGCCGCGCTGGACGGCGATCGCGCGGGCAGAGACGCCTGGCTCGCCGACGGCGAGCGCGCCGGTTGGGAGGGGCCGATGCCCGACGGGACGGCGTCGCTGCACCTGGCGGGACTGTGCCTGACGGCGATGATCTGCTTCGACGACCTCGGCGGAGCGCTGGCCGCGGCGCGGGAAGCGCTTGGCGTGCTGCCGGGCAGCTCGCCCGTGCGCTCGGCAGTGCAGGCGCTGAGTGCGTGGCACGCGCATCTGCTGGGGCTGACAGTGGAGTCCGAGCGGCTTGCGCACGAGGCGCTCGCCGGCCAGGTACACCTGCCTTCGGCCGGGCTGCCGCTCGTCGCCTACCTTCCGGTGGCCGTCCTCGCCCTAGCCGCCTGCGAGCGCGGCGACCTCGATGGCGCCACGCGCTTCGTCGCCGATGCCGTCGCCGCCCGCGACTCGGGTCCGCTGCGCGGCGCTCCGCATTCGCTTCCCGTGACCTGCGCGAGCGCGCGCGTGCTGACGTTGCGCGGCGACCCCGCGCAGGCAGTCACGCGCTGCCGCGCCGGCCTCGAGCTCGCCCGCGACTGGCGCGACTCCTCGCTGATGGTGCCCGCCGCACTGCTCGAGCTGGCCCGCGCGCACGCGGCGCTCGACGAGCCGCAGGCCGCCGACGCCTCGGCCCGTGCCGGCCGCGCGCGGCTCGCCGGCGCGCGCGACGCCGGGGTGCTGGCCACCGAGCTGGAGGCCTTCGAAATCGCGCGTCCGAGCGACACGAGCTCGCGCCGGCAGGCCGGGCGCGGGCTGCGCACGATGCGCGGCGTCGAGGAGCTCAGCGCACGCGAGATCGATGTGCTGCACGCGATCGCGGGCCCCGGCAGCCTGCGCGAGGTCGCCGATGCCCTGTACATCTCGCGCAACACGATCAAGAGCCACACGCGCGCGCTGTACGCGAAGCTCGGCGTCGGCACGCGCGAGGAGGCCGTCGCGCGCGGGCACGAGCTCGGACTGCTTGGCGGTCCGGTGGCGGGCCTGCGAGAGGAGTCGTCGTGACGCTCGCCGACTGCACGGTCATGGTGGTCGAGGACCACGAGTTCCAGCGCCGCACGATGCTGCAGATCCTCGCCAACCTGGGCGCGCGGGCATTGCTCGAAGCAGCCGACGGGGAGGGCGCGCTGGCGCTGTTCGCGAGCGACCCGCGGCCCGACATCGTCGTCTGTGACCTCGACATGCCCGGCATGGACGGCGTCGAGTTCCTGCGCCGGGTCTCGGAGCTGAGCGCAGGCACGGCGATCGTCATCGCCAGCGGGCTCGACGAGAGCATCCTGCGCTCGGCCGAGGCGACCGCTCGCGGCTACGGCCTCGAGGTGCTCGGCGCGATTCGCAAGCCGTTGACCGCACGTCTGTTGCTGCAGACCGTCGGGCTGCACCGCCCCGCGTCGGCGCCCGTGGTCGCGGCGGCGGGCGACGACCCGTGGGCCGGCGCATTGCGCGGCGGGCATGTCGCGGTGCGGGTGCGCCCGCGCGTCGAGCTGGCGAGCGGTCGCCTCGGAGCTGTCGAGGTGCGGGCGTACCGTTTCGAATCTGGCGCGGGACCCGGTGATGGTGCGCTCTGGGTTGACGCGGCGACCGACCCACGAGGTCCCGCCGCAGGAGCGCTCGCGATGGAGGTCGCCGAGCGTGTCGCGCGCACGGGTTTGGCCGCGCAGCGGATGCTGAGCGACGCCGGTGAGCTCGTCGACGTCACGCTCGTTCTGCCGCTGGGCGCCGCGATGGCCGGCGCGGAGCTCGTCGAGCGCCTCGCCGGGCTTGCGGGGGAGGCCGAGGTCGAGCTCGCGCGCGTCTGCGTGGCGCTGCCCGACGCACGCGGGGCGTCGCCGGCCGTCGCTCCGCTGGAGACGCTGACGCGCCTGCGCGTCCGCGGCTTCGGCCTCGGCATCGACGGGTTCGGAACGGCGCGCATGACCTTGCAGGAGCTCGATCGGTTGCCGCTGACCGAGGTCAAGATCGCCGCCGACGCGCTCGCCCGTGCGACCACGTCGGTGCGTGGGGCGGAGGCGTTTACGGCGACGGCGCAAGCGCTGCGCGACCAGGGCCTCGACGTCGTCTGCGACGGCTGCGACTCACAGGCCGAATGGGACGTCGCGGTGCAGGCCGGCTGCCGCAGGGCACAGGGTGCGCTGGTCGGCCCGCCGCTCGCACCAGAGGATCTGGCGGGGTGGCTTCAGACCTGGAGCGGCGTCCCATGATCGCGAGCCGCCCCCCGAGCATCCGCGTGCTGTTCGGGACGCTGCTGGCGCTCGTGATGCTGCTCGCAGCGGGGTTGTTCTCGGTGACGATCCTGCAGGGCGACACCGCGACGCGACGCAACGCCGCCGAGCACCAGCGCGTGACCTCGTTTCGCCTCTCCGACCAGATGCGCCAAAGCTCCAACGACCTTACGCGCATGGTTCGCCTCTACGTCACGACCGGCGAGCCTCGGTACCGTCGCTACTACGACGAGATCCTCGCGATCCGCAGCGGCATCGCGCCGCGCCCGCGCAGGTACGACAGCTCGTTCTGGGATCGCGTGCTCGCCGACGGCGAGGCGGCGGTGCGCGCCGGCCCGCCGACGTCGCTGGCAGAGCTGATGCGCCGCGCGCACTTCTCCGGCGCCGAGTTCACGGCACTGAACGCGTCGCTGCACGCGTCCGATCACCTCGCGCGGCTGGAGAAGCGCATCATGAACGCCGTCGCACCGCGCATCGCGGCGGGCGTCGATCGCGCCTACCTCGGAGACATCGAGCCGCAGTACCGCCTGCTCGTCGACGGCGCGTACCACCGCGAGAAGGGGCGGATCATGAGCGCGATCGAGCGCTTCACCAAGCACGTCGACGATCGCACGAGCGCCCGCTCGGCCGCATTGCAGGCTCGTACCGAGGCGCTGCTGGTGTCGCAGACCGGGATCCTCGTGCTGCTCGGCATCACGCTGCTGCTGACGCTCGCGCTCGCCGCACGGACGATCGCTCGGCCGCTCGCGCGCCTGACTGCCGTGACGCGCCGGATCGCCGGTGGCGACTGGTCAGAGCGCGCGCCGACCGCGGGCGTCGCCGAGCTGCGCGAGTTGGCCGGGGACTTCAACGACATGGCCGATGCCGTCGAGCGTGACCTCGCCGGCCGGCGCCGCGCCGAGCGCGACGCACGTCAGGCATCGCAGCGCCTGCGCACGATCGCCGACCGGGTGCCGGGCGCGGTGTTCCAGTTCCACGTCGACGTCGACGGCGCGCTGTCGGTGCGCTTCGCCAGCCGCGACGGCAGCGTGCACGGCGGTGCGGCCAGCCAGGACGTCGACTTCCCGACGGTCGCCCGCGCGGTCGACGCCGACGACCGCGGCGCCTGGTTGGATTCGATGGTCGCCGCCGCGCGCGCGGGCGGTCCCTGGCGCCATGAGTACCGAATCCACACGCGGCCCGGGGAGATCGCGTGGATGCAAGCGCAGGCGGTCGGCCAGCCGGCCGGCGACGGCTCGGGCGAGCTCTACGGCTACGTCGCCGATGTCACCGAGCGCAAGGCGCTCGAGGACGAGCTGCGGCGCGCGCGCGAGGCGGCCGAGAGCGCCGACCGCGCGAAGTCGACGTTCCTGGCGATGATGAGCCACGAGCTGCGCACGCCGCTCGTGGCGGTGACGGGGACGCTTGAGGTACTCGCGCTGGGCGAGCTCGACGGCGAGCAGCGTGCGCTCGTCGACGTCGCGAGGCGCTCGGCCGGCTCGCTGCTCGGCGTGATCGGCGACGTGCTGGACTTCTCGAAGATCGAGGCCGGGCACCTCGACCTCCTGCCGGTGCCCACTGCCATCGGCGCCCTGGTCGAGGACGTTGTGAGCCAGCACCGGCTTGCGGCGCCCCTCGGTCCGGTCGCGCTGCGCACGTCGATCGACACGCGTCTGGCCGCTGCGCACGAGGTCGACCCGGTGCGACTGCGACAGGTGCTCGGCAACCTCGTCGGCAACGCCGTCAAGTTCACGCGCGAGGGCTTCGTCGACGTGCGTGTGGAGGTCTGCGACGACGCCGATGCGGGCGCTGTGCAGCGCCTCGTTCTCGTCGTCGAGGACTCCGGCATCGGCGTCTCGCAAGCGGACCAGAAGCGCTTGTTCGAGTCCTTCGAGCAAGCGGGCTCGGACGGCCCGCGCCATGGCGGGGGCACCGGGTTGGGGCTCGTCATCTGCCGCCAGCTCGTCGAGGCGATGGGAGGTCGCGTCGAGATGGCAAGCACTCTGGGGCAGGGCACGACGATGCGCGTCGAGCTGACGCTGCCCGTGGCGGCCGGCGGCGAGCTGTTGGAGGACGACGCTGCTGTGCCTGCCCGGCGGGTTCCCCCGACGCGCGCCGACGCCGAGCGCGCGGGCAGCCTGCTGCTGCTCGTCGAGGACCATCCGGTCAACCGCGACATCCTCGCCAGGCAGCTCGAGGCGATTGGTTTCGCGACCGACACCGTGGCCGACGCCGCCGAGGCCCTCGAGCACTTCGAGCGCTGCCGCTACGGCCTCGTCTTCACCGACATCCAGCTGCCGGGCGCCGACGGCTACGAGCTCGCCCGTGGCCTGCGCGCGCTGGAGGAGCACGCCGGGCGCGAGCGCGCCCCGGTCGTCGCGCTGACCGCCAGCGCGCTGCGCGGCGAGCGGGAGCGCTGTGCGCAGGCCGGCATGGACGACGTCGTCGTGAAGCCTGCGACGCTTGCGAGGCTCGAGCAGACCGTGCGGCGCTGGCTGCCCGACGCCGCCTGGTCCGAGTCTGCCGCGCCGGTCGCGACGCCCGCGATCGCGGTCGATCGCTCGACGCTGGACGAGCTGACCGGCGGCGACGAGGAGCTCAACCGCGACATCGTCACCCGCTACCTTCAGTCGCTCGGCGACGACCTCGAAGCGCTCCGTCAAGCGCTGCGCGACGGCGAAGTCGCCGACCTGCGCCGCCACGCCCACCGGATCGCGGGCGCGAGTCGCACGGTCGGCGCCCACGCCGTCGCGGCTCAGGCAAGCCTGCTGGAGCTTGCGGCACAAGGGGCGCAGGACGGGGCGGAGCTCGAGCGTCTGGCCGAGGCGCTGCGCCAGACCGCCTCGCGGTGAGTGGAAAACCCGGAGCTGAACGCTGATCGCGCGCGGCCGGCTTGCGGTATCCCCGGAGCCCACGGCCGCAGCGCGCTTCGTAGCCCCTACACGCTCGTCAACTCAAGCGGCGCCGACTCGGCCACCCCCGGCGCCAGCACCGGCGGCGAGGCGCCCGCCCGCGCGACCGTCCGGGCCGCGACCACCGAGGCGAACCGCGCGGCGTCGACGACGAGCTGCTCCGACGCGAGATCGTCGCGCCCGAGCCCGTGCGAGCTCCACCACGCCAGAAAGCCGCCGGAGAGGGCGTCGCCCGCGCCGATCGTGTCCACGACCTCGGCTGGGACCGGCGCGATCGGGACGTCGCCGCGCGCCGTCAGGACCGTGGCGCCGTCGGGACCTCGCGTGAGCAGCACGACCGACGGGCCGCGGTCAAGCAGCCCCCGAGCCGCCTCGGCCCGCGAACGGCCCGGATCGAGCCAGGCGAGATCCTCCTCGCTAACCTTGATGACGTCCGCGAGAGGCAGCACCCGATCGAGTCGCGCGCGGTAGGCCTGTGCGTCGTCGATCACCCACGGGCGGCAGTTGGGATCGACCATGACGAGCGTCTGGCCCGCGAAGCGCTCGACGACCGCCTCCAGAGCGGTCGCCAGCGGCTCGAGCACCAACCCGAGCGTCCCGACGTGAAGCGCGGCGACGGACGGCGGGATCAGCGCGAGCGCGTCCTCGACGGTCAGTCCGGGCGCCGCGGTCCCGGCGGCGTAGAAGTTGTAGCTCGCTGCCCCGCTCAGATCGAGTGAGGCGAGCGCCAGGGTCGTCGGATCGGCGGTCCGAACCATGCAGCTCAGATCGACGCCATCTGCGGCGAGCATCCGCTCGTGGGTCTCGCCGAGCCGGTCGGTGGACACGCGCCCGAGGTAGGCGACCGGCTGACGCAGGCGCCCGACCGTGCGGGCCGTGTTGAACGGCCCGCCGCCCGGGTGGCCCCTGAGGTCGCCGTCACCGTCGGCGACCAGGTCGTAGAGCGCTTCGCCACCGACAAGGATCGGCGAGCTCACGGCGCCGGCACCGGCGGCGGCAGCTCGCCCGATCCGCGCGCGACGAGCCTCGGGGTCAGGATGACCTCGCGTGACGGCCCGTCGAAGCCGTCCAGGCGCGCGAACAGCAGCTCCGCGGCCGCGCGCCCGAGGCCGGTCGGATCCTGGGCGATCACCGTCAGGCCGGGGGCCACGACGTCGGCGAGCGCGATGTCGTCGAAGCCGACGACGGCGACGCGGTGCTGCAGGCCGAGATCGTGAATCGCGCGCACCGCGTCGATCGTAATGAGGTTCTGGCTTGTGAACAGCGCGCTCGGCGGATCGGACCCGAGCAACATCTCGCTCGTGGTCTCATACGCATCCGCCGCGCGGGTGAGCGTGTGGCGCACGAGGGCCGGATCGACGCTCAGGCCGCGGCGCGCCAGTTCGCCTTCGAAGCCTCGCAGCCGTTCGGCGGCGGTGTAGAGGTCGGGGCGGTCGCCGAGAAAGCCGATCCGCGTATGGCCCGCGGCGACGAGATGCGACACCGCCATCGCGGCGCCGCCGGCATTGTCCGTCAGGACTGCGTCGGCGTCGATGAAGCGTCCCGGCCGATCGACGAAGACGATCGCGACGCCGGCCGCCCGATCGCGCAGCAGGAAGCTGTGGTCGGTCGCGGCGGGCGCCAGGATGAGCCCGTCGACCCCGCGCGCGCCGAAGGCCTCGGCGAGCTGGCGCTCGCGCTCGGGTCGTTCGTCCGAGCTGCCCGCGAACGTCAGCACGCCGCGCTCGCGCGCGACGTCCTCGATGCCGCGCTGGACGGCGGAGAAGAACGGGTTGGCGATGTCCTCGACGATGACGCCGATGCTCGCCGATAGCCCATCCGCGCGGCGCAGTGCGCTGGCCGTCGCGTTGTGGCGGTAGCCGAGCGCCGCCACGGCATCGCGGACGCGCGCGACGAGGTCGGCGCGGACGGCGGGGTCGTCGTTGACCACTCGGGAGACCGTGCTCAGGCTCACTCCCGCGAGGGCCGCCACGTCCTTCATGGTGGCTCGCCGGCCGCCACGGGGATCAGGCAGATCAGCTGTCGTCTGAGAAATCGTTTCGCCTGTGCGTGCCATGAGTGTTATCCCCCGTCCTTTCTGGTCCAGCGGAACAATAGCGCAAGAGCAAAGAAAACGTACTCTCTTGACAAGAGCCACTCGTGGGAGTACGTTGGCAGGCACTCCTGAAAACGTTTTCTCGACGTTCGACGCGGGGAGACGGCACGACTAACGGAAGGGGAGGGTCGAGGCTCTCATGAAGACCAGTGGGTTGAAGTTCTCGCTGTCGCTGGTGGCGGTCATCGCGCTGATGGCGGTAGTGATCGGCGTGGTCGCAGGCCGCGCATCGGGTGGCGCAACGAAGGACGGCGGTGGCGGCGGCAAGAGTGGCGCCGTGGCCGGCAAGAAGGTCGACGTCATCATCAAAGCCAGCGACTCGTCGTTCTGGCAGACGATGCTCGCCGGGGCGAGCAAGGCGGGCAACGACTACGGCGTCGGGGTGGGGCTCTTCGGGCCGGCGTCCGAGACCGACGTCAACGAGCAGGTGCAGCTGATCGAGAACTCGATCTCGCGCGGCACCGACGCGGTCGTGCTCGCGCCCAACTCGTCTGACGCGCTGAACAACGCGATCAAGCGCGCGCGTCAGGGCGGCACGAAGGTGATCGTCGTCGACACAGCGGTGACGACGGATTCCGAGGGGTTCATCGGCACCGACAACATCAAGGCCGGCGAGCAGGCCGGCAAGACGCTCTGTGACATGACCAAGGCCGCCGGCAAGAGCTCCGGCTCGGTGCTGATCGAGTCCTCGGTCGCCGGCGTGCAGACGATCAAGGAGCGCGAGACCGGCTTCAAGCGCGGCCTCGCCGCGGCGTGCCCGGGCCTGAAGGTCGCCAACCCGCGCTACAACAACAACGACATCAACACCGCCGCGAGCCAGGTCAACGATGTGCTGACCGCCAACCCCGACCTCGTCGGGATCTTCGCCTCCAACAACACCTCGGGCGTCGGCGCGGCACGGGCGATCAAGGACAACAAGGCGACGGACAGGATCCCGGTCGTCGCCTTCGACACCGACCCGCAGGAGAACGCGGCGCTGGCCGACGGGTCGATCGACGCGCTGGTCGTCCAGAACCCGTACTTCTTCGGTTACCAGGGCGTCGTCGAGGCCGGCATGGCCGCGGTCGGCTCGCTGCCGCCACCCCGGCTGGACCCCGGCGCGGTCGTCGCGACGAAGAAGAACATGAACGATCCGACCGTCAAGCCATTGCTCAACCCGCCGACCAAGAAGGCGGCGCAGTAGATATGGGCACGACGACCAAGGAGCATCCACAGAAGACGCCTCCGGCGGCCAAGCCGGTGGTATCGCTGCGAGCCGCAACCAAGGCCTACGGGCCCAACAAGGCGCTGACCGACGTCAACCTCGACCTGCGTGCCGGGGAGGTGATGTGTCTCGCCGGCGAGAACGGCGCCGGCAAGAGCACGCTGATCAAGATCCTCACGGGCGCGATCACGCGTGACTCCGGGGAGTACCTCATCGACGCGAGCGAGGTCGGCAGCCCGAGCCCGTCTCAGGCGAGGGAGCTTGGCGTCGGCGTCGTCTACCAGGAGCTCAGCCTGCTCCCGGACCTGTCGGTAGCCGAGAACCTCATGATGAGCCGCCTGCCGGCCCGTCGCGGGATCACGCGACCGGGCGAGCTGCGCAGGGAGGCGCGCGCGATGCTCGAGCGCGTCGATCTCGGGCATCTGGATCCCGACACGATCGTCGGCGACCTGCCGCTAGCCCAGCAGCAGCTCGTCGAGATCGCGAAGGTCCTCGGCGAGACGCCGCGCGTGATCATCTTCGACGAGCCCACGACGGCGCTGTCGGAGGCCGAGACCCAGGCGCTGCTGCAGCGCATCCTGGCGCTGCGCGACGCCGGCCACGCGATCATGTACGTCAGCCATCACCTCGAGGAGATGTTCACGATCGGGGACCGCGTGACGATCCTGCGCGACGGCTGCCTCGTAACGAGCGCGCCGATGGACGAGTTCGACCACGACAGTCTCATCGCGTCGATGGTCGGGCGCAAGATCGAGTCGCTGTACCCGGCATCGAACCGGACGATCGGCGACGTGCGGCTGCGGGTCAGCGGTCTGCGTCCCGCCGGGGTGACCAAGCCGATCGACTTCGAGGTCAGGTCGGGCGAGATCGTCGGGATCGCGGGCCTGCTGGGCTCCGGGCGCAGCGAGCTGCTGCGGGCGATCTTCGGCGCCGACGGATGCGAGGGCGGCACGATCGAGGTCGACGGCCGCAACGTCAAGTGCGGCGATCCGCGGCGCGCGGTGCAGGCCGGGCTCGGGCTCCTGACCGAGGACCGCAAGCGCCTGGGCCTGCTGCTCGAGCTGACGATCCGGGAGAACGCCTCGATCGCCGACCTCGACGACATCTCGAGCTTCTGGCTCGTCGACCGCAAGGAGGAACGCGGCATCGTCGACAAGTACCTCGGGGGGTTGCGCCTGCGCGCCTCCTCCTGGGAGCAGCCGGTCTCGTCGCTGTCGGGCGGCAATCAGCAGAAGGTGCTGCTGGCTCGCTGGCTGGCGACGAAGGCGAAGGTGCTCCTGTTCGATGAGCCGACGAAAGGCGTCGACGTCGGCGCCAAGGCGGACATCTACAAGGTCATCGGCGACCTTGCGGTAGAGGGAC
>Ga0307502_10000344_pt1 | contig 12320 bp, 9 predicted proteins | sample 16_S_MG_FD_201364 | JGI IMG/M metagenome (GOLD analysis project Ga0307502, IMG submission 201364) | Soil microbial communities from Populus trichocarpa stands in riparian zone in the Pacific Northwest, United States - 16_S | ecosystem: Environmental > Terrestrial > Soil > Riparian zone > Trees... | reverse complement strand
CGAGAAGTCCGTCGAGTAGGTGTTGCCGTCGACGAAGACGATGTGGTCTGAGTCGATCTCGCGGATGGCGCCCACGAGCCGGTCGTGGAAGGGCCCGACGACCGCTCCGGTGGGATCGGCGGGCTCGTTGAGCAGGTTGTAGCCGCCGACCCACGGCTCGTCGCGATAGCGCGTCGCCAAGGCCTGCCACAGGTGCACCACGCGATCCTGGAAGTGCGGGTGCTGCCAGAAGCCGGCGATGTGCGTCGGGTTGTCGGAGTGCCAGTGCTGGTTCTGGCAACCCGGCACGGCATGCAGATCGATGACGCTGTAGATGCCGTGCCGCGCGCACACGCGCACGACGCCGTCGAGGCGCTCGAAGCCCTCCTCGCGCAGCTCGAACGGGCGCTCGTCGCGCTCGAAGTGGCGGTAGTTGACTCCGATGCGCACGCAGTTGATGCCGAGCCCGGCGAGCAGCGCGGCGTCCTCGTCCGCGAAGAAGCGCGTGAGCAGGCGATCGAAGAAGCGCTCGGCGCGCTCGGGGCCGAGCACGGCGGTCACGGATGCCCGCATCTGGCTCTCCGTCGCCGGAAAGCCGGTGATGAAGTTCTCCATGTTCATCCAGCCGCCGAGGCCGACTCCGCGCAGCACCACGCGGTTGCCGTCGCCGTCGACGATCGCCTCGCCGTCGACGCGCAGCGGTCCTGGGGAACGAAAGTTTCGCATGCGGAGTCTCCTCGTTTCGGGCCCGCCACGCTAGGCGAGCGGAACCTTCCCGGTCAAGAGCGCGAACTAACCAGGGGTGTAAGAGCTCGACAAATCTCGAAAGTTGACCGAAAGCTCTGGTAGGTTCTCGGCCGTGCCCAGCCCGGAGAACGGAAGCGGCCGAGTGACGATCGCGGACGTCGCCGACGCGGCCGGGGTGTCGGTCCCCACCGTCTCGAAGGTCATCAACGGGCGGGCCGACGTCGCGCCGGCCACGCGCGCGCGCGTCGAGCGCCTCCTGCACGAGCACGGCTACCGCCGCCGCACGCCGTCGCGCGACCGCCGGGCGGCGCTGCTCGACGTGGTCTTCAACGAGCTCGAGAGCCCGTGGGCCATCGAGATCATCCGCGGGGTCGAGGAGGTCGCACGCGAGCACGAGCTCGGCGTCGTCCTCTCCGCCCAGGAGGGACCCGGCGCCCTCGGGCGCTCGTGGGTCGACGCCGTCGCGTCGCGGCGCACGGCCGGCGTGATCCTCGTCGTCTCCGAGCTCACCGAGGAGCAGGCCGCGCGCCTGCGCGCCCGCAGCATCCCCTTCGTCGTCGTCGACCCCGCCGGCGAGCCCGCCGCCGGGGTGCCGTCGGTGGGCGCCACCAACTGGAACGGCGGGCTCACCGCGACCCGCCACCTGCTCGAGCTGGGCCACCGGCGCGTGGGCATGATCGGGGGCCCGCCGAAGATGCTCTGCAGCCGCGCGCGCGAGGACGGCTACCGGACGGCGCTCGCGACGGCCGGGCTGCCCGTCGATCCCGAGCTGATCCGCCACGGCGACTTCCATGTCGAGCGCGCCTACAAGGAGGGGCACGCACTGCTCTCGCTGCCCGATCGACCGACGGCGATCTTCGCCGGCAGCGACCTGCAGGCCTTCGGCCTCTACGAGGCGGCGCGGGTGCTAGGGCTGCGCGTGCCCGACGACCTCAGCGTCATCGGCTTCGACGACCTGCCCATGGCACGCTGGGCGTGGCCGCCGCTGACGACGATCCGCCAGCCGCTGACCGAGATGGCGGCGACGGCGACGAGGATCGTGCTCGGCGACGACACGCAGACGCGCGTGGAGCTGGCGACCAGCCTGGTCGTGCGCCAGAGCACCGTCGCGCTGGAGACGTGAGCGCCCCGACGAACCCGGTCATCCCGGGCTTCTTCCCGGACCCCAGCGTGTGCCGGGTCGGTGACGACTACTACCTCGCCTGCTCGAGCTTCGAGTACTTCCCGGGAGTGCCGATCCACCACAGCGCCGACCTCATGGCCTGGACGCTGGTGGCCAACGCGCTGGACCGCCCCGAGCAGCTGCCGCTCGCCGGCGCACGCTCGTCGGGCGGCATCTACGCCCCGACGCTGCGCCACCACGACGGCCTGTTCTGGCTGATCACGACCAACGTCTCGACCGAGGGGCACGTCATCTACACCGCGCAGGACCCGCGCGGCCCGTGGTCTGACCCGATCGCGGTCGACGGCGCGCTGGGGATCGACCCCGACCTCGCCTGGGACGCCGAGGGCACGTGCTGGCTGACCTACTCCGAGCTGGGCGGCGGCGCCTTCGACGCCGTCAGCGGCCAGATCAAGCAGGTCCGCGTGGACCCGCGCAGCGGGCGCACGCTGGAGGCCCCGCGGCCGCTGTGGTCAGGGACGGGCCTGCAGTTCCCCGAAGCGCCGCACCTCTACGAGATCGACGACACCTGGTACCTGCTCATCGCCGAGGGCGGGACCGGTCCCGGCCATGCGGTCTCGATCGCGCGCGGGCCTTCGCCCTCTGGGCCCTTCGAGGGCTGCCCGTACAACCCGATCCTCAGCCACCGCAGCACCAACCACCCGGTGCAGAACACCGGCCACGCCGATCTCGTGCGGGCGCCCGACGGCTCGTGGTGGATGGTGCTGCTCGGGATCCGCCGCGCCGGCGCCATCCCCGCGGTCCACGTGCTGGGCCGCGAGACCTTCCTCACGCCGCTGCGCTGGGTCAACGGCTGGCCCGAGGTCGCGCCGGTGCCCATGGAGCACCCGCGCGCCGACCCGCCCCACCGCGACGACTTCGAGGCGCCGCAGCTCGGCCCGGAGTGGATCTCGGTGCGCACGCGCCCCGACGACGCGTGGTCGCTGACCGAGCGGCCCGGCTCGCTCGTGCTCCACGCTCGCGACGGCTCGATCGACAGCGCCGAGCCGGCCTTCGCGGGGCGCCGCCAGCAGCACCTGGGCTTCAGCGCGCGCGCGGCAATCGATGCCGCCCGCGGCCGCGGCGGCCTGGTCGTCCGGATCGACGAGTCGCACTTCTACGCCATCGAGGCCGGCGAGGGCGAGGTCCGCTGCCACGCGCGCGTAGGCCCGTTCACGCGCACCACGGCACTGCACCCCGCCCCCGACGGGGCGGTGCTGCGCATCGACGCCGTGCCCGACCCGGCGGGGCACGGGCCCGACCTGCTGCGCCTGGGGCTCGAGGAGCACGGCGAGCACGTCGCCATCGCCGAGCTCGACGGGCGCTATCTGTCGACCGAGGTGGCGGGCGGGTTCACCGGCCGCGTCATCGGCCTCTACGCCGCGGAGGGCACGGTGGCCTTCGACTGGTTCGAGTACGCCGGCTCGGACGCGGGCTGACGCTCTGCGCTTGCGCTGCTGCCGGGCGCGAACTGCATCATCGAGGGGAGGGAGTGAGCGGCGGTCGCGGCGGCGATGTTGTCCTCGGGCGCGTGCGCCTTGGTGCACGAAAGGTGCGTGCTTCGCAACACCTCTCAGGGCCCCGCGGGGGGTGGGCGCTCTAACTCACGGTATGCGGGAGCTAGAGCGCACACCCCCTCTGGCCGGCGGCGGGACGTGTTGTGCAAGGCGCGCGAAGTGCGTAGGACCTCCGCGCTCCCCGCAGCCGCGAGCGCCCCGACCACCGCTCACTCCCTCCCCTCGACGCCGCTGTTTTCAGCGCCTCCGCGAGCAGGACATCTAGGGCGCGCCGTCGACCGCCAGGCGCTGGTTCTTGTAGCGCACGTCCTCGGTGATGTCGGGCCCCAGCCACGCGGGTGCCGCGAACGCCTCCGCCGCCTCCTCGGAGGCGAACTCGACCTCGGCGGTCACGAGGCCGTCGAGGTCGCCGCTGTACACGTCGAGCTCGATGACGAGGCCGTCGTCGGCCGGGATCTCGTAGCGCGTCTTCTCGATCCGCTGCCCCTCGGTGAGCGGCCACAGCCGCTCGAAGCGGTCGGCCTCGATCTCGATCTCCTCCTCCACGCGCACGCGACCGCCGCCCGCCTTGACGGTCAGCCACGTGCGCCCGGCGCGCCGGCGCACCCGCACCTCGGGCCCGGCCTGCGCAATGGCGAGGTAGCCCTGCTCGATCGCGGTGGCGGGCCATCGCTCGAGGTCGGCCGGCCGCTGCGCGACGAGGAACTTGCGCTCGATCTCGATGGCGCAACCGTAGCGCCCTGGGGGCGGACCGTACGTCCACGGGGGGCTAGCCCCTGCCGGCGCGGCGCTAGCGCCAAGCCAAGACGCCTGGGGACCGCACAGTCGCCGCACACCGGCGACAGGAGACTGGCACTCGTCACCTACTGGTCGACTCCCCTCTCTCAAGGAGCCTCACACGTGCACACCAATACGTTCGCCGGTCGCATGGGCCGCTGGAGCGCCCAGCACCGCAAGAAGGCCATCTGGGGGTGGATCGCGTTCGTCGTGATCGCCTTCGCCGTCGGCAACGCCGTCGGGACCAAGGCCCCGACGCACGACGACTACGTCGGACAGTCCGGCCAGGCCGAGAAGCTGTTCGCCGACCACTTCGCTGAGAAGGACTCAGAGCAGGTCATCGTCCAGGCGCCCAAGGGCGGCAAGGCGACCGACGCGTCGGTCCGCGCGGCCGTTGCTCAGACCATCGCAGCCGTGTCGGGCAAGCCCGGCGTGACGAACGTGAAGTCGCCCTATCAGAAGGGCAACGAGGGTCAGGTCTCCAAGGACGGGCGCTCCGTGCTCGTGGAGTTCGACCTCAAGGGCGACACGGCCAAGACCGACGAGCTCGTCAAGCCGACGATCACCGCGGTCGACAAGGTCAAGGACGCCAACCCCAGCGTCTTCGTCGGCCAGTTCGGCGGCGCCAGCGTGAACAAGGCACTGGCCGAGCAGGACGCCAAGGACTCCTCCAAGGCGCTGTCGCTCTCGCTGCCGGCCACGCTGCTCATCCTCCTGATCACCTTCGGCGCGCTCGTCGCCGCCGGCATCCCGCTGCTGCTCGGCCTCACCGCCGTGTTCGGCACGCTCGGGCTCGTCGCCGGCGTCAGCCACCTCATCCCGATGGAGAGCACCGTCACCGAGGTCGTCCTGCTCGTCGGCCTGGCGGTCGGCGTGGACTACACGCTCTTCTACCTGCGCCGTGAGCGTGAGGAACGCGCCAGGGGCGCCAGCAAGCTCGAAGCCATCCACATCGCCGCGGCCAGCTCCGGCCGTGCGGTCCTCATCGCCGGGTCCACCGTCATGGTGGCCATGGCCGGCATGTTCTTCGCCGGCCTGAGCATCTTCACCGCGCTGGGCATCGGCGCCATCATGGTCGTCGCCGTCGCGATGATCGGCTCGGTCACCGTGCTGCCCGCCGTGCTGTCGTCGCTGGGCGATCGCGTCGAGAAGGGCCGCGTGCCCTTCCTGCATCGCCTGCGTCGTGACGAGGGCGAGGGTCGCGTCTGGGGCTGGATCCTGGGCAAGGTGCTCAAGCGCCCCGCGGTCTCCGCCGTCCTGGCGACGGGCCTGCTCGTCGCGATGACGCTGCCCGCGTTCGGCATGCACACCGTGCTGAGCGGCACCGACGACTACTCGCGCAAGATGCCCGTCATGCAGGTCTATGACCGCATGCAGGCCAGCTTCCCCGGCGGCCAGATCCCGGCCGTCGTGAACATCGAGGCCGACGACGTCACCACGCCGGCGATCGCCAAGGCGACCAAGGCGCTCGGCGACAAGGCGTTCGCCACCGGCAAGATGAACGGCCCGCTCAGCGTCGAGGTCAGCGCCGACAAGCACGTCGCGTCGATCGCCATCCCGATGCAGGGCAACGGCACCGACACCGTCTCCACCGACGCGCTGGCCGCGCTGCGCGGAGGCATCGTGCAGAGCACGATCGGCTCGGCCCCGGGCGTCCAGCACGCCTACGTGACCGGCACCGCCGCGGGCACGAAGGACTTCAACGACCTCATGAAGCGCAACGCGCCGATCGTGTTCGCCTTCGTGCTGTCGATGGCCTTCCTGCTGCTGCTGGTGACCTTCCGCTCGATCGTCATCCCGATCAAGGCGATCGCGCTGAACCTGCTGTCGGTGGGCGCCGCCTATGGCGCGCTGACCTGGATCTTCCAGGACGGCCACTTCGAGAAGCAGCTCGGCTACCACTCAAACGGCGGGATCGCGGGCTGGCTGCCGATGTTCCTGTTCGTGATCCTCTTCGGGCTCTCGATGGACTACCACGTGTTCATCCTCACCAGGGTCCGCGAGGCGTTCGATCGCGGCATGAAGACCGAGGACGCGGTCGCCCACGGCATCAAGGCCACGGCCGGCACGGTCACCAGCGCCGCGATGGTCATGGTCGTCGTGTTCGGCATGTTCGCCACCGAGAGCGGCATCGAGATCAAGGAGCTGGGCGTCGGCCTGGCCCTCGCGATCCTGATCGACGCCACCATCGTCCGGGCGGTGCTGCTGCCCGCCACGATGAAGCTCCTGGGCAAGTGGAACTGGTACCTGCCCAGCAAGCTCAACTGGCTGCCGAAGCTCAGCCACGAGCCCACGCTGGACGTGGCGCCCGCTCCGGCCTAGACAGAGAGAAGTCGCATGTAGTGAGAGAGCCCCGCGTCGCCCGCGGGGCTCTCTTCGCGTTCGCATAGCATCGGCGCGTGCTCGTTGAGAACTTCGAAGGGGCCGACCACGACGCACGCGAGCGCTACCTGCGCGAGCACGCCGAGGAGCTCTACGCGGCCCTCACCGACGACTACGCCACCACGCTGCGCCTCGACGAGCTGGTCTACCGCGCCGCCGAGCGCGTCCCGGGGCTCGTCCCCACTCGCGCGGAGGTCGACGCCGAGGCCGAGCACCTCCAGGGCGAGAAGGAGGGCGCGGAGATCGCGCAGGGCCTGCTCATCGCCCACGTGCTCGCCTCCCCGCGCGCCGGGTCGCACCTCGTCTGGGCCATGCTGCGGCCTACCGACCTGGCGCTCGAGCACCTGGACGAGATGCGCACCCGCGGCGAGGTCGACCTCGGCGGCGCGCACGTGCGCCGCGATGGCGTCGCGGGGATCCTCGAGCTGCGCAACCCGCGCCACCTCAACGCCGAGGATGCCTCCACGCTGGCCGCGACCGAGGCCGCAGTCGACCTCGTCCTCCTGGATCCCGAGATCGAGGTCGGCGTCTTCCGTGGCGGCGTGGTCGACCATCCCCGCTACGCGGGCCGGCGCATCTTCGGCGCCGGGATCAACCTCACGCATCTCTATCGCGGCCTGGTCCCCTTCCTCTTCTACTTCGTGCGCGACATGGGCTACGTCAACAAGCTCTACCGCGGGCTCTCGGCGCCCGAGTGGCGGCCGGGCGAGCTGCAGGACAGCACCGAGAAGCTCTGGATCGCCGCGACCGAGACCTACGCGATCGGGGGCGCCTGCCAGCTGCTGCACGTCATGGACCACGTGATCGCCGAGCGCGGCTGCCGCCTGTACCTGCCCGCGCGCAAGGAGGGGATCATCCCCGGGGCCTCCAACATGCGCCTGGCCCGCTCGGTCGGCGATCGCGTCGCCCGGCAGGCGATCCTCTCCGGGCGCGAGTTCGAGGCGGGCACGCCCGACGGCGACCTGCTGTGCGACGAGGTGGTCGAGCCCGGCGAGATGGATGGCGCGCTGGCGCGGCGCATCGAGCTGCTCACCAGCTCGGGGCTCGTCAACGCCGCCGCCAACCGGCGCATGATGCGCGTCGCCGTCGAGCCCCTCGACGTCTTTCGCACCTACATGGCGCTGTACGCGCGCGAGCAGGCCTTCTGCCACTTCAGCCCCGCCCTCATCGCCAACCTCGAGCGCCACTGGGATGCACGCAACCGCCGTCTCTGACGTCGAGCGCGCGCCCCGCGAGCACCTGCGCGCGCTCCAGCTCGAGCGCCTGCGCGGGCTGGTCGCGCGCCTGCTCGACGCCGTCCCGGTCACGCGCGAGCGCCTGCACGCCGCCGGCGTGCGCTCGGCGCAGGACATCCGCAGCCTCGAGGACGTGCGCCGGCTGCCGTTCTCGACGAAGACCGACCTGCGCGAGCACTACCCCTTCGGCCTGCTGGCGGTGCCGCGCGAGGAGCTCGTGCGCGTGCACGCCTCGAGTGGCACGGGCGGCAAGCCGACGGTCGTCGGCTACACCCGGCGCGACCTCGACACGTGGACCGATGTGATGGCGCGCTGCCTGACCACGGCCGGCGTGCGCTCCGGGATGCTCGTGCACAACGCCAACGGCTACGGGCTCTTCACCGGCGGGCTGGGCTTCCACCAGGGCGCCGAGCGGCTGGGAGCGACGGTCGTGCCCGTGTCGGGGGGCTTCACCGAGCGCCAGGTCACGCTGCTGCGCGACCTGCGCGCCCAGGTCCTCTTCGCCACACCCTCCTACGCCCTGCAGATCGGCAACGCGCTGGCGGAGCACGGCCTCGGCCCCGACGACCTCGCGCTCGAGGTGGGCGTCTTCGGCGGCGAGCCGTGGACCCCGGCCATGGGCGCCGCGATCGAGCACGCGCTCGGCCTGGCGGCCGTGAACATGTATGGCCTCTCGGAGGTGATCGGGCCCGGCGTGGCGGTCCAGTGCCTCGAGGTGCGCGAGGGCTCGCACATCAACGAGGACCACTTCCTCGCCGAGGTCATCGACCCCGAGACCGGCGAGCCGCTGCCCGAGGGCGCCGAGGGCGAGCTGGTCTTCAGCACGCTGACCAAGGAGGCGCTGCCGCTGCTGCGCTACCGCACGGGCGACATCGCGTCGCTGCACCTCGCCCCGTGCGTGTGCGGGCGCACGCTGGCACGCATGGGCGCCGTGCGCGGCCGCCGCGACGACATGCTCATCATCCGCGGCGTCAACCTGTACCCCTCCGAGATCGAGCACACGCTGCTCGGCGTGGAGGGCGTCGCGCCCCATTACCAGCTGGTCGTCGAGCGCCCCGGGGCGCTGGACGAGCTGACCGTCCGCTGCGAGCCCGCCGAGGACGGGGCCGACGGCGCCGACCTGCGCGCGCGCGTCTCGCGCGCGCTGCGCGAGCGCACCGGCATCAGCATCGCGGTCGAGCTGCTGGCCCCCGGCGCGGTCCCGCGCAGCGAGGGCAAGGCGGTTCGGGTGGTCGACCGGCGCCCGCGCTGACGCCTTTTCATCTTTTTTGGGCAATTGGTGTCCAGATTTGTGGCGCGCGGGCGTTGTGGGGTACGTACGCAACATCCGGATCTCGACAGGAGGAGGGGCACGAGTGCTTCAGTGGTCAACCGCATCGGAGCGGCGCTTCATACGGCTCGGCGGTTTGCACGGCGCGCGCGTGCTGGTCGCCCACGCCGATCAGGGTGCGCGCGGGGGGATCCGCGCTGTGCTCGAGCCGCTCGGATGCGTGGTGACCGAGGCCGGGACCCCGGCGGAGGTGCTCGACGTCGCGCGTCGCCGGCGACCACGCGTGCTGCTGCTCGACGCCGCGCTCGAGCGCGACGCCGACTCGTCGCTGGTGGGCGAGATCAAGTCCGACCCCGACCTCTTCGCCATCGCGATCGTGCTGGTCGGCGCCGGCGGGGAGGCATCGGACGCCCTGGCGGCCATGGAGCACGGCGCCTACGACGTCCTGCCCGGCGCCACCGATGCCTTTCAGCTCGCCGCGCGGGTGCGCGCCGCCCGCCGCGGATCGGACATGCACGAGCTCCTGCTCACGCGCGAGCGCGAGCTCGAGCGGCTCGCCTACTACGACGAGCTCACCGGCCTGCCCAACCGCCGCTCGGTCGTGCGCCAGCTCGAGGCGCTGGTGAGCCGCGCGCGCCGCCACGGCCACGCGCTCGCCGTCCTGATGATCGACGCCGACCACTTCAAGACCCTCAACGACCTCCACGGTCACGCGGCGGGCGACGCTGGGCTGCGCGCCCTCGCCGACCGGTTGGGCGAGCGCCTGCGCGCCGAGGACGTGGTGGGCCGCTTCGGAGGCGAGGAGTTCGTCATCGGGCTGCCCGACGCCGGGGCCGCGGGCGCCGCGGCGGTGGCCGAGGACGTGCGCGCGGCGGTGGCCGAGTGCCCGCTGATGATCGGCGGCGAAGCGCGGACGCTGACCGTCAGCGTGGGCTGGGCAGCCAGGAGCGACGAGACCCTCGAGCAGCTGCTCGCGCTGGCCGACGACGCGCTCTACGAGGCCAAGGCCGCCGGGCGCAACTGCGTGCGCCCATCCGCACCTACTGCCTGACGGGTCAGCGCGCTGACAAGGCGACATGACCTTGGCGCGTTCGCTCCCGTTGAGGGAGCATGTCTCTCTCCTCTCGCACCCTCCTCACGACCGCCGCCCTCGCGGTGGCGGTCATCGCGCCCTCAGCCGCCAATGCCGCCGAGGGCTTCACCGCCGTCACCTCCGACGGCCAGATCGCCCAGCTGCACAGCGACACGTCGCCGGGGCTCTCGGGCCTGCACAAGGTCACGGGCCTCGCCGCCGGCGAGCGCATCGTCGGCCTCGACCGCGCGCCGTCGGGCGAGCTGCTCGCGCTGACCTCGGCGGGCAACATCGCGTCGGTCGACCGCGACACCGGCAAGGCGACGGCGAAGTTCGCCGCGCCGGTCACGGCCCCTGTCGATCCGAACGCCGCGCTCACCTTCGCCGTCGCCCCCGACGGCAAGAGCGCGCGGATCATCACCGCCGGGCGCGACGTCAGCATCGACCTCGCCACCGGCGCGGCGACCGCCGGCCCGGGCCTGAGCTTCGGCCCGGGCGACGCCAACGCCGGCGTCCAGGCCAGCCCGGCGCTCGACTACGCCGCCGACGGCCGGCTGATCGGCGTGGCCGGCGCGCAGGGCGCCTACGCCGTGCAGACCGCGGCCGGCGTCGCGACGCTGCAGACGCTGGTGGCGACGCCCTTCCCGGACCTCGAGCCCGAGCGCTCGACCGTGGCCTCCGACGGCTCGGTGTGGACCGCGGCCAACTTCACCGACAAGCCCAACCGCCCGGCGCAGTCGCGCCTGGTCCGCTACGACCCGGCGACGGGCCAGATCAAGGGCCAGAACGGCGTCTTCCTCGGCGTGCGCCTCGACGCACTGACGGCCGACGGGCCGGTCGCCGATGACAAGAGCGCGCCGCACGTGACCTTCTCCGGCAAGGTCCTGCAGCGTGAGGTCAAGGGCGGCTACTCGCTGTGGACCGGCCTGCACTTCAAGACCAGCGAGGGCGGCCAGACGGTCGGATCGATGCGTCTGAACGGCAAGGTCGTCAGCTTCGGCCTCGTGACCCGCTACAGCGCCGGCTCGGCCAGCATCGAGTTCGGCTCGAGCAAGAAGAACGCCGCGGCGCTGCGCCGGGCGGCCAGGGCCCACCGTAACGTCGTCGTCCACCTCACGGTGCGCGACTGGGCCGGCAACAAGCACATCTACGACCGCGTCCTGCGGCTCGCGCTCTAGCGGCCCTTCGGACCGCGTCGCACTCCGCGGGCCCGGCGCGTGCGCCGGGCCCGCGGTCGTCCGTGACCGCGGCGCTAGAGTCGAGACGACTCCGTATGGCGAAGAAGATCTGGGTACTCGACACCGAGACGAAGGGCACCGGCGCGAACGTCGTGCCGCTCGAGAGCACGCTGCGCAAGCCGGCGGGCGCCGCCGAGCCGCTCTACGTGCCGCCCAAGCGCGCTCCGCGGCCCCCGCAGCCGCCCGCGCCCCGACTCCCGCGGTCCTTCAAGATCGTCGACGTCACCTCGGGCGAGGTCCTCGCCGAGGGCGTGGATACCCGCGCCGCGATCCGCGTGCTCGAGGGCCTGGGCAGCGTCGTCGACGTGCGCATATACCAGTGGGACGACACGACCGAGCGCTGGATCCTGCTCACGCTGGGCGAGCACAAATCGCTGTGGGACTACCGCGGAAAGCTCGGCCCGGAGCCGGCATCGCTCTAGCGCTCCGGCGCGGCTGGCACCCTTGTCGCTGATGGTGCTGCGGTCCGCGCGCGACATGGCCGTCGATCTGGGGACCGCCAACACGGTCGTCCACGTGCACGGCCGCGGCATCGTGCTCTCCGAGCCGTCGGTCGTGGCGATCGACGAGCGCACCGGCGACGTGGTCGCCGTCGGCGCCGACGCGCAGCGCATGATCGGGCGCACGCCGGCTCAGATCTCGGCCACGCGCCCGCTGCGCCACGGCGTGATCGCCGACTTCGAGGTCACCGAGGAGATGCTGCGCCACTTCATGCGCAAGGTCCTCGATCGCCGCCGCGCCCACCCACGCCTGGTCGTCTGCGCGCCGTCGGGCATCACCGAGGTCGAGCGCCGGGCGGTCGAGGAGGCGGCCCTGTCGGCCGGGGCGCGGCGCGTGCAGCTCATCGAGGAGCCGATCGCCGCGGCCATCGGCGCCGGGGTCGCGATCGGCGAGCCCATCGGGCGGATGGTCATCGACGTCGGCGGAGGCACCAGCGAGGT
>Ga0307502_10000343_pt1 | contig 12324 bp, 13 predicted proteins | sample 16_S_MG_FD_201364 | JGI IMG/M metagenome (GOLD analysis project Ga0307502, IMG submission 201364) | Soil microbial communities from Populus trichocarpa stands in riparian zone in the Pacific Northwest, United States - 16_S | ecosystem: Environmental > Terrestrial > Soil > Riparian zone > Trees... | reverse complement strand
CCGCCGAGGATCGTGAGCTGCCGTCGTGTGAGCTGGCGGTCCAGTGCCACAGCGATCTTCCAGCGGGCCTCAAGGCGCCAAGGCGGCCGCCTTCCACGCTTGGCGCTCATTCGCAGGATCACAACGGTGCCGCGCCCCGCCGATGACCACGACCGGCGCACGCGACCGCGTTCGCGGCTGCGGTATGTGCGCAGCCAGAACAGCAACTGTGGCCCGAACGACTCTTGCACCAGACGTGGGCCGACCACGTCGGGGTCCAGCAGCGGCGGTCCGGCGTGGACCCGTGGGTCGGAGCGGGGACGGTCCTTCGCCGCCGTGAGTCGGCCGTCGCCGCCGGAGGGTTCACCGCAACCCGACCAGAGGACGCCAAGCAGCGTCAAGGCGATTGCGGCGAACGCGAGCATCCGCCTGCGACCCCGCACGCGATCACGTGGTGAGGGGCCGTCCAAGCTCGCAGTCCGGGACGGCGTTCAATGGGGGTTCGGCGAGTACGCGTAGTCGGCTTTGAGCCCGCCCTTGGTGTCGCCGACCGAGCCAAGGCTGGGACTCTTGTTGAACAGCGGCACGACCCTGAGGCTCTTCAGGCGACTCGCCGGCCCCGCGAACGTCAGGGTCGGCAGATACCGCGCCACGTCACAGCATCGCCACGCCGACCCCGGCTTGAGTTCGAAGATCTTCGACGCGCGCCGAGTTCCGTTCTCGCGAATGGCCTGCACCTGGCCGATGATCGTCGTGGAGTGGATGAAGCGCATGTCCCAGTAGAACGCCCAGTTCACCTGGCTGCGTCCGTCAGCGCAGTCGAAGCCGCTGCTCGAGAAGCTGGCCGTGAAGATGTGCGGACCCCGGGCGTCGCCCGCCGTCTCGTTCACGACGAACTTGCGCTTGCCGGCGCGCGCGTACGCTCGGGCGACGTTGCGGCCGGCGCAGAAGCCGCTGGGGGCCTGGAGGTACGGGGGCAGATACTTGCCGACCTTTGCCGCCTTGCTGGACCGCTGAGACGGATTGGAGAGCGCGCTCGCAGACCAAACGGCCATCGCTGCAATCCCCGACAGGCAATCACGCTGCTTCTCCATCCACGCACGCTTACTCCTCTCGTCGCTGGCGTCGCCGCCATTCTGCCAGGTATCCAGAAACAGGTCCGTCAGTTGACCACCTTTTCTGTTGTGGAGGGTCCCACGCGAACGCTTAGCCTGGGTCCACCGAATCTCGCGGCGTCTCGCCGCCGGGAGCCGTCCGTGGACCCCGGCTCAGAACAGGCTCTCGGCGGCGTTCGGCGGCGGCTGGAGCCCCAGGTGCTCGAACGCGCGGCGCGTTGCGGCGCGCCCCCGCGGGGTGCGCTTGAGCAGGCCGCACTGCAGGAGGTAGGGCTCGTAGACGTCCTCGATCGTGTCCTGCTCCTCCCCCACGGTCACGGCGAGGGTCGAGAGGCCGACGGGGAGTCCCTCGAACTTCTCGCACAGCGCGCGCAGGAGCTCGCGGTCGAGCCGGTCCAAGCCGAGGTCGTCGATCTCCAGCAGAGCCAGCGCCGCGTCCGCAGTCGCGGTGGTGACGATTCCTCCCGAGCGCACCTCCGCGTAGTCGCGAACGCGCTTGAGCAGGCGGTTGGCGACCCGCGGCGTGCCGCGGCTGCGAGCGGCGATCGCGACGGCGCCGCCGGATTCGAGTGCGACCCCGAGGATCCGCGCGGAGCGCGTGACGATCGTCGTGAGGTCGCCGAGGTCGTAGTGCTCCAAGCGGTGCTGCAGGCCGAACCGGTCGCGCAGCGGCGCCGTCAACAGGCCCGTCCGCGTCGTGGCGCCGATCAGCGTGAACGGCGGCAGCTCGAGCGTCACGACCCGTGCCCCGGCGCCGACGCCGACCGTGATCGGCAGCTGGCGATCCTCCATCGCGGGATAGAAGGTCTCCTCCAGCGCACGTTGCAGGCGGTGGATCTCGTCGACGAAGAAGACGCTGCGGGGCTCGAGCGCCGTGAGGAACGCCGCGATGTCGGCCTTGCGCTCGAGCGCGGGGCCGGCGGTCTGAACAAACGGCGCGTCGAGCTCGGCGGCGACGATCTGGGCGAGCGTCGTCTTCCCCAGCCCCGGTGGGCCGGCGAGCAGGACGTGGTCGAGCGCCTCGCCGCGGGCTCGGGCCGCCTCGATCGAGATCGCGAGCTGTTCCTTCAGCGACGGCTGACCGATGAAGTCCTCCAGCCGTCGCGGGCGCAGCGAGCGATCGAGCTCCAGCTCGTCGTCGTCCTCGAGGCGCTGCGGGGTCTGGATACGGAGGTGGCTCGCCGTCATCGCCGCGCCGCCCGCAGCGCGTGGGCGATGAGCGCCTCGGGCGTGTCCTGCGGCGCGTCGCGCAACAACTCGTCGGCCTCGACGATCGTGAAGCCCAGCTCGACGAGGCCGTCACGGGCGAGCCGCCGCCCGTCGTCGCCACGCGTGATGACGATCTGCTGGTCCGCCGCGCCGAGCGTGCCGGTGACCTTCTCGCGCAACTCGACGATGATCCGCTCCGCGGTCCGCTTGCCGATCCCGGGCACGGCCTGCAGGCGGGCGACGTCGGCGGACGCGAGCGCCGCGACGAGCTCACGCGGCGTGCCGCCGCTGAGAACCGCGAGCGCGACCTTGGGCCCGACCGACTGCACCGCGATCAGCGCGAGAAACAGGTCGCGCTCCTCCTCCGTGGCGAAGCCGTACAGCGCCAGCGCGTCGTCGCGCACGACGAGATGGCTGTGCAGCGCGACGGTTCCGCCGACGGCGGGGACCTTGCGCAGCGTCTCGGCGGAGACGGCGAGCCGGTACCCGACCCCTCCGGTGAGCACCACGACGTGGTCCGCGCGCCGGACTGCGACCTCGCCTCGGACGAGTGCGATCACGCGGGCCGCCTGTAGACGCCGAGCTCCTCGAGGTCGCGGTTGCCGGGCACGCGGGTCTCGGCGACGGCCGCGGCGTGCGGCGCGCCGTTGGCGTGGCAGATCGCGATCGCGAGCGCGTCGGCGGCGTGGTCCGGCCGCGGCGGCCCGTCGAGGCTCAGGAGCATCTGCACCATGCGCGCGACCTGGTCCTTCTCCGCGCGACCCGAGCCGCAGACGGAGTGCTTGATCTGCTGGGGCGTGTAGGAATGGCAGTCCAGCCGGCGCTGGCCCGCGGCGAGCATCACCACCCCGCGCGCCTGACCCACAGCGAACGCGCTCTGGGCGTTGCGGCCGAAGAAGATGGCCTCCATCGAGAGGACGGAGACACGGTGCTCGTCGAGCAGCTCGCAGACGCGGCGAAAGATGTTCGACAGGCGGATCTGGGGCGGCGACTCCGGGCGCGTGGTGATGACGCCGCCGTCGAGCGCGATGAGCTTCGAGCCGCGGCGCTCGACCACGCCGAAGCCGGTGTTCGCGGTGCCCGGATCGATGCCGAGAACGATCATTGGGAGTGATTCTGCGCCCACCGTCGGATGTCCTCTACGCTTCGCGCCCTCGTGGACACCGAACGCATCAAAAAACGCCTGCTCGTCGTCCGGATCGTGGCGATCCTGGACGCTTTCCTGCTCGTCCCGCTCGTGTACGGCTTCGTCACCGGCAGCGACGTTCACAAAGAGATCCTCGGCCCGATTCACGGCGTCGGCTTCCTGCTGCTCGTCTATCTCGTCGGCATGGGCGCGGTCGAGAAGCTGTGGGACTGGTGGTTTCCGGCGCTTGTCGTCGTCACACTCGGACCACCCGGGTCGCTGATCGGCGACCTCATCATCTCTCGCCGGATTCGGGCCTGACCGCAAAAGGCGCTGGGCGGTGATCGACGATGTCGACTTCGCCGCCGAGGGTCTGCTCGGCGTGCTTGAGGGTCCGGCCCGCGACGGGCGCGCGGCGCTGCTGCGCAAGCTGCTGGACGCCGGGGTGTCGCCGAACGAACTGCGCGACGCGGTCACGGAGAGCCGGCTCGCCTTGCTGCCGGTCGAGCGCGTGCTCGGCGGCGAGCCGCGCTACAGCGCGCGCGAGGTCGCCGAGCAGACGGGCGTTCCGACGGGCGTGCTCGTCGACGCGCTGGCGGCTGCCGGCCTGCCGCCCGTCCAGCCGGGCGAGCGACGTCTGACCGAGGCCGATCGCGCCGCGTCGGAGCGGTTGCGCATCGCGATCGACAACGGGCTGCCGGCCGACCGGATCGTCGACGTCAACCGGGTGATCGGACGCGCGATGGCGCAGGTCGCCGCCGCGATGCGCTCGCTGGTCGGCGAGACGTTCTTGCTGCACGCAGGCGACACGGAGGACGTGGTGGCGGCGCGCTACGAAGCGGCGGCGCAGGTGCTGTTGCCGACGGTCGGGCCGACGCTGGAGCATGCGCTGGCGGTGCAGATGCGCGAGCTCGTGCGCGGCGACGCGATCGACGCCGCGGCATGCTGCGGCGTAGCGATCACCGGGCGGGAGCTCGCGGTCGCGTTCGCCGACCTCGTCGGCTTCACGTGGCTCGGCGGCCGGGTCCCGGCCGAGGAGCTTGGGCGCGTGGCCCGCCGCCTGGACGAGCTCGCGCGGCAGGTCATCGAGCCGCCCGTGCGGCTCGTCAAGCTCGTCGGCGATGCGGTCATGCTCGTCTCACCGGACCCGGCGCCGCTGCTGTTCTCGGCGCTGTCGCTCGTCGAGGCGGCCGCGGCCGAGGGCGACGGCTTCCCGCGTCTACGAGCCGGGATCGTGCTCGGCGAGGCGCACGAGCGCGACGGCGACGTCTACGGCAACGCGGTCAACGTCGCGTCGCGGCTGACGGCGATCGCGCGGCCGGGCAGCGTGCTGTCGGACGACCGCGTGCACGACGCCGTCGGCCGCCAGGCGGCGTGGTCGTTCGCGGGCGTCCGGCGGATCAAGGGGCTGGAGGGCGAGCTGCGCCTGTTTCGCGCGCGGCGGCTGGCTGAGCCGCGCTGACCAGCGCAGAGTCGCCGGCCGGCTCGCTGGCATCAGCTCCCCGGGTGATCGTCCGGCTTGCAACGAAGTCCTCATTGGCTAACGCCGCCGGCGCACTCGTACACCGCTCGCGCACCGCAACCGCGTTGACGCGAGAACGGCGCGCCGGTTTGAACGACGCGGCAACGACGCTGACCGACCTGATCGAATGGGCCGACACGTGGTCAGACACGAGCATCGAACTCCCGATGGGTAAGCGTCACGAGCTCGGCCTTCGGGGCCCCAGCCGGCGCGACGCGATCGCGTATACACGTTTGCCGCATAGCCCCGGGTATGTTGCAAATCCGGTTGTTCGCCGATTGATCACCGCGGTCGTGGAGTCTGCGCTGACGTCGAGTCGCCATTGGAGGGGCGTGGGCTCGAGCACCGCCCACCGTCGGCGCCAGACGACTTGGATCTGCCAGCTCCGCATGAGCCCGACAGGTGGCAGGGGCGGCGGACCTCGCCTCCTTTTGGTCCAGGGCGTGGGCTGCATGATTTCCAATATGCAGCAAACCAGCGACGGCTCGTGATGTCGTCTGTGGGGCGATCGTTCATTGCGCGCACCTCGCCATCGTTGACTGCTGTGGGGCGCTTGCCGTCGTCGAGGACGATGGCGTGCCGCTGAACTGGCAAGGGCGCGAACCGCGTCGCTTAGCGTATGTCGCCGTTTGACCAGGTGGGTGGCGGTCTGTCGCTTGCTGCCGATCAATCTAATGTGCGTTAGAGTGATCGTGGTGGGTTCGTGCGATCTGCTCTGTCTGGATTTGGAAACGGCCGAGGCGATCCGTGGCCGTCTGCAGCCGGCGCGGGCGGCCGAGCTGGCCGCGACGTACAAAACGTTCGGTGATCCGACGCGGCTGCTGATCGCGCAAGCGCTGTTCGAGCACGAGCTGTGCGGCTGCGATCTCGGGTGGATCACGGGACAGAGCGACAAGGTCGTCTCCCATCACCTCAGCCGCCTGCGCCGCGAGGGTCTGGTCGGGAGCCGTCGTGACGGCAAGGTCGTCTTCGCCTCGCTGACCGAGCGCGGCGGCGCTGTGGTGGGTGCTCTTGAGCGGGTGATCGCGTGAGCACGACCGAGCTGCCGATGGCGCAGGCACCGACGCCATCGGCGCCTGCGCGCGACGCGGAGTGGCTGACGGCGGCCAAGCGGGCGCGGCAATTGTCGTGGGCATCGCTGGTCTGGATGAGCATCGAGGGCATCGTCGGCTTGGCTGCCGGCTTTGAAGCCAACTCGCTGAGCTTGCTGATCTGGGGCGCCTCATCGTTCGTGGAGGGCCTCGCGTCGGTGACCATCATCTGGCGCTTCACCGGCTCGCGGACCCATTCGGCGATCAGTGAGCGCAGGGCGCAGCGCTGGATCGCGGGTTCGTTCTTGCTGTTGGTCCCGTACTTCCTCTACGAGTCGTTCAGCAAGCTGCTCAGCGGCAGCGACGCCCACGCGAACACAGCAGGAATCGCGGTGACCGCGTCGGCGATCGTCTTCATGCCGCTGCTTGGCTGCGCCAAGCTGCGTCTCGCGCGTCGCCTGGACTCCGCGGCCACCGCCGGTGAGGGCATCCAGAACTTGCTCTGCGCCGCCCAAGCCACAGCCGCGCTGATCGCGCTGGTAGGCGCCGGCGCCGGCCTACAGATCCTCGATCCGATCGCCGCGCTGGTCATCTCGGCTATCGCCGTGCGCGAGTGCGTCGACCTCTGGCGCGGTACAGACGATGACTGCTGCGCCCCGATCGGCTTCGACGACACGGCTTGCGTCGGCGACGACCGCTGCGCGACCGGCAGCTCGCGACGTTTGAGGCCTGACACCGGCGGCGGCTAATGCTTCTCAGTGGCCGCTCGCGAGCGGTGGGCAGCGACTAAACGTGTCCGAGCGGCGGGTTAGCCGGCTTCCGCCGCAGCGACAAATAGGGTTGGTCGCGGGACCGCGGCGAGCGCCGCGCAGGTGTACATCGGTTCGGTGGGCAGGTCGTGTCGGTCCAGCCAGCGCGCGGCTGCGACAGCGCCGATGACGATCCCCAGCGCGATCGTGATGCCGTGCCAGGCCAGTGTCAGCGGCCCGAGGTGGATGTTCGGGTCGATCCTCGATAGTGATGACCGCCATGCCGGACGCCTGTCTTGCCACGCGGGCAGCGGTGCCGGGGTGGCACCGCTGCCCGGGCGTGTCAGCCGGAGTGCCCGGCGCCGTGCATCTTCATCGAGCTGCCCGACGCGGCGCTGCCGAGGTGCTCGCGCATCTGGCGGATCTCGCGCTGCTGCGCGGCGACGATGTTCTTCGCCAGCGCCGTCAGCGCGAGGTCCTTGCCCCTCTTCAGCTCGGCCTTGGCCATCGTGACCGCGCCTTGGTGGTGGTGAATCATCATGCGCATGAACGCAGCGTCAAACAGCATCGCGGTGCTGAGGCTCGCGACGTCGCCGTCCATGCCCACCATGTGGTCGGGCACGCCGAGCGATCCCGTCGCGACGCTGGCGCTCTGCAGCCGTTGATCGGCGCTGCGCATCGTCGAGATCTCGACGGTTTGCGTGCGCACGATGTCGTCGGCGAGCTGCTTGACGAACGCGCTCGAGCCGCGGCGCTTGGCGATCTTCGCCATCGCGACCGCAGACTTATGGTGCGGGACCATCTGCGCGACGAACGCACGGTCAACGGCGTTACCGGCCGGTGTCTTGGATTTGCTGCTGGAGCTATCGCCGCAGCCGGCGATCAGCACGGTGCCGAGCACGACGAACGCCGCCACGAACTTGCGAGGGGACTGCATCACGATCGTTTCTCCTTGTGTTGTGTCGCTACGGGAACTGGCAGGTCGCATGACACCGGCGCGCGCGAACGCGCCGGCTGGCTACCTGCAGATCACCGCCGACTGACACACAAGACGCAGACTACGAACGGTCCGTGGCGCGCACGCGCGATCGGCACGATCGCGAGATGACGCATCACCGGCGCACCGAGCACCCGCCCGGGCCGCCAGCGGCCGAGCGCGAGTACCGCCACGCCCACGCCCAGCAGCACGGCGCCGACCGCGGTGAAGACACCCAGGCACATCTCGACGATCGAGCTCATGCCCGTGTCGTGCTGCATGTCCATCAGCATGCCGCTGTGATGCGCCGTGATCGCAGCCGCGACCATGACCACAGCCACCAGCACGACCATGCGACGATGTTGACGGCGCACTGCCGCCCGGATCGCAAGGGCGCTCACAACGCTGACGCTACACAACTCGGTCACGCCGCCCTGCCTTCGTTGGCGCCCGCCCGGTCCATATAGCGCTGCGACCACTTCGCCGCCCGGAGTATACCCCCTAGGGGTACCGTGATCCGTGCTACGGTTTCGCTGTTTGGATACCTCCAGGGAGTATGCAGGAGGTTGAGATGGCGACCGCTTCAGCTCACCCACATGATCACCACGCAATGCCGACGTCGGGCGGCGCGCTCACGCGCGTCGCGATCAGCGCGACGTTGCACTGCCTGACGGGCTGCGCGATCGGCGAAATCGCCGGGATGCTGATCGGCACCGCCTTGGGGTTCTCGAACCTCGCAACGATCGTCCTGTCGGTGCTGCTGGCGTTCGTCTTCGGCTACGGCCTGACGAGCCTGCCGCTCTTGCGCGCGGGACTGGCGCTTGGGGCGGTCATCCCGATCGCGCTCGCATCAGACACCTTGAGCATCGCGACGATGGAGATCGTCGACAACACGATCGTGCTCGCCGTCCCGGGCGCGATGAACGCCGGTCTCGGCCAGCTGCTGTTCTGGGGCAGCCTCGCGTTCTCGCTCGCCGTCGCCGGCGCGTTCGCCGTCCCCGTCAACCGCTGGCTGATCGCCCGCGGCAAAGGCCACGCCGTCGTCCACCAAACCGGCATTCACGGCGGCCTGCCGCCACGCGTCGTCGGCGTGCTCGCCGTGATCGCGTTCATCTTCGGCGCCAGCGTGCTGCTCGCCACGGCCCTCGACTCCAGCCCGGCCGCGAGCGACGGCGCCCACGGCGCGCGAGTCGACGACACATTCGAGGCGTTTGACCTCGCGTACGGCAGCTCCCGCTCGATGGGACCGTTCGCTCGCGTGACGCTGCATTCGCGGCGTACATCCGCGCCGTCGCTGCTGATGACCGCCGCGCCGCCGGGCCGGCAGACCTACGTCGACCATCACCACGCATACGTCGAGAGCTTCAGTACGCGCGACGCGATCGGCGTCGTTTAGTCCGTCTGCTGGTAAGTGTCAGCGCTGCTCGCGCTGGCCGGAGATCGACATGATCGCCCGGGCGACGCTGGCGGCGAGCGCATTCGGGCGCTGGTCGGCGATCGTCACGCGGGATCGTGTCGTTTTCGGCTCGCGAGCGATCGATTCGGCGCCGGCAGCGGGGCGCTTCACGACGCGCAGCGTCCTGGCTGTGCCTGCCGGCGCCGCCGCGGCGCCGACGGTCACGAGCAGGCGTCGGCCTTTCTGGCCTCCGAACGCCGAGCGGACGGCCGCGTTCATGTTCGCGCGAGGGCGCGTCGGCTGGCCACGCGTCAGATCCGCCGGACGAAGTCGGCCGCTGGCGCGCCCGCTACGCACGTCGATCACGGAGACCCGTGTGCCGGGGGCATGGTTCGTCGACAGCCATGTGCCCAGCGCCCGCAGCTCACGGCGCAGCGTCGCCGGGCGGTAGCTGCGATCCAGGACGAGCGCGACGCTCACCGGGCGCACCTTGTCCGGAGCGGATCGCAGGTTCGGCATCGCGATGCCGCCAAGCGAAGGTCCTCCGAGGCCGGTCGCCGCTCGCGTCGGCTGCCGGCTCGCGCTGCCCGTCGGCCGCTTGTCGTCTGAGGAACCCAGCAGGCTCAGCAGCGCGAGCGGCATCAGCAGCGCCAGCAGCGCGAGCAGGATGCGACGCAGCCGCTTCAGCCCGAGGAGTCGCATCACATCTTGCACCGCCTCTCTGACCGCGTCGATGGCCCCGCCGAAGAGGGTGCGGACACCCTCTTTGAAGTCGGCGACCAGCGCCTTCAGTGCGCGGGTGAGCCTCGGATCTCGCAGCAGCCTGTTGAGCTCCGCAAGCAGCAGCCGCCAGCTCGACAGGCCGGCCGCCGCCTCAAGCGGTCGCTCCTCGGGATGTGGTCTGGCGATGGCGGTGGTGGACGGCTTCAGCGCCGCGCGCGCAGGCAAGCGCGTGTGGGTGACGGGTCTGGCGCCAGTCGACGCCGAGCGGGCGCCCCCGGGAGTCCGGCTGCCCGAGCCAGCACGCGGCCCCGAGGGCTGCCGCGGCCCGCTCACCCCGGTTGGCTCTTGGGCGACGCGACGTTGCGGTTGAGCAACTCTGCGATCAGGGCATCGACGTCGGCGAGTTTGTCGGGGACGGCCAGCCCGCCGTCGCCCGCCAGTTCAGCTTGCGCGTGATGCGCCTCGCCTACGGCTGGCATGCGGTTCGTAGGTGCCTGCAATCGCGGGCTCCACGTCCCGTAGAGATGCGGGAACTGATCGGCGCGCTGGAGGAACGCGACCTCCGGATGCAGCACGCCCTCCTGCTCCATCTGGCGCTTGGCGTTGGCCACTGTGGTCGCGATCTCCGCGCGCTGGGCGACGAGCGCGCCGACCTCCCCGGCCAGCTCAGAGCGGACGCTGTCCCGATGCGCGAGCGTGTCCGCGTCGCGGCGGCGCTGACGTTCGCGAGCCTCGCGCAGCGGCTCGACGAGCAGGTAGCCGACGCCGATGCCGAGCAGGAAGACCGCGGACGACACGAGAAAGTACACACCGGGCGCGCTGGCCGAGAGCTCGGTGTTCTGCGCGAGCCGCTGGGCAGCCGCACCGCGAGCGCCGGCGGCCTGGTGGGCCTGCTGTCGAGCGGCGGCCGCATTGTTCGCGGTCGTGCGTGCGCTCTGCACGCCGTACCACAGGGCGAGACCAGTGACGATGATCGCCAGCGAGACGGCGTAGCGGGCGCCGCTCGGCAGGTCGCGGTCAAACAGCGGCCGTCGGCCGTCGCTGTTGGGCTGCGGTTCGCGCGTGTGGGCGAGGCGGAGGTTCTTGCCGGCTGCCTTCTGGCCGATGGCGATCAGCAACGCGATCACGATCGCCGACAGCGCAGGCGCGCCCTCGCGCAGCAGCACCGGGTCGGTCGCGCGGAAGCGCGCAAGCTCTCGGAAGCCGTCGTAGGCGAACAATGCCTCGGCGATGCCGACGGCGAAGAACAGCGCCAGCAGTCCACCGCCGGCCGCCATGCGCGCCGACATACGCCCGAGCCTCGTCGTTGGCGGCGGGTCCGGCGGCGCCGCGCCCGAGATCTTGTCGGCGGCGATATCAGCCCGGATGAGGTCGTCATCGAGCGTCCGCACGCGAACCGCGCGCTCGAGCAACGGGCCAAGGCGCGCGCCGATCACGTGGTCGGCGTGCTGGGCGATGGTCTCCGAGACGATCGTTCCGCGGACGCGGTCGGCGTCGTCGCGCGGAGAGCCGGTCTCTGTGCGCCTTCCGTCGTCGAGATCGGGCGCGGGCAGCGTGCCGTCGGTGATCGGAAGCTCGCGCTGGGCCGACGGATCCGTCGGCTCACCGAGCGGGGGGATCTCCAGCAGGGGAAGGGGCAGGTCGGGCGGGTGCTCCTCCGGGCGGTCGTCTGGGTTCATCTTGTGCTCCTCGCTCATCGCCGCCTCACAGCTCCGTCGTCGTCGCGCAGCTCGCCGCGCCGGTCATCTCGCAGGCCGTCTTCCAGATCTGAACAAGCTCATCCGTGCGTCGCGCGCTCTGGTTGACGCGGTCTGGCAGGCGCCCGAGCCCGATAGCTTGCAGTACGTCGACGCCGGCGGCGTTGCCGAGCAGATCGCCCAGCTGCCTCGAGAGCCTCACGCTCGAATCCCCGGCCTCCAGGCGCCGGGCGAGCTCAAGTTGGTCACTGGCCTGCGCGCCGTCGGAGACGAGCGTCATCGCCTGCGCCCCAGATCGCTGCCGCAGGATCCGCAGCGCATTACGCGCAGCCCGCGCGATGTCCGAGGTGCCGCCCCGGGCAAGCATTCGCACCCGGGCGGCCAGCCGCCGATCGAACCCGGTGACGCCCAGCGCGCCGTCGAGGGTCGAGCCGAGCGCTATGCGCAAATCCTGCTCCAGCGGACCTCGGCGCGTCTCGTCGCTCTGCTCGAGCGTCGGCACCTCGTCGTCGTAGATGACCTCGACGGAGTTCGCGTCGCCCGCGAAAACGACCATCCGCAGGTGGCCGCCGGCCGTGATCGTGTGTTCGGCCGCGCGCAATGCCGCCGAGCTGACCTGCCGTGCCAGCGCGCGGTCGCGAATCGCGCCTGTGGCGTCGACGGCGATGACCGAGCTCACCGGACAGCCCTCAGGCGCCTCCACGGCGCCGGGCGCCGCACCGGGGGTGGCGACGCATGGGGAGTCGCTGCCGCCACAGCCGGACGCCGCCAGGATGGCCACCCCCAGCACGGCGAGTCTCG
>Ga0307502_10000342_pt1 | contig 12348 bp, 10 predicted proteins | sample 16_S_MG_FD_201364 | JGI IMG/M metagenome (GOLD analysis project Ga0307502, IMG submission 201364) | Soil microbial communities from Populus trichocarpa stands in riparian zone in the Pacific Northwest, United States - 16_S | ecosystem: Environmental > Terrestrial > Soil > Riparian zone > Trees... | reverse complement strand
GTCGCGTCGGGATGCGCGACGGTGATCGCGTGCGACGCGCCCGGGATCTCCGTCGTGCGCCGCGCACCTGCGCGCTTGGCCATGTAGTGCTGCAGGGCGGCGGGGATGATGCGGTCCTCCTCGCCGATCAGGAACCATGACGGCACGTGCTTCCACAGCGGACGCTCGCCTGACGGTTCGACGAGCGCCTCCTGGGTGGCGGGGCGCTGCGTTGTGGCCATCAATGCGGCCTGCGGCGCAGTGACGTCCTGACAGAAGACGTCGTGGAAGCTGTCCAGAGCGATGTAGAGGTCGGTCGTTCCGTCGCTGCGCGAGACCGGCCGCGCCGTCTCCTCGCCGAGCATGCTGCCCGGGAACATGGCCGCGAGCTGGAAGCAGTTCTCACCGGACTCCGGGGCGAATCCGTTGGCGTAGACGAGCCCGGCGATGTCGCCGGCGTCGGCGTCGACGTTCGAGATCACGGCTCCGCCGTAGGAGTGCGCGGCGAGCACGACCGGCCCGTCGATCGTGCGGACCACGTCGCTGATGGCGGCGGCATCGGAGGCCAGCCCCCGCAGCGGATTCGCGGCGGCGATCACGGGGTGACCCGCGCTCACCAGCCGGTCGATGACACGGTCCCAGCTCGCCGACTCGGCGAAGGCGCCGTGGACGAGAACGATCGTGGGTGGCATGAGGAGGTCCCTTTCTGTCGTGTGATCCCAGTCGCGCCGTTGGCCGACCGGCTGTGCACCAGCCAAGACCGGACAGCGGCGCGAGTCGTGACAGGCTGAGCGCCCAGCCAGCGTGCGGAGGTCGAGACTGGGGCGCGGCCTGGGGTGCCTCCCTGATGCGAGGAGCGCGCCGCCGGAGCAGGCTCATCGCACGATGCTGACCCCGAAGGTCACTCCCATTCGCCACACAGGCCCCTCGCCGTACGCGCCGCTCGTGCCCGGCTCGACGGCGCGCAAGTGACGCGAGCCGAACGCACGCGCCAAGAGGCCGTCCCTCGACCAGCTCGCTCGCTAGCGACCAGGCGCGCTCGGTGGGCCAAGCGGCGGGACGCGGCGGAGTCCCACCCCCGTCGAATTTGGCACAATTCCGCTAGGTGTGAGGCCATGAGCACGCAGGCCCGATCCAGACCAAGCCTCGACTCTCTGCAACGGTCAACGATGCGGCTGCTGGTCACCGGGGGAACCGGCGTGCTCGGCCGCGCGCTGGAGCCCCTCGCGCAGGCCGCGGGCCATGAGTTCGCGATGCCCAGACACGAGGAGCTCGACCTCTTCGACCCGTCCGCGGTCGCCGACGCCATGCGCGAAGTCGATGGCGTCCTGCACCTGGCGACCCGGATCCGCTCGCTCGAGCAGGTCTCCGATCCGGACGCGTGGCGCGAGAACGATCGGCTTCGCGCGGAGGCTTCGAGGATCCTCGTCGACGCGGCGATCGCGGCCGGGGTGGCGGTCTACGTCCAGCCCACCGTCACGTTCGTCTACCCGCCGGACGGCTCGGCGTCCGAGGACACGCCAGTCCGCGCGGTCCTGCCGATCCTGCGCTCCGCGCTCGTCGCCGAGCAGCAGACCGAGCGCTTCGCCAGCGCGGGCGGACGCGGTGTCGTCCTGCGACTGGGGCTGCTCGACGGACCGGGCACCTGGTACGACGAGCCGATGGGCGACTTCGGTGCCACGCTGCACGTCTCCGATGCGGGGCGCGCGCTCGTGTCAGCGCTATCGCTGCCCAGCGGCATCTACAACGTCTGCCGTGACGGGGAGCGCGTCTCGACCGAGCGCTTCACCCGGGCCGCCGGATGGCATCCGCAGCCATGAGAGCTCTGCCGTGCTTCCCGGAGGCGGCGTAGATTCGTGACATGACCGCCTCACAGACAGCAGACCTCGAGAGCCAGTGCGACCTGCTGCGGTCGCTGCACCGCCCCGGCGCCCCGCTCCTGCTTCCGAACGCCTGGGACGTGGCTACGGCCAGAGCCGTGGTCGCGGCTGGGTTTCCCGTGGTCGCGACCACCAGCGCCGGCGTGGCCGCCACGCTGGGCTATGAGGACCACGAGGGTGCGCCGGGCGACGAGATGCTCGCCGCGGCCGCGCGGATCGCCAGGGGCGTCGAGGTGCCCGTGACGGTCGACGCCGAGGCCGGCTACGGGATGGCGCCCGCCGAGCTGGTCGCTGCGCTGCAGAGCGCCGGGGCCGCCGGCTGCAATCTCGAGGACACCGACCACACCGCCGGCAGCCTCCGCGATCCCGACGGGCACGCGGAGTGGCTCAGGGCGGTTCGCCAGGCCGCGTCGGCGGACGGCTACCGGCTCGTGATCAACGCCCGGGTGGATGTCTTCCTCGGTCCCTTCCTCGCCGGTGCCGGCCCCGAGACCCAGGAGGAGCTCGTTCCCGAAGCGCTGCGGCGCGCGCATGCCTACCTCGAGGCCGGCGTCGACTGCGTGTTCCCGATCGCCCTGTGGGAGACGGACGCGCTGCGCCACTTCACCTCGGAGGTCGACGGCCCGGTGAACGTCGTACGCCTGCCCCTGCCGCAGGCGCCGTCGCTCGCCGACCTGGCCGCGCTGGGCGCGGCCCGGGTGAGCTGGGGACCCTTCCTGTACCGCGACGCGATAGCTCGCTTCGAGGAACAGGTCGGCTCGCTTCAGCAGTGAGAATGGGCCGCTGATCCGGCTCGCCCGGGCCGTTCGCTGACGGCGGGCGTCAGACCCTCGCCAGCTCCTGCAACTTGGCCGGCGCGCCCGTGTGGAAGCTCGCCCATTCGAGCGCGTAGTCGGCCACCGCTTCCCAGCCAGGCGCGCCGGCCGTGAAGTGGGGGCGTCCCGCGAACTCGTTGTAGTCGACCACGGCCCTCGACTTGCCGAGGCGCTTCGCGGCCTCCCTGCTCACCGACGCCGGGATCGTGTGGTCCTGGTCGTTGCCGATCACGAGCAGCGGGGGCCGGTCGTCCTTGTGGAAGTCGACCTTGGTGACGGCGTGCGGATTGAGGTTGGCGAACGCCGCCTGGAAGACCACCCGGCCGGGGGCGGGAACGTAGTAGCGCGCATAGGCCGCCTCGGCGTCCGCGTCGTTCATCGTGTTGGTGAAGGAGAAGCGGAACTGCTTGGGCGTCAGCGGGATGGTCTTCTTTCGGTTCGCCGGGTTGCGCAGCCCCGGGAAGACGGAGCGAAGCAACGCCGGCGGCAGGCGCAGCACGCCCTTCACCGGCGCCGGCGACAGGCCGACCCCGGCCGCACCAAGGCCGCGGTCGAGCAGGAGTTCGGTCAGCAGGCCGCCGGTGGAGTGCCCCATGATCACCGGTGGGGTGCCGAGCCCGCGGATGATCCGGTCGTAGTGGTCGAGGACCTCGGCGAGGCCGAGCCCGTTCAGGACGGACGGGTCGCGGTGGATCTCCTCGACCTCGCCCTCCATGCGCGGCCAGGCCGGCACGAGCACCTCGTGTCCGCGCTCCTCGAAGCGCGCCTTCCAGCCCTCCCAGCTGCGCGGTGTGAGCCACAGACCGTGGATGAGAACGATGGTGGGCATGCGGAGGCCTTCCGATCGGGTGCGGGCAGAGGTCGAATCGACGCCGGGGTCGCGCCCGGCGGTGCGCTCGCAGCCAAGGACCGGACAGCACCCCGATCCGTGACAACGCACGCACGACCGGAGGCGACCGCGGCCGCGCGACCGCGCTCTGTGGCACTCTGGAGGAGGTGAGCACCGCGGTCCACAATCGGCGCCCGTCGCCACGCCGGCTCGCCAGGGGGCTGCGGCCGCGGGGCCCGCTGGCCATTGTCGGCGTCGTCCTGCTCGTCCTCCTGGGCGCCGCTGCGGTGGCCGCCTACATCGACGACCAGGGCCATCGCGACCGGCTCGCGCCCGGGGTTCGTATCGGCGGCGTCGACGTCGGCGGGCTCAGCGTCGACGCGGCGCGCGCGCGGCTGGTTCAGCGCGCGGTGGCGCCGCGCCGGCGCACGCTCACGGTCCACGCCGCCGGGCGCACGTTCGTGCTCTCGCCCGGCCAGAGCAGGCTGACCGCCGACCTCGACGTGGCGCTTTCCCGGGCGCGCGCCGACAGCCGCCGCGGATGGCTCGGCGTGCGGGTCATGCACGATCTCACCAGCCATCGCCTGGACGAGAGCGTGGCGCTGAAGCTCCACTACGCGCCCGGCGTCCTCCCGCGGCTGGTGACGCGGATCGCCGCCGTCGTGCGGCGGGCACCGCGCGACGCCTCGGTGACTCCAAGCGCCACCGGCCTGACCGTGACGCCCGCCCATGCCGGGCGCGCCCTGGACGCTCCGGCGCTCAGGCGGCGGCTCGCTTCGGCCCTGCTGTTCCCGTCGCGCCCGGCCGACATCGCCACGACGACCAAGTACGTCGCCCCGAAGGTCTCGAGCGAGCAGCTGGCGGCCAAGGACGCCGCCTACATCATCGTCGACCGCCACGACCACGTCCTGCGCTTCTATGAGCACCTCGAGCTCGCGCGGACCTTCCCCATTGCGGTCGGCCGCCAGGGCCTCGAGACCCCGCAGGGCCTCTACGACGTGCAGTGGAAGCAGACCAACCCGTCGTGGTATGTCCCCAACTCGGCGTGGGCGGGCAAGCTCGCCGGCAAGGTCATCCCGCCCGGCCCCGACGACCCGATCAAGGCGCGCTGGATGGCCTTCAATGGCGGCGCCGGGATCCACGGCATCGACCCCAGCGAGTACGGCTCGATCGGCCACGACGCCTCGCATGGCTGCGTGCGCATGCGGATCCCCGACGTCATCTCGCTCTACGCGCACACCCCGGTCGGCACACCCGTGTACGTCGCGTAGGGGACGGCGCTAGCGAGTTGTGACGCCGGCGGCGTCGGGAACTCCGGCAAGCGCGCCGCTCAGCTCCTTGCGGGAGCTGATGTCGAGCTTGGTGAACACCTTGCGCAGGTGGTACTCGACGGTGCGGGGGCTGATGAACAGCTTGGCGCCGATCTCCGGGTTCGTCTGCCTGTCGCTCGCCATGCGGGCGATCTGGGCCTCCTGAGGCGTGAGGACGTCGCGAGCCTCCATGGTCCGCCGGGGCGCGGTCTCGCCGGTGGCCAGCAGCTCGCGGCGGGCGCGCTCGGCGAACGCCTCGGCCCCGATCCGGTCGAAGCGGTCGTAGGCGGCTCGAAGCTGCTCGCGCGCGTCAACCCGCCGGTTCTCGCGACGCAGCCATTCGCCGTAGAGGAGCTGGGTGCGAGCGAGGTGGACCACACCACGGGTGCGCGCGAGCCGTTCGACGGCCTCGCGGTAGTGAGGCTCCGCAGCCCGGCTGTCGCTCACCAGCGCGCGTGAGCCGGCCTCGATGCCGAGCGCCCAATCGGTGCCGCTCGCCTGCGTGCGCAAGCTGAGGCGATCGAGCGCGGCGGCGGTCGCGTCCGTCGCGCCGCTGCGGACGCCGGCCTCGATCAGCTCCACGAGCGTCCACGCGAAGAGCCCGGCATCATCCTGTTCGCAGCCTCGTCGGGCGGCGGCAAGCGCCTCGTCGTAGCGGCCGTGGCCGTTGTACAGAAGGGCGGTGGCCCAGTCGAGGATGCTCAGCCCCACACCCTCGCCCCTCGCCGTCGCCTCGCGCCTCCCAGCCTCGAGCAGCTCCAGGGCCTTGGGCTCGTTGCCGCGCCACGCCGCCAGCGCCAGCGACGCCACCTTCAACGGTGCCATCTCCGTCGCCTCGATGATCGCGTCGGCCTCCTCGATCAGCGACGAAGCAGCGCTGAACTCCCCCTCATGAACGTGGAGGGACGCGCGATACGTGAGCGCGATCGGGAGCATGCGCAGCGCGCCTGTCTCGCGCGCGGCGCGCAGCCCACGCGTCGCGAGGAGGTGCCAGACCTCGTCGTCCCAGAGATTCCGCGCCACGCGGCAGGCAAGCCAGAGCCAGCGCGCGTCGCGTGCGGTCAATCCCTCCACATGGCGGAACGCGTCTAGCGCCCTGCGCAGCGGCGGCACACCCGCCGGGTAGCCCTCGGTGAACCTCGTCGTCAGGCCGTCGAGGAGCAGGTCGATCGCGCGAGGCGGCTGCGGTGCCGGCGGCGCAGCCTGAGCGGCCTCGGCCGCCTCGCGGACGTCCGGCTTGTCGCCGAGGTGACCGGCGTAGATCGCCGCCGCGATTGCCTCGAGATGGGTCTCGCGAGCCAGTGCGGCGTCGAGCGGTTCGAGCCGCCGGGCAGCATCGAGCAAGAGTCCGGGAGCGTCGCTCCCGCGCGTGCGGGCGAAGGCGATCTCCGCGCGCAACCGCTCCAAACGTGCGCGCTCGAGCTCGTCGAGCGGGGCAAGCTCGGCGTTCGCGAGCAACTCGAGCGCCGCGTCCGATGCGGCAGCATCGAACTTCGCCTGCGCGGCAGCCAGGGCCCGCCTCCCCCTCCCCTCCGGATCGGGGGTCAGCTCGGTCGCGCGGGCCAGGAACGCCGCGGCCGCCGCCGTGCCCCCACGGGCCTGTGCCCGGTCGGCCGAGCGCTCCAACTCAGCAGCCAGCGCCTCGTCGGGCTCGGACGCCGCCTGCGCCCGATGCCAGGCGCGACGATCGGGATCGGTATCCGGATCGGTCGCCTCGGCGAGGGCTCGATGCACGTCCTGGCGGTCACGAAAGTGAGCGGCCCGGTAGGCGGCCGACCGGACGAGCGGATGTCGAAACCGCACCCGGATGCCGAGATCGATCAACGCGGCCTCCTCGGCCGGCTTCCCCGCGTCGCCTCTGATCCCGAGCTGCTCGGCTGCCCGCCACAACAGGCTCACGTCGCCGACCGGCTCGGCCGCCGCCACCAACAACAGGCGCTGGGTGTCGCGCGGAAGCCCGCGGACCCGCTGCACGAAGGTCTCCTCGACGCGGCTGGCCAACGGCCGCGCGTCGGGAAGCACGAAGCCGCCCGCGAGCTCCGCCGGCGTCAACCCACGCGGCAGCTCCAGCAACGCCAGTGGGTTGCCGCGTGTCTCGGCGACGATCTGATCGCGCACGCGCTCGTCCAGCCGCCCCGGCATGGCCGACGCCAGCAACGAGCGTGCGTCGTCATCGGCGAGCCCGCCGACGACCATCTCCGGCAGGCCGCTGAGCTCGTTGACGTCGGTGGGCTCGCGGACGGCGAACACCATGGCGATGCTCTCGGCCAGCAGTCGCCGGGCCACGAACGCCAGCGCCTGTGCGGACGCCCGGTCGAGCCACTGCACGTCATCGACCAGGCACACGAGCGGACGCTCCTCGGCCGCCTCGGCCAGCAGACTCAGTACCGCGAGGGCAACGAGGAAGCGATCCGGTGCAGCGCCGTCGTGCAACCCGAACGCCGCCCGCAGCGCATCTCGTTGCGGGCTCGGTAGCCCGTCGAGCTCGCCGAGCATCGGAGCGCACAGCTGATGCAGCCCGGCGAAGGCGAGCTCCATCTCAGACTCAACGCCGACGACCCGGGCGATCCGACACTCCGAGGCCCGCTCGGCGACGTACTCCAGCAGCGCCGTCTTGCCGACCCCCGCCTCGCCGCGCAGGACCTGCACCGAGCTCTGCCCCGCATGCACGCGCTGCAGCTGGCGGTCCAGCGCCTCGCATTCGATGCGTCGGCCTCGTAGCACGGCGCGTTGAGCCTAATCCGCCGCAGCGTGCGGTGCCGACTGGGCAACCGGCCGCGGCGACTAGGGACCTGACGGGGGACTTGCCCGGACGCGAGCCCGCCCGTCGCGATCAAGACTCGCGCCATGCACACCACCGAGCCCATCACCCCCACCGCATCCGGGCCTCGGACCCGCGGCGACCTGCTCGCGGACGTCCTCCCGGTCTTCGACACCGTCTACGTCGCGGGGCCGCCCATCCTCCTGGCGTGGGCGGGAACCGTCCTGTTCGCGCTGATGCTCGCCGGGCCGTTCGCGCTCCTCGTGACCTTCGTCCTCGCGCTCGCCGTGGCGGCGGCCCTCGTGGCGCTCGCGGGCGCGATCCTGGCGACGCCGTATCTGCTCGTCCGCCATATCCGTCAGCGCTTCGCGACGCGACGCCGCGTCTCGGAAGTGTCGGCGCCGATCGCCACCGTCGTGACGGCGAGGGCAGCACGATGATCGCGTCATCGGTAGCCCCGGACAGCCGTAGTGTGGTTCGCCGTCTCGCCGAGGGCGATGTAGAGGCCGTCGACCAGTTCGTCGCTCGCGTGCTGCGTCGTGCACACGAGAGTGCCGAGGCCCGAAACGCGCCGAACGAGGCGCGCGCGATCCTCGGTGTGGCGCATCTGTTCGCTGACGAGTTGACCGCCAGCCACCCGGGATTCGACCGCTTTGGCTTCGTCGCGGCGGCCACGGAGGCTCCGTCATGACGCCGCAGGTCGCCCCAGTCCTCGCGTCCGTCGACCCGGCGCCGTTCGAGGCCGCGCGCCCGCGCTTGTTCGGGATCGCCTATCGGACGCTCGAAAGCGCGGCGGATGCGGAGGACGTGGTGCAGGACACGTGGATCCGTTGGCAGCGCACCGACCGCAACGAGGTACGGGACGCGGCCGCGTTTCTCGCTACAGCCACGAAGCGCGTCGCGCTCAACGTCGCGCAATCCGCTCGTGCACGCCGCGAGACGTCCATCGAGCCGTGGCATCCCGAAGCGGTCGACGTCCAAGCCGATCCCACGCTCGGCGCGGAGCGACGCGAGGCGCTCCAGCTCGCGGTGCGCATGCTCTTGGAGACGCTGTCTCCCACCGAACGAGCCGCGTACGTGCTCCGCGAGGCGTTCGACTACCCCTACCGGCAGATCGCAGGCGTGCTCGCGACGAGCGAGGCAAACGCCCGGCAACTCGCCACCCGTGCCCGCCTGCGTCTCGCGAGCGGACCTCGCAGGCAGGTCAGCGCCGCCGAGCAGCAGCGATTCATCGACGCCTTCGTCGACGCCGCGCAGACCGGAGATCTCACGACGCTCGAACAGCTCCTAGCTGCCCAGGTCGTCACGAGCTCACCGGTCGCCATCGCGGCATAGCTCTGGGACGCCACGAACGGGATCATCTCCGCGGTGCGCGGGGCACCGACCAGTTCTTCGCTGTCGGCGGCCGTACAGTGCGGCGATGAGCGGTGACGCCTTCGCGGAGTTCGAGCGCGCGGGCTGGGAGCGCGCCGCGTCCCGCTAAAGACGAGATCACCGACGCCGCTCTCGCCGATCACGCGATTGCCGTCGAGGGACCCGAAGGGCCGAGCTACCACGTGTTCGCCGAACCCGACGAGTGCCGCCTGGCGCTCGCGGGCTGCGGGTTCGATACGGACTCGCTGCGCATGGACACGGTCACCACGCTGTGGCGCGTGCCAAGCGCAGACTTCCTCTTCGAAGCGCAGCTCCACGCCGGAGTCCGCACCGCAGCGGTCCTGCGGGCGCAGCCGCCCGAGCGGCTCGAGGCCATCCGCGCGGCGATGGCCGACGCTGTTCGCCGCTACACCGACGGCGACGCGTTCGCGCTTCCCATCGCCGCGCGCCTCATCTCCGCTCAGGCGTGAGGTCCTGGCGCTGACGGCCATGCGGCCCGCGTCAATGCGCCGTGGTCAGCGGGCGCAGGATCGCCTCGACGCGATCGTGGGAGCTGCGGTCGGCGACGCCGAGGCGTCCGTGACGACAGCCCTCGAGAACACGGACCACCGGCGTCCCACGCAGCTCAACGACAGGGCATAGATTCCGCCGGTGAGCTTCACGGTCCCCGCGGATGCCTATGACCGCTACATGGGCAGGTACTCGGTGCTGCTGTCGCCGCAGTTTGCCGACCTTGCCGGGGTCGGCGCCGGCCAGCGCGTGCTCGATGTGGGTTGTGGGCCGGGGGCGCTGACGGCCGAGTTGGTCGACCGGGTCGGGGCCGCCGCGGTGCTGGCAGTCGATCCGTCCGAGCCGTTCGTAGCGGCGGCGCGCGAGCGCCATCCGCAGGTCAGTGTGCAGCTGGCCGCCGCGGAGCAGCTGCCATTCCCGGACGATGCATTCGACGCCGCCCTGGCGCAACTCGTCGTCCATTTCATGTCGGACCCGAGCGCGGGAGTGGCGGAGATGAGGCGGGTCACGCGCCGGGACGGCGTCGTCGCCGCGTCCGTCTGGGATCACGCCGGCGGTCAGGGCCCGCTGAGCGCGTTCTGGGAGGTCGCGACGGAGCTCGACCCCGAGGTCGACGACGAGGCTCGGCTGATAGGCGCGCGTGAGGGTGACCTGTTGGAGCTGTTCAAGTCGGCGGGGCTGCGCGACGTCGAGGAGACGGCGCTCTCCGTGAGCCTCGAGCACCCGAGCTTCGAGGACTGGTGGGAGCCGTTCACCTTCGGCGTCGGCCCCGCGGGCGCCCATGTGGCCGGGCTCGGCTCCGAACGCCAAGCGCGCCTGCGCGAACGCTGTCGCGCGGCGCTTCCCGAGGCGCCTTTCGTGCTCACGGCGCGAGCCTGGACCGCGCGCGGCCTCGCATAGCGCCCGGCGATCCTGCGTGCCCACAGCGGGGTTGGCCCGTCGCGAGGCCTGCGTTCGTGCCGCCGGCGGCCGCTCGACGCGCGATTCGTACCGATTGTCGCAATAACCGTCCAGTGGTCTATTGCTGAGGGCCGTCCGGCGCCGATGCAGGCCATGTCGCTGTTGCTTTTCCCGAGGCGCACCTGGAGGTGCATTGAACTTGTCGAGTTCCCCTACGAGCCGCTGGAGCGGTCGGACCGTCGCGGTCCTGCTCGCCACTGCGGTCTCGGTCGCCGTGAGCGGACCGGTAGCCCAGGCGGCGCCGACCGCCCAGGCGCGCCTCGCGTCGGTGGCCAGGAAGGCCCCGAATCGCACCGTTACGGCGATCGTCCAGTTCAAGCAGGGCGTGTCCGAGCGCAGAGCCCGCGTGCTCGTGCGCTCCCACCACGGCCGCGTGACGGACCGCCTGCCGTCGATCAACGGCCTGGCCATCAAGCTCCCGGCCCGCGAGGCACGGGCCTTGCGGCGCAACAAGCAGGTCCTCAACCTCACGCTGAACACACGCGTGCGCGGCACCGGCGTCGACGGCGGCAGCCTGGCGACGACCTATCCGAAGACCATCGGCGCGGACAAGCTGTGGGCCGCCGGCATCACCGGCAAGGGCGTCGGCGTCGCCGTCGTCGACTCCGGCGTCAACGGCGACATGCCCGACTTCCGCAACGCCGACGGCAGCTCGCGCATCACGGCCAACGTGATCGCCAACCCGGACGCGACTCGCCCCGGCGACGACGTCGGTCACGGCACGCACGTCGCCGGCATCATCGCCGGCAACTCGTTCAACCGCGACGTCGGCGACCCGGAGCGCGGCGCCTACGTCGGCATCGCCCCCGAAGCCGACCTGGTCGCGGTCAAGACGGCCGACGACGACGGCGACTCGACGGTGCTGGACGTCATCACGGCGCTGCAGTTCGTCGTGGACCACCGCGACGACCTCAACATCCGCGTGGTCAACCTCTCGATCAGCTCTGACACACCCGGCTCCTACCGCGACGACCCGCTCGATGCGGCCGTCGAGTTCGCCTGGCACGCCGGCATCGTCGTCGTCGCCGCCGCGGGCAACCGCGGCGATGCGGCCGACGCGGTCCGATACGCCCCGGGCAACGACCCGTACGTGATCTCCGTCGGCGCCACCGACGAGTCCGACACCGTCGACCCCGGCGACGACGTGACCGCGGCGTTCTCGAGCCGCGGCGTCACGCAGGACGGCGTCAGCAAGCCGGACCTGGTCGCGCCGGGCGCGCGCATCGTCGCGCCGCTGGCCATGGGCAGCGCCTTCCAGGCGCTGTGTCCGCAGTGCGTCGTCGGCGGTGACTACCTGCGCATCGGCGGCACGTCGATGTCCGCCCCGGTCGTCGCGGGTGCCGCAGCGCTCCTGCTCCAGGCCCGCCCCGAGCTCAACCCCGACGAGGTCAAGGCGCTGCTCATTGCCAGCAGCTCCGTGACCGCCGGCGGCCCGCGTCTCGGCACGGCTGACAGCTTTGCGCTTCTCGGGGGCTCGACGGTGACCAACACCGGCCCGTCCAGGATCAACGGCAACCTCGGCCTGCACCCGGGCACGGCGGTGACCGGCTCGGCGCCCGGAACCGTCAGCCAGACGACCTACGCGGCGACCGCGGCGGCGCTGCAGGCGAAGTCTGACCTCACGAGCGCCTACAACAACGCCGCTGGGCGGACGCCGACTGCGGTGGCGCCAGGGGACATCGGCGGGCTCACGTTCACGCCCGGCGTCTACAGGTCCGGGTCGTCGATCGGGCTGACCGGGACGGTCACGCTCGACGCCCAGGGCGACCCCAACGCGGTCTTCGTCTTCCAGGCGGGCTCGACGCTGATCACCGCATCGGGCAGCCGCGTGAAGCTCGTCAACGGCGCGCAGGCGTGCAACGTGTACTGGCAGGTCGGCAGCTCGGCCACGCTGGGGACCACCACCGACCTGGCGGGCAACATCCTGGCC
>Ga0307502_10000341_pt1 | contig 12348 bp, 14 predicted proteins | sample 16_S_MG_FD_201364 | JGI IMG/M metagenome (GOLD analysis project Ga0307502, IMG submission 201364) | Soil microbial communities from Populus trichocarpa stands in riparian zone in the Pacific Northwest, United States - 16_S | ecosystem: Environmental > Terrestrial > Soil > Riparian zone > Trees... | reverse complement strand
CGGCCCACTACGCGCGTCGAGACCCGCCGCGTGCGACACCCGCGCGCCGGCGCAAACGCCGGCGCGCGGCCGCGTAGTCTGCTGTGGCGCGGGCGGTTAGCTCAGCTGGTCAGAGCGCCTGCCTTACAAGCAGGAGGTCCGCGGTTCGAACCCGCGACCGCCCACTCCACAGAATCCCTGCAAACTCGCAGGTTCTGCACTCCCCAACCACTCCGACACTACGCATGCTGTTCCTCCTGTGACACACCGGTGACACACGAGCCGCTGCGGGCGGCTCGGATCGCGTCCTCGGCTGGGATCTGTGGCGAGTCGTCGAGTTCGTCGATGACGTGCCCGTAGGTACTGAGCGTCAGGCCGGCGGCGTGGCCGAGCTGGCGCGCGACGTACATCACCGAGCGGCCCTCATGAAGCAGCAGCGACGCGAAGCTGTGGCGCAGGTCATACGGCCGCGCGTCGTACAGCGCGATCGCCACGCGGGCCCGATCGAACGCGCGGCGCCGCCAGTTGTCCCAATCGGTCTTCGTGAACAACTGCCCATGCGGACCGGGGAACACCAGCGCGCCGTCGGCGGGCTGGCCGCTGTGCTGCCGCCACGCCCGCAGGTCCTCCTGCAGCGGCGTCAGCAGCCGCACCGTGCGGTGCGCGCGAGTCTTGGTGTCCTTCAGCTCACCGAGCGAGACGGCGCGCTCGACCAGCAGCGTGCGGTCGCGGACGTGGCCCCAGCACAGCGCCAAGGCCTCCTGCGGTCGCAGCCCGGCGTATGCCAGGACCGAGATCAGCGCCGCATCCCGCTCCCGGCTCGCGGCCCGCAGCTTCTCGACCGTGACCGGTGCGAGCGGACGGACCTCGCGCCGCGGCGCCCGCTTGACCTTGCGCACGATCCGCGCCGGGTTGCGCGCGATCCGCTCGCCCTCCACCGCCCGCTGCAGGATGCTCCCGAGCAGCATCAGCGCCTGCAACACCGCCTCCCGGCCCGCACCGGCAGCGATCCGCTCGGCCTGCCAACGCGAGATCATCTCCGCCGTCAACTCGGCTAGCTTGTAGCTCCCGAGATGCGGCGCGATATGCAGGTCATACAGCCCGCCGTAGTGCTTCGCCGTCTTCGGCGCGAGCGTCACGGCATGCGTCTGCGCCCACGTCTGACAGACGTACTCATCAAGCGTCTCCTGCGAACCGGGCATCAGGCCGAGCTCACCGAGACGACGGCGGCGCCGAAGCTCGTCCTCGTAGGCGACGGCATCGGCCTTGCGCTCGAACGTTCTCGTACGCGCGCGTGAGCCGCGGCCACCCTCACGCCAACGGACCCGCCACACGACCGACCCGCTGCGCTCAATGCGATGCACACTCATCAGGCCGCCCGGCCTTCCGGCATCAGCGACGACAGTGCCTCACCGAGCTTCCGTGGATGCGGACTCGGACGGCGCAGACGAGGCGGCCGCACCCGCACCACCACAGCCGCGCCCGAGCTTGCCACTGGTGCGCCGCCGGCGACCCACGCGTCGACATCGACGCGTCGCAGCCGCGGACGGTTGCCGACGTACCCGACCGTGCGCAGCGCACCGGCCTTGATCGCGCGGCGGACCGTCTCCGGATGCACGCCCGCCGCCTTGGCAGCCTCGGGAGTGGTCAGCAACGGCTCGGCGCCCGCGGCGCGCTGCTCGACCAAGCGCGCGGCGACCAGCTCGGCCAGGCGGTCGATCGTCTGCGGCCCCAGCTCATCCAGCGCCAGCGTCACCGTCGCCAGCGTTCGTATGGACTCCGGTTCGACCATCACTCATCAGGCCCCCTGAGCCGTCTTCGGCGCTGAGCTGGTGCCCTCGAGGCCGTCGACGCGGAAGCTGACGCCGTGGCGGCCGTCGATCTCCCACGTCATCGCCGTCAGCCCCTGCACCTTCACCGGCTGCCCCGTGCTGATGCCCTTCGGCTCACCGGCCATCCGCACATTCCAGACCTCGGCGCCGTCCTTGCCGCCCAGCGCGACGAGGTCCAGGCCCCACAGCAGCTCGCCCGTCGCTTTGTCCGCGCGCTGACGGCCCTCCATATCCAGCACCCCAGCCGGATCGCTACCCGCAATGAACGACAGGCTGCGCACATCAATCGGAAACCGCATAGAGCCCTCCTACCTATGGAAGAGATGGATACTTCTAGAGCAATGCTATACCTCCATGGGGCAATTCGGCAAGCCCACCGTCCTAACAAGATTCAGAAGCTCTATAGATAAGCTGTACGACATGCAGCCCATAGACGCCACAGACAAGCGGCCGCCGTTCAAGAAGATCGCCAACTCGATTCGCGCCGCGATCCTCACCGGCGAATTCGAGCCGGGCGCGCAGCTACCGCCCGGCCGCGAACTCTCCGAGTTCTTCGGCGTGTCGCCCATGACCGTGCACCAAGCCGTGCGCACGCTGCGCGACGAAGGCTTTGTCACAAGCCGCGCCGGCAGCGGCGTGTTCGTAAGCGAACAGCCCGCCGCCCCCGTATCGACCAACCGCGAGCACGCGCTATCCGGAGTCGCCAACTTCCTTCACGAGATGGGCCAGCTCAAACGGCTGCAACGAGCCGGTTGGAATTTCATCGGAGTGCCCGATCCCGAAACCGTCGCCGAGCACTCGTTCCGCGTCGCCATCATCGGGATCGCCCTCGCCACCTTGGAAGGCGCCGATCCGAATCGCACCGCCGTGCTTTGCCTTCTGCACGACTCACCCGAATCACGCATCGGCGACATCGAAGCCGTCGGCCGCGCCTACGTCGCGACCTCATCACCCGAAGTAGTCAGCACCCACCAAACCTCAGCCATGCCTGACGCCCTCGCCGACGTCTTCCAGGAGCTAGTCCGAGCCTACGAAGCCGAGGACTCAATCGAATCGCGCCTCGCCCACGACGCGGACAAGCTCGAGACGCTGCTACAGGCGCGGGAATACGAAGCGTTCGGCCAGCACGACACCGCCGAATGGCAGGAGTCCTCGACCGCCGCCCTCCGAACCGACGCCGCCAAGGAACTCGCCGCGGCCATCCTCGCCACCACTCCCAGGGAATGGTGGTCCGCCTTCGGCAAGTCCTACAGCGAACTCCGCAAGGCATCCCGCGGCGCGCGAAAGCCAGCGCGGCCGAACTAGAGCACTCGCGCACTCGGGAAGTACCGCCGTCAGGGGGCTGACGGGCGAGCCGGTCGGGGCGGCTGCGGGACTGGCGGCTATGCCGAGCCTGCCACGAGGCGGAGCATCAGAGCTAGCGCTTTGACTCGGGGTGGTCAGCCGCCGGCTCGTGCTCAGGGGTCTGGTCCGTGTCGTGAGTCGCGCTGCTACCGGGGGACAGCGTTTGAACAACTTGCGGCCACGCCTCCAGCGACGCCTGGATCGTGGGCCCCGCACTGAACACCGTGAAGGCAGCGGCGACGACCGCAAACACTTTCTTGGCAGCCCACGGCGGAAGAGTATTGCCGCGAACTACGGCGGATCCTAGGAGTAGCTCAACTGCTTCATGCACGGCCTCGGGACCGCCTACGCGTGCGTTCGCAACGACAAACCGCACCTGAGCGATGCGGCGAAGGAGAGCCATCTTGATGTCGTCGGCAACTGCCGTAGCCCCCTCGACAGAGTCGAAAAGATCATCCACCTGAATCAACAGCTCGGCGAGCTCGTCCTCGCCAGGAAGCTCCTGGTCGTCCTCCGTCTTACGTAAGACGCTTGCGACCGAGTCCAGGTATCGCAGCGCTTCAGCCGAGACCTCCTGCTGGTGCATCGGGCCATCGAGATTCCCGCCCGGCATGTTGACGGGCTTTGACCACTCATCCGCCAATGCCTGTTGCAAAGGTAGCCCCACGAGATCCTCCGCCTGCCTCGCTTCCCGGCATGCGCCCGATACGAGTTTGGCCACGTCGGGCAGACCCGACACACCCGACATACCCAGCAGCCCGAACTGAACGTCAGCTTCTGCGATGGCTAGGACTTCTGACCAGCCGTAGCGCAAGGTTCGAGCCGGATCTGTCTGAGCTAGCGCGGTGAGAAGCGCGTACAGCCGACTGCAGGCGCTCATGTAGACGGGCACGACCCCGTAATCTAGTGGCACCCAATCTAAGTCCTTTCACCAGGCCCAGTCGCGCTGAGCGACGACTGGGCGCTGCCGCCGCTGCCGCCACTCATCCGAGCCACGGTCCAGCGACGCACCGCAGCAGCTGTCAACCGGAGCAGTGGAGAGTTTCTCTACTTCCTCAAGGGGCGGCGCTTCGCGCCGCCCGCCGGCCTGGCCGCTGCCTTCGGCCCGCCCATCCCCTACGGGCTGACGCCCTACGGGGCCGGCGGCCGCGGCCCGGCCGGCTAACAACGGCAACGACGCCCACGAGGACGTAGAGCAGCCCACGCACCACGCCGCTGCCGCCCCGGCTGGCGCGTGGCCGTCGCCATTCGCGCCGCGTCTGCGCGCTGCTCGTCTGCCGCGGCACCGATCCTGTTCCTGCACCCACATCGGGTAACGGCGTAGCTCCGTCGGTCAGAGCCGTCAAGGAATTCCAGATCCGCTTCGCGGCACAGCATGTTGCGTTGGAATTCCTGGACTGCTCCGCCCGCCTCCGCAGTTCTCGCGATCAAGATCCGGCGGGGCCGGACCCGGCAACGAGCTGCCGCACAGCTCACCTGGGCTTCCCGGTACCCGCGGTCCTTCGAACACGGGAGCGCGACATGGCCCTCAGTCCTCAGCAGCAACACCTCAGCCTCCGACACAACGTCGCGGGCACCGTCTACGTCCTCCATTTCGAGCCCGCCTACAAGCACGCCCAGCACTACGTCGGGTGGACCGCGGGGGAGGTCACCGAGCGCATCGCCGTCCATCTGCAGGGCCGCGGCTCACCGCTCGTCCGCGCGGCCGTCGAGGCGGGCGTCGACGTGCAGCTCGCCGCGACCTACAAGGGGACGCGGTACCTCGAACGACGGTTGAAGAGCTGGCACAACACCGGCCGCTTCTGCGCGATCTGCCGCGAGCAACGCGACCGTCCGGCTGAGCGGTGATCGCCATGACACCGCCCATCACCATGGACGACCACCAGGCCGCCGTCACATCACAGCTCGACGCCGGCGAGCACACCACGCCCGATCACTTTCCGGCACCGACCACCGGTGGCTGCCAGGGGTCCACGCTCGTCCTCTCTGTCGGACCGTTTCGTGACTGGCTAGACGAGCACATGCGCGCCCACGAACTGACCTCGGCAGACGTTGCCAGGTGCATCGGGCGTGACGAGTCGATGGTCCGCGGCTGGTTCGGTGTTCGCGGCCGCGACTGGCGCACCCAATCACCCGACCGGTTCGTGATCCACATCATCAGCGAGCTGGTCATCGAGCACGTCGGGATCGCGCTGACCGGCAACCCCCGCCTCGTGCCCGAGCTGTACCCACACATGGCCGAGCCCGTCTGCCAACGCTGCGGCGCACCCAAAGACTGCGACCACCTCGGCCACCAACACCAGCTCGCCGCATAGCTCACCCGAGTCGCGAGCAAGCGCGGCGGCCGCGGCCCGGTGACCGTCATACAGGAGCACACGCCCTAGAAAGGCACGCGCGAGCAGGCGTCCACTGCCTGTGCGCGGCTCGTCTCGACGGCGGCGATAGCTGGCTTGCCGTTGAGTACGTTCTCGATGTCCTGCTCCACTGATGCTGTTGGCTGGCGCTGAGGAGGAGGCGTGCTCGCCACCGCAGCGTTGACGCAGTTGCGGTAGTGCATCTCGCTCCCGATCCACATCAGAGCGATGACAGCGACAATCGCAGCCGCGACTAGCCCGGTCCTGCGCATCACGCGACTCTACATCGGCCCACGAGGTGGCCCACGGCGCTGATCCAGTAGCGCTTCGCGGGCGGCGCGGAGGGAGGCCTCGACGCCGGCCGCCAGGAGCACGTCACCCGCGTTGAGGTACCCGGAGCCCACGTAGGTCCAGAAGCCGATCACCGGGATCGAGTCGTCGTCCTCGTCGGCCGCCTGGTCGTCCTGCTCTGCCGCCTGGTCGTCGTGCTCGGCGCGGTAGTCGGCGCGGGCCTGGCGCAGCTCGCCGAGCGTCGTCGAGTAGCCACGGGACTTCGTCACGAAGTGGCCGCGGAAGCCGAGCATGTGCACCCAGCGACCCAGGCCCTCCAAGCCTCGCCTCTGTGAGAGCCGTAGGGCAGCCGACGCCATCTGTACGAGCTGCTCGGGCACGCCGCCCTGGCGCATCTGCTCGGGCCCGGCTCCCGAGTGGGTGATCGCCTTGTGCGAGCCCTTGCACGAATACTTCGCGACATACGCCGCGACCGCCTCCGGACACAGCGGCTCCCCATCCCGCGCGTCGGCCAGGACCCGCGTGTGGATCTGCTCGCCCAAGCGCAGCTCGAGCACGTCACCGCCGCCAGCATGACCCTGCACGCTCGTGCGCCTGGCAGCCGTCTGAATCGCGCCGGCCAGCTCGTCAGCCGTGACCTGCAGGCCGGGTGCCTTGGCGCGGTCGTCGGGGTGATCGAGGCGGATGATCGCGTGGAAGTGCACCAGCCCGCGGGCCTGGAACTCTGCGACCTTCGCGTACGCCACCCGTACCAACCGCCTGCATCCCGCCTCACTGACCCGCGCGTTGGCGGCGAGCACGCGAACGAGCTCGGTCACGAAGCGGTTCCACAACATCGGGGCATGCCAGTTCCACATCACCGCTCCCTCGTAGTCATAGCTCGCGGGGCCGATCGCGCCGCCCAGCATCCGATCGTCCGCGTCGTGGTGTTGGCCGCAGCGACAGGCCCGCCCATCATCAGGTCGCGTGTGGACCGGACCGAAGCCCGGTGCGGTCAGCGTCGCGAAGACCTGCGGATGCTCAGCCACCGACTGCGGGACACCCTTGCGCCCACCGGCCAGCCCGGCGTAGACGAGCTGCCACATATCTCCGGCGTACTCGCGCGCACACGACGGACAGCACTCCGCACGACGATTGCCACAGCGGACCATCAACGCGCCGTCCGGCTCCCCAGCCGTCGAGTACACCAGCTCGTCGCCGCGCAGCACGCTGCCACGCAACCGGATCGGATGCCGACACGCCCCCGTGCGGCGGACCTGCTCAAGCCAGCGCTCGCGCTGCGGATCCCCAGCCCGAGCGATCAGCCCTTGCACCGTCGCCGCATCCGGCAGCACGCCCGCGCTCATCGGTCCACCTCGCTGTCATCGATCGCGCCGCAGGCCTGGCATGCGTCGCCGGCCGGATCGCCAAGCCATGCGTGCACGATCGTCGCGGCCGCCTCCGACACGCTGTCGGCCTGGTGCTCGTGCACGCACTCCGCGCACAGCACCGTGTCGTCCTCCATCACCGCCAGGCGGGCCTCGCTCATGACGGCTCACCACCCCTCCGCCAGGCGGTCCGCATCGCGTCGACCTCGCGGCGCTGCTCGGTGGTCATCACTAGCTCGCCGCCGCGGCCCTCCATCACCGCCGCCAGCCTCGCGCCGGGACTGGCTCCTGGTGCGTACAGGTGCACCATCGCCGCGATGTCCTCATCCGTGACGAACGCCGCGCGCACCCGTGTCGGCTCGCGGACGCCATCCAAGCGCACGTAGCCGACGCCACGGGTGGAGTCGGGGATCTTGTCGCACAGCGCGCCCTGATCCCTCGCGCCCTCGCCGAGGACCATGTCGACTTGCGTCGGCTCTTCGAGCTGCAACGCGACACGGGCCGGGAACAGGTTGCGGAAGCCGAGGACCTCCTTGCGCGGGTCCTGCAGCGCCGCGACCACGCTGACGCCGACCGCGCGGCCCTGCGTCAGCAGCAGCCCGAGGCTCTGCTCGATCCGTGCTCTGAGCTTGCGATCGGGCTGGTACGCGGTCAGCGTCGCGACCTCATCGACCACGACCAAGATCAGCGGCTCGGCACGTGTTGGCTCATGCAACCTCGTCACACCGGCCAGGCGCCGGGCGCGGTCCTTCATCACCTCCACGGCCTCGTCCAAGAGGTCGGCCATCGCCTCGAACTCGCCACCGCAGAACCGCGTGAACAGCGGTGTGCCGAGCCCGAGCTCCATCCCGCCCTTCGGATCAGACGCCCACACCTCCACCAGGCCGTCGCGGATCGCGGGCCCGAGCCCACGCAGCAGCGACCACAGCACCGAACTCTTGCCCGAGCCCATCACGCCCGCCAGCAGCAGATGCATCCCCAGGACCCGCAGCACCCACGGCTCGCCGTCCTCCTGGCGCCCAACCGGCACCGCCATCAGATCCACGTTCTCGGCGACCCGGAGCGCCGGCACGATCTCGACGAGCGGATCGCGGGTGCGGAACTCCAGCCACAGGCGGCCCGGCCGATCCTCCCGCACCCTGCAGGCCTGCGCGCCGAAGCTGTGCGCCAGCTCGTCGCTGACGCGCTCGACATCCTCCGTGCACTGCCCCGCCACCAAACGGACCTGAACGCGGTCACGCCACACCGACGACTCAACCCTGCAGATCCGCGGCACGCTCTCCCGCAGCTGGTAACGCTTCCCCAACCCGCACAGGACCAGCGTCGATCGCCACCGGCGCTCATAGACCCACCAGCGCCGCCACGAGCACCGCAGCCGCCCACCGACCAGCCGTTGGAAGGACTGCTTGTGCGCGACCCGCCAGACGCCGAGCGCGACGACCAGGTAGATCGCGAGCGCCAAGGCATCGTGCCCGCCGATCCACGCGCACAGCCCCACGAACACCGCAGTCGGGATCGCAAGAACAGGGCGCTTGACGACCGCCCACGCCACGAGCAGCCAGCCCGCAACCAACGCGACGAATAGCATCCCCAGCGCGTCCACCAGCCCCCGCGGACGCTCACGCTGCACCACCACCGGCTGAGAGGACTGCATCACTCAGCCCTCCCGCCGTCAGCCAGCTCGACCACACGCGCACGACGTGACACACCAGTCACACACCACCGCGACCAGGCCCCGGCTCCGGCCCGACCGCGCCGACCGTCAACCCCTACGACACCGGGCTCGTGCCCTGGCTCACCCGGCCCGTCCGGGCACCTTGAATCTCTTACAAGCAGGAGGTCCGCGGTTCGAACCCGCGACCGCCCATCGCTGCAAATGAGCCACTTTCGAGCCGTAGGTGCGATCGATCATCTGCACGCTCGTCTCCATCCCCCGGCCAGCGTGAGGATGCTCATGCCGACCGCGAGACTCCACGTCGCAAAGCTGTGGCGCTGTCGTAGATCCGCCGATGCGGGAGCCCGGGCGCATCGAACAGAAGCTCCCGCGCGTTGGTCAACAGGGCCCAGCGCAGCCACGAATCTCTAACGTCACCAAGGGGGGCCCCGCGTCTGACGGGGAGAAGGAGCACGCGGGGCCCCTTGATGAGTACGTCCCCAGGAATGTCACGTGCTGATGAACGAGGCATGAACAGCGTGTTTCGCGCCAGGCCAGTTCAGCGTGGTACGACCAGGAACAGCGGGACGTCGTCCCTCCGGGCCGGCGGCCGCGGCCAGGTCGGCCGACATGAGCACGGCCAGAGGACGTAGACCAGTCGACCACGACGCCAAGCCACAACGGCACGCACGCCACGTCGTCGCCCGCTCCCCGCCGATCCAGCCGTGCCGGTCCCAGCATGCCCGACGATAGGGCGCCGTGAACAACATCCGCCAAAGTGCGTAGCTGCGCCGGTCAAAGCCGTCAAGTGCACCGCTGCGCGGCTCGCTTCGCTCGGCCCTGACGGGCCGCACCGGACTGCCTCAGCTCTCGAAGGGAAGTGACCTGGGTCGTACGGACGCTCGCCGACCGCACAGTGATAGCACCGCTCGACGCTCCCATCCGCGTTGTAGAACTCGTGCGCGCCGCAGTCGCCGCGGCCCTTTCCGGCGACCCCAAGATTCACCAGGAACCACGGCAACCGACCGCGAAGCGCCGTACGCCACCTGTACCGACCGCGTGCCACCACCCCATGCTCGCACCCCAACACGTCACCGGTCCCCGTCCCGCATCCGTCGGTGGGCCGCCGCGCACGTCCAGCAGCGCCTCCCGCCGTGGTGACCACCTCCGGTCGTCTTGATCCAGTGCCACGCGTCTCGCCGTATAGGCAGTCCCGCAAGCGGATCGCCATTCGACGTGAAGGGACGACACGATGCTCGAGCTCGACGACCGGACGACACATGCCACCTCGCCCCCTCCCGCCGCCGCGCGTCGGCGCAGCCATCCGGGCGGGATGGAACGGGTGCTGTGGGCGCGCTGTGCGGCCGGTGACCGCCGTTCCCGCGACGAGCTGATCGAGCGGTGGTTGCCGCTCGCACGGTCGGTCGCGCGACGCTATGAACGCGCTGAGGAGCCATTTGACGATCTCGTGCAGGTCGCTTCGCTGGCGCTTGTCAAAGCGATCGATCGCTATGACCCCGCGCTTGGCAACGCGTTCTCGAGCTACGCCGTCCCGACGATCGCCGGTGAACTCAAGCGCCACTTTCGCGACCGCAGCTGGGCGGTACGCCCCCCACGCGGACTGCAGGAACTCACGCTCCGCGTCGAACGCGCCGCGACACGACTCACCGCACAACTTGACCGCGCGCCGACCGTCCACGAGCTGGCCACCGCAACCGGCAACAGCGACGAAGCGATCCTCGAGGCGCTGCACGCCCGCTGTGGCCGCGATGCGCTGTCGCTTCAAGCATCGATCGGCGGCGCCGGTGAGCAAGGAGAGCTGCAGGACGTCCTCGGCGCCGACGACAGCGGCTACGCCCAGGCTGAGATGCACGCGTTCCTCGACGCTCTCATGACCGGACTACCGCGGCGAACCCGCGAGATCCTGCGCCTTCGCTTCGAAGAAGATCTCACCCAACAGGAGATCGGCGAACTGCTCGGCGTCAGCCAGATGCAGATCTCCCGCATCATCCGACAGGCGATCAGCCAACTGCGCAACATCGCAGACCACCGCGAGCAGATTGTCGCGCAGCGCGCCAATACCGTGTACGCCCTGGCCTAGTAGACCGCTGGCGCTAGGGTCGATTCGTGTATCTCGAACCGTCCGATGACAACGCGCGCCGATTGCTCTCGCGGGGGATCAAAGGCCCCGTCACGATGCTGAACCTCTTGCGATTCCGCGAGCTTGCCGACTACTCCGGCTTCCCGGAGCTTGCTCCCGCGGAGCCGATCTCGGGCGCCGAGGCATACGACAGGTACGTTCGCCACACGACGCCGTTCCTGATCGCCAGCGGCGGCTCTGTGGAGTTGTTCGGCACCGGTGGGCACTACTTCGTCGGGCCGACCGATGAACGATGGGACGTCATCATGTTGGTCAGGCAGGCGAGCGTCGATGACTTCTTCGCCTTCGCAGCGAACCAGGAGTACTTGGCCGGGCTCGGTCATCGAACCGCCGCCTTGGAGGATTCGAGACTGCTCCCGATCGTCGAGCGCCCGCTGCCCTGAACCGCCAGGACAGAAGGGCGAGCGAGCTACGCGACATCGCCTGCCTGGGTTCTACGGCGGCCGTGGCGACGCGGACGTAGACGCTGGAACCTGCGCTTGATCCAACACCCCGCGACACCGCGCACGCGATCGTTGATCAGCGGTATCGCCAGACCGAGCGACCATCCGAATGGTCTCCATACCGTCACGTCGACGGCCTTGACGAGGATCGGGTTTCGAAACGGTTGGCTGCGCGCAGCACGATCAGGGCGAGAACGACACGAGGAGCCACCATGTCGTTCGTCACTGTGACCGATCACAGCAGCCCGTACTGTGACACCAGGCTCTCATCATGTGCAACGCCGGCGAGAGGGCGCGGACGCCTGACGCTCCCGGTGCCGACCCGCGTACTGGAAAAGTCGCCCTGAACCTGGAACGGCACTACTAGTGTCCAAGTTCCTGCTACGTTGATCGTGAAGCGGGTGGGGAGCACTCGAATCCCACTGACAGAGCCATGAGCGGCGAAGTTCTGGCCACGCATTTGAGTGGCGCAAGCTCCGTTATGGCCCCGCCACGCCGGCGCTGACCGCGACGGCCACAAGCTACTCACGCCACTCGTTCGCAATCGATCGAGGGGTCTCAGCCATCCGGAGCGGTCGCGTCCTGCGGCCGTGCTCCGTCGATGGCCAGCAGAGCAACAGAAGGAGATTCGATGACCCGTACTTCCCGCCCACGCACCTTGGCCCGCCGGGGCCTGCTTGTCGCTGCCGTAATCGGCGCAGGCGCCGCGGCTACCGCCCTCGGCGTGAACGGCGCCTCCGCCGCTCCGCCGCCCCAGTGCGTCGCCCCCATCACCGTGGTACAGACCGCCACGACGGTGACCGGAACCTCCGGCAATGACACCATCGACTGCGGCACGGCAACGAACGCCATGACGATCAACGGCGCGGGCGGCAACGACACGATCACCGGCTCAGCGTTCGCCGACACGATCAACGGCCAGG
>Ga0307502_10000340_pt1 | contig 12377 bp, 12 predicted proteins | sample 16_S_MG_FD_201364 | JGI IMG/M metagenome (GOLD analysis project Ga0307502, IMG submission 201364) | Soil microbial communities from Populus trichocarpa stands in riparian zone in the Pacific Northwest, United States - 16_S | ecosystem: Environmental > Terrestrial > Soil > Riparian zone > Trees... | reverse complement strand
GTGCCGTACAGCGGCCCCGCAGCGCCACCGACGCTCGACACGAGTGCCATGGCCACGGTCTTGAGCACGGCGCCGGGGTCGGCCGTGTCGGCCGCCTCGAGCTTCTCCATCGCCTTGCGCATGCCGCGTTCCATGTTCACGCCGTGGTCGCCGTCGCCGATCGCCTGGTCGAGACGGACGAGCTCCTGCTTGTGCTCGTCCATCTCGCCGGCGAACAGGCGCATCCAGTCCACGACAGCGTCGCGGGTGATCGCCACTGCTCTACGCACCCCAGCGCAACGCGGGGGTGTTCACGGGTGCGTCCCAGTACCGGACCATGTCGTCGTCGAGCTTGACCAGCGTGATCGAGCAACCCTGCATCTCCAGCGACGTGATGAAGTTGCCGACCAGGTTGCGCTCGATCGTCAGGCCTTGCTCCTGGGCGATCTTCGCCACTTCGGCGTAGACCACGTAGAGCTCGAGGAGCGGTGTGCCGCCCATGCCGTTGACGAAGGCCAGCACCTTGTCGCCCGACGAGAACGGGAGGTCCTCGAGGATGGGCGTCATGAGCCGCTCGGCCATCTGGGAAGCCGGGCCGATGCTCTCGCGGAAGCGCCCCGGCTCGCCGTGGATGCCGATGCCGATCTCGACCTCGTCCTCCGCGAGCTCGAAGCTGGGCTCGCCCGACCCCGGCGTGATGCACGGGGTCAGTGCCATGCCCATCGACCGGCCGTTGGCGTTGACCTTGCGGCCCAGCTCGGCCACCTCGGCCAGCGACTTCCCGTCGTCGGCCGCCGCGCCGCAGATCTTCTCCACGAGCACGGTGACGCCCACGCCGCGACGGCCGGCGGTGTAGAGCGAGTCCTCCACCGCGACGTCGTCGTTGGTGAGGACGGTCTCGACCTCGATGCCCTCGCCCTTGCCCATGTCGGCGGCCATGTCGAAGTTCATGACGTCGCCGGTGTAGTTCTTGACCACGTGCAGGACGCCGGCGCCGCCGCTGACGGCCTTGGTCGCCTCGTGCATCTGGTCGGGTGTGGGCGAGGTGAAGACCTCGCCGGGACAGGCGGCGTCCAGCATGCCCGGCCCGACGAACCCGCCGTGCATGGGCTCATGCCCGGAGCCGCCTCCGGAGATGATCCCCACCTTGCCTTGCACCGGGGCGTCCTTGCGGACGACCATGTAGGGGTCGTAGGAGATCCGCAGCCGGTCGCCATGCGCGGCCTCCATGCCGCGCAGAGCGTCTCGGACGACGTCCTCGGGGGAGTTGATGAGCTTCTTCATGTCGCCCCCCTAGAGCCCGAACCACCAGTGATACATCGCTCCGGCCAGAACGCCGCCGATGAGTGGCCCGACCACCGGGACCCAGGAGTACGCCCAATCCGACGGGCCCTTACCGGGGACCGGCAGGATCGCGTGCGCGATGCGCGGGCCCAGGTCGCGTGCCGGGTTGATCGCGTAACCGGTGGGACCGCCGAGCGAAAGGCCGATCGCGAGAACGAGCAGACCAACGATCAGCGGCTGTCCACCCGCGATCATGAACGTGCCGGCCTTGTTGGCGACCAGCATGCTCAGGACGCCGAACACCAGCACGAACGTGCCGATGACTTCTGTGACGACGTTCATCGGGTAGTTGCGGATCGCCGGCCCGGTCGAGAACACCGCGAGCTTCAGGCCCTGGTCCTCTGTTTCCTTGAAGTGGTCCCAGTAGGAGGCCACGACCAGCGCGGCGCCGATGAAAGCGCCGACGAACTCGCCGATCAGGTACTTCGGGACATCGCTGCCCTCGGTGACGCCGGCGGTCCAAAGGCCAACGGTGACCGCGGGGTTGAGGTGGGCGCCGGTGAACTGGTTGATTGCATAGACGGCGACCATGACCGCCATGCCCCACCCGAACGTGATGACGATCCAGCCCGAGTTCTGGGCCTTGGACTTGTTGAGCAGGACGGCTGCGACCACGCCGTCGCCCAAGAGGATGAGGAGCGCGGTCCCGACTATCTCCCAACCGATGATGTGCAAAAGATTCTCCCTCCTTGACAACTGGGGACAGAGGCGACACTAATCAGGGGCGTTCGGCAATGTCAAACGCAGTTCGCTCATCCACAATTCAGTCCGTCACGCCCACGCCGAGCAAGCCCCGTTGCCCAGGAACATCCAGTCGATCGAACGTGCCGCGGCGATCCTGCGGCTGCTGTCAGGACGCACACGCCGGCTGGGCGTAGTCGACCTCGCGGGCGAGCTCGGGCTGCCCAAGGGCACCGTCCACGGTCTGCTGCGCACCCTGCAGCACGTCGGCTTCGTCGAACAGGACGAGGAGACCGGCAAGTACCGGCTCGGCGCGGCGCTGCTGCACATGGGCTCGAGCTACCTGGACGGCAACGAGCTGCGCACCCGCGCGCTGAACTGGTCGGACTCGCTGGCGGCGCGGACGCACGAGAGCGTGCGCATCGGCACGCTGCACGAGGGCCAGGTCCTCATCGTCCACCACGTCTTCCGCCCCGACGACAGCCTGCAGACGCTCGACGTCGGCGCGCTGCTGCCCGCGCACGCCAGCGCGCTGGGCAAGATCCTGCTCGCCCACCATCCGTACGCGGCGGCCGAGGTGGTGCGGGCGGGCCTGGAGAGCTTCACGCCGGCCACCATCACCGACCCCGACGCCCTGGAGCGCGAGCTCGACCGCGTGCGCCAGCGCGGATGGGCGGCGGACATCGGCGAGCTCGTCTTTGGCGAGGTCTCCTGCGCGGCGCCGATCCTCGACCGCCGCGGGGTGACGGTCGGCGCGATGGGCGTATCAGGTCCGCCCGACCGGCTGCTGGCAGCGCGCCAGCCGCGCGGCGACCTGGTGGCGTTCGTACGCGAAGCCGCGCGCGCAGTTTCACGCGAACTCGGAGCGATCCCTTGGTAGACAACCCATGGCCATGACCGAGCAATACGTCGCGGCGATCGATCAGGGCACCGCGTCCTCGCGCTGCATGGTCTTCGATCGCTCGGCCCGCATCGTGTCCGTGGCCCAGAAGGAGCACGAGCAGCTCTTCCCGCGCCCCGGCTGGGTCGAGCACGACCCCGAGGAGATCTGGCGCAACGTCGTGGAGGTCGTGCAGGGCGCCCTCGACAACGCGTCGCTGCAGCCCTCCGACCTCGTGGCCCTGGGCATCGCCAACCAGCGCGAGTCGACCATCGTCTGGGACCGCGAGACCGGCGCGCCGGTGCACAACGCCATCAACTGGCAGGACACGCGCACCGACGCCATCATCCGCGAACTGGCCGGCGACGCCGGCCAGGATCGCTTCCGCGAGCGCTGCGGGCTGCCGCTGGCCACCTACTTCTCGGGCCCGAAGCTGCGCTGGCTGCTGGACACGCTGCCCGGCCTGCGCGAGCGCGCCGAGGCCGGCGAGGTGCTCTTCGGGACGATGGACTCGTGGCTGATCTGGAAGCTCACGGGCCGCCATCTGACCGACGTCACCAACGCCAGCCGGACCATGCTCATGGGCCTGGAGACGCTCGACTGGGACGACGTGCTGCTCGACGCGATGGGCGTCCCGCGGGCGATGCTGCCCGAGATCGGGCCCTCGTCGGAGGTCTACGGCGAGGCCGTCGGGCCGCTGGGCGGCGTCCCCGTCGCCTCCGCGCTCGGCGACCAGCAGGCCGCGCTGTTCGGGCAGACGTGCTTCTCGCCCGGCGAGGCCAAGTGCACCTACGGGACCGGGAGCTTCCTGCTCTTCAACACGGGCGAGCGCCCCGTCCAGTCGGCCAACGGCCTGCTGACGACCGTCTGCTGTCGCATCGGCGACGAGGCGCCGACCTACGCGCTCGAGGGCTCGATCGCCGTCACCGGCGCGCTCGTGCAGTGGTTCCGCGACAACATCACGCTGATCGGCTCGGCGCCCGAGATCGAGACGCTGGCACGCACGGTCGAGGACAACGGCGGCTGCTACTTCGTCCCCGCCTTCTCCGGGCTCTTCGCGCCGCACTGGCGCAGCGACGCCCGCGGCGTCATCGCCGGACTGACGGGCTACATCACCAAGGGCCACCTCGCCCGCGCGGTCCTCGAGGCCACCGCGTGGCAGACGCGCGAGGTCGTCGAGGCCATGAACACGGACTCGCGCATGCCGCTGCGCACCCTGCGCGTCGACGGCGGGATGACCGCCAACAACCTGCTCATGCAGTTCCTGGCCGACGTCCTCGACACGCGCGTGGTGCGTCCGATCGTGGCCGAGACCGTGTCGCTGGGCGCCGCCTACGCGGCCGGCCTCGCGGTCGGCTTCTGGCCCGACACCGACGCCCTGCGAGCGAACTGGCACAAGGCCGCGGAGTGGCTGCCGCAGATGGAGGAGGCGCAGCGCGAGCGCGGTTATCGCAAGTGGCGCAAGGCGGTGACGCGGGCAATGGACTGGGTGGACGACGACGACTGAGGCTTCGCCGGGTCGTGTGGTCTCCGCTTTGCGCTTGCGGCGCTGCGCGGCGTAAACGGCATCACCGAGGGGAAGGAGTGTGCCCGGGCACGGGCGCCTGCGGTCGTCCTCGGGGCGAACTGCTTCGGTTTGTGTCCGGTTTCCGCACACAAACCGAAGCAGTTCGGGCACCAGCACCGCCACGGAGCAGCAAGCGCGCCGACCGCCGCCCACTCCCTTTCCTCGATGCGGCAGTTAACGCCGCGCGGCGCCTCAAGCGCCGGCGGAGGCCACGACCGCCTCGACCCCCTCGTCCCACCGCCACGCCACCTCCCGCCCGAAGAGGTGCACCCCTCCGATCCAGCGGTCGACCCCGTTGAGCGCCACGTGGTCCTCAACCCCGTCGAGCACGCGTCGCCCCGCGTCGGTCAGAGCGACCGCCGCGTGGCGATCCACCACGCCGGCGTCAACCGACAGCAACGGGACCTCCACCCGCCCCAGCCGCTCGATCGCCGCGAAGGCCCACGTGTCGCCGAGGAACGGCCGCGCCTCGCGCCCGGCGCCGCGCACGAACGCCTCGCCCGCCGTGGCGGCGCCCTCGGCGACCGCCGCCATCAGCCGGCGCTCGGTGAGCGAGAGGCCGTCGCGCGTCCACGGGTACTCGCGGCCGAGGCGGTCGAAGGCCTCGGGCAGGAAGCGCAGCTCGGGCGAGCGGGCGGCCACGATCGCCGCCAGCCCGCGCGGGTCGGGGGCGCGCAGCGCAGCCCAGGCGCGGGTGGCGAGCGCGAGCGCGTCGTCGGTGAGGGTGACCGCGGCCGCGGCGGGCAGGTCCTCGAGCTGGTCGGGGCGCAGCTCGCCCAGGCCGCCGAAGTGCGCAATGCCGAGGTACTCGCCGATGCAGATCAGCGTGATGCGCCCGGCGGGCACGCCCAGCGCGGCGAGCCGGGCCAGGATCTGGGCGATCTGCAGCTGGTCGTAGAGGTCGGCCTCGAACCACAGGACGTACTCGCCGTCGCGGCCCGCCGCGAGGGCCGCGTCGCGCTCCTCGAAGCCGCGGCGCGCCAGCTCCAGGCCGGCGACACGATCGGCGTCGGCGAGGAACTGCACGCGCAGGGCGCGCAGCTCGCGGTCGCCGACGTCGGGCACCGGCCCCTCGTGCAGCACGTCGCGCCACACGACGACCCGCTCGACGAACGTGGTCTGAAGCAGCGAGTGCTCCGTGGAGTCGCCGTTGGTCACGTGCAGCGTGCCGGGGCCCGCCTGCGCGAGCAGCTGGACGCGCGCCGCGGTGTAGGACTCGCCCGTCTTGGCCATGCGCTCGCGCACGCGGCGCTTGAAGTCGGCCTGCTTGGTCATGCTCGTCTCCGGCGCCGTCCCCTGCGATCCTCCAGCGACCGGCGAGGCAGGCGCGGTCGACGACCATGCGAGCCCCGTCCGAGAGGTGGACCTCCCTTTGCCTCCTGACGAGCCCGGCTGGGGCGGGCTACCGAAGGTTGGGCGCGGACGGCCGCCGGCCGCCGATACTACCGACTACCGCTCGGCGTTCAGGAGGGCCTTGGCTGCAGCGCGCGCGTCGCCTGCCGCCGCCCCCGAGAAGTCGACGAGCCCCCGCGTCTTGACCCCGTCGTAGAGCAGCAATAGGCGGCGTGCGAGCTCGCCCGGATGCGCCGCCCCGGCGGCCGCAGCCAGCCGCTCGAAGATCTCGAGCACCCGCTCGTCGTGAGCCTTCAAGACCTGATGCGCGGGGTGGCTGGGCGAAGGGAACGTCGCGGCGCTGTTGACGCAGATGCAGCCGTGGTAGCTGGGGTCGGGCAGGCCCTTGACGAGGACGTCGAACGGCGCCATCAGCTGCGCCTCAGGGTCCCCCCCTCGTCGCTGCAGCTCATCGTCCAGATCGGCGAAGTAGCCCTCGCTGCTGGACTGCAGCACCGCCTCGATGAGCGCTTCCTTCGAGGCGAAATGCGCATAGACGGTCGGCTTGGCGACGCCCGCGTGCTCGGCGATGGCCTCGACCGAGACGCCGTAGCCCTCCGCGTAGAAGAGATCGGCTGCGGCTTCGAGGAGCCGATCGTGAGCGTTGCGCCGAGGGGTCGAGACTGGCATGACACGAATTCTAACCGGTTAGTTCAATTCTGTGCTAGTTTGCCTAACCAGTTAGTTCGATTCTGTCGCCGCATGAGAAGGAGCTCGTCGTGTCCACGTCACCTTCAGCCAGCCGGAGCAGGGACAGCGCGGCACTGGGCAGGCGGGCGTGGGGCGTTCTTCTCGTCCTGTGCGGCGCGCTCTTCCTGGACGCGCTCGACGTCTCGATGATCGGGGTAGCGCTGCCCTCGATCCGTGCCGATCTCGGAATGTCCACCAGCTCGCTGCAATGGATCGTCAGCGCCTACGTGCTCGGGTACGGCGGCTTCCTGCTGCTCGGGGGCCGCGCCGCCGACCTCCTCGGTCGCCGCAGGATGTTCCTGCTCTCGCTCGCGGTCTTTCTCGTCGCCTCGGGCCTCGGCGGGCTGGCGCAGGATCCCTCGGTCCTGATCGCCAGCCGCTTCGTCAAGGGCGTCAGCGCCGCGTTCACCGCGCCGGCGGGACTGTCGATCATCACCACGTCCTTTGCCGAGGGCCCGGCTCGCAACAAGGCGTTGGCGATCTACACGGCGACCGGCGCGGCCGGGTTCTCGCTCGGACTGGTCGTCGGAGGTGCGCTGACCGAGATCGGCTGGCGCTGGACGTTCCTGCTGCCGGTCATCGTCGCCCTGGCGACCCTCCTCGCGGCGATCCGACTCGTCCCGGCGGATGCCCTATCGCGACGCGATTGGGGTGCCTTCGACGTCGCAGGCGCGGTCGCCATCACCACCGGCATGTTGCTCTTGGTGTTCGCACTCGTCGAAGCCCCCGAGGCCGGGTGGGCCTCGGGTCGAACCCTCGCCTCGCTCGCCGGCGCGGGCGCGCTCCTGACTGCGTTCGGAGCAATCGAACGACGCTCCGCGTCACCGCTCGTCCGGCTCGGGATCCTGCGCTCGGGCTCGCTCGTTCGGGCCAACCTCGCCGCGATGTCGCTGTTTGGCGCGTGGGTCGGCTTCCTGTTCATCGCCACCCTGTACCTGCAACAGCTGCGCGGCTGGTCTGCGCTGGAGACGGGGCTGGCGATCTTCCCGAGCGGCGTGATCGTCGTCGCGCTCGCGCCGCGCATCGGCCCCCTCGTCGGGCGCTACGGCACCACGCCCCTGATCACGGCCGGCTTGGCATCGAGCGTTGCCGCCTATGCGCTGTTCCTGCCGATCGGCCTTCACTCGGGCTACGCCGCGGCACTGCTGCCGACCGTCGTGCTCGGAGGACTCGGGTTCGCGTTGGCCTACGGACCCCTGAACATCGCGGCCACCAACGGCATCGCGCCGTCCGAGCAGGGGCTGGCCGGCGGGCTGGTGAGCAGCTCGTTCCAGCTCGGCGGAGCGTTGGTGCTCGCGCTGGTCACCGCGGCCAACCATGCCGGCGCGGGCAGCGACGGCTCACCACAGGCGCTGCTCGACGGCTTCCACTCCGCGATCGGTGTCCCGCTTGCCGTCGCGATCGCCGGCGTCGTCGCCACCGCGTTGCGGCGACCTGCGCGGGCGCTGCTCGCGCCCGAATCCGCCTGAAACCCGCAGCACCCACAAGGAGAACATCATGGACCTGCACCTGTCCGGAAAGACCGCTGTCGTCACGGGGGGAAGCAAGGGCATAGGCCTGGCCGTCGTCCGCACCCTGCTCGCCGAGGGCATGCGCGTGGTGAGTGCCTCACGTACCCTCACCCCGGGCCTCGAGGAGACCAACGCGGTGGCGGTGCACGTCGACCTCTCGACACGAGAAGGCCCGATCGAGCTCGTCGAGCAGGCCGTGGCCGAGCTCGGCGGCATCGACGTGCTGGTCAACAACGTCGGCATCGGCGACGCCGCCGACATGACGAAAGGCGCGTTGCTCAACCTCATCGACCTGCCGGACAGCGCGTGGGACCACAACTTCAACCTTCACTTCTACAGTGCGCTCAGGGTCAGCCGGGCGGCGTTGCCGAGCCTCATCGAGCGGCGCGGCACGATCATCAACGTCTCGTCGGCGGGCGCACGACTCGTGACCGCCGGTCCCGTCGATTACAACGTCTCCAAGGCGGCGCTCAGTGCCCTGACCAAGGTCATCGCCGAGCAGTTCGGCGCTCAGGGCGTTCGCGCCATCACGGTCTCCCCCGGCCCGGTGAGCACCGGCGTGTGGACCGATCCCGACGGCTTCATCGCGCGTGTCGCACACGAGCAGGGGGTCGAGCACCAAGCCTTCGCCGAAGAGCTCATGAGCACCATGGGCGCATCGACGGGCCGACTGAGCACCCCCGAGGAGGTCGCACGGCTGATCGCCTTCGCGGCCTCACCGAGCAACATCACCGGCGCCGAGTTCTTGATCGACGGCGGAGTGATCAAGAGCGCGTGAAGCTACTCAGTCGGCGGGGCGCCGACGAGCTTCTTGCGACGGTACGGCGAGGGCGACGGGCCGCCGTCGCCGTTGTCGAAGAAGTTCTGCACGCGCTCGATGAGCGCCGTGGTGTCCTCCATCGGGCGAATCGGCTCGCCGAAGGAGACGTTGATGCGGTGCCGGCGCGAGAAGATCTTGCCGTGGATGCGCTTGGGCCACAGCCGGCCGGGCGGCATCGCGGCGCGCGTCCCGGTCACGCGGATCGGGACGATCGACAGGTTGTGGGCGGCGGCCAGGACCGCGGCGCCGCGGCGCACGCGCCCCAGCCCGCCGTCGCGCGTGCGCGTGCCCTCGGGGAACAGCAGCAGGTTCCAGCCCTGGTCGAGCAGCTTGTCGAGGTGCCCGCTGCCGTTCTTGGCCCCCTCGCCTCCACGGCGCTCGATCGGCACCGTGTTGAAGACGAGCGACACGGCCGCAGCGATGAGGCGGTTCTTGTAGAAGTAGTCGGCGGCCGCGGCCACCGCCGTCTTCTTGCGCAGGCGCCACGGCAGCGCGGCGAGGATCACCGGGGTGTCCATGTGGCTGGCGTGGTTGGCCACGAGGATGACCGGGCCCTTGAGCCCGGCGAGCTTCTCACGGCCCGTGGCCCGGCGCGCGGCGTAGATGTCCATCATCGGGCGCAAGATGAAGCGCCCGAAGTTCTCACGCGTCACGATGGCGGGCCAGGTGCGCGCCCAGGGGATGTCGAGCTGCGACGCAGCGGCTCGGAGCTCGCGCCCGCGTTTGGGCGCACTGCGAGCGACATCCTTCACCCGGCGCTTCCAAGAGCGCTTGCGACGGAACGGCAGCACCGCGGGAGGTACCCCCGCAAGTGACACCCGTTACAGCCCCGCCTACGCAGGAAGTTTCCGTCGCCGTTCGGCCCTCGATGGGTACCACTCAGCCTCACCCACGAGACGAAGGAGGGCATCGTGTCCAACGAGCCGACCCCCGAGCCCCTCGAGCATCCCGCATCTCCCGAACAGCCCCAGGACGGCTTCGCCGAGGGCGAGGCCTCACCCGAGGTCTTCCCTGAGGAGGAGACGGTCGGGCGCTTCAGCGAGGGCGAGGAGCTGCTGCCCGACTCGCCCGAGAAGCATCACCACGGTCGCTTCAGCGAAGGCCAGGAGGAGCTTCCCGAGGAGGACCCCGAGAAGCACGAGGAGCGTCGCTTCAGCGAGGGGCAGGACCACCAGCCCCCCGGCGTCACGCCGTGATGCGCAGCTAGGGCGCGAGGCGCTGGGTCTGGCGCTCGGGCGTGATCCTCACCACGTCCCAGACCAGGCCCAGCTTCTCCAAGGACCAGATCACCGCGGCCGAGAGGTCGAGCTCGAGCCTGCCCAGGCCGTGCGTGGCCGAGCGCGGGAAGGCGTGGTGGTTGTGGTGCCAGGCCTCGCCCATGCTTGGGAGGGCCAGCCACCACACGTTGGTCGACTTGTCCTCGGTCTCGAAGCGCCGGCGGCCGAAGAAGTGGCAGACCGAGTTGATCGACCACGTGATGTGGTGCAGCAGGAAGACGCGCACCAGGCCGCCCCACAGCAGGCCGGTCAGCGCACCGGTGTACGAGCCGGTTATGAGCCAGCCCAGCGCGGCGGGCAGCGCCAGGCCGAGCAGGACCCAGCCCACGAAGCCCTTGTCGACGACCCGCATCCCGCGGTCCTCGACGAGGTCGCGCGCGTACTTCGCGCGGTCGGCCCTCCCGTGCTCGGTCAGCAGCCAGCCGACGTGGGCGTGCAGGAGCCCGCGGAAGGCGCCCTTCATGCCCTTGCCAGCGCCCACGTGGGGCGAATGCGGATCGCCCTCCTCGTCGGTGTGGGCGTGGTGCTTGCGGTGGTCGGCGACCCAGTTGATGACCGGCCCCTGGACCGCCATCGAGCCGGCCGCGGCGAAGAAGTACTCGACGGGCTTGGAGGTCCTGAACGAGCGGTGGGTGAGCATGCGGTGAAAGCCGACGGTCACGCCGAAGCCGGTCAGGAAGTACATCGCGAACGCCACCACGAGGTCGTGCGGGCCGACCACCTCGTTCCAGAACACGACGATGCACGCCAGGATGATCAGCGGCGGCAGCACGACGGTCAGGAGGTTCGCGACCTTCGCCGTACGGGTCATGGGCTGAGCGTATGGCACAGGATCACCCCATTTCTCGACGCTCAGGCACGGCTGAGCGCTCGGGATCTGTAGCCTCGTGCCAACGAAATGGCCGACGATCTGCCTCCTGCGCTCGCGATCGCCCTGCGCCCGGCCCTGCCGGAGCTCGCGCAGGAGATGATCGCCGCCATCGGCCGCGAGGTCCCCGACTACGCGCGCCCGCTGGAGGGACCCTTCGGTCGCGCGCTGCGGGTGGGCGTGGAGCGGGCGCTGACACGCTTCGTCGACGGCATCGAGGACCCGGCCGCCGGCGACGGCGGCGCACGCGAGATCTACGTCGCGCTCGGCCGCGGCGAGATGCGCGCCGGGCGCAGCCTCGACGCGCTGCTGAGCGCCTATCGCCTCGGCGCGCGCCTGGCGTGGGAGCACTTCGTGGCGGCCGGCGAGGCGGCCGGGCACGAGCCGCGCACGCTCTACCGCCTGGCCACGGCCATCTTCGACTACATCGACGGCATCAGCGCCGAGTCGATCGAGGGCTTCACGCAGGAGCGCGCGGCGGCCGAGGGCGAGGCCCAGCGCCGGCGCCGGGCGCTGGCGCGCCTGCTGGCCCGCGACGACGTCGCGCCCGAGGAGGTTCGCGACCTCGCGCGGCTGGCGGGATGGGCGCGCCCGGCCACGCTGTCGGCGCTCGTGGTCGGCGACGGCACCGGCGACGAGCCCGACGCCGACCGCATCGCCTCACGGCTGAGCGGCGGCGCGATCGCCGCGGCCGAGGGCGCGCTGACCATCGCGTGGGTCCCCGATCCGCACGCGCCGGGCCGGCGTCCCCAGCTCGAGTCCGCGCTCGACGGCGTGCCCGCCGCACTCGGTCCCGCCGTCGCGCTCGAGCGCGCGGCGTTCAGCCTCGTGCGCGCCCGCGCCGCGCACGCACTCGTGCTCGACGGCCGCGTCGGCGGCGGCCCGCTCGTGGTCGCCGACGAGCACCTGCCCGCCCTGCTGCTGCACGCCGGCGACGGGGCGCTGGCCACCGATCTCGCCGCCCGCGCCCTGGCGCCGCTCGACGACCTGCGCCCCGGCGCGCGCGGGCGCCTGCGCACGACGCTGCGCGCGTGGCTCGACCACCCCGGGCAGGTCACCCGCGTGGCCGGCGAGCTGCACGTCCATCCGCAGACCGTGCGTTACCGCGTCGCCCAGCTGCGCGAGCTGTTCGGCGAGCGCCTCGAGGACGCCGATGCGCGCTTCGAGCTGGCGCTGGCGTTGCGGGCGGAGCCGCCGGCTTCGTAGGTCGTCCGCTTGGCGCTTGGGCGCTGCGCGGCGCAGCCCCGCCAGCGCACGCGGTCAGACCGAAGTAGGCGGCGGAGCAGGCGAAGACGACCCGCCCGCGGGCCGGACGGAGCCCGCGGGCGGAGTTGGGGCCGGCCGCAGGGCCGGCAAGCCGTCGGTGCG
>Ga0307502_10000339_pt1 | contig 12384 bp, 9 predicted proteins | sample 16_S_MG_FD_201364 | JGI IMG/M metagenome (GOLD analysis project Ga0307502, IMG submission 201364) | Soil microbial communities from Populus trichocarpa stands in riparian zone in the Pacific Northwest, United States - 16_S | ecosystem: Environmental > Terrestrial > Soil > Riparian zone > Trees... | reverse complement strand
CTACGGCGAGGTCGTCGTGGTCGACACCATCGAGGAGGCGTACGCGCTGACCGACGATTACGCCTTCGAGCACGTCGAGATCCTCACCGCGAACCCGCGCGAGGCGCTGGCCGTCCTGCGGGACTACGGCGCCCTGTTCCTTGGCGCCGGCACGACCGTGTCGTTCGGTGACAAGGTGATCGGCACCAACCACGTGCTGCCGACGCGGGGCGCGGCCCGCTACACCGGCGGTCTGTGGGTCGGCAAGTACCTGAAGACCGTGACCTACCAGGAGGTCGTCGACCCCGCGTCCAGCGCTCTGCTGGGCGAGGTCTGCGGCCGTGCCGCCCGTGTCGAGCTGTTCGAGGGGCACGCCCGCTCGGGTGACCTCCGCGCCCTCGGTGGCCGCCGCCCGGCCTGGGCGCCCGAATGAAGATCATGACGGTGTACGCCCACCCCGCCGACACGATCACGAACTGCGGCGGCACCCTGGCGAGGCACGCGGCGGCGGGTGACGAGGTCGTCGCGCTGATCCTCACGCACGGCGGGCGGATCCACGCCAACCGCTACGCCGAGGAATGGCGCAAGGACGCCCCGGACGGGGCGATCACCACGGCGGGCATCGACGACATCGCGGCGCACAAGTGGGACGAGCTGCGCCGCGCGGCCGACATCATCGGTATCCACAAGCTGATCGGCCTGGACGGCGACGACACACTGGCGTCCCTTCAGGACTCCGTGGTGGACCGGGTGGCCGAGCACGTCGCGGGCGAGCGGCCCGACGTGATCATCTGTGACTACCCGCTGAACCCCGTGGTGGCGAGCAACACCCACACCGTGGCCACCACGACCCTGCTCGCGGCACTCGGCAGGACCGGCAACTACCTGCGCAACCTCGACGGCCGGTCCGAGTTCCACGTCAAGCAGGTCTTCTTCACCTCACTGCCGGTCTTCGCCGCGGACGGCCTGAGCACCTTCGGCGTCCGCAACGACGTGTTCGTCGACATCACGCCGGTGGTGGGCAGGAAGGTCGCGGCGATGGACTGCTTCGACAGCCAGGGCTACTCGGGACTGTTCGCGCGCAAGCTGATCGAGGCCAACAACGGCGAGTTCGGCCGTGCGGCGGGGGTCAACTTCGCCGAGGCGTACTACCGCATGAACAACGAGACCCACGACCTGCTCCCGGTGACGGCGGCCGCCTTGGCCGAGGACCCGCTCACCCGGCACGTGCGTTACAGCGAGATCGACCTGAGGGCCACCTATCCCTGACAATCCGTGGGGGTGCCGTGCTGAGGATCGTCTTCACACCGGACGACCTGGCGAGAACCAGGTTGAGTGCCGCCCCGCACCCGATGTGGGAGCTGGTGCTGAGCCTGCACCGGTTGCGCCGCCGCGTGGGCGGCCCTTTCTTCGGGTACTGGTGGGGGTCGGTGCGGGCCGTGTTACCTAACGGCACGCGACTGCTCACCGACCTGGCGCCTGCGTCGGGCTACTACGCCGACTTCCTCACCCCGCCGGCCGCGTCCCTGGCCGCGGGGGTGGACACGCTGATGAGCACCCCGAAACGGCGGTTGCGCACGGATCTGGCGACCCTCGCGGCGGAGCGGCCGCTGCCGTCCTGGACCTCGGCACTCGCCGACGGCCGGCCGGACGCGCTGCGCGGGCTCGGCGAGGCCGCCGACCGGTACTTCGCGGCGTGTCTTGAGCCCTACTGGTCGCGGGTGTGCGCGGCTGTGGACCGGGAACGCGAGCTGCAGACCGCGTTGCTGGCGAGCGGGGGAGTGGAGCGGCTGTTGCGGGAGCTGCACCCGACGGCACGGTGGGCGTACCCGGTGCTGGAATTGGCGTATCCGGTGTCGCGTGAGCTGAGGCTGGCCGGCCGCGGTCTGCTGCTGGTGCCGTCGTTCTTCTGCTGGGGCACCCCGACCACGTTCCGCGACGACGCGTTCTCCCCGACGCTCGTCTATCCGATCCGGCGTGCTCTGCCGGTCGCCGGGGACGCGCGCGGGCCGCTGTCCGCGCTCGTCGGCCCGACCCGGTCGCGGGTGCTGGCGGCGATCCGCGAGAGTCCGTGCAGCACGAAGGACCTGGCCACGCGGATCGGGGCCACGCCGCCGACCGCGAGCCGGCAGGTGTCGGTGCTGCGGTCGGCGGGGTTGGTCAGCAGCCGCCGCGCGGGCCAGTCCGTGCTGCACTCGCTCACACCACAGGGGCGTGCGCTGCTGGCATGAGGGAACTATTTCGGCTGCGGGGCAATGGCTTTCCCCGACCGGCCGGCGGGTTCTACGGTCCTGTTCCATGGGACGACCTCGCCTGCTCGGATCTGTTCTGGCCGGTGGCTTGCTGGCCGGTGTCCTCTTGTCGCCGACCGAGTTCTCCGTCCGGCCACTGGCCGACTGGACCGGTGCCCGGCTCGTGGCCAACGCCGGCTTCGAAGCCTCCGCGTCGGCCGTGAGCCAGTGGGACGTCACGGGGTCCGGTGGCACCGCGACGATCACCACCAGCCCGGTGCACGGCGGGTCGGGGGCGTTGAAGGTCACCGACAGCTCCACCGCGACCGGCGGCAGCGTGTCCGTGCGGAGCCGGCCCGTCGCGGTCGTCCCCGGTGAGACGCTCACCGCGCACGCCTTCGCGCAGCGTGTCGACCAGACCGCCGGTTCGCTGTACCTGGAGTACTGGCGCCCCGACGGCACACGCATCGATGGGGCCGTGGTGGTCACCGACGTCACCGGCGCGACCGGCTGGCAGGCGCTCACCGTCGGCGCGGTCGCCCCGGACGACGCCACGACCGCGACGGTTCTGGTCTACAGCAAGGAGTCCGCGCTCGGCACCACGGTGTGGGACGACGTCACGCTGGACTCGGCGCCGCCACCGGCCCGCAAGGTGCCCAACAGCTCGTTCGAGGACCTGCACGACTCGCCGCTGCCCTCGCCGTGGGCCGTCACCGGCAGCGCGCAGCTCGTCACCTCGCCGGTGCACACCGGAAACCGCGCGCTGCGAATGGCGGACAGCAGCGGCAGCACCGGTGTGACGGCGCTGAGCAAGGCGATCCCGGTGACCGGCGGCGAAACGCTGACCGCGACGGCGTGGTACCAGATCACGAGTGGGCTCACCGGTTCGCTGTACCTGGAGTACCGCAAGGCCGACGGGTCCTCGTCGGACCCGTACAAGGCGCACGTGGACGTCACGGCCGGCGCCGGTTGGCGGAAGCTGACCGTGTCGAAGACGGCGCCGTCGGACGCGACCTCGGTGACGCTGCGGCTCTACAGCGAGTTGGACGCCATGGGCACCACGGTGTGGGACGACGTGACCCTCAGGTCCAGTGTGGACGGTCGCTACGCCGAGACCGTCGGGACCGGCAGTGTGCTGTTCGTCGGCGACCAGCGCGTGGAGTCGTACACGGGGATGAGCCGCGTGGTCATCAAGGGCACGCCTCGCGGTGACACGGCACTGACCGACGGCGCGACCGGTGTGGTGCTGGGCGGCGGGACGTGGGACGCCAACCCGCGGTTCGGCGGCGCCGTGCTGCGTGACGCCGACGGCACGTACCGGATGTGGTACAACAGCGCGGCCGGCACGGGCTTGGCGACCAGCACCGACGGTGTCAAGTGGACGCGGTACGGCACCGGTCCGGTGTCCACGCACGGTCCGGGCGGGATCGCGCAGAAGCCGGGCGGTGGGTACTACACGCTCTACCCGAAGAACGGCCAGTACGCCGCGATGACCTCGCAGGACGGCATCACGTGGACAGACCTGAACGGCGGCAACATAGTCCTGCCGGGGTTCGACGTGGTGAACGTCGGCTGGGACCCGACGAACGGCGGCCGGTTCGTGGCGCTGAGCAAGCAGTACCCGACGGGCTCGCCGTATGGCGCAAGGACCATCTACACGTCGTGGAGCACGGACTTCGTGCACTGGACCGCACCGAGGTTCGCACTGGCGTCGGACGCCCTCGACCACGAGAAGGTGGCCGCGCGGTACGCGTCGCGCGCGGGGGCGTCGTCGGAGATCTACGGCATGGCCGGGATGCGGTACGGGGAGCAGTTCATCGGCGTGCCATGGATGTTCGACGTACACGAGCGCCCGAACCCGTTGGGCAACCCCGGCGAGGACATCGGCCGCGCACACCTGGAACTGGCCGCGTCGCAGGATCTGCTCAACTGGAGCCGCCCGGCTCGGGACGCGATCGTCGCGGAGCCGGCGCAAACCGCGTGGAACTGGGGTTTCCAGGTAGGCGGCGGCTCAATTCTGACCGTGGGCGACGAAGTGCGGTACTACTACGGCTCGTTCGCGGGCGAACACTCGTGCGGCAGCGAGGACGTGCCAAGCCTGTGCGCGAAGGCGACGGGCAACAGCAAGATCGCCCTGCTGACCTGGAAACGCGACCGGTTCGAGGCATTCCACGCGGCGTCGGGCGGCGGCAGCGTCACCACTAGAACCCTCACCCCAACCGGCACGAAGGTGACGGTGAACGCCAACCTGGGTACGTCCGGGCAGCTGAACGTGGCCCTGCTGGACGCGGCCGGCACCCCGATCCCGGGCTACGAGACGTCAAACCCGATCACCGGCGACACCGTGGTCAACTGGGGCACCAAGACCAACATCCCCACCACCGGCGGACCGTTCCGCCTACAGTTCCAACTGACCGCGGGCGACCTGTACTCATACTCGATCAGCTAGCTCGGCTGGTCAGGCCGCCGGGGTCATGGCGACGCTCCGGTCGCGGATCATGTCCCAGGCGCCCATCGGTATGTCGGCCATGCTGAACAGGTCCTCCACCGTGAGGAAACCACCGCACTCGACTCGGGCCGCCACGATGCCGTCGGCTGTTCGCGGGGTCAGCTGGCACGCCATGGCGATCATGGCCGCGGGAGCGCTGTTGAGGTCGACGAGACCACCGTCGTCGTAGTCGCCCGGCAGGTCGGGGCGGCCGATCCGTAGCTCGCGGGCGATGAGCGGGTCGTCGGCGATGAGCTTACGTGCCACGGCGCGGCGGGCCCGGGCCCGCAGAGCCGCGGCAAGCTCGGGCTCGGCCTCCGGCTCGGTGGTCACGTGGTAGACCTGCCGCCGCAGCCACACCTGGTGCACGCAGCCGCCGATGACCAGTGCGAGCAGGAGCAGTTCGCCGACAATGATCATTGCCGTGCCGCCACCGGTGGGAAGGCCTTGTGCGTCGGTGGGTGCCGCGATCATGAGGACCATCGCGATCACCGCCAGGGCCGCGTAGAGCACGGCAAGAACGGCGATCGACCGGCGGCGGAGGCGACCCGCGGCATGCGTGAACGGCACCCACGCCAGCAGCCCGACGGAGACGATCGTGACCGGGAAATACCAGCTTCCGGCCCAGAATGGCGGTTTCTGGTTGTCCATGACGAGCCCTTACCTGTCGTCGGGCCACGCGGATGCTTCGCCGCGAGCACTGATGTCGACGGTCGCTCGGTCAGATCCGGGAGACACCGGCGAGCGAGGGAGCGTGGACATCTGCCGGGCCGAGCGACGGTTCGGTCTCGCCGGGGCGTGCGGGTCGCTGTGGACGGCCGGGGTGCGTGAGCAGGCGCTCGAAGGCGTCGGCGTTGGCGGCGACCAGCCGCAGCGGGTGTTCGAACTCCTCCCGGACGCTCAGGTCCGCGAGCGGCACGGTGTGCTTGAGCAACGCGACGCCGCCCACCACCGCGGCGCCGCCGACGATCGACGTGCCGGCGAGCTCGAGCAGGCGCCGCAGGTCGATCATGTCGGCCCGGCCGACCGGTGAGGAGATCTCGACCCACGCCGAGCCGCCGGCGTCGGTCAGGTGATGGACCGTCACCTGTTGCTCACCCGTGTCGAGCCGAAATCGAAGCCAGTCGTCCATCTCTTCCATTATCTCGTACTCTGTTCGGACGTAGTTGAACACGTCGATCCAGGTGGTCACACTCGTCCGTCCTTTCGCGGTGACCGGGTGCCCTGCGAGGAGTCCATTGTGGACTGTGGGGCGATGCCATCATGTGAGCCCGACGTCACGCCGGCGCTCCTGTCCCCGGTCGTCTGGCGACCGGTGTAGGGACTCGCCGAGGACGACGCCGGCTCAACCGCCGGCGTGCGGAGTGCTCTCGGTAACACCGACACTACACCCGCTCGCCGTTTGATCATGAATCAGCGCAAAAGCGGTCGCGGCTCGGCCAACTCGTCCCCGGCGCGCGGTGTTGCTCCATTCGGCGGTTTCCCGTTCGGCAGTGGGAAATTTCCAACTCCACACGGCTTTCCGTTGTGTCAGAATCGACGCGATCCATGGGTCGGAGCACTGGGGGAACTGACGGCTGTGCGCATTCTGGTCCTTGGCCCTGTCGAGCTGACCACGACGAACGGCACGCGGGTGCCGCTGGGCGGGCCGAAGCCGAAGGCGTTGCTGCTGGCGCTGTTGCAGCAGCGCGGCAGAGTCGTGTCCCAGGAACAGATCATCGACCTGATCTGGGACGAGTCGCCGCCCTCGTCGGCGCATGCCTCGGTGCACACCTATGTTTCCGCGTTGCGGCGGGGGATCGTCGCCGCCGGTGGGGCCGAGGCCACGCTGGCCACCCGTGCGCCCGGTTATCTGCTCGACGTGTCCGCCGCCGACACCGACCTCGGGGCCTTCACCGACCACGTCGAGCGGGCGCGGCTTGCGGAACGCCAGCGGGACTTCCCGCACGCCGCCGAGTGGTACGACGCCGCTTTGGACCTGTGGCGTGGTCCGGCTTTGGGCGGCGTCGACGCGGGGTTCGCCCGCACCTGGGCCGTCGCGCTCCTGGAGGAACGGCTCGACGCCGAGGAAGGCCGGGCGCGGGTCGGGCTCGAGCTCGGCCGGGCGAGTGAGGTCGTCGCCGGCCTCACCCGTCTCGTCGCGGCACATCCCCTGCGGGAGGAGAGCCGCGGGCTGCTGATGCGGGCCTTGCACGTCAGTGGCCGTCAGGCCGACGCGTTGGAGGTCTACCGCGCCGGCCGCACGCAGCTGCTCGACGAGCTGGGAATCGAGCCGGGTGAACGGTTGCGGGCGCTCCACGCCGAGATCCTCGCCGGGCCGTCTCGAAAGCCTCCGCCGGTCCGAGCACGTGCCGCGAGCCCGGCACCCCGCCCCGACGACTACGCGGCGCCGAGAAACCTCCCGCCGGACATCGGCGACTTCACCGGCCGCGACGAGGATCTGGCCGCGCTGCTGCGGATGGGCGCCGAGTCCGACAAGCGGACGGTGGTGGTGTCGGGGTTCGGCGGCGTGGGAAAGTCCACGCTGGCCGTCCACGCCGCGCACCTGCTGAGCGACGGGTTTCCGGACGGCCAGCTGTTCGCCGACCTGCGTGGCGCCGGCCGTGACCTGGACGCCCACGAGGTGCTCGGCCGTTTCCTGCAGGCCATGGGCATGCCCGCCGCCGCCGTGCCCGCCTCGACGGACGAGCGTGTCGAGCAGTACCGGTCCCGGGTCGCCGGCCGGCGGCTGATCATCGTGCTGGACAACGCGAGGGGCGAGCACCAGGTGCGGCCGCTGCTCCCCGGCGCCCCCGGCAGCCTGGTCGTGATCACCAGCCGTTCGCGGCTGACCGGGCTGGGCAGCATGACGTCGATCGAGCTGGACTTCCTGGCCGAGAAGTCCGCGATCGCCATGCTCGGCAAGATCATCGGTGCGGACCGGATGGCCGCACAGCGCACGGACGCCGAACGGATCGCCACGCTGTGCGGCGGGGTTCCGCTCGCGGTCCGCGCCGCCGGGGCGAAGCTCCTGGCCCGGCCGCACTGGCCGCTGAAGTCGCTGGTCGTCCGGCTCTCCGACGAGCGCCGCAGGCTGGACGAGCTGACCGTGGGCGACCTGGCGATCCGGTCGAGCCTCGGACTGAACTACGCAGAGCTCGACGACCGGCAGCGGCGCGCGTTCCACCTGCTGTGCCTGCTCGACCTGCCGGACTTCGGCTGGTGGCCGGTGGTGCCGCTACTCGGCGTGCCGCCGCAGGACGCCGAGGACATCGTGGAGCACCTGGTCGACCTGCGCCTCGTGGACGTCGCCGGGGTCGACGCCATCGGCCGGGTTCGCTACCGGCTGCACGACCTGGTGCAGCTCTTCGGGACAGAACAGGCCGTCGAGGAGGACGTGGCCGCCGCGGTGACGCGGACCCTGGAGACCTGGATGGTGCTCGTCGCGGCCACCACGCGTGGGCTTCCCCGGGTCACCATCCCGCCGCGGCAGGTGTCCATCCCGCGCATCGATGTCGATCCGGCGCTGGTCGAGGACGCCGTGGACGACCCGGCCGCGTGGCTCGCGGCGGAGGCCGCCGCGGTCGTGCGCGTGGTCGAGCGGGCGCACGATCTCGGTGTCGCACATGGCATCGTGATCTCGCTGGCCTCCTTGCTGACCGCGCCGTTCGCCACCCGCAACGAGTTCGACGCCTGGCAGCGCACGCACGAGGCCGCTCTCTCGGCGGCCACGGCGAGTGCGGACCGGACGGCGGAGGCGGTCATGCTGGCCGGTGTCGGGGACGTGCACGCCAAGAAGGACGACTTCCCGGCCGCCCTCGACCACCTCCGGCGCGCCCGCGACCTGGCCGAGGCGGTCGGCGACGACGGCACCGTCGCGCTGGCGCTCCTCGGCACGGGCAACGTCTACCTCGACCTCGCCGAGTTCGACGCGGCGATCCGCGACCTGCGCACCGCGGCGGAGATCGGCGAGCGAACCGGGCAGCGGGACATCGTCGCGGCCGCGAACTACGGCCTCGGCGCGATCAACCGCGACCACGGCGACATCGCCGAGGCCACCGAACGGCTCACCCGCTGCGCCGACGAGTACCGCGAGGTGGGCGACCAGAGGGGCGTGGGGCTGGCACTGCGCGGCCTGTCCCTCTGCCACCGCGCGACCGCGGACCACGCGGCGGCCGCGGACCTCGGCGCGCGGGCCGTCACGATCCTGACCGACGTCGGCGACGAGCTGGGCACGGCCTACGCCCGTCAGTCGTGGGCCAAGGCGGCGCTGCGGCTGGGGCAGGACGCCGAGACCGTCGCGGCGACGCTCGACGAGTGCCTCTACACCTGCTCCCGCATGCACGACCGGTTCGGCGTGGCGCTGATGACCCGCACGGTCGGCGAGGTGCACCTGGCCACCGGCGACCTGTCCGAGGCGCGTGCGACGTTGGGTGCGGCCCTGGGCCTGTGGACGGAGCTGGACCTGCCGCTGTGGCAGGCGCGCACCCTGCGCGACCTCGCGGCCGCGACGGTGACCGACGATCCGGAAACCGCTGGGACACAGTGGAACCGGGCACGGGAGCTGTGCGTCCCCATGAAGGCCCGGGAATCCGGTGAGCTGGCGGTCCTCACCCCCGCGGCCTGGCTCGCCGAGGTACGCCTACCACGCCGTTTGTAGGCGTTTTGTAGCGCGCGCCGAGGAATCGAAGCCGGCGTGCGGGCCGCGTGGAGGGCGTTTGTAGCGCGACGCGCGAATCTTTCGGTGTCACCACGACAGCGACACCGAAAGCGAGGTACGGACATGGTCAGTGGCCGTGACTCCGCGTGGCACAACGGTTCTGGGATCCGCCGCAGCGAGATCGTGCTGCGGGCGGAGAGCTGGCTCGTCCCGCCGGTTCCCTATCACCGGAATCGCTTCCACCACAACGAGTACGGCATCTACCGCACGGACGCTCCCGGGTACGTCTCGATGGCGTGGGCGGTGCTGGGGGTACCGCCCATCCGCCACGGCGGACTCGACATCGCCGGGCTGGCCGCGCTGAGCGACCAGATCCCGGCGCCGGAGCTGCGTGCCGGGGACGCGCTGCTGCGGACGGAGCCCCCGGCCCACATCGCCCTCTTCCACGAGTGGGTCGACGCCTCCCGCCTCTCGTTCTGGGGGTTCGAGCAGGCGCGAGAGACCGGAACCGTGCACCGAACCATCGCCTTTCCCAACGACGACTCCGCGCGGCTGTACCTGCCGCGCCGGTATCGACTCCTCACCGACTGATTCGGAGAAAACGAACATGTCCGAGAACTCCAGGTCCCGCGTCATCCTTGTCGGGATCGCCATGGTGGCGGCGCTGTCCACGGGTGCCCTGCTCCCGCAGGCCTCTTTCGCCGCACCGGACTCCGGGGTCACCGCCTCGAATGACAGCCGTTACACGCAGGAGGCGGCGAATCCCACCCCGCTCGACACGACCGCCGCCGATGGGGCGCGCACCACGAACGAGGCGGTGACAAGACCGGAGATCATGGCACGCGCCAAACACTGGGTCGACGTCGGCGTGCCGTACGACAACAACTCGAGCTTCGAGGGATACCGCAAGGACTGCTCCGGTTTCGTGTCGATGGCGTGGAAGCTCGCTCGGAGCGAGACCACCAGGTCGCTCGACAGCGTCGCCCACAACATCGGCAAGGACGAGCTGCTGCCCGGCGACGCGTTGCTGTGGGTGAACCCGAACCCCGCCGACATGGGCCACGTCCGGATCTTCGGCGGCTGGCTCGACGCGGCCAAGTCCAAGTTCTGGGTCTACGAAGAGACGCCCCCCAAGACGATCTACCACGAGTACACGTGGTCGCGCTCGGCGGCGGACGGCTACCGGCCCATCCGCTACGACAACGTGGTCGAGGGCACGAACTCGCTCGGCACGATGCTGCACGAGGTCCGCAACACCGACGGCAGCTGGACCGGGTTCTCCCCGCTGGGCGGCGCCGCGAAGGACATCGCCGTCACGACCTTCCCCAACGGTTCCGGTCAGGTCCTCGCCGTCGGCGCGGATGACGTGGTGTACCACCGCCAGCGCAACACCGACGGCAGCTGGACCGACTTCGCGCCGCTGAACGGCGTCGGCACCGACACCCCGGCGAAGGCCAAGCGGGTCAGCATCTCCGGCAACCTCAACGGCTCCGCGCAGATCGAGATCGTCGGCTGGGACGACGCGGTCTACCACCGCGTGCGCAATGCCGACGGCAGCTGGACCGAGTTCGCACCGCTGGGCGCCGGCGCCAAGGACGTGGCCGTCTCCGTCATGCCCAACGGCAGCAGCCAGACCGTCATCATCGGCGCGGACGACGTGGTGTACCACCGGGTTCGCTACGCCGACGGTTCGTGGACCCCGTTCGCCCCGCTGAACGGCGTGGGCACCGACACCCCGGCCAAGGGCAGGAAGGTCGCCATCGCCGCCGCGCTCAACGGCGCCGCCCAGGTCGTCATCGTCGGCTGGGACAACGGTGTCTACCACCGCCAGCGCAACACCGACGGCAGCTGGACCGACTTCGCGCCGCTGGGCGCGACCGCCAAGGACGTCGCCATCTCCGCGATGACGCCGGACGGCAGCAGCCAGACCCTCATCGCCGGCACGGATGACGTGGTGTACCACCGGGTGCGCTACATCGACGGCTCGTGGACGCCGTTCGCCCCGCTGGCCGGGTTCGACGCGCCGGCCAAGGCCAAGAAGGTCAGCATCTCGGGCCAGCTCGACGGCTCGGCTCAGGTCGCCATCATCGGATTCTGAGCAGGGTACGGAACGCGACGCCCGGCTGGTGGAGATCCACCAGCCGGGCGTCGCGGTGTCATGCCAGGCCGTCGAGCAGCGCCATCGTGGCCGGGTCGAGGTGGAGTTCGTCCGCGGCGAGGTTGTCGTCGAGGTGGCCCCGGTCGGTGGTGCCCGGGATGGGGAGCGTGTGCGCGTAGTGCGTGAGCTGCCAGGCCAGACCGACGGTGGCGGGTGCCGCACCGAGTGACTTGGCGATCTCGACGACGGTGGGGTGCTCGGCCACCTTCGGGAAGCCCGGGAACGCGGATCCGAGCGAGAAGAACGGCACCCACGGGACGTCGTTCGCGCGGCACACCTCGAGGACGGGTTCGCTCGTCCGGTCGAGGAGGCTGTGCGCGTTCTGCACGCACACGATGCCGGCCGGCAGGGCGGCCGTCAGCTGCTCGGGACTCACGTGGCTCAGCCCGATCCCGCCGATCTTGCCCGCGTCCCGCAGGGCGACCAGCTCGGCGAGCTGGCTGTCGATGTCCACCCGCTGGTCGCCCTCCGCGAGAATGCCGGGGAGCATGTCGGCGCGGCGCAGGTAGACGACGGCCACCTGGTCGGCGCCCAGGGTGGCGAGGTTGGCTTCGACGCTCGCGCGCAGCTGCTCGGGGCGCTGTGCGGTGACCAGGCTGTCGCCGTCGCGCACGGCGCCGACCTTGGTGACGAGCACCAGGTCGTCCGGATAGGGGTGCAGAGCCTCGCGGATCACCGCGTTGGACGTCTCGTAGAACTCCGCGGTGTCGATGTGGTTGATCCCCCTGGCGACGACATGGCGCAGGAACGCGACGGCATCCTGCTGGTCGAGGCGTGACAGGTGCATGGCGCCGTACCCGATCCGGTTGACCGGGCGGCCGGCGATGGTCGTGCTCATGTGTGCACGCTCCTATAGTGAGAACAAGCGGAGGTTCCTCCGCTATTACCG
>Ga0307502_10000338_pt1 | contig 12399 bp, 12 predicted proteins | sample 16_S_MG_FD_201364 | JGI IMG/M metagenome (GOLD analysis project Ga0307502, IMG submission 201364) | Soil microbial communities from Populus trichocarpa stands in riparian zone in the Pacific Northwest, United States - 16_S | ecosystem: Environmental > Terrestrial > Soil > Riparian zone > Trees... | reverse complement strand
GTCCTCGGCCGCACCGCGGTCGAGCTGGCGAGCCGGGTCGTCGGCGAGTCCCTCGAGGAGGACGCGCGTCGCAGAGGCACCGTGGACCGGTTCCTCGACGACCTGGACTCCGTCTCGGCGCGGAACTAAGGCCCCTGCGAACTGAGGACCAGTAGATGACGCTATTCCACGCCGCCAGCCGTGACGCGCTCGCCGCGTCCGAGCAGAAGCTGCTCGACGTGGTCGGCGGCGCCGCGAAGCCGGCCGGCCGGGGCAAGGCCGCCGGCACCTCGGCGCGACAGGTCGGTGCGGAGCTGTTCTCCGTGGTTCGGCTGCTCGACCAGGAGCCCGGCCTGCGGCGCACCCTCGGCGACTCGTCGGCCGCGCCGTCGCGCCGCGCGGACCTGCTCACCCGACTGCTGTCCGGCAAGGTCTCCGACCAGGCACTCCAGGTGCTGGTCGCGGCCGTCGGCGACCGGTGGTCGACGCCACGTGAGCTGGTCGACGGGCTCGACGAGCTGGGTCGCACGGCGCTGCTCGTGCACGCGGAGCGGGAGAGCCGGCTGGACACGGTGGAGGACGAGCTGTTCCGGTTCGGCCGGATCGTCGCCGCCGACAGCGAGCTGGAGCGGGCGCTGACCGACCGGACCGCGCCGGCCGACGCCAAGCACTCGTTCCTCGAGGCCCTGCTCGGGGACAAAGCCGACGCCGTGACCGTTGAACTGGTCGAGCAGCTGGTGACCACGCCACGCGGCCGGTCGGTCGTCAGCGGGCTCGGCGACCTGGCCGCGGAGGCGGCCAAGCGGCGCGAGCGGTCGGTGGCCTACGTGGTCGCCCCGGTGCCGCTGACCGAGCAGCAGGAGGAGCGGCTGGCGAACACGCTGACGCGCATCTACTCGCGGCCCATCGCGCTGCACGTCGAGGTGGACCCCGACGTGCAGGGCGGCCTGGTGATCAAGGTGGGCGACGAGGTCATCGACGGCAGCGTCACCGGCCGGCTCGACGAGCTGCGCCGACGCCTCGCGGGCTGACGCCCACGAACTTCGAGAAGACTTATCAAGACGGTAGGAGCGGGAAACGACATGGCGGAGCTGACGATCTCGTCGGACGAGATTCGCAGTGCGATCGACAACTACGTGTCCAGTTACTCGCCTGACGTCAACCGGGAGGAGGTCGGCCTCGTCGTCGACACCGGTGACGGCGTGGCGCACGTCGAGGGCCTGCCCTCGACCATGGCCAATGAGCTGCTGGAGTTCCCTGGCGGGATCCTCGGGGTCGCGCAGAACCTGGAGCCGCGCCAGATCGGTGTGGTCATCCTCGGTAACTACGAGGAGATCGAGGAGGGCCAGGAGGTCAAGCGGACCGGCCGGATCCTCTCGGTACCGGTCGGGGACGCGTTCCTCGGCCGCGTGGTCAACCCGCTCGGCCAGCCGCTGGACGGCCTCGGCGACATCGACGCTGACGAGACCCGCGCCCTCGAGCTGCAGGCCGCGTCGGTGGTCCAGCGCCAGCCGGTGAGCGAGCCGCTGCAGACCGGCATCACCGCGATCGACGCGATGACGCCGATCGGCCGCGGCCAGCGCCAGCTCATCATCGGCGACCGCAAGACCGGCAAGACCGCGGTCTGCGTCGACACGATCCTCAACCAGCGCGCGAACTGGGAGTCCGGCGACCCGCAGAAGCAGGTGCGCTGCATCTACGTCGCGGTCGGCCAGAAGGGCTCCACGATCGCCGCGGTACGCCAGGCGCTCGAGGAGCGCGGCGCGCTGGAGTACACCACGATCGTCGCCGCCCCGGCGTCCGACTCCGCCGGCTTCAAGTGGCTGGCCCCGTACACCGGGTCCTCGCTCGGCCAGCACTGGATGTACCAGGGCAAGCACGTCCTGATCGTGTTCGACGACCTGACCAAGCAGGCCGAGGCGTACCGCGCGATCTCGCTGCTGCTGCGTCGCCCGCCGGGCCGCGAGGCGTTCCCCGGCGACGTCTTCTACTTGCACTCCCGTCTGCTGGAGCGCTGCGCGAAGCTGAACGACGAGCTGGGCGCCGGCTCGCTGACCGGTCTGCCGGTCATCGAGACCAAGGCCAACGACATCTCGGCGTACATCCCGACGAACGTCATCTCGATCACCGACGGGCAGTGCTTCTTCCAGTCCGACCTGTTCAACTCGGGTCAGCGCCCGGCGGTCGACGTGACCACCTCGGTGTCCCGGGTCGGTGGCTCCGCGCAGGTCCGGGCCATGCGCAAGGTCTCGGGTTCGCTGCGCATCGACCTGTCGCAGTACGAGGAGCTGAAGTCGTTCGCGGCGTTCGCGTCCGACCTCGACCCGACCTCGCGAGCCCAGCTCGACCGCGGCGCCCGCCTGTACGAGCTGCTCAAGCAGCCGCAGTACTCGCCGATCCCGGTCGAGCAGCAGGTCATCATCGTGTACGGCGGGACCAACGGTCTCTTCGACGACGTGCCGATCGAGGACGTGGCCCGGTTCAACCGGGAGTTCCTCGAGAGCCTGCGCCACAAGAACGAGGGCATCCTCGCCGAGATCCGCGACACCGGTCAGTGGAACGACGACCTGGCCGAGCGCGTGACGAACGCGGTGAACGAGTTCAAGAAGGGCTTCACCACCTCCGAGGGCAAGCCGCTCCTGGAGGCCGAGGCGGAGGCCATGGCCGCGGACGAGGTCGGGCAGGAGACCGTGAAGGTCAACCGCCCGGCGCCGTCGACGAGCTGACGGGAACGTAGATGGCCGCACAACTTCGCGAGCTTCGCTCCAAGATCCGGGCGACCAAGTCCATCGGCAAGATCACCAAGGCGATGGAGCTCATCGCCACGTCGCGCATCAGCAAGGCGCAGGCACGGGTGGACGCGGCTCGGCCGTACTCGCAGGAGATCACCAAGGTCCTCTCCGCGCTGGCCGGCGCCGCCACCACGCTCGACGTCCCACTGCTGTCCGAGCGGCCGAACCCCAAGCGGGTCGGCGTGCTGGTCGTGACCAGCGACAAGGGCCTCTGTGGCGCCTACAACGCCAACGTGCTTCGGCGCGCCGAGGAGCTGCAGTCGCTGCTGCGCGAGCAGGGCAAGAAGCCGGTGCTGTACGTCATGGGCGCCAAGGGCGTGAGCTACTACAGGTTCCGTGACCGCACGGTGACGGAGAGCTGGACCGGGTTCACCCAGGTCCCGCGCTACGAGAACGCGCAGGAGGCCGGCAGGTCCCTGGTCGCGGCGTTCGACTCGGGTGCGGACGACGAGGGTGACGAGCCAGGCGCGGACGGCATCCTCGGCGTCGACGAGCTGCACATCGTGTACACGGAGTTCCGCTCGATGCTGTCGCAGGTGCCGGTCGCCAAGCGGATCGCGCCCCTGGAGGTCGAGTACGCCTCCGAGGAGGAGTCCGCCGCGCCCAAGAGCGACGTCATCCCGTCTGCGTACTCGTTCGAGCCCAGTGCCGATGTACTCCTGGCCGCTCTGCTGCCGAAGTACATCAACACCCGGATCTACGCCGCGCTGCTCGAGTCGGCGGCGTCGCAGCTGGCAGCCCAGCGCAACGCCATGAAGTCGGCGTCGGACAACGCGAGTGACCTGGTCAAGACCTACACCCGGTTGGCCAACCAGGCGCGTCAGGCCCAGATCACCCAGGAGATCAGCGAAATCGTCGGCGGTGCCAACGCACTGGCCGGGGTAGGAAGTGAAGACTGATGACGACAACCGAGAACGCCGCCAAGGGCCGCATCGTGCGGGTGACCGGTCCTGTGGTCGACGTCGAGTTCCCCCGCGACGCGGTGCCCGAGCTGTTCAACGCGCTCAAGACCGAGATCACGTTCGAGGAGCTGAAGAAGACGGTGACCCTCGAGGTCGCCCAGCACCTCGGTGACAACATCGTCCGCACCATCTCCCTGCAGCCGCAGGACGGCCTGGTCCGTGGCGCCGCCGTGCTCGACACCGGCGCCGCGATCTCCGTGCCGGTGGGGGAGAAGGTCAAGGGCCACGTCTACAACGCGCTCGGCGAGTGCCTCGACGAGCCGGGCTACGGCGCGGACCTCGAGCGCTGGGAGATCCACCGCAAGCCGCCGCCCTTCGACCAGCTCGAGGGTCGCACCCAGATGCTGGAGACGGGCCTCAAGGTCATCGACCTGCTGACCCCCTACGTGCTCGGCGGCAAGATCGGCCTGTTCGGCGGCGCCGGCGTCGGCAAGACGGTGCTCATCAAGGAGATGATCACCCGAGTCGCCCGCAACTACAAGGGCACCTCGGTGTTCGCCGGGGTCGGCGAGCGCACCCGTGAGGGCACCGACCTGTTCCTGGAGATGAGCGAGGACGGCGTCATCAACGACACCGCGCTCGTGTTCGGTCAGATGGACGAGCCGCCGGGCACGCGTATGCGGGTCGCCCTGTCGGCGCTGACCATGGCGGAGTACTTCCGCGACGTCCAGAACCAGGACGTGCTGCTGTTCATCGACAACATCTTCCGCTTCACCCAGGCGGGTTCCGAGGTGTCGACCCTGCTCGGTCGAATGCCGTCCGCCGTGGGCTACCAGCCGACGCTGGCCGACGAGATGGGTGAGCTGCAGGAGCGGATCACCTCGACCAAGGGCCGTTCGATCACCTCGATGCAGGCGATCTACGTGCCCGCGGACGACTACACCGACCCGGCCCCGGCCACGACGTTCGCCCACCTGGACGCCACCACCGAGCTATCCCGTGGCGTGTTCCAGAAGGGCATCTTCCCGGCGGTGGACCCGCTGGCGTCGACGTCGACGATCCTCGACCCGTCCATCGTGGGCGACAAGCACTACGCGGTCGCGTCCGAGGTCATCCGGATCCTGCAGAAGTACAAGGAGCTGCAGGACATCATCGCGATCCTCGGTATGGACGAGCTGTCCGAAGAGGACAAGCTGACGGTGAACCGGGCGCGGCGCATCGAGCGCTACCTGTCGCAGAACATGCTGGTCGCCGAGCAGTTCACCGGCCAGCCGGGTTCCACGGTGCCGCGCGACGAGACCGTCGAGGCCTTCGACAAGATCACCAAGGGCGACTTCGACCACTACCCGGAGCAGGCGTTCCTGGGCATCGGTGGCCTGGACGACCTGGAGAAGAAGTACAAGGAGATCACCAACAAGTAGGTCTCCTGGAACGGCGAACGCCGCGCCCCCTTCGTGGGAGCGCGGCGTTCGGCTTTCTCTACAGCGTGACGACCTTGTCGCCGACCCTCACCTGGACGGCGTTGTCGGGCAGCAGCGCGGCGCCCGTGCCCGCGTCCTGCCACTGCCCGTCCGGCGTGGTGCGGTAGGCCAACGACTTCCCCGCCCTCGCGACGACCCAGCCACCGCCGTCCGGGATGTGGTACCTGATCGGCAGCACGGCGTCATGGTCCACGACGCCGACGTCGGTCGACTCCGACGTGCCAAGTCGGTTCTGCACGATCTCGTCGGTCCTGACGGTCAGCACGGCCCCCTGCGGAGGGGACTTGCTCTTGTTGTCGACGATCATGTTCTCCCGCAAGAGAATCACGCGATCGTGCGACCACACGGTGATCTGCCACCCGCTGTGGGTACGAGCGGTGCGCTCCAACTCCTCGGTGTCCACCCCGGCGACCGGCGTGCCGATGGTCCACTTGTCCTGCCAAGGGAAGAAGTTCGGGATCGGCAGGCGGAAGTCCGGGTTGAGCTGGCGGTGTCCGAGGCCCCCCATGGCGTCCGCGACGCCGTTGGGCCTCATCACGTCGACCACCTCCGGTGGATGATCGCCCTGGTACGTGCGGAAGGGCTCCGTCATGTGGACGAAGTCATCGGTGGACATCAAGGCGGCGCCGTCGTGAGCCTGGATCCGCCGCCACTGGACGCGATAGCGGGTGCTGTTCGGGGAGATGACGGTGGAGCTGATGGCGTAGTAGAGCGGTTTACCCTCGTCGAGGATCAGCGTCGTGCGGTCATGGGCGCCGAACAGGAAGGTGGTGGCCACGTCGGGTGCGTTGTCGAACGGGGACCGGGTGGCGACCAGCTTGAGCTTGCCGTCGGCGGGGTCCGTCGCGACCAGGCCCCTGACCGTCCGCATCCCGGCGTACTGAGCATGCACCCAGTGGTCCTCGTGGACATAGGTCTGCTGCACGACGACCGCCGCCCGCCCGGCGGGCGTGTCGCCCGCCCAGAAGATGTGCGGTTCGCCACGCAGGTCGTCGTAGAGGCGGAAGCGCGCCTCGTCCATGTAGGTCAGATCCGACTGCCACACGTCGAGGACCTCGTTCAGGAACTTCCGGTCGCCGGCCAGTACGCCCTTCGTGGGCCTGGTCAGCAGCTCGTTCGCGATGTCGACGCCGGGGGCGGTGTCGTGGCTCAGCACCACGACCGTGCCGGTCGTGGCCACCGCGATGACCGCCACGGCGCTCGCCGCCACGGTGAGCCTGCGGCGCAGCCTGCGCCGGCGGCTCCCCGCCAGCACGTGCCCAGCGAAGTTCTCCGGTGGTTCGAGCCCGTCCGTCGCGTCGTGCAGCAGTCTGCTCAGCTCTGTCGTGTTCACTGCGTGGTCCTCTCCCCGGACAGGGCGGATAGGTCGTCGCTGTCGTCGAGCAGCTCCCGCAGGCGGGCGAGGCCCCGGGAGGCCTGGCTCTTCACGGTGCCGGTGCTGCAGCGGAGGGCCTTCGCGATGTCGGCCTCGGACATGTCGTCGAAGTAGCGGAGCACGAGCACCGCCCGCATGCGTGGTGGCAGCCGGCGCAGAGCGCGTACGACCCGGTCGTGTTCGACGATCTGTTGCTCATGACCGGTTCGGGTGTCTTCTCTGGCGATATCGATCGGTACCTCGCTCACCCGCCGCGACCGCGCGCGCCAGCGGTTGGCGGCCGCGTTCGCCAGTGCGGCCCGGACGTAGGGCTCGGGTGCGTCCCTGATCCGGCGCCAGCGCGGATAGCTGCGTTCCAGCACTTCTTGCAGCAGGTCTTCCGCCGCGCCCCGGTCGCCGCCGCACAGCAGGAAGGCCGTGCGGAGCAACACGGGGGCACGGTGGGTGACGAAGTCCGTGAAATCGGCTTCGTTCATGCGTACCCCAGTCGGTTGGTGACTCGTCTCACCCATTCAGACACCGGCCTGCCTGGGGAGGTTGAAACCGCACCAACTAGACTTCTGAATAGAGTGTCAGACAAGGGAGGTACCGCGTGGCCGAGATGTCCGTCCAGCTGGTCGCCGTGGAACGACGCCTGTGGTCGGGTACCGGCACGTTCGTCTCCGCACAGACCACCGAGGGTGAGATCGGCATTCTGCCAGGTCACGAGCCCGTACTCGGCCAGCTGGTCGAGGGTGGCGTGGTCAAGATCCGCACGACCGACGGCGACATGGTGACCGCCGCCGTCCAGGGCGGCTTCCTGTCGGTGACGGGCGACGCGGTGAGCATCCTCGCCGAGTCCGCGGACCTGGCGGGCGAGATCGACGTCGAGGCGGCAAGGTCCGACCTCAGTTCGGAAGACGCGGAGGCGCATGTCAGAGCGCAGGGCCGACTCCGCGCCGCGGGCCAGCGAGACTGACGGCCGAGCGAACGGGGGCGGGCCGTGGACATCACAGTGGTGGTCGGAGCGGTCCTCCTGCTGGTGGCTGGGGTCCTGGTGTGGCTGGCCGTACGCCGGCTGCGCGCGCTGCGCTCCGGCGGTGTCCATGCCGCTCTCCGCACACGTTTCGACGACCCGGCCAAGGGTTGGCACCTGGGCGTGGGCCGCTACCAGGGCGACGAGTTCGTGTGGTTCCGCGTGCTGAGCATCCGCCCGGGCCCGGACCGGATCATCAGCCGAAGCGCGCTGGAGATAGCGGATCGCCGAGACCCATCCGGGCCGGAGCTGTACACCATGCCGCCGTCGTCGCGGGTGCTCCGCTTCCGCGAGATCGGCGACGCCGAGATCGAGATAGCCATGAGCCCGGATGCGCTGACCGGGTTCCTGTCATGGCTGGAGTCCGCCCCGCCGGGCCGGCTGCCCTGGGCGTCCTAGGTCTTGTGCGCCCGAGCGGCGGCGAAGCAGTAAACCCCGAACGCCGCAAGTCCAACGGCGACGAGCACCAGGGCGATGGGCCCGAACGGTTGCGCCGCAAGGGTTTTGAGCGCCCGGTCAAGCCCACCGGCTTCGCGTGCGTCGGACTGGAACGCCGCCGTGGCCAGCAGGACCCCGACGATCCCGAACACGACGCCCTTGGCGACGTACCCGATGAACCCAAGCCGCCGAACCCACCGCTGGGTGCCGGCAGGTAGCTCGTCCAGGTTCAGATCCTGCAGGAACGACCGCTTGAAGCCGCGCACGATCTCGCCAACGGCAACCCCGATCACGATCGCCGCGACGATGACGACGAGCGCGGGCCCGGCGGGGAGGGAGAGCAACTTCGCGGTCCACTCCTGCTGCCCCTGGTTACCCGACTGCCCAGCACCGCTCCCGGTCACGAGCCGCACGGCGTAGATCCCGAGCGAGATACCGATGATCCCGCGGGCGACGGCCCCGATCCGCTTCCGCGTGCGCTTGCCCTTCTTCTGCACCCACTGAAACCCGATGGCGGCCATCATGAACTGCCACAGCCCGTAGGCGAAGAGGCCGATGGCCAACACCCAGAGCACGACAGCACCGAACGAGGTGGAACCGACCTCTTGGAGCGCCCCTTTCTGGTCGGCCTGTTCCCCGGAGTCGCCGAAAGCGACCCGAAGCGCAAGGTAGGCGATGATGAGGTGGACGACTCCGTAGCAACCCATGCCAATACGACCGAGGCCCTGGACGACCCCGTTGTTCTTGGCACGCTGAGCGGATAAGGCAACCATGCCGCAGGGCTACCCCAGTAGGGGCGGCTCGAATGCGCCATCTGTCGTAATTCAGCGCCCGCCACCGGGCTGCCACAGAACGTCACCATCCGGGTTGGCGACACGGGAGAGGACGAAGAGGAGATCGGAAAGCCGGTTGAGGTACTTGGCGGCGAGGATGTTGGTTCGCTCGGCGTCGACCTCGATGAGCCGCCAGGCCCCCCGCTCGGCCCGCCGGGTAACGGTCCGCGCGACGTGGAGGAGAGCGGCGCCGGCGGTGCCACCGGGGAGGATGAAGGAGTTCAACTTCGGCACGCGGGCGTTGAAGTCGTCACACCATCCCTCGAGCCGCTCGACGTAGACATCGGTGATCCGCAAAGGCGGGTACTTGGGATCGGGCACAACAGGCGCACAGAGATCAGCACCGACGTCGAAGAGGTCGTTCTGCACGGCCCGCAGCACGTCGACCAGTTCGTCACTGAGCCCACCCATGGCGACGGCGACCCCGATGGCCGAGTTGGCCTCGTCGACATCCGCGTAGGCGGCGAGCCGGGGATCGGTCTTGGCCACCCGCTGCCCATCCCCGAGCGCGGTGGAGCCATCGTCGCCAACCCGTGTGTAAACGCGCGTTATGTGGACCGCCATACCCAGCACACTATCCCGCGCAAGACTGCTCCCTGGCTCCCCACCTTTCCGTTTCAGTCCTCACCTCCCCGCCCCGCTCCTTGCTCCCCACCATCCGCCCCGGCCTCGGCCTCCCCTGCCCCGGAGCCCGGAGCCCGGAGCCCGGAGCCCGGACCCCGGAGCCTGGCCCCGGGGGGGGCCGGGCTCCCAGGGGCCGGCGATCAACGCGTCTCCAGCAGCGTCTTGCCGACGGTCGCCCGGGACTGGATCGCGGCGTGAGCCGCTGCGGCGTCGCCGAGTGCGAACCGCTGCCCGATGATCGGACGCAGACGACCCTCAGCGGCCTCGGCGAGCGCACTCTCCGTGAACGCACGCAACTCCACCGGCGTCGCCGACGGCCGAACCAACGTGACACCACGCACCGCCGCCTCATCCTCGGCGATGTCGGCCCAACTCCCGCTCGCCAACCCGAAGCTCACCATCCGCCCACCACGGCTGAGCAGCTCAAATGCCATCCGCGCAACCCCACCGCCGACCCCGTCAAACACCACGTCGACCGCACCCACCGCACCTGCCGCGTCAAGCGGATCCGACATGTTCACTGCATCGCCCGCGCCCACGGCGCCCGCCACTCCCGCGGCGCCTGTCGCGCCCGCTGCGTCAAGCACGTCCGCCGCACCCGCCGCACCCGCCGCACCCGCCGCACCCGCCGCACCCGCCGCGTCAAGCGGGTCCGACATGTCCACGGCATCGCCCGCGCCCACGACGCTGGCCACGTCCGCCCCGCCCACGACGCCCGCCGCGTCAAGCACGTCTGCCGCACCTGCCGCACCTGCCGCACCTGCCGCACCTGCCGCACCTGCCGCGTCAAGCTGGCCCGGCGCGCCCAGTGCATCGAGCGCGTGCATCGCCTCGCGCACGCGCTTCGCCCAGCCACCTGCGCCGCCGTCCTCGGTGTAGTCCACGGCCAACTCGGCGCCCAAGGCCAGCGCGACCTCGGCCTTCCGCGGACCGCCAACCGCCGCGATCACCCGAGCGCCCGCTGCCCTGGCAAGCTGCACGATCAGGCTGCCCACGCCGCCGGCCGCGGCCTCCACCAGGACCCGTTCGCCCGGTTTGATTGACGCGGCGCGGGTCATCATGGTGGCGGTCCTGCCGTCGGCGAGAAGCGCGACCGCCGTGTCCAGCGCGACCGCGTCCGGCACCCGGAACACCGCCTCCGCGGCCACCGCGACCCGCTCCGCGTAACCGCCGGAGCCGCCCGTGCTCGTGATCACCCGCGCGCCGATCAGCTCCGGCGCCACACCCGAACCGACCGACGCCACGACCCCACCGACCCCGTTGCCGGGAATCATCGGCAGCGTCGGCACGAACGGTCCCGCGCCGGTCGCCCGGAACTGCGTCTCGATGAACGTGATGTTCACGAACTCGACGTCGACCACGACCTGCCCCGGTCCCGCGACCGGGTCCGGCGCGTCGCCGAGCGTCAGCACCTCCGGCCCGCCGAACTCACGCAACCACACCGCACGCATCAAGGCCCTCCGATCGGTAAGGACCTCAGCGTGCAACCTCGACCAATGTCGAGGTCAAGGTCACGCGACCGGCGGTGGCTGCCCTCGTCCTGCGGCGTCACTCACCTCGAAGGGCAACCCTTCCAGGCCGTCTTCGCCAGCTGACTCCTGCGACCTGGCCGCGCGCAGCCGGTCGCCCAACAGACCGAGCGTCCCGCTCACCACCGTGATCAGCGCGAGCAGCACAACCATTAACCAGAACCCGACCTCCGTGTGTGTCAGCTTGTCCGCTGCGTCCGTAAACCGCTGCATGTTGCCGTCTTTGGCCACTCCGGACCGCGTCACCGCGTCGAGCATCGCGGACTTGATGTTCGACTGGGCGACCGCCATTGTGATCACGGTCACGATCAGCGTCGCGGCGGCCGCCACTGCCCCACCGAGTAGCCGCGCCTTGACCTGCGGAACCAGGAGCGTCAGCACGCCGACCGCCGCGAGCACGGCCAGCACGATGGCGGGTACCTGCACGCTCGGGTCCGGCGGCTCCACCAGTTCGACGGGTGTTTCCGGGTCGCGGGCGAGTTCCCGCAGCTCGGCCGGCATCTCCGGCTTGGCGCCGCTCACGAGGTGACCGCCCGTGTAGCTGACCCCCGCGTCGCCATAACCCGGCACGTCACACGACACCGAGACGAACGGAAGCAGGAAGAACAGGAGCAGTACCAGCACGAACCCGGCCGGGCTCGCGACGCGGGACAGGACCTTCAACGGGCGACCCCTTGCTAGACAACCGGGTGGCGGCAGGTTAGCCGACCGTGCCGACAGCCGGGCGGCGCACGTGGGTCGCCGCCTCTCAGGCATGATGGGCGCTCGTGACAGAGCACTTCCAGGTACACGGCGGCGCGCGGCTGGCCGGTGAGGTCGACGTGGTCGGCGCCAAGAACAGCGTGCTGAAGCTGATGGCGGCCGCACTCTTGGCCGAGGGCACGACGACGCTCACGAACTGCCCGCAGATCCTGGACGTGCCGCTGATGGCCGAGGTCCTGCGCAGCCTCGGCTGCACGGTGACCATCGAGACCGACACGGTCACGATCACCACCCCCGCCGACCTCAACCACCGCGCCGACTCGCCCGCGATGGGCAAGCTCCGCGCCTCGGTCTGCGTGCTCGGCCCACTGGTCGGGCGCTGCAAGCGGGCCGTCGTCGCCCTGCCGGGTGGCGACGCGATCGGCTCGCGACCGCTCGACATGCACCAGAACGGCCTGCGTCAGCTCGGTGCCCACAGCGAGATCGAGCACGGCTGCGTCGTCGCCGAGGCCGAGGGCCTGCACGGCGCCCAGATCTGGCTGGACTTCCCGAGCGTCGGCGCCACCGAGAACATCCTCATGGCCGCCGTGCTCGCGAACGGCACCACGGTGATCGACAACGCCGCGCGCGAGCCCGAGATCATCGACCTCTGCACGATGCTCCAGCAGATGGGCGGCAAGATCGAAGGCGCGGGCACCTCGACCCTGACCGTCCACGGCGTGGACGCCA
>Ga0307502_10000337_pt1 | contig 12452 bp, 13 predicted proteins | sample 16_S_MG_FD_201364 | JGI IMG/M metagenome (GOLD analysis project Ga0307502, IMG submission 201364) | Soil microbial communities from Populus trichocarpa stands in riparian zone in the Pacific Northwest, United States - 16_S | ecosystem: Environmental > Terrestrial > Soil > Riparian zone > Trees... | reverse complement strand
ACGGCCTCCACCAGCGACGGCCCCTGCCCCGCCCTGGCCCGGTGCACCGCGTCGGCGACCGCGTCGTGCACGGCCTGCGGGTCGTTGCCGTCCACCGTCACGCCCGGGATCCCGTACGCCGCCGCCCGCATCGACAGTCGCTCCACCTTGGACGCCCTGGCCACCGACATCGACATGCCGTAGTGGTTGTTCTCGCACACGAACACCACCGGCAGGTCCCAGATCGCGGCCAGGTTCACGCCCTCGTGCCACGCGCCCTCGTTCACCGCGCCGTCGCCGAAGAAGCTCACCACGACCTCGCTGCCACCCCGCAGCCGCACCGCGAGCCCGGCACCCGCGGCGATCGGCACTCCCCCGGCCACGATCCCGTTCGCGCCGAGGTTTCCCGTTGCCACGTCGGCGATGTGCATCGACCCACCGCGGCCGCGGCAGTACCCGGTCTCCTTCGCCAGCAGCTCCGCCATCATCGCGTCCAGCCGCGCGCCGCGCGCGATGCAGTGCCCGTGCCCGCGGTGTGTCGACGTGATGTAGTCCCCGTCCCGCAAGGCGAGGCACGTACCGACCGGCACGGCCTCCTGCCCGATCGACAGGTGCATGGTGCCGTGCATCAACCCACGCGCGAAGAGGTCGTCCACCGCCTCCTCGAACCGCCGGATCGTCCACATCGTCCGCAGTGCCGTCGAAGCGGCCTCGAAGTCCTTCAGCAGATCCATGTCAGACTCCCAGCAGGCTGTCCTGCAGCCGGCGCAGCGTCGCGATCGTCGTGGTCTCGTCGATGCGCACGTCCGCCGCGGTCAACGCGGTCCCGGCCGGCACGTCACGCAACACCGTCGCCCCGCTTACCAGTCCGAGTGGCACGTGGCCACCGGCGCGGGCGTTCGAAGCACTGTCGGTCACGCCATACACGGTCTCGCCCCCGATCCCGTCGATCGCCTCGCCGGTCGCCAGGTCCCGCTTGGCCACCGAGATCACCTCGGCGTTCCACGTCTTCGGCGCGAGCGACGGTCTGCGGTCCAGCACGGCCTCGGCCACCGACAGCGGCGCCTCGATGCTCGCCAGGTGGTAGGGCCGGTAGAACGCGTAGTAGGGTCCCTTTCCCGCACTCAGGTACGCCATCTCCGTTACCACCACAGGATGATCGCTGCGGCCGATCACGAACACGCCCGGCGCCACCGGACCCGTGCAGTAGTCGACGACCCCGGACTCCGGCAGCACGCCGCCGTCGACCTCGGGCCGGAACGTCTCGGCCAGGGCGTCGACCGTGCAGTGTGGACCGGTCATGCCTCGCGACGGCACCTTGAGGTCCGCGCCGTTGGCCAGTGCCGCCATCTCGATCATCGTCTTCGAGCCGTCGACGAAGCTCGCCAGCATGTGCGGGTTCATCCCCTTCGCCTCGGCCGTCTCGGCGACCGACGCCGGCGTCGCGGCCGGGTCGAGCGGGTTGTTCTTGCCCTTGCCGGCACACACGACCTCGAAGCCGATGTCCCGCACATGGTCCACAAGGGACTTGCACTCGACCGGCTCGTCGCCGCGGCACACGGTGTAGACGCGGCCGAGCTGGGTCGCGAGGGTGGCCAGCAGCAACCCGACGGTGACGTCGCACTCGACGTTCAGCATCGCGATGTCCTTGCCCGCCAGCAGACCCGCGAACGCCACGCGCGCGCCGACCTCCGGCACGCCGCTCGCGTCGACGAGGATGTCCAGCGGCAGCTTGGTCAGCGCACCGGCGTCCTCGACGACCACCGCACCGCCTCGCAAGACCACGCGGCTCAGCTCGTCGACGTCCACACCGGACACCACGTCGTCCCGGCCGGCCTGCGCGAAGGCGTGCACGCCACGCTCCGGCGCGATGTCGGCGATGGCCACGACCTCCATGCCCCCGATCCGGCTCGCCTGCACCACGAACCCGAGGCCCATCTGGCCGGCGCCGACCAGGCCCACCCGGACCGGACGGCCCAGCTCGCGTTCGCGGGCCAGCAACCGATCGACGTAGCTCATGCCACCCAGCCTCCGTTGGTTTGCACAGATGTGCATTCGATATGCACTCTGGTGCTTTCCTTGGTAGCACAGCAAATCGCCCGCACACAAGGCTGTTGAGCTGCACAGATGTGCAGATGGCGATGCACGCCCGGCCAGAATGCCCTGAAGGACCCCTTCATGGCGTTGAGCGCCTCGAAGGGGTCCTTCAGGGCATCGGGTCAGGGGCGGAGTGCGCCTGCGTTCAGACGGCTTGCCATGCCCAGTGCCTGGTGGATCGCCTTCGACAGTGCCTTGGAGCTCCCACGTTCCTCCGCCGCCTCCACCGGGCCGGCCAGCTCCGGCCGTTCCCGGAAGCGCGCGAACACCGACGCGCCCTCCATCGCCTGGGCACGCAGCACCTGCCCGCGCCGCCGGTCGATCACCAGCAGCACGACCGCGCCGCGCCGCCATCCCTTGGCCCGCCCGGACACCAGTAGCACGCCGCTCCGGTTCTCCTGGCTGGCCAGGTCGTTGACCGCCCGCTGGTAGCCGAGATGCTGCCGGTAGCTCAACAGCCCGGCCACGGCGAACGCCCCGAGCAACAGGACCAGCGTCTGCCAGCTCATGACGTGCCGTCCCGCAACGAGAGCACGGCGCCGGCCTCAGGCACGCCGAGGGAGCCTCGACCGTGCACCGCCCCGGGTAGCAGGGACGCGCCCTCCTCCGGGTTGACGTAGACCACGATGTGCCCGAGCGTGCGGAGGTTCTCGTCCGCACGCTCACCCACCGCGGTCAGCTCGACCCGGTGCTCGCCGAGCGCGAACACGTCGCCGACGCGGATCTCCCGGTCCGGCCCGCGTGACGGGCCGTGAACGACGCTCACGTCCGCCAGCGCGTCCGGGATCGGGTCGGCGTAGAGGATCGCCACGCCGCCGTCGATCATGACCCCGGCCTCCTCGCCGGAGCGCAGGACCGTGCTCTCGTAGTACGCCTTCACGTCGCCTCCCCTACAGCCCGAAGCTCACGGCCCACGCGATGATCACCGCGACCGGCGCCGTGACCAGCCTGCTGATGAGCACCGCGGGTGTGCCGACCGCGACAGTCTCCGGCTTGGCCTCGCCGAGTGCCAGTCCAACCGGGATGAAGTCACAGCCCACCTGCCCGTTGATCGCGAACAACGTCGGCAGCGCGTACTGCACGGGCAGTGCGCCGATCGCGATCTGGCTGCCCATCAGCGTGCCGATCACCTGCGCGATCGCCGCGCCGGGACCGAGGATCGGCGACAGGAACGGCAGCGCGACCACGAGGCTGATCGCCACGAGTCCGATCGGGTTGGTCGCGATCGGTGACAGCACCTCGCCCATCCACCTGGCGACGCCCGTGTAGGTCACGATGCCGAGCAACAGGCTCACGTACGCCATGAACGGCAGGATGGTCTTGAGCGTCAGGTCGATCGTCTGCCGGCCGGCAGCCAGCATCGTGTTCACGAACTTCCCGACGACCGAACCGAAGCTGACGAACACGCCGGTGACCTTGTTGAACACGTCGGCGAACCGGCCGTCGCCGGTGACCGTCGACGCGACCTCCCGTGTGGACGGTCGCTCCGAACGCGGCGGCACGACCGGCTTTTCGACCGGCGTTTCGGTGGCGTCCTGTTCGGACGGTTCGACCTGGTTGACGCCCACGTCAGAAACGAAGAGTTCCTCGGTGATGAACTGTGCCAGTGGGCCACCCGGCGCGCCAGGGTAGACGTCGATAGTGAGGATGCCCTTGCGCGGGTACACGCCGATCCGGGCGGTGCCGCCGCAGTTGATGACCACCGCGATCGTCTCGTCGTCCGGGACGCCGCCGGTGAAGCCGTCGACCGCCTCGGCGCCGATCAGCTCGGCGATTCTCGTTGCCACGGGGTGGATCCCGCCGCCGGTCACCGAGACCACCTTGGTGCGCTTGTCGTCGCGGCGCAGCAACAGACCGCGACCCCAGCCGTTCGAGCCCGGCCGGACGAAGACCGCCGGTGTCACGTTGGTTTCCGTCATGCCCTCGCACCCGCCTTCTCGAACTCACGGTCGAAGTCGGCGAACACCTCGGCCCGCCCGGTCCGCCTGATCAGCACGGCGGTGATCCGCTCGGTGACCACGCCGCGGATGAAGATCACCACGATGCCGACGAGGAAGTACCGCAGTGCCAACGGAACCGTGGACTCGCCGAGCTGTGTGACGCCATTCGCGATGCCGAGCCACAGGAACAGCTCGCCCGCGTTGGCGTACGGGAAGAACGTGGTGACCGGGTGCACGAAGGACACCGCGGAGTCGTAGAACGCCGGTTTGTAGCGCTCGGGCAGGTACCGGCCGAACGTGTAGCACATCGGGTTGGTGAGCATCAGCACGGCGAGCATCGGCATGATCGTGTAGCGGGTGACCCACCATCGCGCCGACCACTGCACCGCGCGGGTCACGCGCTGCTCGCCGATGAACATCGTCAGCGCGTACATGAACGTCAGCAGCACGATCAGCGTCGGGAGGATCCCGGTGACCAGGCCGACGAACTGCTTTCCAGAAGCGTTGAACAAGCCGATGAAATGCGAACCGAGCCACTCGAGGACACCGAGCACACCGCCGCTCGTCTCGCCGCCCGACCCGGTCGGCTGCTGCGCCATTACAGCAAGCACTTGCATTCTGCGTGGCCTCCTTCTCGGGCCCCCTGCCGCGTTGTATCTGCACTTATGTGCATACGCTCTTCACGTTTGCTGAGTGATGTGTGTAACATGCCGTCCAAAGTCGCGGCAAGACCCAAGGAGCTCAAATGCCGGAGATCCGTGTCAAGATCGCGTCGCCGGTCGGGTTGCACGCCCGCCCGGCCGCGCGGTTCGTGAAGACCGCGGCGAAGTACCCGGACCCGGTGTCGATCGGGCGGCCTGGCGCGGATCCGGTGGACGCACGCAGCATGCTTTCCGTGCTGGGACTGGGAATCCTGCACGGCGAGGAGGTCGTGCTGAGCGGCGCCCAGGAGGCGCTCGACGAGCTGTCGACCCTGCTGTCCGAAGTGGAGTGACCGGATGCCTCCGCCGCGTGACCAGCAGATCCTCGTCAAGGCCGCGCGCCTGTACTACGAGGAGGGCCGGTCACAGAACGAGATCGCGACGACGCTGCAGGTGAGCAGATCGAGCGTGTCCCGCATGCTCACGGCCGCGAGGGAACGCGGCATCGTCCGGATCCAGATCAACGACCCGGCCGGGCGGGACCTGGAGCTGGAGGGCGAGCTGAGCGAGCGCTTCGGGCTGCGGGACTGCCGTGTCGCCGAGGTGCGTGGCACGGACCGTCCACTCGGGAGGGTCGGCGACCTCGGCGCGCGGTGGCTGCTGGAGCGGATCAAGCCGGGACAGCAGATCGGTGTGTCGTGGGGGCATGGCGTGCAGGCGGTCGTCCAGCACATACCCGACGAGGGCGGGCACGACGTGGAGGTGCTGCCGCTGGTAGGCGGGCTGTCGGCGGTGGACTCCGCGATCAGCGGGGAGGAGCTGGTGCGGGACCTGGCCGCGCGGGTCGGGGGACGGTCCCAGCGGCTGCTCGCGCCGGCGGTCGTGACGTCCAAGAAGGGGCGGGACGTGTTGCTGGCGGAGCCGGCGATCCAGTCCACTTTGGACGCGGCGAGGCGGTCACAGGTGGCGGTGGTGGGCATCGGCACGGTGGGTCATGGTTCGTCGGCGGCTTTACTGGCGGCCATGAACCTGAGCGCTGAGGAACAGGCCCGCTTCGACGCGGCGGGACCGGTCGGGGACGTGTGCGCGCGATTCTTCGACGCGGACGGGCAGCCGGTGCGCGGCCCGGTGGATGACCGCGTGCTGGGGGTGTCGCTGGCGGACCTGGCAGCCATTCCGACGGTGGCCGGGGTGGCGGTCGGCCAGGAGAAGGTGGGTGGTGTGCTTGGCGCGCTGCGGGCTCGGGTACTGGACGTACTGCTGTGCGACACCTCGCTGGCCCGCGCGCTCCTGACCCACATGCCCTGACGGCTGCCGCCCTCGCCTTCGGGGCCTCAGCTCGCGCGCGCCCACCGCCGCTACTCGCCGGCAGCTTTCGCCACTCGGCCCCGACATCTCCGATCTTCGCAGCCCAGCGGCCCTCCCCTGGACACTTCGCCCCCTGGTCGCCGTCCCCTGGACACATCCGCCTCTCCTCGATAAAATTGGAAAACTATATAGCCACTAGAGGCTTTTGGTTGCGAGGAGTGCGGGAGTGGATGTCAGCGAGGTAGGACGCCTGTTGTTCGGCCGTCCGTGCCGGCTACGGGTGGCGTTGTGGGTCCACCAGCGTGGGCGGCAACGCTTCTACCAGTCCGAGCCGCCGCCGGAGATCATTCCCCAGAGCGCCGCCGGCACTGAGCTGCGCCGGTTCGTACACCTCGGCATGCTCACCGAGCATCGCGAGGCCGGTAGCCGCCGGGTCTACTACGAGACGACCAGTAGTCCACTGTGGAGCATCATCGTCGCGGCGGCTCGCGTCATGGGGCCGCAGACCTGACCCGCTGGTGCCGCGCCGGGACACACTCGCTACGGCAGCAGGAACAGCGACGGCCCGGGCGGCGGTGACCGACGTGTCCACGCCGTCGCCGTGGATGAAGTCGGCCTGCTCGTTGCCGGTCCAGTCGGCGATCGGCTTACCGTCGCGGGTCCCCGTCACCTGCGGCGTAGCGCTGCGGTAGCGGCTCAGGCGTCCTGTATCGCGCGGACGCGGTCCAGGAACACGTCGATCACGCCGTCGCCGATCTGGACGACGCCCTCGACGCGGTTCTCGCCAGGCACCGACCGGATCTGGAGCGCCTGGTCCTCCAACTCGTCCATGTGAGCGCGCGCATCTGCCGCCCCCCGCGTGTCGCCGGCCTGGATCGCGGCCAGGACGTCCAGACCGTCGCTCATCGCGCGGGTCCACAACGACGTCGCGGTCAGCCAGTTGGCGGCGTCGTCGAGGAAACCGCGATCGTGCACAGTCGCCCGGACGACCGCTGGTGCGCTGGTCAGGCGGCGGACATGAGCGCGCAGGTCACGCAGGCCACGCGGGTCGCCGGCCTCGTAGCGTGGCCAGAACTCCGCGATGTGAGCGCTCAACACGGGCGCCTGCGGCTGCCACGGCTGGGGACCGAACGTCGGCGCCAGGTGGTTCAGGTCGAAGAAGTCCAGCAGCGCCCGGACGCCTCGCCGGTCACCGTGCGCGAGGTAGGACGCGGCGGCGCGCCAGCTACGGTCCCGGTCGTAGGCGCGGTCGTGCCAGGTGAAGTCCGCGATCGTGAACAGGGCGACCTTGCTCGCGGCGGCCTGGTTCATCGGGTTGGCCACGATGCCGGCGACATGGTCCGACAGCCCCGGGTCGCGGTGGTCGTACGGCGCGAGCAGCAGCCGGCCCGCGGACTGGCCGTAGTCGTTGACCGGGTAGTTGTCCCAGATGAACACCTTGCGCCCGAACAGCGCCGACGCGGCCTCGGCCTGTTCGGCGGTGATGCTCGGCGGGATCACATCCGTGCCGGTCCACATCACCAGGATGGCCGGGTCGAGGGTCGACCGGATGACCTGCTTGTACGCGGTGTCGGTGAGGTCGCCGTACTCGGTCGGCACCATCTGCAGCGGGTAGGTGCCGGCGTGAGCGCTCACAAAGTTGTGCTGGACGTCGTTGAGCAGGTCGACCTGTGCCTTGCCGGCCGCGGCCCGGCCAGGCGCGCCGTAGACCGTCTGGTCGGCGGCGCAGTTCCAGCGCGTGTAGCTGATGTCGTCGAGCGGCACCGAGAACGCTCGCACGCCGAGGTCGTACATGGCCTGAAGCTTGGCGGTCAGCGCGGCGCGGTCGTCAGCGCTCGAGTAGCAGATCGAGGTGCCAGGCGAGATCGCGTAGGTGAAGCGGACGTGGTGGGCGGTCGCGGTGTCGACCAGCTCCCCCAGCTGCGCCAGCATCGGCGCCGGGTACGGCTCACGCCAGCGGTCCCGGTGGTACGGGTCGTCCTTCGGGGCGTAGATGTAGGTGTTCGCCTTCACATCGCCGTAGAAGGCCAGCTGGTCGAGCCGCTCCGCCTGGGTCCACGGGGAGCCGTAGAAACCCTCGATCACGCCGCGGAGCGGCATGGCCGGGTAGTCGGTCACGCGCACACCGGCGATCCCGCGCTGCCCCACGAACAGCTGCCGGAACGTCTGGACGCCGTAGTACTGCCCGGCGGCGTCGGTGCCCCCGATGGCAACGCTCACATTCCCGATACGAAGCGCGCTGCCCTCGGCGTGGTCGGGCACCGCGGTGTCACCGAGTGCCCTGGCGACGTCCGGGCGGGTGGCCGGCCCCAGGTGGATGGTCAGCCGTGCGTGCGACGACGGCCGGATGCCGTGCGCCCGGAGCGTCTGCCGGAGCAGGTCGAGCGCGGCGGGGTCCGTGGTGTCGGAGGTGGCCAGCCGAACCGTGCCGGGCAGGGTGACGTCCGGCCCGGCAGGCCGGATGTCCTGCGGCGCAGGCGACACGACGGGCAGCGAGGTGCCGGCCCGCGCGGCGGGCGGGATACCGGGAGCGATGGCGGCGACGACCGCGAACACGACGACGGCCGCCACCCTGCTCGGCAAGGAATTTCCGGAGCGCACCCATAGATCGTAAATCAGTTGCGCAAGGCCTCCGGGATGACGGCGGCGTAGGCGGGGGCCTTGCGGACCAGGCCGCTGTCGAGGTGGAACCGCACGGCCGTCTGGTAGGCCTTCTCGTTGATGGCCGGGGACTTCGGCATCTCCTTGCCGAGGATCGGCATCAGGGCGTCGAGCGTCTTCGGCTTGCTGCTCTTCAGGTACTCGCCGAGCAGCTCACGGGTCTCGGCCGGGGACTCGTGGACGTCGGTCAACGCCCGCTGCATGGCTCGCTGGAAGCCGACGATCTCCTTCTTCTTGCGGTCCAGCAGCTTGCGCGTCGAGAACGTGACCCCGTGCAGGGCCCCACGCAGGCTGGGCACGTCGCCGCGGGCCGGCGAGATGTAGGTCCGCCCGATGCCCGCCGCCTCCGCCTGCTGCGCGATCGGCTGGAAGAACGCCAGCACGTCGACCCGGCCTGCCTTCAGCGCGCCGATCGCGGCCGTCGCCGCGCTGCCCAGGTTGACGAGCGTCGAGTCGGTCGCCGCGTTCTTGCCCACGCTGCCGAACAGGTACTTCACCAGTGCCTCGGTGCCGCTGGCCGGGCCTGTGATGCCGATCGTCCTGCCCACCAGCGCCTTCGCCTTGCGGGACAGGCTCGCGTCGTCACCGGGCCCGTCGAACTTCGGCGGCACCACGATGTCCACGTAGTACTCGGTGACCAGGCTGGAAACGATCCTGGTGCCGTCGTCGATCTTGGCGAGGTTGAACGCGTCGGTGATCACGCCGGCGCCGACGTCGACGCTGCCGGACTTCAGCGCGGCGGCCACCTTCGCACCCGTGCCGAGCCGGGGCCGCTCCCCCAGCGTGATGCCCTCGTCGGTGAAGTAACCCTTCTTCTCCGCGATGAAGAGCGGGAGGAAGGCAACGGAGTTGCTGATCTGGCCGACGTTGAGCACCCCGGCCGGCGTCGTCGACACGCGCTGCGCACAGCCGACCGCCACCAGCGCGGGCGCGGCGATCAGTCCTTTGAGGATGGTCCGGCGGCTAGTCATCGAGCGGCTTCCACCGGTTGACCCGCTTGCCGATCAGGTTCACCACGACGTTCAGCACACCCGCGATGACGCTCAGCACCACGAGCGTCGCGAACACACCCGCGGTGTCGAACTGCGAAGCGGCGTCGTTGATGAGGTAGCCGAGACCCTTGTTGGACGCCACCAGCTCACCGATCACGGTACCGATCAGGGCGTACGGCACCGCCACCTTCAGCCCGGTCAGCACGCCGGTCATCGACGACGGCACCACGACCTTGCGGACCACGTCCCACCGGCTGCCGCCCATCAGCCGGACCGCGTCGACCAGCCCTCGGTCGACCTCCCGCACACCGGCCGCGGTGTTGAGGAACACCAGGAAGAACACCGTGGCCGCGGCCAGCAGCACCTTCATGTGCATGCCGATGCCGAACCACACGATGAACAACGGCGCGAGCGCCACCTTCGGGATCGCGTACAGCGCCATCATGAACGGGTCGAGCACGCGGTAGACGAAGTCGAGCGACGCCAGCACGAACCCGACCACCACACCGGCGGCGGCGCCCAGCAGGAACCCGTACACGATCTCCTGCACGGTGATCCACGTGTTCGTCCACAGTGTACCGTCCGCGACCCAGTCGCCGAGCCGGCCGACGATGTCGCTCGGCCGGCTGACGAACGTGATGTCGATCCACCGGTCGGCCGCGATCTCCCACAGCACCAGCAGGATCGCGACGAGCGCGACACGCACGAGCCAGACGGTCGTGGTGGTGCCGTGCTTCTGCCACCACGTGCGGTCGCGGGGGATCACGACCGGGCCGGTCGTGACCGGGGCTGCGACGGTCACTGTGCCGCCTCCTCTTTGAGCGCGCTCGCCAGTTCCCTGTGGAGAGCGACGAAAGTGGGATCGACGCGCAGCAGGTCGACGTCGCGCGGCCGGGGCAGGTCGACGGCCCGGTCCAGCACGATGCGGCCGAGCTGGCCCAGTACCACCACCCGGTCGCCGAGCAGCAGCGCCTCCTCGATGTCGTGCGTCACGAACACGACCGTCTGCCCGCTGCCCTGCCACAGCCGCAGCAACTCCGCCTGCAGCTCGGTCCGCAGCTGCGCGTCGAGGGCGCCGAACGGCTCGTCCATCAGCAGCGTCTCCGGCCTGCCGGCCAGCATCCTGGCCAGGCTCGCGCGGCGCCGCATGCCGCCGGACAGCTCGCGTGGGTAGTGCTTCTCGAAGCCCGTCAGGCCGACACTCCGGATCAGCTCGGCCGCCGCGGACCGGCGCTCACCGGAGGGGACCTTGCGGATCTCCAGCGGCATCTCGACGTTGCGCTGCACGTCCCGCCAGGGCATCAGCGTGTCGGACTGCGTGAGGTAGCCGATCTCGACGTGCGGGCCCGTCAGCCGCTTCGCGCGGTAGTGCACGGTGCCGTTCGTCGGCTCCATCAGGCCGGCCAGCAGGTTCAGCATGGTCGACTTGCCGCAGCCGCTGCGGCCGAGCACGGTGACGAAGCTGCCTTCCGCTATCTCCAGCGAGAAGTCGCGCAGCGCCACGATCGCGTTGTCGTCCTTGGCGAACTGCTTGGTCAGCCCGTCGACGTTCAACACGGCGGTCATGCTCTGCTCATGGTTCACTCCGCAAGCTCCGTTCCGAATCCTCGGCACGCATGCCGTAGGCCTCGTAGCTCAGCTCGCCGGCCGCCCAACGCTTCCGCAGACCGTCCTCTTTGGTCAGTCGCTCGCGCACCGCGACGAGCGCGCTGTCCACATCGGACGCCGGGATCGCGGTGGCGCCGTCGTCGTCGAGCACCAGCACGTCGCCCGGCGCGATCTCGGTGCCGCCGACGGTGACCGGGATGTTGACGTATCCCCTCGTGTTCTTGGTCGCGCCGGTGGCGCGCCGCCATCTGCTCCAGACCGGCATGTCCAGCCTGGCGAGGTCGGCGCTGTCCCGGACGGCCGCGTTGACCAGCACACCCGCGACACCGGCGGCCACCGCCTGGGTGGCCAGCAGGTCGCCGAACAACGCGACCGGCGCGGCGACCGGCATCGTCAGCACGAGGATCTCCCCCGGCTGGGCGTATGCCATCACCTCGTGCACGGCACGGTTGTCACCCTGGCCGCACAAGGCGATCCGGGCCGGTCCGGCCACGCTGTGTCCCGGCGCCACCGGAAACAGGTCGACGTCGAGCAGGCCGCGCCGTCCGTAGGCCTCGTAGACGGTCGCGACGCCGGCCTCCGCGAGCTCCTTGTAGACACTGGTCATCGCTGCGTCGCCACCTTCCGCTCGCGAACCGGGGCGTCCGGCAACGGCTCCGCGCCGACCAGCCACCTGCTGTTGTGCACGGCCATCACACGGATCTCGTCGTCGCTGAAACCCGCTCCCAGCAGGCGATCCGCACACAGCGCGAGCCCGTCCTCGACCGGCGGGTTGAACGGCTGGCCGAGATCGCTGGACAGCACGGAGTGCTCCGGCCCGGCGGCACGGATGTTGTGGAACCACAAGTCCCACCCCACCTTGCCGGTGTGCGGTGTGGTGAAGCACCGCTCCAGCAGGGCGCCCTTGGCCGCCAGCTCACGCTGCCGCTCGACGCCGATGCGTTGGGAGGTGAACTCGGGGTGCGTGACGACGATCCGCTGGACGCCTTCCTCGACCGCCGCGTCGATCACGCGTGCGGACTCGTCCTGGTGCAGGTGCCCGGTGGCCAGCGCCATGTCGTGCTTGGCGATCAGCCGCAGCACCTGCATGGTTCGCAGGGTCACGTCGCCTTCCGGGGTCAGCACGTCCACCGGGTCGGCGGCCATGCCGGCCTCACGCAGGTCGTCCTGCAGCTGGGCCCACATGGGCGGTGTCGCGCCCTCCGGCTCGCTCGCCTGGCACTCGC
>Ga0307502_10000336_pt1 | contig 12472 bp, 16 predicted proteins | sample 16_S_MG_FD_201364 | JGI IMG/M metagenome (GOLD analysis project Ga0307502, IMG submission 201364) | Soil microbial communities from Populus trichocarpa stands in riparian zone in the Pacific Northwest, United States - 16_S | ecosystem: Environmental > Terrestrial > Soil > Riparian zone > Trees... | reverse complement strand
GATCCAGCGCCCGCGGCCGGGCTGGCCCCAGGACATGAGCTCGCCCGAGTCGCGCGGGCGCCCGAGCTGGCCGGTGGCGTGCAGGACGTAGGAGACCGAGCCCGAGCAGTCATAGCCCGAGTCGTCGAAGGAGCGATGGCCGCCACCCCAGCGGTAGGGGAAGGCGGCGATGCGGTTGGCGGCCGAGATCGCGCGGAAGACCGCGACGGGGATCCCCGGGCGCGTCCCGTGCAGATGGGCGCGCTTGAGCACCGGGTGAGCGCCGGTGATGCCCAGCGCGGCCCACGTCGCGGGACCGACGACGCCGTCGGCGGTCAGCCCGTGCTCGCGCTGGAAGCTGCGCACCGCGTGCGCGGTGCCCGGGCCGAAGACGCCGTCGGCGGCCACGCCGAGGCGGCTCTGCAGCAGGCGCACGCTGGCGCCGCGGGTGCGTACGCCGGCGCCACCGCCGACCGCCGCGGCGCGGGCGCTCGCGTGGCGGTGCAGGCTGCGCCTGAGCATCCGCCACGTCCCCGCGCCGACCACCCCGTCGGCGGTAAGGCCGTGCTGGCGTTGGAAGTGCTTGACCGCGTGCAGCGTCCCGCGCCCGAAGACGCCGTCGTCGCCCAGGTGCAGGGCGCGCTGGAGCTTGCCGACCGAGCGGCCGCGATCGCCGTGGTGCAGCGTCGGGAGGGCCTGCGCGTCGGCGACGGGCAGCAGCGCGATGGCCGCGGTGGCGGCCAGGCAGCGGATGTGGGCGGCTGGGCGGGGCATCGGTTGAGCGCCTACGGGGTGAGCTGACGGGCTCGCGCGATGCGCTACGCCACTGCCATGCGGCGATTCGCCCCCGCGGACGCGTCCTCGCGTCCGCAGCGGTTCCCCCGATCACCGGCCCTGACGGGCAAGCGACTCGGCGCGACAGCCGTCGACGCTACCAGGCAAAATCCCTGCTCCTTGCACGATTTCTTGCAGCCGCGGTGCCTGCAATCAGACGCACGAAGCCGTCAGGCAGAGGCCCGCCGCAGCCTCACGCTGCCGACGTCGATGGCGTTCTGCTCGATGTTCATGCGCTCGGGATAGCCGCGCACCGGGGCCGTCCAGCGCCCGAGCCGTGTGACCTGCTCGTCGGTCAGCGCCAGCGCCGCGGCGGGGAGGAGATCCTCGAGCTGCTCGAGCGTGCGCGGGCCGAGGATGGGCGCGGTGACGCCCGGCTGCGCGAGCAGCCACGCGATCGCGACCTGCGCCACGCTCGCCCCGAGCTCGTCCGCGACCGCGCGGGCCTCGTCGACGGCGCGGAAGTTGGCCTCGGTCCCGCGGCGGTGCAGCGCCTCCTCGAGGTCGTCCTCGGCGTCGCCGATGCGCGTGCCCGCGGGCGGCTGCGTTCCGCGCTCGTAGCGGCCGGTGAGGAAGCCGGCGCCGAGCGGCCCCCAGGGCAGGACCCCGAGTCCGGCGGCGCGGCAGAAGGGCAGGATCTCGGTCTCGATCGAGCGCTCGACGAGGGAGTACTGCGGCTGCAGCGAGACGAAGGGCGCGAAGCCCTCGCGATCCTGGACGGCGACGGCCCACGCCAGCAGCCAGGCGGGGAAGTTCGAGGCGCCGAGGGCGCGCACCTTGCCGGCGCGCACGAGGCCGTCGAGCGCCGCCAGCGTGTCCTCCAGGGCGACGTCGGGGTCGGGCGCGTGGACCTGGTAGAGGTCGATGACGTCGATCCCCAGCCGTCGCAGCGACGCATCGCACGCGCGCTCGATGCGCTCGGGCGCGAGACCCGAGCCGCCGGGATCGGAGACGGGGAAGCGGACCTTGGTCGCCACCACGACCTCGTCGCGCCGGCGCGCGAGCCACGGCGCGAGCGTCTGCTCGGAGGTGCCGTCACCGTAGACGTCGGCCGTGTCGAGGAAGTTGTGGCCCGCCGCCACGTAGGCGTCGAGCAGGCGCTGTGCCTCGTCGGCCGGGGTGCGCCCACCCATGAGCATGGTTCCGAGGCACAGGCGGCTGACGCGCAGGGGTCCGAGATCAACGCGATCCATGGCCGCCGTATGCCCGCCAAGCGGCCCGGCGAACCGAGCCCACGCGGTAGGTTCCGGCGCCATGGCGCTCCTGTCCGAGCTCGACCTCCCGGTGCTCGACTACACCGACCCGGCCCTGCGCGGCCCGAGCTTCCACCCGCGGATGGCTGAGCTGCGCGCCCAGGGGTGGCTGGCGGCCACCCCGATCGGCGCGATGGTGCTCGACCGCGAGGCGGCCGAGGTCTTCCTGCGCAGCCGCTCGACCACCTTCCCGGGGCTGAAGCTGGCCGAGCTCTTCAGCATCGAGACCGGCCCGCTGGCCGAGGAGCTGCGCCGCAACATCCTCTGCATCGACGGCGACGACCACCGGCGCCTGCGCAACCTCGTCAACCCGGCCTTCACGCCGCGTGCCGCCGACCGTTGGAGACCGTTCATGCGGACCTACCTCGAGCAGCTCTGGGACGCGGTGCGCGCCGACGGGCGCTGCGAGTTCGTCGAGGCCTTCGCCAAGCCCTACCCGTCGCTGGTCATCGCGACGGTCATGGGTGCTCCGCTCGCCGACGCGCCGCGCCTGCACCACTGGTCCAACTGGATCCAGAAGCAGTTCGACGCCGAGGCGCTCATGACCGAGCGCGAGCTGATCGAGGAGGCCGTGGTCGAGTTCTACGACTACGCCGACGCGCTGCTCGCCGCCCGCCGCGACGACCCCGGCGAGGACCTCGTCTCGACGCTCCTGGCCGCCGAGGCCGACGGCGACCGCCTGTCCGAGGTGGAGTGCGTGAACCTCGTGCTCAACGTCCTCATCGGCGGCGTCGACACGACGCAGTCCCAGCTTGCCCACGCGATCCGCCTGCTGGCCGAGCACCCCGACCAGTGGGCGGCGCTCCACGCCGACCCGTCGCTGGCTGCGGGCGCCGTCGAGGAGGCCCTGCGCTACGAGCCGATCACCCCGTTCACGGCGCGCATCGTGGTGGAGGACATGGAGGTGCGCGAGGTCGCCTTCCCCGCCGGCACCGTGGTCCTCGTGGCGAGCTGCACGGCCAATCGCGACGGCGTCGAGGATCCCGACCGCTTCGACATCACCCGCACCGACGGCGGGCGCCTGACCACCTTCGGCGCGGGCATCCACTACTGCCTGGGCGCGAACCTCGCGCGTGCCGAGCTGCAGGAGGGCCTCGGGTTCCTGGCCGCGCGCATGGACCGCCTCGAGCTCGACGGCGACCCGGTGTATGGCGGCGTGACGGGCATCTACGGACTCGACAGCCTGCCGATCCAGTTCACCGCCGCCTGAGGCCGTCCGGCGCCGCATCGATCATGGCGGCCACCCGGCATGACCGCCGCCGATCTCAACCTGCGGGTCGTCCTGCGCATCGTCCTCGTGATCGTGGGCGTCGTGCTCACGCTCTACGTGATCTACCTGCTGCGCAAGCCGCTCGGGTGGATCGTGCTGGCGACCTTCATCGCGGTGGCGATGTCGGCGCCGGTGAACCTGCTGGCGCGCCACATGCACCGCGGGCTGGCAATCGCGCTCGCCTATCTCGGTCTGTTGCTCATCCCGATCCTGCTGGCGCTGATCCTCATCCCGCCGATCGTCAACGGCGTCGACGACCTGGCGTCGAAGGCGCCCGAGTACGCCGCCGAGGCGCAGGATTACGTCCAGAAGAACGAGACGCTGCGCAAGCTCGAGGACGACTACGGCGTGATCACCGAGCTCGAGACGCAGGCGAAGAAGCTGCCCCAGAAGATCGGAACCGCCGCGGGGACGCTGAGCGACATCGGCGTCGGCGTCGTCAACTCGGTCTTCGCCGGAGTGACGATCCTCATCCTGTCGATCTTCATGGTCGCCGACGGGCGAAGATGGGTCATCAGGGCGCTCGCCTTCCAGCCCGACGAGCGCCGCGAGCGCCTCGATCGCGCCCTGAGCCGCATCAGCACCGCGGTGGCCAACTACGTCGGCGGGGCGCTGGCGCAGGCGACGATCGCCGGGCTGACCAGCTTCGTCGTCATGAAGATCCTCGGGATTCCGTTCGCCGCGCCGCTCGCGGTCCTCGTCGGCTTCGCCGACCTCGTGCCGCTGGTGGGAGCGACGATCGCCGCGGTGCTCGTGGCGATCGTCACCGTCTTCGCCGACTTCCCCATCGACACCATCATCTGGGTCATCTGGGCGGTCGTCTACCAGCAGCTCGAGAACACGGTCATCCAGCCTCAGATCCAGCGCCGCGCCGTCGACCTGCACCCGTTCCTCGTGCTCGTCTCAGTCCTCTTCGGGTCGACGCTGTTCGGCGTCGCGGGCGCGCTGCTGGCGATCCCGGCGGCCGCGTCGGTGCAGATCGCGCTCGGTGAGTGGTGGCAGTTCCGCCAGTCCGGGCGCGTGGAGCTCGTCGCGGATCCCTAGAAATCCTCGGGGAGGATGTGCCCGCCGTGCAGCGCGTCGGCGAAGCGGTCGATCCGCTCGAGCTCGACGCTCATGGCCAGCGCCTCGGCCGCGGCCTCGATCTGGGCGCTGTCGCGGTCGAGGGCCTGATCGAGCGCGCTCAGCCCCGTTCCGGCGTGCAGCTGGATGGCCCACCAGCCGCAGTTGGAGCAGGCGAGCTCGACGACGTGGTTGCCGTCGGCGTGGGAGGCGAGGACCTCGCGCGGCGCGACGAACGGCCGCCGGCAGGTCGGGCACAGCCGCAGGTCGCGGCCGAGGGCGGAGTCGAACAAGCGTCGCATGACGGCTGAGAACGGCCACGCGGACGATCTCTTGCGGCAATTTTTCGGTGCGTCGACGGGTAGGGTGCCGGGATGCTCACGTCATGCACCGCAGTCCTCCACGGCAACGCCGTCAGCTACCGCCGCGGGGGAGAGGGACAGGCCGTCGTCCTCCTGCACGGCATCGGCTCGACCTCGCTGACCTGGGAGTCCGTCGCGCCCGCGCTGGCCGAGCGCCACGACGTCATCGCACCCGACTTCCTGGGCCACGGGGCCTCCGCCAAGCCGCGCGGCGACTACTCGCTCGGTGCCTTCGCCAGCGGCGTGCGCGACCTCCTGCAGGTGCTCGGCGTCGAGCGGGCGACCCTCGTCGGGCATTCGCTGGGCGGCGGCGTGGCGATGCAGTTCGCCTATCAGCATCCGGAGCTGTGCGAGCGCCTCGTCCTCGTCTCCAGCGGCGGGCTCGGCCACAGCGTCAGCCCGCTGCTGCGCGCGGCCGCGCTGCCCGGCTCGGAATGGGTGCTGCCGGCCGTCGCCGGGGCGGCCGGCGGCTTGGGGGCCAAGGTCGGCGGCGTGCTGGCCCGCGTGGGCCTGCGCGCCGGCCACGACCTGGCCGAGGTGGGCCGCGGCATGGCCGAGCTCGGCGACCGCGAGGCGCGCCAGGCCTTCCTCGACACGCTGCGCGCCGTGGTCGGCCCCGGCGGCCAGCGCGTGAGCGCGCTCGATCGCCTGTACCTCGCCGCCGACCTCCCGCTGCTCATCGTGTGGGGCGAGCGCGACCCGATCATCCCCGTCGGCCACGGGCGCCGGGCCCACGCCGCCGTGCCCGGCAGCGAGATGCTCGAGATCGCCGGCGCCGGGCACTTCCCCCAGCTCGACGACCCGGCCGGCTTCGTGACCGCCGTGAATCGCTTCATCGCGGGCAGCGAGCCGTGGGACTACGACCCCCAGCGCGTCCGCGAGCTGATGCTGGCGGGAGCGCCCGCTCTGTAGGGTCCCGCAGATGGCGAGAGAGCCCATCTACACCGCGCACGCCCACGTCACCGGAGGGCGCGCGAACGGCCATGGCAAGACGGACGACGGGACACTCGAGGTCGACCTGCGCCGCCCGAAGGAGATGGGCGGCGAGGGCGACGGGACCAACCCCGAGCAGCTCTTCGCGGTCGGCTACGCCGCGTGCTTCGAAGGCGCCCTCGGCGCGGTGGCCCGGCGCGAGAAGCTCGAGGTCGGCGACGTCGCGATCGACTCGAGCGTCAGCCTGATCCCCACGGAGGAGCGCGGCTTCAAGCTGGCGGTCGAGCTCGACGTGACGCTGCCCTCGGTCGCCGACCAGGACCAGGCGATCGGCCTCGTGCAGGCGGCCCACAAGGTTTGCCCGTACTCCAACGCCACGCGCGGCAACATCGAGGTGACCCTCACCGCCAACGGCGCCGCGGTCGAGCACGAGTGAGCTCCGACGACGACGACGACGACTGGGTCGGCACGCCGCCCGAGGGCCACTACACGCGCGACCGCGCGAAGCCGGAGTTCTGGCGCAACCAGCGTCCGCCGGCGCTGGTGGCGGGCGCGATCGGCATCGTCGTGCTCGTGCTCGTCGTCGTGATCCTCCTGAGCTGATCAGCCCAGCGTGCTGCGCCCGTCGCCCGCGATCGGGTGCGTTGGGCCGAGGAAGCGTGGGCCGGCGCCGGTGATCACGTCGCCGACGGCCTTCACCCGGGCGACCACCTCTCGCGCCTGAAGCGAGCGCATGATGGCCCCGTAGCCGCGGGCGTCGGCGGCCAGGCCGCTGGCGCGCAGGCCGGCGCGGCGGGCCAGCCACAGCGCGCGGGCGAGGTGGAAGCGCTGCGTGACGACGATCGCGCTGCGCACCGCGAAGACCTTGCGCGCGCGGACCATGCTGTCCCAGGTGTCGAACCCCGCGTGGTCCTCGAAGATGTCGCGCGCGGGCACGCCGAGGCGCAGCAGCTCGCGGCGCATCGTGCCGACCTCGTCGTAGCCGACGCGGCCGTGATCGCCCGAGACGAGCACCTTCGCCACCCGCCCGTCGCGATACAACGCCGCGGCGGCGCGCACCCGATCGTCGAGCATCGCGCTCGGGGTGCCGTCGGGCTTCACTTGCGCGCCGAGCACGAGGGCCGCCTGCGCGTGCGGCGCGGCCCGCGGATCGCGCGTCCAGCCGCCACCGCCGAGGGCCACGACCGCATTGGCGGCGCCGACGACGACGACGGCGCCGGCGACCAGGCCGAGCGCCATGTGGATCAGACGTCGCCGCACCATGCAGACGGTATTCGATGTCTTGGCCCGGCTTCATGCGGCGCAAGATTCTTAGCTGAGGTTGATGCATCTCACGTAATGCCTTGAGGTTGTGCGCTGACACTGTGTGCATGGCGCTCGAGCTCACCTTGGATCAGGCAAGGCTGATCGCGCGCCTGCGCCGGCGCTGGCCTGGCGCCGACGTCCAGGCGCACCAGCGGCCCTGGGGCGTCATCGTCGAGGTACGCCGTGACGGGTGCACCGTCGCGCTCACCGCGCTCGACGGCGAGGGCGGCATCGAGCCCGCGCGCTCGATCCCGAGAGCGGCCTGAGCGGAAGTCGCCGGACGAGCCCTGAAGCCCGCCCGGCGCCGCCCGGTCATGGATCGCCGCTGAACTACTACGTCCCAGGACTTCGTGTCTTTGCCTGGGTGGCGTGACACTCCCGATCACCGGGGCGGGCCGCCGGCACGAGGCCGGCGCGTTACCCGGCTGGGCGCCCCGAGGGGAAACCCCGATCGAGTAAGCGATCCGCCGGACTGTTCACACTAGCGGGCGGCGCTGCGTTCCGCGCGCGGATCGGGCAGCGGGGTGAGGATCGCCTCGATGCGCTCGCGGTGGGGCTCGAGATGGGGCGGAAGGATGATCGTCGAGCCCAGCTGCTCGACGGTGAAACCGTCGACGGTGAAGCCGGGGCCGTCGTCGGCGATCTCGAACAGGACACCGCTGGGCTCGCGGAAGTAGATCGAGTGGAAGTAGTGGCGGTCGACGATCCCCGACGTGGGCACGCCGGCGTCACGCAGGAGCTCCTCCCAGCGCGGGTGCTCGACGATGGTCGTGCCCCACGCGATGTGATGGACCGTCCCCGCGCTCTGGCGGCCGGGTTCGGCCGGCGGGGCGTCGTAGGCGATGGTCCCGCCGCGGGCCTCGCCGCGCAGCTCCCACGTGTCGTCGCCCAGCGGCGTGGCCCCGAGCAGCTGCTCGAGCACGAGGCCGCTGTGCTGCGGGTGCGCGCTGTAGGCGCGCACGCCGTCGAAGCCCTGCAGCGCCAGCGCCGCCGGCACGTCGGGGTGCTCGGCGCTCAGCGGTGTGTCGCCGTCGGGGCGCACGGCCAGCTCGTGGCCGAGGCCCTCGGGGTCGGCGAAGCGCAGCCGGTCACCCACGCGCTCGTGCGGGACGCCCTCCGCGGCGAAGCGCTCGGCCCAGAAGGCCAGCGCCTCGGGCGACCCCACGCGCGACACGATCCGGTGCACCATCCCGGCGCCGACGCGACCCGGCGTGGCATGGGGATACTCGAAGAAGGTCAGCTCGGCGCCGGGGCGGCCGCGCTCGTCGGCGTAGAACAGGTGATAGACGCTCGGATCGTCCTGATTGACCGTCTTGGCCACCAGGCGCAGGCCGAGCACGCGCGTGTAGAAGTCGACGTTGCGCGCCGCGTCGCCGGTGATCGCGGTGATGTGGTGGACGCCCTCGAGCCGCACGGCCCCTCCGATGCTCGGTCACAGAGATAGTTGCCGTGACAACTATATCAGCGACCGCGCACCGCGAGGAGGTGCGTGGCGGTCAGTGACCGGTGGTCTTGAAGCTGATCTTCTCGCAGCGGCTGATCTTGTAGCCGGGCTTGCTGCGATGGCTGATGAACAGCGTGTCGCGCCCGCCGCCGCAGTTGATGCTGCCGCGACCGAAGTGGGCGTGGATGGTGTCGTTGCCGGCGCCCGCGACGATGATGTTCTGGCCGTGGCTGGCGTAGATGAAGTCCGATCCCGCGCCACCGAAGAGGCGATCGACCTGGGCGGTGCCCTGGCCGGAGGGCTTGTAGTCGCCCCACAGGACATCGGCGCGGTCGTGACCGTAGATCGTGTCGGAGTCGTGGCCGCCGAGGAGCTCGTCGCTCTTGCCGGTGCCGGCCATCGTCTCGTTGCCGTCGTCCTTGTTGATCTTCAGGGCGCCGTCGATCTTGGGCCAGCCATCGTGGCTGGTGTTAGCGTGCGCGACGCCGCCGGCGGCGGCGCTGATCGCGCAGGCGGCGATCGCGGCGATGCTCTTTCGTCGTGAAGCCATGGTCTGATCCATGCCCCGTACCGTGCCAAACGACCCCGTGACGCCGCTTGGCCGGACGAATGGTGCCGCTCACCCTGACGGATGAGGTACCCAATCCGTTTAGCGCCTCGGCGTATACCGGCGCAGCACGGCGGGAGATCCCTCCGCGACGGTGAGGAAGCTCGTGCCGCGGCGATCGAGCGCGATCGCCTCGCCCTGGCCCTCGCCCACCAGCGAGGTCGGCGACAGGCAGGGCGCGCGGCGCAGCGTCGTCGTCAGGCGCTCACGGCCGCGACGCACCCACACGGCGAGCCGGTCGTAGCCGCGCAGCACGATCACGCGGCCGTCGGCGCTCACGTCGCCGGCGGTGACGAGCGACAGGTTGATCGCAGGGCCGGCGCGCAGGGTCGTCTCCGAGCCCGCGGCCAGCCCGGCCGAGGTTCGGTAGGCGCGCGCGGCGCCGAGCACCTTGGTCACGATCACCAGGTCGCCGCGCAGCGGGTCGACGAGCAGCGCCTCGGCGTCGTGCGCGCCGTCGGGGTAATGCAGGCGCAGGCGTGCGGCGGGGGCGGTGGCCGCGTCGCCCACCGGCGGCTCGGCGACGCGGTAGACGTCGATCGCGGCGCGCCGGGAGCCGTTGTCGCCGATGTCGGCGATGTAGAGCAGGGGCTGCCTGCCGGCGCTGCGTCCGGCGGCGATGTCCTCCCAGTCCTCGGCCTGCGCACCGGTGACGGTCGGGCGCGTGGCGACGCGGCCATCGCTCCGCAGGCCGTAGAGGACCGGGCCGGCGCCGGAGTCGTCGTGGCTCCACAGCAGATCGGACCGCGAGGGGCTGCGCACCAGCCCGCTGAGCTCGTTGGCCGTCGGGTCGGCCACGCGGCCGGTGACGCGGATGCGCAGGGCACGGCACAGGGCGGGAGGCCGGGGAGCCGCGGCAGGCGCAGCGCGGGCCGACTGCGTCGGTGGCGCGGGCGCGGAGGCGGGCGCCGCGCCGCCCCCGCCGCACGCCGCGGTCGCGGACGCGAGGAGCGCCAGCGCCGCGGCCGCGCGCATCAGCCCACCCGATCGCTGCGCGCCGCCGCCGCGAGCGCGATCAGCTCGACGCAGGCATCGAGCGCGAGCGCCGTCGAGTCGATGACCAGGTGGTAGAGCGCGGCGTCGCGCGCATCGGCGCCGTAGAACTGCTGCACGTAGGCCTCGCGCGCGCGGTCGGTCTCGCGCATGTGGCGCTCGGCCGTCGCGCGGTCGACGCCCTCGAGCTCCATCGCCCGGCCCAGCCGGCGCTCGACCGGACCGTCGAGGCGCACGTGCAGGGCACCGGGCGTCTCGCGCAGCACGATCGCCGCGCCCCGCCCGAGGATCACGCCGGACCCCGCCGCGGCGTGCTCGCGGATGACCTCCTCGGTCGCGCGCAGGAACGAGCGCTCGTCGACGAGCTCGGGCGGCGTCGCCGCGCCCGAGAAGGCCTGAGCGGCGGGGGCGAAGCGCATGAGCAGGCGCTCGAGCACGCTGCGCACGGCGTCGTCGTGGGCCAGCGCATCGTCGAGCGGGACCGCAAGGCGCTCGGCGACGGCGGTGGGGATGACGCGATCGAGGAACGCCACGTCCAGGCGCTCGGCCAGGCGGGGACCGACCTGGCTGCCGCCGGCGCCGTAGGACGCCGAGAGGGTGACGACGCTCATGGCATGCATCTTCACGGCAGCGTCGGCCGGCGCAACCCGGTTGGCCCCGGAGCTTGCACCATTAGACTATGCATGTTAGTTTCTAGCCTATGCCTACTAACTTGACTCAACTCTCCCGGTTCGGCTTCGTCAACGCCTACCTCGTCGCCGAGGACGACGGCCTCACGCTCGTCGACACCATGCTCCCGCGCAGCGCCAAGGCGATCCTCCGAGCCGCCGACGCGCTCGGCGCGCCGATCGTGCGCATCGCCCTGACCCATGCCCACGGCGACCACATCGGCTCGCTCGACGAGCTCGCCGCCGCGCTCCCCGGGGTCGAGGTCCTCATCTCGACCCGCGACGAGCGCCTGCTGGACAAGGACAAGTCGTTGGACCCCGGCGAGCGGCAGAGCAAGGTGCGCGGCAGCCTCCCGGGCGCCAAGACGCGGCCGACCCGCACGTTCGCGACCGGCGACATGGTCGGCTCGCTCGAGGTCGTCGCCGCCCCCGGCCACACGCCCGGGCACGTGGCCTTCCTCGACCGCCGCGACGCGACGCTGCTGTGCGGCGATACGTTCACGACGATCGGCGGCGTCGCCACCACGAACAAGATCCGCCTGCCCTTCCCGCTGGCCAGCATGGCCACGTGGGACGGCCCGACCGAGCTCGAGAGCGCCCGCGCCCTGCGCGCGCTGGAGCCGGCCAGGCTGGCGCCCGGGCACGGGAAGGTCGTCGACGCGCCGCTCGCCGCCATGGACGCCGCGATCGCCAAGGGCGAGGCGTAGCCGGTGCCGCGCGCGGGCCTCGACACCGAGCGCGTCGTCGATACGGCGGCGCGGATCGCCGACGCCGAGGGCCTCGACGCCGTCAGCCTCGCGCGGGTCGCCGCCGAGCTGGGCGTCCGGCCCCCGTCGCTGTACAACCACGTCGAGGGACACGGCGGCCTGCGGCGGGGCCTCGCGCTGCGCGGGGTGCGCGAGCTCACCGCCGCGCTGCGCGACGCCGCGGTGGGTCGCTCGGGTGCGGATGCGCTCACAGCGACGGCCAGTGCCTATCGCGCCTACGCGCTCGCCCACCCGGGGCTCTACGGGGCCACCGTCGCCGCGCCGGCGCCCGGCGACGCCGAGCACATGGCGGCCGCCCAGGAGACGGTGGACGTGGTCTTCGCCGTGCTGCGCGGCTGGAGCCTCGAGGGCGACGAGGCGGTCCACGCCGCGCGCGCCTTCCGCAGCGCGGTCCACGGCTTCGTCGTGCTGGAGGCCGGCGGGGGCTTCGGGATCCCGGTCGACCTCGACGAGTCCTTCCAGCGCCTGGTCGCGACGCTCGCCGGCGGGCTCGCTACAGGTCGATGACGGTCAGGTCGGCGCGCCGGCGCATCAGCGCCTCGGCGACCAGGCGCCGATGACAGGCGGCGGGATCGGCCTCCAGGCACAGCAGGGCCGTCGCGGGCGCGCCGGGCAGCTCCGCCGCGAGGTCGTCGAGGTCGTCCGCGGCCGTGGCCTCGACGTGCCGGCGGTAGCCCTCGGTGGCCTCCGCGAGCCTGCCGGCGCGAAACAGGAAGCGCAGGTCGGGCGGCGTGCCCAGCGCGCGGCGATGCTCGTAGGCGATGCCGTGCTCGGCCAGCAGCGCGGCCAGGCGCGTCTTCGACATCCCGGGGCGCCGCGACAGCGGGCGAAAGCGCACGTCGATCACGCGGCGCACGCCCGCGGCCCGAAGCTCGGCGACCAGGGCCTCGGGCAGCAGGCGCTCGTAGCCGATCGTCCACAGCCGGGTCACCGGACCAGCTTGGCACGACCTGGCAGGATCCACCGCCATGGACTACCGCCAACTCGGCCGCTCG
>Ga0307502_10000335_pt1 | contig 12488 bp, 12 predicted proteins | sample 16_S_MG_FD_201364 | JGI IMG/M metagenome (GOLD analysis project Ga0307502, IMG submission 201364) | Soil microbial communities from Populus trichocarpa stands in riparian zone in the Pacific Northwest, United States - 16_S | ecosystem: Environmental > Terrestrial > Soil > Riparian zone > Trees... | reverse complement strand
CGTTGGAGGCGTCGATCACCCGCAGCCCCTCGCCGTACCAGGCCGCCGCCAGGGTCGACCCCGAGACTTCGAAGTAGTGCGCCGAGCACTCGGTGATCGGCGCCGACGAATCAGGCGCGTTGCGCGCCGGATGGAAAGAATCGAGCGCGGTCATCCGGAACGGCTGCTCGGGGGTCGAGCTGGCCGCGCCCTCTCCCCCCAGCGAGCTCGTGATGTCGGCCGCGACGATGCGCCCGCCCTGGTCGCAGGGCTCCGTGAAGTCCTCCTCTGTCATCAGGGCGATGTGATCCCTGGGCACCCCAGTGGCGCGCACCTTGCCGCCGACCGGGCGTGCGGAGTTGTGGATGAAGTCGGTCTGCGGCTGGGCGACGCCGGCGTCGCCGTCGGGCAGGCCGCCGCCGGCCACGAGCACCGGATCCCACGGCGTGGCACGACGGACCGTGTCGGTCCGCGGATCGCGCCACTTGCCGCGCGTCGCGTAGCCGAGCAGGCCACCGCGGCCGCTGATCCATGCGAACCCCTGGGCATCGACGTCGACGTCGTGCGAGTAGTCCGTCAGACCGTCGTTGCGTCCGAGGTCGATCGGATCGGGGAACGTCCTCGGATGGGCCGGGTCGCGCAGGTCGGTCACCCAGATCGGGCGCCCGTCGCCGCGGCCGCCCGGGGTGAAGGGCCCAAGGAAGGCGAGGTCGTCGCGCCGCGCCGGGCCGCCCGTCCACACGTAATGGCAATCGTCGATGCAACTCGTCGTGTGCCCGACCGGGAGGTCGACGAGGTCGCCGATCTGTCTGAGGTTCGCCGGGTCGGCGTAGGAGATGACGTAGAAGCCCGAGCGGCACTTCGGGTTGCGCGTCTTGGCGCTGAGCGTTCCGATGCCCGGGCAGCTCGGCTGGTCGACGTCGTCGTGGCGCGGGTCGAGCGCGCCGATGATGAGCTTTCGGTGGACGTCGAGCTCCATGTCCTCGTCCTGCCAGTAGCCGTTGGCGCCGAGGATCTCCGGCGGCTGGAAGCTGTCCAGCAGCTTCGGCCGCCTCGGGTCGCTGACGTCGTACGTCTTGAAGCCGTAGCGCCCGGTGGTGACAAGGACCTCCCGGCCCCGTACCCGATCGAACTTGCCCTCGACGATCGCCGAGGAGTCGGGCACGCGCGCGACGTACTGCAACGAGTCCGAGATCGCCGCGCCGGGTGGCGGCTCGGCGGCGGCGGCGCCCGCAGCGGGGGCGAGCACGCCCGTTGCGAGGATGGCCAGGACGAGCAAGGCGTTTCGCATGGCGGATCGCTCCTACCCACGGTAGGGACCTCTGATACCGGCCGGTGTGGCCGTCGAACAGCCGCTCGCGCGTTGTGAGCGTTCCGTAAGCGCTCGCTGGTTCGATGTCGCCCAAGTCCGACTTGGCGCTCCACGCTGCTCGTCATGCGTCGCCCTCTCTGATCGCGCACGACATGAGCCCTTGCTGTTGCCTGCTACGCCCGTCGGTCTACGCGAGCGTCCGCGACCGGGCCAGCGTGAGCGCCGCGCCGGCGACGGCGGCCACGCCGGCGAACAGCACCGCGGTCTCGTACGACGCGGACTCGACGATCGATCCGCCCACGGCGTTGCCGAGCGCGGTGCCGATGACGATCGCCATGACCATGACGGTGAACGCCTCCGTGACGGTGCCCGATGGGGCCACCGTGTCGAGCAGCGTCGATCCGATCACCGTGGTCGGGGCCAGGAGCAGGCCGCCGAGGACGAGCAGCGCCGCGAGCGCGACCTCGGTGCCCGCGACCGCCAGCAGGGCGAAGGCGGCGCCGAGGCCGAGCAGCAGGATGGCGAGCCGGCGCGGCGCCGAGCCGGGCCAGGAGCGCGCGCCGTAGACCAGTCCGCCGACGAGGCTGCCCGCCGAGAGCGCCGCCAACAGCACGCCGCCGGCCGCCGCCGACCCGCGCGCGGCCGCGAAGGCGGGCACCGCCACCTGCACGATCCCGACCGCCGTGCCGAAGGCCGCGAGCACGCCGAACACCGTCCGCATCCCGGGTGCGCCGAGCGGGCCCAGCCAGCCGACCTCATGGGACGTTCCGCGCCAGTGGCGCGAGCCGGCCGTCGTCGTGAAGGCCAGCGCCGCCCCGGCCCCGAGCGCGGCCGCCGCGAGCACCGCGACCTGCGGCGAGCTCACCGCGACGATCGCTGCGACCAGGGCCGGTGCCGTGACCACCGCAACCTCGAAGACGATCGACACCATCGCGTAGGCGGTCTCGCGCTGGTCTGAGTCCTCGACCAGCGCGCCCCAGAGGGACCGCATCGCCGCCGGCAGCTGCGGCAACGTCGCCCCGCCGCACAGGGCGCAGAGCACGAGCACCCAGGTCGGCGCTCGTTCCTGCGCGGCGATGACCAGCGCCGCGAGCGCCGGCACGTGGCCCACGGCGGCGGCGCGCAGCACCCGGGTCTGCCCGAGCCGGTCCATGAGCCGGCCCTGTGCCACGGCCCCGAGCGCGTTCGCGAGGCTGAACGCGCCCACCACCCGTCCGGCCACGGCGAACGAGCCCGTCGCGTCGTGGGCCAGCAACAGGATCCCCAGGCCGAACATGCCGATCGGCATCGACCCGGCGGCCGACAGGATCACCGGCGCGCGGGCGCCCGGCAGGGCGAGCAGCGCGCGATAGCGCCGCGCGCCCTCCCGCGCGTGCGAGAGGACACTCACGCGCCGCCACGCTATCGCTCGCGGCCACGAGGCGGCCTCGGCCGCATGTCGCCTACGGCAGCTTCGCCACTGCGCGTCCGACCTTCGCGTTGCCGAAGCCGCCGATGTCGAAGGGCATCTGGCTCGGGCGGCGCTGCTGGGTGTAGCCGACGTTGATCTTCAGCGTCCCGTGGCAGCGGTAGGGGAAGTAGAGCTTCTGGCTGAGCACGCTGCCGGCGACGACGTCCTTGGCGATCGGGCCCATCGTGCCGAACGTGCACCCCTTGCTGCCGTGCAGCATCCGCGTGGAGACGGTGTAGAAGGATCGCGCGTTGGCCGCTCGGCGCGCGCGGAACGTCACCGTGATGCGCCGCACGGCGGGGATGGGGGGCAGGCCCTTGCGAGGCTTGACCTTGGGACCCGGGTGCTCGGGGCGCGTGCCCACGCGGACACGGACGGTGGCGGCAAGGTCGGCGTGAGAGACCGGCGGCAGCTTCGGAGCGACGAAGCCCCTCAGGGGGCAGTTGCGCGCCCCGCCAAGGCGTTGCGCACTGATGATGCGACAGACGCTGCCGTCGCGGTACTCCACGCTGCGCAGGCCGGTGCCTGGCGTGACGCCGGGCATGAAGTAGCCGATGTTGCGACGTTTGGGGTCGGTCCGCTGCACGACGAGGTACGCGCCTTCGGGACCGCGCACCGTCTGGCGAACAACCGTGCCGCCCGCGGCGATGTAGGTCACCGCGGTGGCCTGCGGGCCTAGCAGGCCGTAGTAGACGCTCCGCAGCGACCCGGCCGGGCACACCGGCCGCTGGTCGGTCTGGTGTGCGCGGGCGGCGCAGGCGGTCGCGTCGGCGCTGTCGGGCAGCCCGATGTAGCTCATCGCGATGAAGACCTGACCGGCGCCGTCGGTCTGCTGGCAGTCGGTCTGCTGGATGATCTGCGCGCCGCGCTCGTGGAACTTGCCGTCGTTGGCGAACGCGCCGTCGCGGCCGAGCACGCCAAGCTTGCCCTCGACGAGACGGCCGAGCTGCACGCAACCCAGCCCGCGCGAGGTCTTGACCATGCGCAGAGCCCAGTCCGGTCCGCCGGCCGGGTCGGCCGCGCGCACGCCCATCAACTTGCCCGGCCCGACGGCCACGCCCAGGCCGGCCTTGGGGTTCAGGTGCAGGCCTGGCGGGTTCTTGACCGGTTCGCCGGTGAGGATCCCGCTCGTCGCCGCAACGGCGACCGCGGCGACGACCAGCGGCAGCGCCACCAGGAAGGCGCCCGAGCGCCACCAGCGCCGCCGCGGGCGCACCTCGCCTGCCTCGGCGGCGACGCGCTCGATCTCGCGTTCCAGCTCGTCCAGCACTCTCATCGCGGGTCTCCCTCGGTCAGCGCTCGCAGCTCCAGCGCGGCGGCCAGCGCGCGCAGGCCGCGCGAGACGCGGGCACGCGCGGTGGCCTCGGTCACGCCCAGCGAGCACGCGACCTCCGGATAGGGCAGCTCCTCCACCACGCGCAGGCGCAGCGCCTCACGTTGGTCGCCGCCGAGCCGCGAGAGCTCCTCCGCCAGCGCTTGGCGCAACGGCGCCACGCCCGCCCGCTGCTCGATCTCCTCGGCGTCGCCGTCCTGCAGCCGCGGCGTCTGCAGGCCGACCGCGTCACGAGCGCGGCGGTCCAGTGCCCCCTTCTTGAGATAGCGGGCGACCTGTCGCCGGGCGATGGTCAGCAGCCAGGCACGGGCCTCGATCTCGGTGCTGCCCCGAAAGCCCTGGCGGCCGCGCAAGGCCTGCGCGAACGTCTCCGCGCACAAATCGACCGCGGTCTCGGGATCCAGCACGCGCCGCGCGCAGAACCGCAACACCAGATCCGCCTCACGGCGATACAGCGCGACGAAGCCCTCCGGCGTCGTCAGCGGCGTGCCGATCGGCCTGATCTCCTCCGCCATCACCCCAGAGTGCCAGGCAGCCCCGATCCTGTGACGAGGCGTCCGCCTACCGCGCGGGCGCGACGCGCGGCGCGATCACCGCGCCGCCGCGGGTGCGGCCCACGACCACCGCGTCCGTCGTCAGCGGATCCCAGTCGACCGGGACGACGGCGACGGGCCCCGCGCGGGTGAACCGCCGGGTGCCGACGAGGAACTCGAGGCGCTCGACCCCGGCGGTGCCCGCCGCGACGACCGTCCGCGGCCCGTCGTCGCCGGAGACGTAGGCCGCGCCGACCGAGCCGGGCTGCCGGCGGGTGCCGAGCGCGCCGGCCCGCGACCCGAGGTCCAGCGACGCGGCGCTCGACACCAAGCCGTCCGGGTCGCGAACGAGCCCCAGCCCGAGACGGTCCGGATACTGGCGGGCGACGACCGCGGCCCGCGGCACGCCGGCGAGCCTGCCGGTCCACAGGACCTCGAACGAGCGCAGCCCGCGCGGTCCGATGCGCTCGTCCTGGTCGCTGGCGAGGGCGGCGTGGATCGCCAGCAGCGCGCCGGGCCGCAGCGACGCGTCGGCGATCGCACGGCGGGTCCCGGCGTCGACGCGGAACAACCCGACCTCGGTGTCGTAGACCTTGGTGACCTTCTCCCGGCTCGGCAGACGCCCCTCGACGACGAAGCCGGGCTCGAGGCCGCCGTAGGCGGAGTCCGGGCTGACGAGGCCGTCGACGGTCCGCGGTCGGTCGCCACGGTCGCGCAGGGGCAGGTAGGTCCAGTCGCCGTTCGGCAGCAGGACCGCGTCGCCGATCTTGGCCGGGCTCCCGTCGAAGGGGTCGAAGCCCTCCTCTGCGGCCTCGACGTACCAGCCGCGGTCGAATGGCTCGTCCATGGCGATCAGGCGGTCGCCCTGTCGGACGACGACGACGCTGCGATCGCCGATCTTCTCCGCGTAGAGCAGGTGGACGTCCTGACTGCTGATGCGTGCCGCTGTGCTGTCCGCGGCGGACCCCCGGCCGTCCTTCCAGGCTTGCAGGGCATCGTCGATGGCGTCGCCGTCGTCGGCGAGCGAGCCGCGCAGCGGGAACTCCGCCCCGTCGCCGCGCTCGACCTTGAACGACGGTCCACCGCCACCGCGCGCGACGAGCACGACGAGGACCACGAGGAGGGTGAGGGCGCCCGCGCCCACGAGCAGGATCTTCCGTGACGGCATCCGGCTCCCTTACCCGCTCGGCGCGCGCGCCGATCCTCGGCCTCGTCACAGGGCGCGGGTGAGTCGGCCAGCGCGATCCAGCCGCTGCACATCACGCGCAGCCAGTCGATCTGCGCGGCACGTTCCCGGACATAGGCCTGCCGGCGGTGCCGTACACGACCGTCGGCTCGCCATCGTGGACGAGGGTGCGTTCCTCCGCCATCCCGACCTTCTGCGCGACGCGCCGCGAGGCCCCGTTGTCCGGGTGGATGATCGCCACCAGACGCGACAGCCCGAAGCGGTCGAAGCCGAGCCGCATCGAGACGAGCGCGGCCTCCGTTGCGAGTCCACGGTTCCAGTGGAGCTTGTTGACGTGCCAGGCCACCTCGACCTCGTGCCGCCCCTCCAACAGCAGCGGTCGAATCCCGCAGTAACCAGCGAAGGCGTCGTCGGGCACCGACGCCAGGTACCAGGTACCGAAGCCGTGCTCCTCGTAGAGCTCGAGGTTCCACGCCAGCCAGGCGGCAACCTCGTCTCGGCTCTTCGGGCGCGGGTAGAAGCGCATCTGCTCGGGGTCGGCGACCATCGCCGCCACCGCGTCGATGTCGCTCAGCCGCAGCCGCCGCAGCCGCAGCCGAGGCGTCTCGCCGACGATCTCTCCAACACGCGCCACGACCACGAGCGCGCGCGTGTGTCAGACGCGCCGGCGCAGGCTGATGCCCTCGAGCACGTGGGCGACGTGCTCGCAGGCGTCGACGCTGGCCTCCAGCGAGGCGAAGATGTCCTTCCAGCGGATGACGACCATGGGGTCGATGCCGTTGACGAACAGCGACGCGACGCCGTCGCGGCTGATGCGGTCGCCCTCGTTCTCCAGGCGGTGGATCTCGACGAGGTAGGGCGAGAGGTCGGCGCCCGTGCGCAGCGAGCGCAGGGCGCGCGCCACCTGCTCGCCCGCGCCCACCAGGACATCGCCCATCTGCGAGGCCTGCTCCATCGGCGCCTCGACCCGGAACAGGCCCATGTTGTCGGCGGCCTGCTCGGCGAAGTCGACGATGTCGTCGAGCGCGGTCGCCAGCTGGTAGCCGTCGATGGGGTCCATCGGCGCGCGGTGCCCGTTGCTGCCCTTGAGGCGATGGATGATGTCGTGGGCGATGCGGTCGCCCTCGTGCTCGCAGAGGACGAGGTCGCGGGCGAGGTCGGCGCGCTCGGGATAATCGACCAGTAGGTCGCGCAGCAGGAGGGCGGCTCGCTCGACGTTGCGCCCGCTCTCCTCGAGCAGCGCGAGCACCTCGAGGTCCGGGCCGTCGCGGTGCAGCAGGGCCATCGCGAAACCCTAGCCCCCACCGAGCGCGCCGCCGCGCCGTCTTCACCGGTCTTTCACAGCCGATTTACAGCCGGGTAACGAGCGCAGCCGTCCGCGTCGAGATGCTCAGGGCACCATGGAAGCGGCGGAACGTCCACTGGACGACGTCCTCTACGTCGGCGCGCTGGAGATCAGGCCTATCGACGGCCTGGTGCTCGCGGGCGGCCGGGCCCTCAACCTCTCCGTGCGCGAGTTCGGCCTGCTGGTCGCCCTGGCGCGCAGTGGCGGAGGGATCGTCCGGCGCGAAGACCTCTACGCGCGCGTATGGGGCGGATCGCTGCGCGGCGGCGACCGCTCGATCGACGTCTACATCCACAAGCTGCGCGTGAAGCTCGAGGAGGCCCTTCCGGACTGGCGCTTCATCCACACGCACGTGGGCTTCGGCTACCGCTTCTCGCCGGAGCCTTCACACGCTTTTCACATCCCCGCGACAGCTCGGTAACAGGCTCTACCCCGTGCGTTGGAAGCCTGCGGGCTCAACCAAGGCAACGAATCGATGAGGTGTTCACTCGTGAGGTCCAACCAATGGCTCGCAGCATTGTCGGCCGCCGCGCTCGCGCTCGGCGTCGCCGCGTGCGGCAGCGACGACGAGAGTCCGTCGGGCGGCAGCTCCGGCGGGAGCTCGAGCTCGGCCTCCTCCAAGCAGGGCGGCACCATCAACGGCGCCGGAGCGACCTTCCCGGCACCCGTCTACACCGAGTGGGCCGCGCGCTTCAAGGACTCGACGGGCACCACCGTCAACTATCAGGCCGTCGGCTCGGGCGGCGGCATCGCCCAGTTCACTGCGGGCACCGTCGACTTCGGCGCCACCGACGCGGCGATGAAGCCCGAGGAGGAGGACGCCGCCAAGAAGAAGGGCGACCCCGTCCACATCCCGACGGTGCTCGGCGCGGTCACCGTGTCCTACAAGGTCGACGGGATCGACAAGGGCCTCAAGCTCGACGGCGCCACGATCGCCGACATCTTCCTCGGCAAGATCAAGAAGTGGAACGACCCCGCGATCGCCAAGGTCAGCGGCAACACGAGCCTCCCCGACAAGGACATCACCGTCTGCCATCGCTCCGACGAGTCGGGCACCACGAAGAACTTCACGCAGTTCCTCGCCGACTACTCCAAGGAGTGGGAGAGCGGTCCCGGCGTCGACAAGACGGTCAAGTGGCCGACCGGCACGGGCGCCAAGGGCAACGACGGCGTGGCTGGCTGCGTCAAGCAGACCGACGGCGCCGTGGGCTACGTCGAGCAGGCCTACGCGCTGCAGAACGACTTCACGACCGCGGCCGTGAAGAACAAGGAGGGCCAGTTCATCGAGCCCAGCCTGGACGCCACGTCGGCGGCCGGCGAGGGCGCCGAGGTGCCCGAGGACCTCAAGTTCTCGACCATCGACGCCCCGGGCGCGAAGACCTACCCGATCAGCGCCGTGACCTTCCTGCTCGTCTGGCAGGACCAGTGCAAGGCGGGCATCAAGCCGGCGACCGCGAAGCTGGTCAAGAGCTGGCTGGACTACGCGCTCGGCGATGGCCAGAAGCTGGCCGGCGAGTTGCAGTACGCGGCACTGCCCGCGCCCATCCAGCAGAAGGCGCAGGCCAAGATCGACGCCCTGCAGTGCAACGGGACGGCGATCGGCTAGCACCATGGAAGCGGGGACTCTCAGAGCGCGCGGCGGCCCGGCGATCGGCGATCGATCGTCGCGCTCCCGTGCGCTCGATCCCCTGCTGCGGTGGGTGCTGACGGGGCTCGCCGCGCTGATCCTGCTCCTCATCGGGTTCTTCTTCGTCCGTCTCTTCATCGAGGCCAAGCCGGCTTTCGACAAGTTCGGCTACATCGGCTTCGTCTTCGACAACAACTGGGACGTCTCGAAGGAGATCTTCGGCGCCTGGCCGCTGGTGGTGGGCACGCTCATCACCTCGGCCATCGCGCTCGTGATCGGGGTGCCGGTGGCGATCGCCACGGCGCTGTACATCTCCGAGCTCTGCCCGCGCGGCGCACGCCAGCCGCTGACCATCCTCATCGAGTTGCTCGCCGCGGTGCCCTCGGTCGTCTACGGACTGTGGGGGATCATCGTCCTGGCGCCCAAGCTGCATGGCGTCGAGCAGTGGCTCTCGGACACCTTCTCGTTCCTGCCGCTCGTGGGCGGCCCGGTGTCGATCCCCAACTGCTTCGTCGCCGGGCTGATCATGGCGATCATGATCCTGCCCATCGTCTCGGCGATCTCGCGCGAGGTCATGGCGACGGTGCCGGCGCAGGACAAGGAGGCGGCGCTCGCCCTCGGCGCCACCCGCTGGGAGATGATCCGCATCGCCGTGCTTCCGTACTCGCGCTCCGGCATCTCGGGCGCAGCGATGCTCGGGCTCGGGCGCGCCATCGGCGAGACCATCGCGGTGACGATCGTGATCGGCAACGCGCCCAACGTCCCCGATTCGATCTTCAGCCAGGGCTACACCCTGGCGGCGGTCATCGCCAACGAGTTCAACGAGGCCGCCTCCGACCCGACGCACCGGGCGGCGCTCATCGCCGCGGGCCTGGTCCTCTTCGTCCTCACCCTCATCATCAACGCGATCGCGCGCTACTACGTCAACCGGGCCTCGCGCGGCAACAAGCGCACGGTCCCGACCGGGATGGCCGGATGACCACCCTTGCCCCCGTCAGCGGACGCCGGCGCACCGTCGACCGCGTGTCGCGCGGCCTGACCCTCGCGCTGACCGTCGTCGCCGTCCTGCCCCTGATCTTCATCATCTACTACCTGATCAAGGAGGGCATCGGGGCCTGGAGCGGCGACTTCTTCACCACCGACCCGACCGGGCGCTTCCTCGGCGATCCCGGCGGCATCAAGTCCGCCATCGTCGGGACGATCCTCATGGTCGCCCTGGCCAGCGCGATCGCCATCCCGTTCGGGATCGGCGTGGCCCTGTACCTCGTCGAGTACGGCAAGGGCGGGCGCTTCGCGAACCTCGTGCGCTACTTCGTCGACGTCATGACCGGCGTGCCGTCGGTCGTCTTCGGCCTCTTCGTCTACATCGTCCTCGTGGTGACGAAGATCGGTGGGACGTTCGCCGGCTGGAAGGGGTCGGTGGCCCTGGCGCTGCTCATGCTGCCGGTGGTGACGCGGACCTCCGAGGTCGTGCTCAACCTCGTGCCCGACAGCCTGCGCGAGGCCGCGCTCGCGCTCGGCGCGCCCCGCTGGCGCGTCGTCTTCCGGATCGTGCTGCCGACGGCGCTCCCCGGCCTCGTCACCGGCTCGCTGCTCGCCATCGCGCGCGCCGCGGGCGAGACCGCGCCACTGCTCTTCACCGCCGCGTTCGTCTTCGGCACCCAGTTCGACCTCTCCCAGCGGATGAACTCGCTCCCGCTGCAGATCTTCAATGACGTCAGCCAGGCACAGGATCGGCTCGTCCAGCGCGCATGGGGTGCGGCCCTCACGCTGGTCGCGCTCGTCCTGCTCTTGAGCCTGGCGGCCCGCCTCGTGCAACGAAGGAGCCGCCTCGCATGAACCCCGACGACCTGACCGCAACGCCCACGGAGCCCAGAACCATGACGGATGCCGGCCCCACCACCCAGGCCGGCGCGCCCCCGCAGGCCACCCCCGAGACGGTGGCGCCCGCGCAGGGTCACGCCATCACCCTGCGCAAGCTGAGCGCCTTCTACGGCGAGACGCACGCGGTCAAGGAGGTCAACCTCGATTACGCGGCCAACCGCGTGACCGCCATGATCGGGCCCTCGGGCTGCGGCAAGTCCACGCTCGTGCGCTGCATCAACCGGATGCACGAGGAGATCCCCGGCGCGCACGCCACCGGCGAGGTCCGCCTCGACGACCTCGACCTCTACGACGACGGGGTCGACGTCGTCAGCGTGCGGCGTGCCGTCGGGATGGTCTTCCAGAAGCCCAACCCGTTCCCGACCATGTCGATCTACGACAACGTCGCGGCCGGCCTGCGTCTCACCGGCACCCGCGGCGACACGCGTGAGCGCGTCGAGCAGTCGCTGCGCGGAGCGGGGCTGTGGGAAGAGGTCAAGGACCGCCTCAACCAGCCCGGCATCGGGCTCTCCGGTGGCCAGCAGCAGCGGCTGTGCATCGCGCGTACGATCGCCGTGGAGCCCGAGGTCATCCTCATGGACGAGCCGTGCTCGGCGCTCGACCCGATCGCCACCCTCAGGATCGAGGAGCTCATCCACGACCTCAAGCAGCGCTACACGATCGTGATCGTCACCCACAACATGCAGCAGGCCGCGCGCGTGGCCGATACGACGGCTTTCATGCTGGCGGGCGAGATGATCGAGCACGCCGCGACCGACAAGATCTTCTCCAAGCCGGACGACAGCCGCACGGAGGAGTACGTCACAGGGAAGTTCGGCTAGCCGATGTCAGGCGAGGGACGCCAGCACTTCCAGGAGGAGCTGCGCCGGCTCGAGGAGTCGGCCCTGGGCGGGATCGACATGGTCCTCGAGCAGCTCGATCGCGTGCTCGAAGCGCTCGAGCACCAGGACATCGAGCTGGCCCAGATCGTCATCCTCGACGACGACCGCCTCGACGGGCGTTACCTGGAGGTCCACCAGGGCATCCTCACGCTGCTCGCCCGCCAGGCGCCGGTGGCCGGCGACCTGCGGCTCGTCGCGGCGCTGCTGCACCTCATCAAGCATGTCGAGCGCATGGGCGACCAGTGCGTGACGATCGCCAAGTTCATCCCGCTCTCCGGGCACGAGCCGCCGGTGCGCGCCGAGATGCTCGACCGGCTGCTGCGCATGGGTCGTGCAGCGCGCTCGGAGGTCGTGCAGACGCGCGCCGCCTTCGCCACGCGCGATGTGGCCCTGGCCGAGGATCTCGTGCGCCAGGATCGCGAGATCAACCGCCTCAACCGCGAGATCTTCCAGTACGCGATCGAGATCGGCGACGACCCCGACACGCGCGAGTGGGCGATGCACATGACGATGGTGGCGCGGGCCCTGGAGCGCGTCGGCGACAACGCCGTGGACATCGGCGAGGTCACTGCCTTCGTCGTCAGCGGGTTGTTTAGGGAGTTCTCGGACTCCTCGATGCCCACGCTGCAGTCGTAATCCTTCGGTACCCGGACGGGTAGCCTCAAGATGCGTGGGGCGCCGTTGGCTGACCGTGGTCGTCGTTTGCCTCGCGTCAGCCGGCGCGGGGGTGACGGCGCTGGCCGCATTGCGCCTGGACCGCGAGCTGTCGGTGGGGACGGTGCGCATCTTCAGCGACCCCGGCCATCGCGGCGCGCTGGACCTCTACGTGCCGCTCGTGGACTGGGGCGTGCGCTTCGGCGGCGTCCGCGTGCCGGTGCGCCTGCGTGTCGACGTCCAGCGCATCGACCGTGACGCCGCGGTCTCGGTGGCGCGCGAGGGAGCGGGCACGCCGCGCGTC
>Ga0307502_10000334_pt1 | contig 12495 bp, 10 predicted proteins | sample 16_S_MG_FD_201364 | JGI IMG/M metagenome (GOLD analysis project Ga0307502, IMG submission 201364) | Soil microbial communities from Populus trichocarpa stands in riparian zone in the Pacific Northwest, United States - 16_S | ecosystem: Environmental > Terrestrial > Soil > Riparian zone > Trees... | reverse complement strand
TCATCGAGCGCAGCAGCGAGATGATCGGCGCCATGCCGGCGCCGCCGCCGATGAAGAGCAGCCGTCTCGGGGAGCTGCGCCGCAGCGTGAAGACCCCATAGGGGCCGGTCACCTCGAGCGGGTCGCCCGGCTTGATCGAGCCGTCGGCCAACAGGCCCGACAACTTGCCGCCCGGGTACTGCTTGATCATGAACTCGAGGGTCCCGGCGTCCGTGTTCGCCATCGAGAACGAGCGGTGCTCGTCGGTGCCGGGGATCTGGATGTCGACGTACTGGCCGGGCTTGAACTCGAGCGGCTCCTCAGGGCGCAGCTTGAGGAACCAGATGTCCGCGGTGAGCGGCTCGACCGCGTCCACGATCGTGGAGACCGTCCGCGGCGGGGTGCCGCCGTGCAGCACCTCCTCGTCGTAGTTGATGAGCTCGACCTCGAGGTCGGAGTAGGCGTGCGCACGGCACAGCAGCGTCCAGCCCTCGGCCTCCTCGAAGTCCGGCAGCGCGAACGTCGAGTAGCGGTCGAGATCGACCTCGCCGTCGAGCAGGAAGGACTTGCAGGCCGAGCACTGCCCCTCCTTGCAGCCGTGCATGAGCATGATGCCCTGGCGGAAGGCCGCACTGAGGATCGTCTCGTCCTCGTCGGCTTGCATCTCGATGCCGACGGGCTCGAAGCGGACGGTGTGGGTCTGTCCCATGGCGGTGGCGGTGGCCGGGGGCGCGCGTCCGCCCCCGGCCAACCGGGCTTCAGGCCTTGGCGCCCTCGGGAGCTGGGCGTCCGGCGGGGCCGCCCGCCTTGTAATGCGCGATGTGCTGCTCGCGCTCCTCGGGCGACATCTCGTTGAGCAGGACGTTCGGGCTCTGCAGGGTGATGCCCCTCACCTCGTCGAGCGTCCACATCTTCTTCGGGTCCAGATCGAGGTGCGGCTGCGGGACGAGCGTGTGGCCGTCGTCACGCACGAAGCCGGACTCCTCCATGATGTCCGCGACGTCCTTGCCGTGGTGCAGGGTCTCCCACTCGCGCTGGCCCGACAGGCGGCCCATGGCCGGCGTCGGACGCCCCTCGTACTCGGCGCGGAAGGCGACCTTGTCCGTCCAGTGGCAGGTCTCCGAGCAGTACGTGCGGACCTGGCCGTCGACCTCGTCGACCACCGTGTCCTCACGGATCAGGGCCGGGACCATGCACGTCCAGCAGCGGTGCGGGTACTCGTAGCCGGCGTCGGCCTCGAAGGCGATCGGCTTGTGCCCGTTCTTGACGGACATCTCCGAGTAGCGCTCCCACCACTTGCCGTACTTGTCGTACCAGCCCGGGTACTTGTGCTCGAACCACTCGAAGTCGCTGTCGTCCATGCCGTCGATCCGCCAGTAGTTGGCGAACCAGCCGGTGGCGAAGAACTGGGCGACCTCGTGGATGTAGCCCTTGTTCCAGATCCGGTTCCACGCCTCCTCGACGAGATCGTGCGGGATCGTCAGGCCGTACTTCTCGAGCGGGACGAGGTAGGAGCGGTAGTAGTCGTCGTAGATCCACCGCCGCCACATCTCGGCGTAGCTCTCGCGGTCCTTGCGGCGATCCTTCGTGCCGTACTCGATGAACGTGCCGATGGCCGCGTCCACCACCGCGTGGTTGTTCCACCAGGCGTAGCGCAGGTCGCGCTCCAGCAGCTGGCGATTGCGCTCGTCGGCGAGCGCCATGAGGATGATCGAGTAGCCGTTGGAGATGTGGCGTGACTCGTCGGACTGCACCGAGTGGAACACCGTCGGCAGCAGGTAGTCGCCGTTGGCCGCCGCCTCGCCCGGCATCGCCACGAAGAGGACGTTGGTGAACGCCGTCTCGGCGACGATGGTCAGGTAGACGTTGGCCGCGGTGATCGCGTCACCGGTGATGAACCCCTCGCCGAACTGCCGGCCGATCGTCCCCGCGTAGCAGTTCGCGAACCCCTTCTCGGTGATGTCGAACCCGGCGGGATCGATGTAGTGGTTCATGTACAGCCGCTTGAGGTTCATCTGGATCGTCGAATGACGAACCTCGTCGATCATCTGGATGGCCAGCCCGTTGTGGACCTCGGGGTTGGGCACCGCGTTGATCGCCAGCGGCATCGCGCGAGCGGCGGAGATCTCCGGGAACGGGATGATGCTCAGGAAGAGCTTCTGCCACTCCATCCACCGCTCTTGGACCTGGCGGAACATGTTGCCGCGGATGGCGCCGTCCATCGCGCCGAACACGCGGTTGTCCTTCTCCTCCTCCATGGGGAAGTAGGAGCGCAGGACCTGCTTGAGCGGGTCCTTCTTCGGGGCCTTCTCGAACGTGTAGTCGGTCGGGTACTTGTCGACGGGCTGGACGAACGTCGGCTCCCAGGAGAGCTCCTGGATCTTCTGATGGGCCTTCGTGATGCTGGCTCGGCTCAAGGCCGACACCTCCTTTCGCTGCGCGCCGTGGCGCGGGCGGTCAGGCTCGATGGGCGCATGCAGGCGCTCACGGCTCGGTGGTTCCGCGCGCCCAGGCTAGGGCCGCGTCGACGGGCGGATCAAGAACCGTCGGGATTTCGGAAGATGCCTGGAATCGGGCGATGTCGTACGCGCTCAGGCGGTCTGGCGGGACCGCTGCGCCGGCGCGTGCGCCGGTGGCCAGGGCGACGCCGACGACCGTCGGCGCGAGCGTGTCGTGCTCGTCGTCGAAGGCCCGGCGCGTCATCGAGATCCCGATCGCCGCGAGGAGCCTTCCCCGGGGATCGAGGACCGGGGCCGCGATGCAGCAGAAGTCCGCATCGAACTCCTCGCAGTCGACCGCGAACCCGCGGCGGCGGACCTCGCGCAGCTCGTCGCGCAGCACGTCCGGATCGGTGATCGTGTGGGCGCTGAAGCGCCGCAGCCCCGCCTGCAGGTAGCGCTCGACGACCTCGGGCGGGGCCATCGCGAGCGCCACCTTGCCGAGCCCCAGCGCGTGCGCGTTGTCGGCGATGTGCGCTCCGAGCCCGCGCAGCTTGGGCATCCCCTGCGAGCCGCGCTCGCGAACGACGTGCAGCTCGCCGGCACGCACGACGCCCAGGTAGGAGCGCTTGTGGGTGCGCGCCAGCAGCTCGGCGACCACGCCCGCCAGGTCGCGCAGCTCGTCGGCCGGTGTGACGGTGGCGTTCCTGACCATCTCACCGAAGGCGGGTGCCAGCCGGTACAGGCCGCCGGAGTGATGCACGGCCACGCCTTCGTCGCACAGGCTGACGAGCACGTTGTAGGCCGTCGAGACGCTCTTGCCGAGCTCCTCGGCCACGTCATCGGCGCGGATTCCCTGGGGCCGCGCAGCGAGCAGCCATGCGACCTGCAGTGCCGCGCGTGCGGTGCTGAGCCCACGCCGGCTGGTCCTCGACTGCATCGTGGCTGTCTCTCCTGACCCGGTCGACGGCGTCTGCACCACAACACCACCCGAGCGTTACAACGGCGCTGCACCGGCGCCCGGCGGTCGGGTCAGGTCAGCGAGCGGCGAAGCTCGCCGATGCGCGCTGCGCAGAGGCTGTGGCGCGGGTCGCGGTACTCGAGCCCGGCGAGCAGCCGCTTCCAGGCGCTGAGGTCGTCGCCGCCGCTGGACGAGTTGACCCATGCCCACAGGGCTTCGGGGTCGTTGGCGGTCATCACGGCCTGGCGCAGCCAGGCGTCGAGCTGCTCGCGCGCCTCGACGATCGCCGGGGCCTCGGAGCCGGGGAGCAGCGGCCCCGGGTACTCCTCGGCGGCCTCGCGGACCGCCCCGGTGCGCAGCAGGCCCTCGACCCGGCGCACGTCGGTCTCGACGTCACAGGTCAGCCGGTAGCGGTCGGTGTCGATCCACGGGCCCAGCAGCTTGCGCAGGCGCGAGACCTCCACGCGCACGCTCGCGGCGCGACCCTCGTCGCCGTGGAGGTCGGCGCACAGTGCGTCGGCGCTGCGCCCCTCGGGGTGCGCACACAGCAACGCGAGGATCTCCCCCAGGCGCGGGCGCAGCTCGGTGACGGCGCCGTTGACCTCGACCAGCGCCCGCTCGCGGCCCAGGAGCTGCAGGCGCGCGAGCGGCCGGGCGGCCGGCCGCGTCAGGCGCTCCGCGGCCCGCACGAGGAACAGCTCCTCCGCCGGCCCGACCGACTCCGCGATGGCGACCTCGCCGGAGGGGAGCGTCAGGCGCCCGCCGCCGGGCGGGATCGCCAGCCGGCCCGTGGTCCCCCAGCTGGCCGGGACATCGGTGATCGCCCGGCCGTTGGGGGTGACCAGCGCGCGCGAGCCCGGCGCGACGGCCACCTGGTCGCCGTAGCGGGCACGCAGGCGCAGGTCGTGCTTCTGCATCTCGAGCCGCAGCCAGGTCTCGACCGCCTGCGCGGTGGCCGTCGCGACGGCGAGGCTGTGCGGCTGCACGGTCGAGAAGTCGCCGGTGAGGTCGATCACGCCCAGCAGCTCGCCGGTGTCGGGGTCATGGATCGGCGCCGCCGAGCACGTCCAGCGCTGGACGACCTCGTTGAAGTGCTCGGGCCCGAAGACCTGCACGGCGTGGTCCGCGGCGATCGCGGTGCCGATGGCGTTGGTCCCGGCGCCAGGCTCGCTCCACAGCGTGCCCTCGGTGAAGTTCATGTGGTCGGCGGCCCGCAGGCGCAGGCTCGGGCTGCCCTCGACGCTCAGCAGGACGCCGTTGGCGTCGGTGATGACGACGAGGTGGTCGGCGTCCTCGGCCACCGCGGCCAGGCACTCGTGGATCAGCGGTGCAGCGCGGGCGAGCGGGTGCTCCTCCCACAACATCTGCGCCTCGTCCTCGTCGGCGACGACCGGCGCCAGCTGCTGGCCGACGGGGTCGATGCCGGCCGCGAAGGAACGCCGCCAGGACTCCGCGATCGGCTCGCGGACGTCGTCCGGATCGCTCTCCTGCACATCGTCGTGACCCAGGCCGGCGACGAACTGCTCCCAGGCGAAGCGAAGCTCCTGGGCCCGCAGGATCGGCGCCGTTCCGACGTCGATGGCCAGCCACGACTTGGAGCTCATCTTCCTCCAGTTCCGAGGGGCGTCGCCGCGACATGACGCGGCGGGGACCCGCGCCCCCGACGATACGAGGCTAGCGCGCCGACGCGCCGGGAACAATCGGCTTCGTTCGCAACATGTTGGAGTCTCGTTGTTCGGTCGTGCGCGCGGAGATCGCAGGTGTCACGACTCTGCGTAGGCTCAGCGCGTGATCGCCGCCCTCATCGCCGCAGTAGGCGTCGCGACCACCGCCGGCGCAGCGGCGACGCCGCCCACGCCCTCCGCCTCCCAGGCCTACAAGTTCGCCATCGAGCTCGCCAACGCCGGCCCTCGCCCCGCTGCCTCGGCGGCTGAGCGCGAAGCCCACCAGCGCGTCGCGGCGCGCTTCCGGGCCGCCGGGCTGCGCGTCGGCTTCGAGCGCTTCACCGTGCCCGGCAAGGGCGCGTCGCGCGACGTCATCGCCATCCGCGACGTGCCGGCGCGCTGCCTGGTCATCGCGATGGCGCACACCGACAGCGTCCCGCCGGCGCCCGGTGCCGACGACAACGCCTCGGGCGTCGGGACGCTGGTCGCCCTCGCGCCGGCCCTCGCGGCAGCAGCGGCGCCCGGCTGCGACGTCTGGCTGGTCGCCACCGGCTCGGAGGAGCGCCCCTACACCCGGCAGCCCGACCACCTCGGGGCCGCAGCGCTCGTGCGCTGCCTCAGGCGGACCCACCGTCTCCAGGACGTCCGCCTTGCCCTTTCCCTCGATGAGGTGGGCCGCGGCACGCGCTTCGAGCTGCGCTCGCCGGTGCCACAGCCGCGCCCCGCCGTGGAGGCCCGCATCCTCGCGGCGGCCCGCCGCGCCAACGTCCACGTCCGCTGGCTGCGCGACACCGCCACCGGCAACTCCGACCACCGCGAGCTGGCCCTCGCCGGTGCGCCCGCGGCGAAGCTCGGCGTCCCCGACGAGCCCTGCCGGCACACGGCGTGCGACACGCCCGACCGCCTGCAGCGCGTCGCGTTCGCCCGCGTGCTGCGCGTCGTGTGGCCGCTGCTGCGCGAGGTCAGCTGACCGCCAGCATCCGCTCCGCCAGGCGCTCGGCCAGCGCGACCGTGCTCAGGTTCGTGTTGGCCCGCGGGATCGACGGCATGATCGAGGCGTCGGCGACCGACAGGCCCTCGCAGCCGTGGACGCACCCGTCGCCGTCGACCACGGAGCCGATCGCGCACGTGCCCACGGGATGGAAGAACCCGCGCGCGGAGGCGCGCACGTGGTGCTCGGCGTCGACGTCGGGCCCCGGGCGCGCCTCGCGCGCCGCGCAGGCGCGGATCTCCGGCGAGGCCGCCAACCGGCGCAGGGCGTCGACGCCCTCGACGAGCACTGCGACGTCGCGCTCGTCGGACAGGAAGCCGTGGTCGATGGCCAGCGGCGCGCGCGAGTCGGGCGAGGTCAGGCGGACGGTCCCGCGCGAGTCGGGCTTCATCGCGAACACGGCGGCGCTGACCTCGTAGCCCTGCGCGCCCGGCGGGTCGATCGCCGGGAAGAAGAAGAGGTCGCACACGCCCGCGGCGCATGCGCTGCTGCGAGCCTCGACGGTCACCTGCGACATGTACAGCGGCCGCTCGCTCTCGAACGCGGCCGCCTCGCGCTGCAGCCGCTCGGTCGCCTCGAAGCCGAAGCCGACGCCGACGTGGTCGATCAGCCCTTCGCCCACCGGCAGCCCGCGCTGCGGGCCGATGCCGCTGCGCAGCAGGATCCCGGGCGAGCCGTACGCCCCCGCCGCGAGGACGACGTGGTCGGCGTGCAGCTCGCCGTCGCTCGTCGCGAGGCCCGTGGCGCGGTCGCCGGAGAAGAGGACGCGATCGACGAGCGTGGCGGCGCGGATGGTCAGGGTCTCGCGCCCGCGAGCGGGGTCGAGGTAGGCGAAGGCGGAGTTCCAGCGCACGGCGCCCACGTCGTTGACCGGGTGCACGATCGCGTCGGCGCCCGCGGCCTGCGCGAAGGCGCGGTGCCAGGGCGAGAGCTCCTCGTCGGCGAAGCGGCGCACCCGCAGCTCGCGCTCGGCGCGCTCGAGATACGGCGCGATGGTCGCGTGGCTCCACCCCTCGCCCCACTCGTCGTAGTCCGCGGGCGCCCCGGCCAGGATGATGCAGGCGTTGTGCGCCGAGCACCCGCCCATGATCCGCGCGCGCAGCTGGGAGCGGTCCTCGCGCTCGGTCTCCCACGCGTGCGAGAAGGCGAGCTGGCGCGCGTCGAGGATGTCGTGCGGCCAGCGTCCGGCCTCGTAGGGCCCGTAGTCGGGGCCGGCCTCCAGCAGGCAGACGTCGCGACCGCCCTCGCTCAGCCGCGCGGCGAGCACGCACCCGGCCGACCCGCCACCGGCGATCAGGAACTCGAACTCGGTGCGCCCGGGCACGCGCGGACCATAAGCGAGAATGGGCTCATGAGCACCGACTTCAGCAGCCCTCCTGCCGGCTTACCCGTGCCCGTCGACGACGGCGCCGCCGATCACCTCCCGGGCTCCGCGGTGCCGACCGTGGCCCTGTCCTCGACGCTGGGCGGCGAGGTCGACCTCGCCGACGCGGCGCGCGAGCGCCTCGTGGTCTACGTCTACCCGCGCACGGGCACCCCGGGCGAGCCGTTGCTCGACGGCTGGGACGACATCCCCGGTGCGCGCGGCTGCACGCCGCAGAGCTGCGCGTTCCGCGACGCGCAGCAGGAGCTCGCCCGCCGTGGCGCGACGCTCATCGGCATCAGCGCGCAGACGCCCGCCGAGCAGGCCGAGTTCGCCCAGCGCGAGCACATCCCCTATCCCCTGCTCAGCGACCACGACCTGCAGCTCGCCGCGGCCATGGGGCTGCCGACCTTCCAGACGAGCGGACTGCGCCTCTACAAGCGCCTGACCTTCGTCGCCGAGCGGGGCCGGATCGTCAAGGTCTTCTACCCCGTCTTCCCGCCCGACCGCAACGCCGACGACGTGCTGGCCTGGCTGGACAGCCAATAGTTGACTATGACAATGACATAGTTGACACTGGCAGGCGATGCCCGGAGACCGCGTCGCCGCCGTCCGCGCCTTCAACCGCTTCTACACCGCCCGCATCGGCGTCCTGCGCGACGGCCTGCTGCGCACCCCACATTCATTGACCGAGGCGCGAGTGCTCTACGAGCTCGGGCAGCGCGAGGTCACCGAGGTCGCCGACCTGCGGCGCGAGCTCGACATCGACGCGGGCTTCCTCAGTCGCCTGCTCGCGCGCCTGCAGCGCGACGGGCTCGTGGTCCGCGAGCGCTCGAGCGACGACGCGCGCCGACAGCGCGGCCGCCTCACCGACGAGGGCCGCGCTGCCTTCGCCGAGCTGGACCGCAGGTCGGCCGAGGAGATCGGCGCCGTCCTCGGTGCGCTCTCCGAGGACGACCAGCAGCGGCTGGTCGCCTCCATGGACGCCGTACGCGACGTGCTCACGCAAGCTCCGCCCGCCGCCGGCTTCGTCCTGCGCGCGCCCCGCCCCGGCGACCTCGGCTGGATCGTCCAGCGCCACGGCGCGCTCTACGCGCAGCAGTACGGCTGGGACGAGACCTTCGAGGCGCTCGTCGCGCGGATCGTGGCCGACCACGCCGCGGATCACGACCCGCGCCGCGAGGCGGCGTGGATCGCCGAGGTCGACGGCGAGCCCGCCGGCTGCGTGCTGTGCGTACGCCGCGACGACGACGTCGCCCAGCTGCGCCTCTTGCTGGTCGACCCGCGGGCGCGCGGGCGCGGGATCGGCGCGCGGCTGATCGAGGAGTGCCTGCGCTTCGCTCGGCGCGCCGGCTACGCGCGGATCACCCTGTGGACCAACGACGTCCTGCACGAGGCGCGCCGGCTCTACGAGCGCGCCGGGTTCGAGCTCGTCGAGTCGGCCCCCCACCACAGCTTCGGCCACGACCTCGTCGAGCAGACCTGGGCGCGGGCGCTCTAGCCCGCCACCCCGGCGATCGCCTCGACCGCACGCTCGTAGTGCTCCGCGCTGAGACGGATGTGCGATTGCTGGCTCATCGACCGTGCGGCGACGCCGATCGCCTCCACCGGCGGTGCGTTCTCCAGGTGGGGCACCACGAGCAGCGCCTCGACGGCCACCGACCACGGCCAGCGCGCCGGGTTGCTCGTGTGCGCCACGGTGTCGGTCGGCTCGCTCACCACCTCGACCACGGCGAAGACCTTTCGCCAGCCCGCGGCGTAGTAGACGAGCCGATCGCCCGGCGCCATCCGCGGCCGCCGCGGGAACCCGGTGCGCTGGAGCACCGACGCGCGCCCGTCGGCCAGCCACGCCTCGGGCAGCGAGGCACGGGCGTGGCCGATGCCCTTCAGCCAGTGAGAGCGCATGCGCCAACGATGCACGCTGCGGCCCCCGATGTCACGATCAGGCGCCCCGGCGCTCAGCCCGAGCGGTGAGAGACGACGTTGACGAGCGTGCCGCTCGGCTCGCGCAGCATGAAGCGCCGGACCCCCCACTCCTCATCGCGGAGCGGATAGGCGATCTCCAGCCCTCGCTCCACGGCCCTGGCGTGGACAGCATCGACGTCAGGCACGCCCACCGAGATGCCAGGCGCCGCCATGTCGTCATTCCCGATGATGCTCACCTGGGCGGAGCGGTTGGTCGGCGACGCCAGGGTCACGACCCAGCCCAGGTCCATCGCCACCTCGAACCCGAGCAGGTCGAGGAAGAAGTCGCGCGTCTCGTCGGGTCGCTCGGACTTGATGTTGGGCACGGCGCGGCTCACGGTCACGCTCCGTGTTCTATCGCACGACCACTTCGCGTAAGAGAACGCGGCCTACGCCGCGACGCGCAACACGGGGCGCCCGGCCCACGCTGCGGCAAAGGCCGCGACGACGGCGGGGTCGAACTGCGAGCCCGAGCAGCGCTCGAGCTCGGCGAGGGCGTCGGCGGCGTCCATGCCGGCGCGGTAGGGGCGGTCGGCGACCATGGCGTCGAAGGCGTCGCAGACCGAGACGATGCGCGCGCCCAAGGGGATGTCCTCGCCGACGAGGGCGTCGGGGTAGCCGGCGCCGTCCCAGCGCTCGTGGCTGGAGCGCACGAGGGCGGCGACCGGGCGCAGGGCGGGCGCGGCCGCGACGATGCGCTCGCCGATGATGGTGTGGCGGCGGATGAACTCCCACTCGGCCTCGTCGAGGGCGCCGGGCTTGTCGAGGATCGCGTCGGGGATGGCCATCTTGCCCACGTCGTGCAGGGCGGCGGCGTGACGGATGTGGTCGATCTGCTCGGTGTCGAGGCCCAGGCGCCGCGCGACGGCCTCGGCCAGCTCGGCCACGCCGCTGATGTGCTCGCCCAGCTCGGGGTTGCGTTCGGCCAGCGCGCGCAGCAGGACGTCGCGGCTCTGGCTGCGCGCCGAGCTGCGGCCGCTGTGCTTGTGGGCGTACATGCGCTGGTCGGCGATGCGCAGCGCCTCGCCGGCGTCCTGGGCCTCGCCGGGCACCGTGATGACGCCGAACGAGCACGTGATGACGAAGCCGTCGCCGTGCTCGGTGAGCGCGGCGGCGCAGGCGGCACCCTGCGCGACGGGATCCTCGCCGACGCCCAGCAGCACGCAGAACTCGTCGCCGCCCATGCGGTAGGCCGAGCCGGCGCCGACGACGTGGGCATCGAGCTTGGCCCCGAGCCGCTGCAGCAGCGCGTCGCCGGCCGGATGGCCGTAGGAGTCGTTGTAGTGCTTGAAGCCGTCGAGGTCGAAGAGCGCGAGCAGCGCGCCTTCGCGCTGGCCGTCGGCGACGCGGTCGAGGTCGCGCGTGAGGGCCCGGCGGTTGCCCAGCCCGGTGAGCGCGTCGGTGAGCGCCTCGAAGCGGCTGGTGACGAGCATCCCGGCGTTCTCACGCAGGCTCAGGACGAGGCGGGCGAAGACTGCCAGCAGCGACGCGGCGGCGAGCACGACGGCAAGCGGGTTCAGCGACCCCAGCGCGGCCAGGACGAGGATGCCAAGGCCGAGGCTGGCGAAGGCGATCGGGAAGGCGGTGAAGCGCATCGCCCCGCCGTCCTCGACGGCCACGGAGCGCCGGGCGGGCTGCCAGGAGGCGGCCGAGAACAGGACCAGGCACGAGGTCCAGCCCCCGTCCCACACGCTCGGATAGGCGTAGGTCTCGTTCGCGACGGTGATCAGGTAATAGGAGTCGGCGACCCAGAAGAGCACGATGCCGAGGCCGAGCATCGCCCAGGTGCGATCGGCGCGCCAGCCGCGCAGTGCGAAGGCGGCGACGACCACGGCGAGCAGGATGAGGTCGCCCACCGGGTAGGCGAGGTTGGTGGCCACGCCGAGCGCGTTGCCGCCGACGGTGTGCATCACGGCCTGCAGGACGACCGCGGCACTCATGGCCCCTGCCGCGAGGGCGGCGGTGAGCCCATCGACCCATAGCGTGCGCGGCGTGCCCTCGACGCGCGCGCGCAGCAGCAGGCACAGGCCCGCGAAGACGAGCGGATAGAAGGCCAGGTAGCCCGCGTCGGAGATCGACGGCACGGGGATGACCGCGTCCTTGGCGAGGACCAGCGTCCAGTAGACGTCACCGCAGGCCCACAGCAGCGAGCCCGTTCCGATGAGGCCCCAGGCGAGGCCTTCGCGTCCGCGGATCGAGTGCGCGCGCCACAGCGTCAGCAGCGCCGCGCCGACGATCACGATCCAATAGGCGAGCTTGCCGAAAGCGGGGCCGTGCAGCAGCGAGCGCAGCGGCCCGACCTCGGCCTCGCGCAGGATCGTCCAGCCGACGAGGACCGCGAGCAGCAAGCGCACCGGTTTCCCACCGTTCATGAGCCAAGGATCGGCCGTTCGACGGCGATCTTGAGCCGTCGGGCGCCTAGTCGGACACCCGTGCACAAGAGCGCACAACAGGTGCCGACAACAGGGTCATGCGACTGCGCGCGCGCGACTTCGCCGCACCGGTGGGCCTCGCCCTGGTGGGCGCCTTCATCCTCGCCGCCCTCGGGCTTCAGACGATGGCCTTCACCGACTACGAGGTCGAGGCGGAGCCGGCGCTGCTCGCGCTGCGCCACGGCGACCCGATCGCCTTCCTTCACCACCTCCCCGTGTACGGGGGCTCGCTGATCCTGCGCGCGCCCTTCGCGCTGCTCCCCGCGGCGTGGCATGGCGGCGACCTCGCGCTCTTCCGCTCGATGGCCGTCCCGTGCCTGCTGGCCGGCGTCGCGCTCGCCGTCGTGCTCCACGGCCGCGCCCGCGCGCTGGGCGCCGGCCGCGGGGCGGCGCTGCTGGCGCTCCTGCTCGCCGCGGCCAACCCGCTCACGCTGCGCGCCCTGGAGATCGGCCATCCCGAGGAGCTGCTCGGCGGTGCGCTGTGCGTCGGCGCGGCACTCGCCGCGATCGGGCGCCGGCCGCTGCTCGCCGGCGCGCTGCTGGGCGCGGCCATGGCCAACAAGCCGTGGGCGGTCGTCGCGGTCGTCCCGGTCCTGCTCATGCTCCCCGACGGGCGCCGACGCGCGCTGGGCTGCGCGGCCGGCGTCGCCGCGCTCCTGGTCGCCCCGATGCTCATCGTCAGCGGCTCTGCCCTGACCAACA
>Ga0307502_10000333_pt1 | contig 12501 bp, 14 predicted proteins | sample 16_S_MG_FD_201364 | JGI IMG/M metagenome (GOLD analysis project Ga0307502, IMG submission 201364) | Soil microbial communities from Populus trichocarpa stands in riparian zone in the Pacific Northwest, United States - 16_S | ecosystem: Environmental > Terrestrial > Soil > Riparian zone > Trees... | reverse complement strand
TCCAGACCAGGGCCGGCGACGAGGGCGGCGTGCGGACCGCGCTGCGGCAGTACATGACGGAGCTGGTCGCCGTGCGCGTCACGATCCTGAAGACGCTCGCCGCCTACCACGGCGTCGAGCAGGAGACGGTGAGCAGGCTGCGGCGGCAGGCGGAGGAGATCGCGTGAAGGGCTACGATCACGACCGTCGCAACGAGACCTGGCGCGAGGCGCACGGCTGGTCGGCGGACGCCGCGAACGACCGCGAGAAGCTGACCGCCGAGCGCGTGCGCAACCGCGAGCCGGGTCGCTTCGGCAAGGTCAACTGGAACGCCTACCAGCACGACCAGCTGTACGACATGATCATGAGCGCGGACCCGGCCGCGATGTCCGTGCGGGCCGGCCAGTGGCAGTCGCTGGCGGCCAGGATCGACGCCACCACCGGCGAGGTGCGCGACGCCATGGCGCGGGTGCTCGGCGCGTGGAAGGGCGAGGCCGCCGTCAGCTCGGCGGAGTCCAACTCGCGGCTCATGCGCTGGGCCGGCGACGCGAGCGAGACCGCGAGCACGGTCGCGCAGGGCATGGCGACGTACACGGAGGCGGTCGAGCGGGCGCGGAAGTACATGCCGGAGCCGGCCTTCGCGACCGCGGAACGCAACTTCCGCGACGGCTACACGGTGGTCGGCACGGGTGGCCCGAGCACCGCGGTCCTGCTGAAGCAGCTGCTGTCCGACGGCATGGTCAGCCACGAGCAGGCCCGCGCCCGCAAGGCGGAGGCCGTGGCCGTGATGGAGGCGTACGAGTCGCAGAGCAAGGACGTCCACGACTCGATGCCGCACTTCACCGACGCGACCCCGACGACGAGCGACGTCGCGGACTGGACGCCCGCGCCGGATACCGACACCGACCACGGTTCCCCGCACGGCGTGCCGCAGGGGAGCGGCGCCGGAGGTCCGGGCGCCGGGAACGGCGTAGCGGGCCCGGGTTCGGCGACCGGCGCGGCAGGCTTCGTCGAACCGCTCTCCGGTGGCGCCGGCTTCGGCAGCGGTTACGGCGGTGGGCTGGGCAGTCTCGGGTCGGGTGGTTCGGACGTCATCCGCAACTCGCCCGGCTTCGGCGCGCTCGCCGGCGTGGGCGGGGTGCCCGGTCGCGGCGCGGTCGTCGGGGTGACCGGTGGCCGGGCCGGTGGTGCGGGCGGCGCGTTCGGCGGGATGCCGTTCGGGCACGTGCCGGGCGAGGAGGACAAGGAGCACCGCAACAAGTACGACGAGGGCATCGACTTCCTCGACGACCTGCCGCCGGCCTACCCGCCGGTGTTCGGCGCATGACCGGCTTCGAGGCGGACCTGCCCGCGATCGGCTCGGCCGCGAAGGCGTTGCGCGCGGCGGCGGACGAGCTGACCGTCCAGTTGGCACCGCCGGGCGACGTCGGTCCCGGCCGGCTCGGCCCGGCGGTCGCGGCCCTGTTGCGGTCCACAGAGGACGACCTGGCGAACGCCCGCACAGCGGTCACGGACCTGTCGGAGGGCGTGACGAAAGTCCGCGACTCGTACGCGGACCTGGACACGAACGCGGCGAGCCGGTTCGATCTGGGCCCGTGACCTACCGCGGACTCGGCTTCGACCCCACGCCAGGCAGCGTGGACGCGGTCAGCGCGGTCGTCGCCCAACTCCGTGCGGCGGCGGACGCCCTGTCCACCATGGACTCCGCGATCCGCGCCGCGACCAGGCATGCCGCGACCTGGCAGGGCGCGGCGGCGGACGCGTTCCGCGCCCAAGCCACCCCGCCGGCCGACCCGGGCCGGCTGCGCGCGGCGATCCCGGTGCTGGAGCAGTGGGCGGAGACGCTGGCGGCCAACCGCCGGCGCGCCGAGGAGCTGGACGCACGGGCGGTGCGCCTGCGCCGGGCGCTGGACGATGCCCGGGACGCGTTGCAGGACAGGCAGAACGAGCGGGACCTGGCGGCCACCCCGGCCGCCGCGGCCACCCCGGCCGCCGCGGCGACCGCGGACGCGGCGGTGACGGTGGCGACGGAACGGGTGACGGCCGCGGAGTCGGCGCTGGAGGCGGTGCTGTCCGAGGCCCGCACCCTGGCCGACGAGCACCTCCGCGCGGCGGACGAGGCCGCGGCCGCCCTCGGCGCCGAACCGGCCGTGCGGCCTCCGGCGATCGAGGCGCTGGCCGGCGTACTGCGCCGCTCGTCCCGCACAGCCGCAACCCTGGGCACCCTGCTGGACCGCGATGAAGGACGTCTTCATCGCATTCCTCGGGGCGCGGTCGCGGCGGTGCTGGGCCAGCGGTCGCCGGGCGGCGGCGAGACGATCGAACTCGAGACGCCCCGGTGAAGCTGGCGGCCGTCCCGGGGCTGACCCCGGTGCCGACACAGTCCGTCGAGGCGACGGCCGCGGCGTTGACCGAGCTGATCGTCAAGGCCCGCGGCCCGGAGTCCGCACACGACCCCGGCGTGGCGCTGGCCGCCCAGGACGCCGCCGAACTGGCCCACGAGAACGGCCCTGGCCTGGTGGCGGTGCTTACCCACGCGGCGGCCGACCCGGCGATCCTGGTGGCCAACGTGGTGACGTCGGACGTGCCGGTGGCGGACCTGCACCGCCACCTGGTCGACGAGGACGACATCCACGAGGTCACCACGTCCGAGACCACCCGCGGCTACCCGGTGGTCATCGCGGAACGTCTGCTGATGTCCGGCGCACAGCTACAGACAGTGGTCGTCGCCCCGGCCGGGCATCACATGGCCGTGTTCACCCTGCACTCACCGACCGGCCGCGGCTGGCTGGAGCTGGCCGCGGTCCTGGGCCGGCTGGTGTCCTCGGTGGATTTCGGTCAACCGTTCAGCAGCGAATCCCGATAGTCGCTCGGCGACCTTCCAGTTGCATTTCGGAAAGTGCGGGAGAAATGGGCGGCATTGGCGAAGCCGCACTGTCGGGAAATCTCACCCACACCGCGGGACGCGTGGGCCGGGTCCGAAAGCAGCTCCCTCGCCCGGTCTATTCGCAACTGTCGAATTCGACCGGACACGCCGTCACCGTCGTCGAACAACTGGTACAGGCGGCGGCGGGAGATGAACAGCGCGTCGGCGATCCGGTCGGCCGTCAGCGCCGGGTCGGCCAGGTGGACGCGGATGTACTCGACCGCCTCGCGCCGGCGGACGGCGAGCGCGTCAGCACGGTCCAGCTCGGTCCGCAACGCGCTGCGCAGCACCAGTTCCGCCAGCCCGGTCAGGTACGGCCGGACGCCGTGCGGGTCCAGGTCCCCGGCGGCGCCGAGGAGGTGTGCCACCGCCGACGCGAAGAGCGCCTGCAGCGGCGGATCCACCGGCACCGGCCGGAACATCAGCGGCCGCAGCTCGGCGAACCCGAGCGACAGCTTCGCCGTCGCGACCGTCAGCAACACGGTCCCGCCGCGACTGGCCCGCAGCGAACACTCCGGAAACGACAGGTCCCCCGGCACCGGCCGGGGGACCCGCATCAACAGCTGTACCTGCGCCGGCGTGCGCGGCGGCTCGTCCGGCGCGTCGATCGCCGTGCGGACCGCGCTCGCCCCGGACGCACGAACGACCAGCTCAGTCATGTTGCCCCAATGCTCATCGGCACTGGGGCAACACCCTAGGAAATCAGGCCGACTTAGCCAACCACTGGTCCCAGGTCAGGGCCCAGTCGTAGTAGTCGCCGTCCTCAGGGCCCAGCTGGTTCGTGCTGCCGGTGATCTCCACCGGGTCGCCGGTCATCGCGGTGTCGTAGTAGGTCTTGGCGTTCGCCGGGGAGAGGTTCGCGCAGCCGTGCGACACGTTCTTCTTGCCCTGGTTCGGGATCGACGGCGCGTACCCGTGGATGAACTCGCCGTTGTTGGAGATCCGGACCGCCCACGGCACCACCACGTTCTCGTAGTGGTACTTCGGGTTCGACATCGAGTAGGTGTCGCTCTTCGACATCACGATGTGCGTGCCGCTGTTCGTGACGCGGCCCGGGTCGGAGTCCAGGCCGTAGCTCGCCGGGTAGTCCGCCACCTGCACGCCGTCCCGGATGATGACCAGGCGGTGCGTCTGCGTGTTCCCCTGCACGATCTGGGACCGCCCGATCGTGAAGTTCGCCGTCCGGTCCTCCGCGCCGTACTTGCCGTCGCCCAACGACGTGCCGTACAGGTGCGCCACCAGGTTCACCTGCGTGCCCGGCTGCCAGTAGGTCTTGGGCCGCCAGTGCACCTGGCGGTCGGACAGCCACGCCCACGCGCCCTCGGTCGGCACGGACGTGTTGACCGTCAGGGCCTTCTGCACGGCCGCCTTGTCGGTGACGTCCCGGTCGAAGGTGATCGCGATCGGCATGCCGACGCCGTAGGTCTTGCCGTCCCCCACGTTCAGCGACGCGTTGACCTGCTTGGCCGGCGTCACCGTGGTGAACGAGCCGGAGATCGGCGCAGTCTTGCCGTCGGTGCCCTTCGCGGTGCCCGCCCACGTGTAGGTCTTGCCGTAGCCGAGCGGCTCGGTGATCGTCCAGCTAGTGCCGTCCGGCGCCAGCGCGCCGGTCACCTGCTTGCCGGTCGGGTTGGTGAGCGTCAGCGTCTCGATCTTGCCGTCGGCGACGGTGACCTTGGCCGGCACGGCCGGTGACACGTCCGCGGCCCCGGACACCGGATCGAGCGTGATCTTCGCCGGCGGCTTCGGCGCCGCCTGGCCGGAGGGACTCTCGGTGGAGCCCTTGCCCTTCGCGGCGCCGCCACCGTCGTCGCCGCCGGAGGTGCACGCCGTCAAGCCGATGACGGCCGTGATACCGACCGTCAACAGGGCCTTTGACAGCCGTCGTGCCCTCGTTCCACCCATCAGTTCCCCCTACAGACCCGCCGCGCCGTTCTCACATGTGTTTCGACGCCTTTGAGTGGATCCGCGTTGGCTCGATCGTCTGTGAGGCAGATCACATTCGTTCGCCCGGTCTCAGCCTGCGGAGATCGAACCGCGGGTGTAATCAACCGTGTGCAAGTAGTAGTGCTCGGAGTGCTCTACGCGCTACGCTCTGCCGCGCAGGCCGTAGTTTCTGTGTTCGTGCTTTCCACGCTCGCGGAACGAAAACGCGGGCGTGCCGCTCTTCCGTTGCAGGTCAGCGGAGGCAACGCCCGAGGCGCTGCCGGGGTTGCACGGTGTAACCCCATGCTGATCCTGCGATGGAGGCAGGCGGATGGCACAGGGCACTGTGAAGTGGTTCAACTCCGAGAAGGGCTTCGGCTTCATCGCCGTTGACGAAGGCGGCGACGACGTCTTCGTGCACTACTCGGAGATCCAGGGCAAGGGCTTCCGCACCCTGGAAGAGAACCAGCGCGTCGAGTTCGAGGTCGGGCAGGGCACGAAAGGCCCCCAGGCGACGAACGTACGCGCACTGTAGATAGCTCACTGCGGAGGGCCCCGGTCGGGTGCGACCGGGGCCCTTTGCGTTCAGGTTGTCGGCGGTGCGGTTCGGGCTCAGCGTTCGGCTAGGCGTTCGGTCTCAGCGGCGGGGAAGCTGCTGCGCCTCCCACTCGAGCCGCTGCATGACCCATTCCTGGGCGAGCGCGAGCGGCGAGGTCTGGTTGTAAGCCGCGATCTCCCGCAGCTGCTCGTTCGCCATCAGCGAGAGGCGCAGCTGGTAGACCTGCGACCCGCCAAACCGCCGCCCGGCACCACTCGTCTCCGGGTCGCCCTCAGGAGAGAGGGCGGCCAGGTAAGACTCAAGCTCGTGGTCGGGAACATTCTCCTCGACAGGCGCGGCTTCGGTGCGATGGCGTCCAGGGTCCCCGGCCTCAACGGCCGGCTTACCACTAGGTCGACTACGTCCGGTGAAAAGCACCAGAGGAGGATAACGAACAGGTTGCGGTGTGACCAGCAAGGCAACCAGATTCACCAGTAAGTGTCACACCACCCTCCGTATTTCCCCAGCAAGCCAAGGCCCCAACCCCCCAATCGGCCAACAAGTAACAAGAAGCACTGGGGATGAGTAGCCGCACAAACCCGGCAACCATGCGAGCGATGGCAACCACGAGGGGACCAAGGGCGTCAGAAAGATCAGGAGGGTAAGGAGGGCGCAGCAAGAGGCGGCGCGCGGGGGTCCGGGGGCGGAGCCCCGCCGGGCGGGGTTTGGGGGTTGCACCCCCAAAAGACACTGACAGGAGCTCCCCCGGCGAGCGCACTCCGCGAGCACGCCTCGCCCAGAGCGCATGGAGAGGCCCCCGCGCCAGGGGGAGGAACGCGGGGGCCGGAGGGGATCTCCACAGGCGCTGACCGGGGGTGTGTCAGCGAGTCGATTGTTGCACGCGCACGCGCCTCTCGCGAGGGGGCAAAGGTGAAAACTTCTAGAGAACTATTCACCGAGTGCTCATGATCGAGAGCAACTCTCCACCCCGTAGGCCGGCGACCAGCGTCGATGGCCAATCGGGCAACCGGGATTCCGGTTGGGGGCTGTCCGGAAGGACTGCCTTTGTGGACATCTCGGTCATACCGCCAGCCGGTGTCCGGCCACCGCCAGGGCGGCCCGCACGCGCGGCAGACTCAGCTCCTCGGCGCTCGCGATGGTGACGGCGCCGGTCTCCAGGTTCACGGTGACGTCGGTGACGAGCGCCAGCCCGGCCAGCTCCTCGGTCACGGAGGCGGCGCAGTGGTCACAGGTCATGCCATCTACCCGGTAGACGTTGTAGATCGTGTGCATGGGCACTGAACTCGAGTTCCTTTCTGTCCGTTCCCTCCCGCCTATGGCTTCGTCGCCTCACCCACCCCGGAAGATCCCCCACACGGGTTAGGTTGTCCGATTTGCTGTTACCGCAGGTCACGGCGACTTCTAACGGGCGTACCTCGATCAGGTCGCCTACTCAGGGGAGGTTGCAGTGCGTCCACAATGGGCTGATGCGGCCATTCGGGTGACCGCCAAGTAGCGCCATCGGTACCGCGCCTGTCCGCCAGCTGGCCGCATGATCCGCCCCGACTACTATCCGTGCGCCCAGGATTCACTCCTCGGGGGGCTGTGGCGGGCCCCCTCCGTCTCATAGCCTTCCCCGAAACCTGATGGTCGGGGAGGCGACATGAGCGGCCCAGTCGAAGTTCGCGACTTCCTCATGCAACACGAATCGCGGGACACCGCCCTCAACTTCGGTACCGGCGGTGTACCAGCCCAACGCAGTGGTGGTGAGACCTCACGCGTGTCCAGCGAGCAGGTCAGGCGGGCGCAGCTCGCCGTGGCCGCGAGCGCGCAAAGCGTCGAGGACTGCCGTGAGCTGCTGGACATGCTGGGCCTCGTGCCCAGCGAGGACGGAGAGCCACCCGTCCGCCGCTAGCGACTGACCAAGTCGGATGGTGGACCCGGGTTTGCCGAGGTAGGGCAGCTTCCGGAGACCCGCTTGCCGGGCCCCGAGGCGCGTGTCTTATGCTTTCGGTGCTCCAAGCGGGCAACCCGGGCTCCCATCGTCTAGCGGCCTAGGACTCCGCCCTTTCAAGGCGGCAGCGCGGGTTCGAATCCCGTTGGGAGCACGTAGTACAGCATGGCCCTGTGGCGCAGTTGGTTAGCGCGTCGCCCTGTCACGGCGAAGGTCGCGGGTTCGAGTCCCGTCAGGGTCGCGAGAGCGGTGGGTGGTCTATGTCTGCGGAAGGCGCAGACCTCAGCCGCTCTCTTATGATGTTGGGGGGCCGAGCCCCCCATGCCCCCCACGGTGCGGTTGGTTGCTGACCCAGCGTGGGAGCGCTGCCTACGGCGGACGCCGGGTTTCTTTGTTTTGCGTTCGTTGGGTGTTGGCCAGGTAGCTCAGTTGGTATGAGCGACCGCCTGAAAAGCGGTAGGTCGGCGGTTCGATCCCGCCCCTGGCCACAGGTGCCCCGGTCCGGGTTCGGGCTGGGGCCTTTTGTGTTTCTGGTTCCCACGGGGTGTTCTCGTGCCGCTAGGGTGCGGGGCTGTGCGCACCACAATCGGCACCATCCTTGTCGTTCTTGGGTTTCTCCTTGCCGCACCGGCAGTGGCGGCCTACGCGCTCGTCGGCGAGGTCACCGATGAGCAGACCTACCTTGCCGCGGTGACTCCACTGGCCGACGACCCCGCCATCCAGCAGGAGGTGGCCGGGCAGATCACCCAGGCGTTGGCGGACAAGGGGCTGCCCGAGTCGGCTCAGCCGCTGGTGCAGAAGAGCGTGGACTCCTTCGTCGCCAGCTCGGACTTCAAGGACCTGTGGGTCTCCGTCAACAAGGAGGCGCATCCCGAGGTGCTCGCCATGCTGCGCGGAGAGCAAGGCGGCAGCCTCAGTGTCAAAGGGGACGCCATCGTCCTCGACCTCGGGGACGTCGCCGCGAAGCTGAAGCAGCGGATGGTCGCCGAAGGGGTGCCGCTCGCCGACCAGATCCCGCCCATCGACGCCTCGGTGCAGCTGATCTCGCGGCCCGCGGTCAAGCAGCTGGTGCCCGCCTTCGACCTGCTCGAGAAGATGAGTGTGCTGCTGCCCGTGCTGGCGGTCCTGTTCCTCCTCGGCGGCGTCGTACTCTCCGCCCGCCGCGGGCGGACGATGGTCGTCGGCGGCATCGGGCTCGTCGTGATGATGATCCTGCTGGTGCTCTTCATGTTCCTCGCGCGTAGTCAGGTGGCCGCGCGAAGCGGGAAGCCCGAGCTGGCCGGCGCCTTCTACGACGCGCTCACCAACCGGGCCACGATCATCTCCTGGATCGTGTGCGCGGTCGGCGGGGTGGCCGTGGTCGCCGGTGGGTTCCTGGCCGCCGCCCAGTCGCGGCGGCTGGCCGCGGACGCCCGGTCCCGGCGCCAGGCCGAACGGGCCGCCCGCCCCAGGACGCCGAAGGCCTACGGCGGGTACGGCGAGCGGGGCGGCTACAGCCAGGGCGGTTACCGGGACAACACAGCCGGTTATGACGACTCCTACGACGACCGCGGCGGGTACTGACTGTCGATCTCCTTCCGTGCCGTTCGTGTAGGCGGTGAACGGAAGGAGACGTCATGTTCATTGCCGAGGAGATCGCCTACCTGAACACCCAGCAGTTCGCCCGGCTCGCCACGCTCAACAGCGGCGGCCAGCCGGACGTGGTGCCGGTCGCGTTCGAGTTCGACGGGGTCGGGTTCTGGGTCGGCGGCGGGCCGACCGTGACCGGCACCCGCAAGATCCGCAACATCCTCGCCGGACGCCGGCTCGTCGCGTTGGTCTTCGACGACCTCGTCTCGCTTCAGCCGTTCGTCGCCCGCGGGGTTCGGGTGTACGGGCGAGCCGGTGAGCCCGTCCAGCGGGTCGGCATGGTCGGGCCGGGGACCTTCACGCGGATCACCCCCACCACCTCGTGGAGCTGGAACCTGGCCGGCGAGCCTGCGACAGACGAGTGGTACCCGATGACACGAACGGAGCATTCGATCACCGAGTGATCACGGACAATTGTGGAACTTAGCTGGTAACGCGCGTTACCGGTCCGATAACCACCCGTGACCTCGTACGTCACGCAAAGGAACGACTCACTGTCCGTGTAACGGCGGCCCATCGGCAAGCGAATCAGTGAACGCGGCCACGGACCGGCGGGGCAATCCGAGTCGTTGGGTCGCAACGAATTTCGTCCATTTCTGGGCTTCGGGGACGCCCAACAACCCGTTATACGCGCATGCGCGTATGCGTGGGGGGACCACGATGCGTTACCAGCAGCTACGTGCTCCGCGGCGAAGATCGGTTATCTTGCGGGGCCTCAACCGACCCACCAAACCCCCTGTCAACAGCTGGGAACCCCGGTACCGGCGCTATGTGATCACCAGTGACGTGCTGGTCACGATCCTCATGAGCGTCGGCATCGGCGGGATCCTCAGCATCGGCGGCGCGGAGCTCTTCAAGGACATCACGATCGGCTTCCTGTCGGTCATCACCGTGATCTGCTCGCTCGCCATGAACCGCGCGTGGCACCCGACCGTCCTCGGCCAGGGTGCGGAGGAGTACGTCCGCCTCGGCCGCGGCATGTTCTCGGGCGCCGTCGCGCTCGGGCTCGCCGGGCTCGCGACGGGCGTCGTCTCGACGCGGCCGTGGGTGTTCATCGTCATACCGTCGACCGCGGTCGTCGCGCTCGGTTTCCGCTACCTGTTACGCCAGGTGCTGCACCGTGCGCGCTACGACGGCGAGTGCCTGCTGCCGGTCATGGCGGCCGGCGGCATAGACACTGTCCGCGACCTCATCAAACGCACGAAGGACGCGCCACACGTGGGATGGCGTGTGGACGCTATATGCACAGTGGACGGTGAGGGCGAGACCGGTATGGAGGTCGAGGGTGTGCCGGTGATCGGCACCCTCGGCGAGCTGGCCGACCACGTCCGCCGCGGCGGCTACCGCATCGTCGCGGTCACCGCCGACTCCTACTGGACCCCGCGCCGCCTGCAGCGGCTCGCCTGGCAGCTCGAGGGCAGCGGCGCCGAGATGGTCGTCGCCCCCACCCTCATGGAGGTCGCGGGTCCGCGCCTGCACGTCAGCGGTGTGCTCGGCATGCCGTTGCTGCGGGTCAGCGCCCCGGTCTTCAACGGCATGCGCCGCGTGGTCAAGGGCGTGATGGACCGGGTCGGCGCGGTGGCGCTGATCACCATCAGCCTGCCGTTCCTGCTGCTCGCGGCCGTCGCGATCGCGGTGGACAGCCGCGGCCCGGTGTTCTACACGCAGCGCCGCGTCGGTAAGGACGGCAAGGAGTTCAGGATCTGGAAGTTCCGCACGATGGTGCGGAACGCGGACAAGGTCAAGCAGCAGCTGGCCGCCGTCAACGAGGGCGCCGGCGTGCTGTTCAAGATGCGCAAGGACCCGAGGGTCACCCGGGTCGGCTCGATCCTGCGGCGTTACTCGATCGACGAGCTGCCGCAGCTGTTCAACGTGCTCACCGGCTCGATGTCACTCGTCGGGCCGCGGCCGCCGCTGCCGGAGGAGAGCGCGCGTTACGAGCCGGACGTGCGACGCCGGTTGCTGGTCAAGCCCGGTCTGACCGGGTTGTGGCAGGTCAGCGGACGTAGCGACCTGTCATGGGAAGAAGCGGTCCGCCTGGACCTGCGATACGTGGAGGACTGGTCACTCGCGATGGACGCGATGATCCTGTGGAAGACCTTCCGGGCCGTGCTCGGTGGTCAGGGGGCTTACTAGATGAACTGCCGACTGTGTGGCTCGACGAACCTCGCCAGCGTTGTCGATCTCGGCGCCACCCCACCGTGTGAGCTGTTCTTGTCGGCCGAGCAGGTCGACGAGCCGGAGATGACCTATCCCCTGCACCTTCGCCTGTGCACGGACTGTCTCCTGGCCCAGCTGCCGCCGTTGATCACGCCGGAGGAGACATTCACCGAATACGCCTACTTCTCGTCGTACTCCACTTCCTGGGTACAGCACGCGAAGGACTTCGTCGAGGCACAGGTCGCGCGGATCGATCCCAGGTTCGTGGTCGAGGTCGCGTCCAACGACGGCTACCTGCTGCAACACGTCGTCGAGAAGGGCATCCGGTGCCTCGGCATCGAGCCGTCGGTGAACGTGGGCGCGGCGGCACGCGAGAAGGGCGTGCCGACCGTCACCGAGTTCCTGTCGCCGGAGACCGGCGCGGCCGTCCGCGCTGAGCACGGGCCGGCGGACCTGGTCGTCGCCAACAACGTCTACGCCCACATCCCGGACGTGGTCGGCTTCACCAAGGGCCTGCGGGCCCTGGTCGCCGACGACGGCTGGGTGTCGATCGAGGTGCAGCACCTGCTGACCCTCATCGAGCTCAACCAGTACGACACGATCTACCACGAGCACTTCCAGTACTACACGGTCGCGTCCGCCCAGAAGGCGCTGGCCAGCGGTGGCCTGTCCCTTGTGGACGTCGAGCTGGTCCCGACACACGGCGGCTCGATCCGCCTGCTGGCCCAGCCGACCGAGAAAGCAGGCGAGCCGACCCAGCGGGTGACCGACGTGCTGGCCAGGGAGAAGGCCGCCGGCCTGCACGAGCTGGCCGGGTACACCGAGTTCGCCCGCCGCGTCGCCGGCGTGCGGCGCGACCTGCTGCGGTTCCTGGTCGAGGCCGCCGCCCGCGGCCGCACGGTCGTCGGCTACGGCGCGCCCGGCAAGGGCAACACGCTGCTCAACCACTGCGGCATCCGGCCGGACCTGCTCGCGTACACGGTGGACCGCAACCCGTACAAGCACGGCCGGTTCACGCCGGGCACCCGCATCCCAATCCTGCCGCCGGAGCAGATCGAGGTCGACAAGCCGGACTACGTGCTGGTCCTGCCGTGGAACCTGCGTGCGGAGCTGACCGCGCAACTGTCCTATGTGGGCGAATGGGGCGGCAAGCTCGTCTTCCCCATCCCGCATCTCGAGATCGTCGAGGTCAAGTCATGAAGGTAGTCCTGTTCTGCGGCGGCTACGGCATGCGCATGCGAAACGGCGCCGCCGACGATGTGCCCAAGCCCATGGCCATGGTCGGCCCGCGTCCGCTCATCTGGCACGTGATGCGCTACTACGCCCACTTCGGACACACAGAGTTCATCCTGTGCCTGGGCTATGGCGCGCACCACATCAAGAAGTTCT
>Ga0307502_10000332_pt1 | contig 12533 bp, 11 predicted proteins | sample 16_S_MG_FD_201364 | JGI IMG/M metagenome (GOLD analysis project Ga0307502, IMG submission 201364) | Soil microbial communities from Populus trichocarpa stands in riparian zone in the Pacific Northwest, United States - 16_S | ecosystem: Environmental > Terrestrial > Soil > Riparian zone > Trees... | reverse complement strand
ACGATGTTGGCCCAGAAGCGGGTGCCGTCCTTGCGGATGCGCCAGCCCTCGGTCTCGACCCGGCCGTCCCGGATCGCCTGCGCCAGCTCCTTCTTCGGCAGGTCCGCGTTCTCGGGCGGGTAGAAGACGGAGAAGTGCTTGCCGAGGATCTCCTCCTCGCGGTAGCCCTTGATCTGCTGGGCACCCGTGTTCCAGCTGGTGATGTGCCCGTCCGGGTCGAGCATGAAGATGGCGTACTCGCGCACGCCCTGCACGAGCAGGCGGAAGCGCTCCTCGCTCGCCCGCAACGCCTCCTCTGCGGCGCGGCGGTCGCTGATGTCACGGGTGACCTTGCCGAACCCGCGCAGCTCTCCGGTCTCGTCGTGCAACGCGGTGATCACGACGTTGGCCCAGAAACGGCTGCCGTCCTTGCGGATCCGCCAGCCCTCGTCCTCGACCCGCCCGTCCCGGATCGCCTGGTCGAGCTCGTGCCGGGGCTTCCCGGCGGCGATGTCCTCCGGCGGGTAGAAGACCGAGAAGTGCTGGCCAAGGATCTCCTCCTCGCGGTAACCCTTGATCTGCTGGGCGCCCGAGTTCCAACTGATGATGTGCCCGTCCGGGTCGAGCATGAAGATGGCGTAGTCGAGTACGCCCTGTACCAGCAGCCGGTACCCGTCGTCGGGTCGCATGGGCCAACTCTGTACCACGGAGCGTCGTCCGGCCTCACCCAGGGATGCCGGCCCCTGGGGCGGTGGGAAGCTCACACCACACCACCTTCCCGCGGTCCCGGCGGGACGCACCCCACGCGGACGAGAGCTGCTCGACCACACGCAGGCCGAGACCGCTCGTCGGGGTGACCCGATGAGATACCGGAAGCAGGGGGCTGTCGTCGCACACCTCGACGCGGACGTGGTCGCCGCCGGCGAGCAGCCGGACGACCGGGGTGCCGTGACCGTGCAGCAGCGCGTTGGTGACGAGCTCGGACACGACGAGGACGACGTCCTCGACTCTGTCCTCGACTCTGTCGTCGCGCTCGCCATGCCAGGCCGCCAGCGTCGAGCGGGTGAACTGCCGCGCGAGGGCGGCGCTGCTGTTGCGTTCGGCGAGGCGGAGCTCGGCTACCGCCGGTGCACTTGTCTCCACCCAAGCACCTTCTGTTATCCCGGCGCATAGATCGAGATGCGAATGTTGCTCACGAGCTAGTGCACATGCACCAGTGACTTCGGTCAGCGGCGAACGAAGTGTGCAGGTCAAGGGTGGGCTGCCGGGACGACCGCCTGGTCGTCATGATGTAGTCGCTACGCCGGTGACCATCCACAGGGATTGCCCTCAGTCGAGGAGGCCTTCCTTGCGGGCGATGGCCACCGCTTCGAGTTTTGAGCGGGCGCCCAGCTTCTCGAGGACGCGCTGGACGTGGTTGCGTGCCGTGTTGACGGCCACGCCAAGGCGCCGCGCCACCTCGGCGGTGCTCGCGCCGTCCGCGAGCAGACCCAGCGTCTGGCGTTCCCGTGCGGTGAGGGTCGCGCTGCGGGTCCGGCCGGTCAGGCGGTTCAGCACGCCCGCCAGGAACTCCGCCCCGAACACCGCCTCGCCGTCGGCCACGCGGCGGACCGCGTCCTCCAGCTCGTCGAGGCCGGCCGACTTCAGTACCAGGCCGCACCCACCGGCCTCGGCGACGCGGGCGGCGACCGTGGACGTCGCCTCGCCCGTCAGCATCAGGACCCGGGCGCCCGACTCGCTCAGCGGCCCGATCGCGTCGATGGCGTCGCCGTCGGGAAGTCTTCGGTCCAGCAGCACCACGTCCGGCGCGTACTTCCGCACCTCCGTCAGCGCCGTGGCGATCGACCGCGCGCGAGCGACGATCTCGATGTCGTCCGCCCGCTGCATGGCAAGTGCCATCGCCTCGGCCACCATGTCGTGGTCCTCGACGAGGACCACCCGGGTCGGTGCCATGGCACGATTGTCGTCCCTCTGGTCCGGGATGTGTGTCCTATTTTGTCGCGTCAACTTTCTCCAGCTGCGCCTCTGTCGCCGTCTCCGTGCCCTTGACGGTAGTCGTCTCGGTGGGCTGAGCGGGGCAGGGCAGCAGGCTTCGGTTGGCGGCGAGCCGTTCTCGGCACTGGCGCGCCAGGCGGCGGCTGGCGATCGTCATGGCAACCCATCTCCTCTGTCACCCTTTCGACGTATTGACTACCCCGCGAGTTGCTTGTTTAGCCATGCTGTTATCTGGCAACCCTGCCCTGATGACCGAGCCGATCTTGCCGCAGCCGGAGCCCATTCCGGACCCGAACCCCGGGCCGATCCCGACGGATCCGCCGCAGCCGCCCATGCCGCCGGGACCGGATCCGCGGCCACCGTCCGAACCGGACCCGCTCGGCCCCGCCGGCCCGCCCAGCTAGAGCAGGCGGTCCACGAGCGTCGCCGCCACGCCCGATTCGAGTGGGATGCCGAAGAGGGCGCGCAGGTAGAGCGGCGCCAGGATGTAGTCGAGCACCTCGTCGACTGTCGGCGTCCGCTCGCCGCGAGCGGACGCCGCGTCGAGCATCGTCTGCAGGTCGTCGCCGCGGTCGCGCAGGTGCTCGGTCGACCGGTCCGGCGTCGACATGGTCGCCATCAGGGCACGCAGGAGGATGCGGCCGTCCGGCTCGTTCAACGCCTGCTCCACGCTTGTCGCCCAGGTGAGCAGGTCGCCACGCAGTGAGCCCGTGTCCGGCATCGGCGACCGCTCCCGCAGCCGGGTCACGGCGGCGTGCAGCAGGACGTTCTCCCGGCTGCCCCATCTCCGATAGACGCTGGTCGGGTTCACGCCGGCCCGTTCGGCGATCCGCGGGATCGCGGCGTCGGTCTCACCTTCGACCAGCAGCTCGATGGCGGCACGATGCACGGCGTCGCGGACACGGGCGCTGCGGCCGCCGGGTCTGGTCATGTGAGACATCTTAAGGCCAACCGGTTTGCGTTACCCTGCTAGGGTTAACGCAAGCCGACTGGCTTTAAGGAGCTGTCGTGGTCCTGAGACTGAGTTCCGAGCAGCGGGAAGCCCGACTCGCCGAGCCGCGCGTCGGTGTCCTGTCCGTCGCCGCCGAGGCCGGCCGGGCACCGCTCACCACCCCGATCTGGTACGACTACCGGCCTGGCGGGCTCGTCATGGTCCTCACCTCGTCCCGGCTGCGCAAGGCGCGGCTGATCAGCGACGCGGGCCGCTTCGCGCTGTGCGTGCAGGACACCGGCGTGCCGTACTGGTACGTGACGGCCGAAGGGCCGGTGGTCGAGGTCCGCCCGGTCACCGCGGAGGACCGGCGCGCGATCGCTTCGCGTTACATGCCACCGGAGATCGCGGCCGTGTACCTCGAGACGACGCACGAGGACCAGTCCAGCAACGTCGCCATCACGATGCGGCCGGAACGGTGGCACACCGCCGACTACTCCGACCTCGCGGAACGCCTGCACGCCGCGGTCTAGAACGCTGTCTAGAACGCTGTCAGAGTCGGTCCAGGAACGGGTTCGCGAACTTGCCCTTCGGGTCGTGGTGGGCGCGCAGCTCCGTGAAATCCGTCCACTGTGGATAGAGTGGCGCCACCTCGGTGGTGTGGAAGACCTTCCCCCAGTGCGGCCGCGCGCCAAGCGGGAGCAGCGCCTCCTCGACCGACGGCAGCAGCGCGGTCACACCCGGCACGTCCAGCTTCCACGTGAAGTGCACACCAAGCACGTCCCGCCCGCACGCCGGGCTCAGCCACAGGTTGTCCGCCGCGACCGTGCGCAGCTCGGAGATCTGCAGCAGCGGCGTGATCGCCGGCGCCATCGCGCGCAGCCTCGTCAGCGCCTCGACCGCCGACTCGCGTGGCAGCAGGTACTCGCTCTGCAGCTCCGCGCCAGCGCTCGGCTTGTGGCCCAGCCGGAAGTGCGGCAGCCGGTCCAGCCACGGCCCTGGCACGCCGCCCTGCTCGGTCACCGCCGCCACCGACTCGCCGGGCAGCATGTGTACCGGTCCGTCCGCCGGCGTGAACGGCAGCGTGACCGCCGACAGCGACTTCACCCACACCTGCGCCGGCCCGGCCCAGTCGGTGAACACGCTCACGCTGTACCCGCCGGCGAACACCGACGCCAGGTCCCCGACCAGCTCGGCCCACGGCACGTCGACGTACACCTGCTGCCGCACCTCGAAGCTCGGCCGCACGTCCAGCGTCACCCGCGTCACGATCCCCAGCGCGCCCAGCGCCACCACGCTGCCCGCGAACTCCGGGTCGCCGCGCCACACCCGCCGCAGCCCGCCGGACGCCGTGACCAGCTCCAGCCCCGCGACGGCCGTCGACAGCGAACCGAGCGCGTCACCCGAGCCGTGCGTGCCGGTCGCGACCGCGCCGGCGACCGAGATGTGCGGCAGCGAAGCCATGTTCGGCAGCGCCAGCCCCTTCGACTGCAGGAACTCCGCCAGCACGCCGTACCGGGTCGCCGCCGGCACCACGACCTGGTCGCCGTCGACCGTGATCTCGTCCGGCAGCTCCTCCAGTGACACCAGCGTGCCGCGCCCGTCGGCCACCTCGCTGAACGAGTGCCGCGACCCGAGCGCGCGGACGAGTGACCGTTCGGCGACCAGCGCCCGTAGTGCCTCCACCGTCCTCGGACGGGCTACTTCCCTTGCCTGGTAAGCGATATTGCCGGCCCAGTTGTGCTCCACCTACCAGTGCTCCCGTCTTGCTCCCGCCGCGTTCGTGCGGTGAAGTATGTCCTAGTTCACACCTTCGCCATAGCCTGGACATCTATGGACGTCCGCCAGCTGCGGTATTTCCTCGCGATAGTCGACCACGGCAGTGTGCACCGCGCCGCGCAGGAGCTGTTCGTCGCGCAGCCGTCCGTGTCGCAGGCCCTTCGCGGGCTCGAACGCGACCTCGGCACCGACCTGTTCCACCGGACCGGCCGCCGGCTCGTGCTGACCCCGGCGGGGGAACGACTCATCGAGCCGGCGCGGGAGGTGCTGCGCGGCGTCGAGCTCGCGCGGGCGACCGTCGAGGCGGTGAACGGGCTGCGCTCGGGCCGCCTGGTGATCTCGTCCATGGCCTCACCGGCGATGAGTCCGCTCGCGTCGATGGTGAGCCGCTTCCGTGCCGCGTACCCGCTCGTGGAGGTCGTGGTACGGGCCGCCGCGACGCTAGAGGACGTGGTCGCGGCCGTCCGCGGCAGCACCGCCGAGCTGGGGCTGCTCGGCACGCCGGCCGTCGGGCCGGAGCTGGCCGGGCTCATGGTGTACGCGCTGGAGACGCAGGCCTTCGTGCTGGTGGCGGCTGCGGAGGCGGACCTGCCGCCCGGGTCGCCGGTCGCCATGAACGCGCTCGGCGGGCGGCGGCTGGTGGTCGTGCCCGGCACCGGCGCGCGCCGGGTGGCCGACGCGATCCTCCGAAGATCGCCGGGCTGCCGCATCGCCGTGGAGGTCGAGCACCGGGAGGCCGTGCTGCCACTCGTGCTCGCGCGGGTCGGGGTGGCGGTGCTGAGCGAGTCCTGGCGGGAGCTGGCACGCGCGACCGGGGCGGTCGTGCGTGACCTGGCCACGGACGAGGTGGTGAAGGTGTGCCTGGTGCACCGCGACGGCAGGCTGTCGCCGGCGGCGGCCGCCTTTCTGCCGCGCTGAGGCCGGGGCATTAGTGTCAGGTTCGTGGCCGAAGAGAAGTCCGAGAGCACGCTGACCGTGCTGGTGGCGCTGGGCGCGAACCTCGCGATCGCGATACTGAAGATGATCGCCGGTCTGATCACCGGGTCCGCCGCGATGCTCGCGGAGGCGGCGCACTCGGTCGCCGACACGATCACGGAGGCGCTGCTGCTGACCGCGCTGCGCCGGTCCAGCAAGCCCGCGGACCGCACGCACCCCTTCGGGTACGGCAAGGAGCGGTACTTCTGGTCCCTCATAGCGGCCGTGTCGATCTTCGTGTCGGGTGCGGTGTTCGCGTTCTACGAAGGCTTCAGCACGATCTTCGGCGAGCAGGAGGAGCAGTCCAGCCCGATCATCGGCTACATCGTGCTGGGGCTCGCGTTCATCCTCGAGGGCGCGTCGTGGCTGCGGGCGGTCAAGCAGGTGCGGGCGGAGGCGGCGGCCGAGAGCCGGTCCATCGGCCGGTATCTGCGGCTGATCGACGACCCCACGGTCAAGACGGTGTTCTTCGAGGACAGCGCCGCGCTCGTGGGCATCGCGCTGGCGTTCGGCGGCATCGCGCTGCACGACGTCACGGGCTCGGCACTGTGGGACGGGCTCGCGTCGGTGCTGATCGGCGTGCTGCTGGCCGGGGTCGCGTACCTGCTGGGCCGCACCAACCTCGGCCTGCTGATCGGGCGGCAGGCGGACGTGGAGATCGTGCGCGGGGCGCGCGAGCTGCTGGCGTCGGCGCCGGAGGTGGAGGTCGTGGTCGACCTGCTCACCATGGTCACCGGCACGGACCAGGTCCTGCTGTGCGCCCGCCTCGACTTCGTGGAGGACCTGACGTCCACGGACCTGGAGCTGGCCTGCGTCCGCATGGCCGGCGAGCTACGCGAACGGTTCACCGACCTTGACGAGATCTTCCTCGAGCCGGTCCCACGCTCCGACCCGGAGCTCCGCGCGCGGGTCATGGCCCGCTACGGCGACGTTTACTAGCGCGGCCTCACTTACGCGGCGGCCTCCTGCCAGGGTCTAGCCGCCTTGTCGACCAGCTCCGCCAGTCGCTTCAACCTGTCCACCGCGCGTGAGCGCAGCAGCGGCGTCGGATCGGTGAGCGTGTCACTCCAGATGGCGCGCCCGGCGAGGAAACCCGACGCGCCGGCACGGCATGCGGTCCGCACCGCGCCGGGAAAGTCGTCGATCGTCACACCCTGGGACAAAACGACCCACGGCACGGGGATGGCCGACGAGATGCGCTCGCACACGCGCCCGACCTGAACCTCGTCGACGCCCCGCCGCGGCACCTGCGCCTTGTACAGCGAGGGCCGCAGCGAGCCGAGCTCCGCGGCCGCCTCGACCTGCAGGTGGTCGAAGTCGAGGTCCGACCGCGGCCGCACCACGCCCTCGAGGATCGACAGCAACCCGGCCGACCGGCAGCGCTGGACGAACTCGGCCGCCATGGCGAGCCGGTTGTCCCTTCGCTCGTCCGGCCGCCACACGACGAGGAGCTTCATGGCAGACACCCCGCGCTCGCGCACGTGCACCGGGTTGATCTCCTCGTCGATCGAGGTGTCCAGGACGGGCCCGCCTTCGGGCGGGTGGCGCAGCCGGTCCGCGGCGAGGATGAGCCCGCACGTCGGCGGCAGCAGCCGATCGGCGAGCACCTGGTCGAAGCCGTAGGTGCGGTCGATCAGGAACCCGCTCGCGAAGGCCCCGAGCTCGGTGGCGACGGCGAGCTTGAACTTCGTCAGGTCGCTGTCGGGCACCGGGGGCGGCGTGTGCGCACCAAGCATCACGCGCAGGCTCTCCCGCTGGTCCATCGCCACCATGGCCAGGCCACCGGACGGTCGCGCCAACTCGGCCAGGCTAGTCATGCCACCTCCCGTACCCGGGACCACGGTCCCAGTACATCGCGTCGTGTCGGTTGGCGAGGATGTCGTCGCGTGGTGGCACATCGCTACGTGGGTCGGGTTTCCGCGCATGCCGGAACCAGCCCCGGCGCGGGGAGTCACCCGCTCGGACACTCTTCACCACCGCCTCTGCCGTTCCCCGAGAGTCCATCACATCTCTGCGCGGGTGTGCGCCCCGCGCCGGGTGCGGCAACCAGGTGATGGTGTGGTCAGGTGTCTACTGGGAGTGGTCCTCCACTGTGTATACAACGCTATAGTCCTAAGTGGACTCCGGGTTGAGCCGTCGGGAGATGGCTTCCTGGTTGACGACGAGCCGCAGGCAGAGGTCCCGCAGCCGGCTGACGTCGTCTTCCGCGAAGCCGTGGAAGAGGGCGGCCATGGCGCGGCGCGCCGGCTCCCGGAAGTCGGCGACCCAGCCGCGCCCGGCGTCGGTGATCGTCACGAGTACGGCACGCCGGTCGCCGGGATCCTGCTCACGGCGCACCAGTCCGGCCCGCTCGAGCGTGTCGACCAGGCCTGTCACGTTTCGCGAGCTGAACCCGGCAGACCGGGCAAGCTCCCCGACTCCGGCGGCGCCGCCGTCGAGTCTGAGCAGGAGGTCGACCGCGCCCGCGCTGAGGTTTCGCTCGCCGATGCTCTGCAGCCGCTCGACCGCGTGCGCCGCGGCCCGCACGGCGGCGGCCGCCTCGAACGGCCCAGTCTCCGCACCGGCGAACCGCGCCATCGCGTCGCGAACCGAGGGGTCGTGGAGCCCGTCGCCTTCATGTACGTACTTCATAGTGAGCCATGAGATTAGTACCTACTTCTGTATTCGTCCAGCGGTCGCGTCACCTCCTCCTCGGCCGGCCACGCGCCCGGCGCCCGAGCCTGGTGCGGCTCCCGCGCGATCGGCACGATCTCCTGGTAGAAGACCGGCACGGCGTCGATCTTGCCGCGCAGCCGTGCGGCCTTCGCCGTGTTGTGACCGTGGAGATCGGCCGCCTGCCGCCACGCCACGACGGCGTCGACCAGGTCGCCACAGGCGTGCTGTGCGTCCCCGAGCACCTCGAGCGCACGCGCGTGCTGCGCCAGGTCCCTGGTCCTCTGGCAGACCTCCACCGCCCGCCGCCCGAACGCGATGGCCTGCCGGGACCGGTGCCGAGAGCTGTTGATCTCACAGAGCACGACGCAGATCTCGGCGATGACGGGCAGGTTCGGCACGCTCTCGGCGATCGCCAGCGCCTTCTCGCAGTTGTCGATGGCGGTGGCGGGGTCGCCGAGCTCGTGGTGGATCGCGCCGATCTCCCACAGGCTCGTCGCCTCCGCCGACGTCTCGCCGATCTCGTGCGCCAGCCGGGACGCCTCATGCAGGTGCGGCAGCGCCTGCCCGTGCTGGTCGACCGTGTGCAGCGCCTGTCCGATGCGGCAGTGCGCCCAGCACAGGCCTTCCTGGTTGCCGCTGCGCCGGTCGATCACCATGCCGCGGTGGAACAGGTCGAGCGCCTCGGCGGCGTGGCCCTGCCGGAGCGCGACCCGGCCGAGAAGGTGCAGGTTGGCGGCCTGACCTCGGGGCAGCTGCTCCTCGACGGCCAACCGGATCGCCTCGTTGAGGCAGCGGCGCGCCGCCCCGATGTCGCCGAGTTTCATGTACGTCATGCCGAGTCCGCCGAGGATCGACGACTCGCCCTCCCGGTTGCCGGTCGCGCGGGTGGACCGCAACGCGATCATGCGGACCGTGCGGCTGTCGACGTTGGCGCCCGCGCGGTCGAAGAAGGTCGTGACGGGGTCCGTCAGCCGCCAGGCGTGGTCGTGGTGGTCGTGCTCGGCCGCGTAGGTGATCGCCGAGGTGAGGTTGGTGCGCTCGCGGGCGAACCAGCGCCGCGCGTCGTCCGCGTCCTCGAACGAGGTCACCGGGCCGGTGGGTTCTGGTGGCTCGGGCGGCGGGTTGTAGCTGCGGTGGACCGTGCCGCACGCGTGTGTCGCCGCGTCGACGTAGTAGTCCAGGACCCGCCGTGCCGCGGCGTCCTGCTCGTCCGGCGGCTCGTCCCGGTCCCGGCAGTACGCCGCGAACTCGCCGAGCACGTCGTGGAAGCGGTAGCGGTTGACGGGGTCCGCCTCCTCGAGCAGGTGCGCGCCGGTCAGCCTGCCGAGGCCGCGCGCGGTGTCCTCCAGCGATCCACCGCCGCACGCCCGGGCGGCGGCCAGCCCGAACTCCGGACCGGGGTGCAGCGTCAGCAGCCGGAAGAGCCGCCGTTCGGCTGGCGCGAGTGCCAGGTAGGACGGCTCGAAACAGGCGGCGCCGCTCGTCGGTCCGTCGCCCTGCTCGCCGACGCCCAGGACCAGCTGCCGCCGGTTGACCAGCGCCGCGTACTCGTCGATCGCGGTGTCGGACTTCTTCGCGAGGTTGCCGGCCAGCACCGTCAGCAGCAGCGGCAGACCAGCGCACAGCTCGGCCAGACCGGTCCGGTGGTTCTCGGCCAGCTCGCTGCGTGGACCGAGCTGGGCCGACAGGAGTTCCGTGCTCTCGCGCTCGTCCATCGGCGGGACGGTGATCTGCTGCGCGCCGGTCTCCGTGCGCAGTGAGACCAGCAGCTGCCGGCTCGTGATGAGCACCAGGCAGTCGGTCAGCAGGGGGAGAAGGCCGCGGACGTGTTCGGTGTCGCGGGCGTTGTCCAGTACTACCAACGTCTTTCGGCCGTTCAGCAGCGAGCTCAGCAGCTGTTCCCGTGCCGGCGCGGGCAAAGAGGCGTCGGCGGACTGCCCGAGGGCGCTGAGAAAGTCGTCCACCACGGTGGTGTGCTCGACGATGGCGCGGTTGGCGTAGCCGTGCATGTTGACGAAGAGGTCGCCGCCGGGGAAGAGGTGGCGGTGCCGGTGTGCCCAGTGCACGACCAGCGCGGTCTTGCCAACGCCGCCGGCGCCGTCCACGGCCACGACACCACTCTGCGGGCCCTCGCCGATGTTCGTCGCCGCGACCAGTAGGTCCAGCAGCTCGGTGCGGCCCACGAAGCACCGGTGTGCCGGCGGCAGCTGGTGCGGTGTCGCGGCCGGAGTCGGGCGATGCCCGCTGGTGTGCTCGGCCCACAGCGCGTCGTGGTGCAGGCGCAGGTGTTCGGCGGCCTGCGCGTCGCCGCCCCGCACGAGCCTGCGGCGCACCGCGAAGTACACGGACGTCGCGTGGGTGCTGCGCCGGGCGCCGAACAGCGCGGTGAGGCGCAGGGTGGCCAGCGTGACGTCGTCCGGGTAGTCCGCGTGCAGGTCGTCCAGCCGGGTGATGGCCTCGTCGAAGCGGCGGGTCGTCAGCAGCTGCTCGACCAGCATGGTGTTGGCGGCGAGCAGCTGGTTCTGGACCACGCCGGTGCGCCACGCCTCGGCGGAGGAGCTCGACAGGTCCGCGAGCGGGGAGCCGCGGAACAGGGTGAGCGCGCGGTCGATGAGTGAGACGGCGCGTTCCGGCTCCTGGCCGGTGGCCTCCGCCATCAGCTCCCGGAACCGGAAGTGGTCGATCTGCGACCTGTCCATCTCCAGCCGGTAGCCGCCGTGTCCGGCGAGCAGGCGGGCCGGTGTCGGCAGCTGCCGCAGTGCCCTGCGGATTCTGGCCGCGTACAGGTGAAAGGTGTCCGCCGGATTCTGTGGGACCGGCTTGTCCGCCGGCCATGCCCACCGGATCAGCGTGTTGATCGACACCACTCTGTTGACGTGCACGGCCAGCGTCGCGAGCACGGCCCGCTCCCGTGGCTTGCCCCAGGTGTCGGTGACTTCGCCGTCGAGCAGCAATGCCGTTGAACCAAGGATTCCGAGTAATGCGTCCACCCCAGCCGCCACCCCAAACAAGCTGGTCATGATATGTGTCCGAGCGACACCCCAACAGACGGATGCTACTTAGCGGCTAAGATCAGTGACCGCATGTGACTGGATCGTTGTATTGCTGACCAGCTTTCGGACAGGAAATTGACAGGTCCTGAGGCATGCATGTGCGGCTGATGATGTGAAATGCACGAGCGGCCCCGGAATCCCGCGCACTGACCGGTGACCGACCGGACGTGGACCGGTGTTCGGCCAGTTACGCATCGCAAGCTTTCCTCGGGTTGGCATGCCTGCCGACCACAGCCGAACGGGGGAGGTTGTGTGATGAACGGGTATTGGCCAAACGAACCGGTCGCCGGGCAGCGGCGTGTTCTGGTCGTGCCGCCTGTCGCCGAGGCGAGGACGTGGTCGGCGGACGTTCTGCAGACGCTGGCGGGAGACCGCCGGGTGGCCGTGTCCCAGGGGGACGCGCGCGGCGAGTTCGACCTCGTCGTCGCGGCCGGCCTGGATGGTTTGGTTGGGCTGCGGGGGAAGCGGCTGCTGCTGCCGGGCGGCGCCGGCACGGCGCCGGCACATGTGCTGAGCCGCGGCGTGCTCGTCGGCGAGGGGGAGGACGTGCCGCCGGCGCTGGCGCTGGCACACGAGTCGGACCACGCGGTGCTGCGGAAGTCGTACCCGGAGGCGGTGGCGACCGTGGTCGGTGATCTTTCCTACGACCGGTTACTGACGAGTATTCCGTTTCGGGCCGAGTACCGGTTGGCCGCCGGTTTGTCGCGGGAACGAAAACTCGTGGTGGTGACATTGACCGGACGGTCGGAGTCCATGTTGGACACTCAGGTTGATGTGCTGAACAGATTGCTGGTCAATTTGCCGCCGGCGGAATTTCGGGTCGCCGCGATAGCGTCACCGGAAATCTGGCGTTATTACGGTGGGCCGCTGGCACGCGCCTGGTTCGCCGATGCCGTTCGAGCCGGTCTGCTTTTCCAACAAACGGACGAGGAATGGCGCTCGGTGCTCGTAGCGGCGGATCTGGTCATCGGCGACCTGGGCCCGGTCACCCGCTACAGCGCGGCGATCGGCCTGGCCGTGGTGATCATCGAGTCGCCGGAGGGCGAGCCGCCGGCTGGTGGCGCGGCGGAGCTGGTGTGGCGACATGCCCGCCGCCTGCACTCCGATCGTGTGTTGCCCAGCCAGGTGACAGCGGCGATGGCGGACAACCGTGGGTGGCAGGACGA
>Ga0307502_10000331_pt1 | contig 12541 bp, 10 predicted proteins | sample 16_S_MG_FD_201364 | JGI IMG/M metagenome (GOLD analysis project Ga0307502, IMG submission 201364) | Soil microbial communities from Populus trichocarpa stands in riparian zone in the Pacific Northwest, United States - 16_S | ecosystem: Environmental > Terrestrial > Soil > Riparian zone > Trees... | reverse complement strand
CGAGCCCCGGGTACACGAGCCCGTACTTGTGACCCGACACGTTGATCGAACGCACCCGCTCGAGGCGGAAGTCCCACGGCGAGTCGGGATAGAGGAATGGCCACACGAACCCGCCGCTGGCGCCGTCGATGTGCAGCGGGATGTCGATTCCCTGGTCCTCGAGCAGGTGCACGAGCAGCTCGTTGATCCCGACGACGTCGTCGGCGTGCCCCGTGAACGTCGTACCGAGGACCGCGGCGACCCCGATCGTGTTCTCGTCGAGATGCGGCTCGACGTCCTCCGGCCCGATGGTGAACTTGTGCGACTGCAGCGGGATGATGCGCGGCTCGACGTCGAAGTACCGGCAGAACTTCTCCCACACCACGTGCACGTCGCCGCCGAACACGAGGTTCGGCCGGTCCGTCGGCTTGCCCGCGGCCTCGCGCCGTGCCCGCCACTTCCACTTCAGCGAGAGCGCGCCGAGCATGATCGCCTCCGACGAGCCCTGCGTGCGCGTGCCGGTCGTCTCGCCCGGCGCGTGGTAGAGGTCGGCGAGCATGCGGATGCAGCGCTGCTCGATCACCGCCGTCTGCGGGTACTCGGCGTGGTCGATGTAGTTGCGGTGCAGGTTCTCCGCGATGATGCGCTGCGCTTCGGGCTCCATCCACGTCGTGACGAAGGTGGCCAGGTTGCGCCACGGTACGCCGTCGAGTACGAGCTCCTCGCCCAGCAGCCGCATCGCATCGACCGCCGGCATGCCGATGTCCGGCAGACGATTGTCGGGGGCGTCGCTGAGCAGGAACGCATTGCCGTAACGGTCGCCGTGGGTATCGACGGGTTCGCTGGTCGCGCTCATTGGTCGATCAAACCGTAGCCTCGGTCTCAGCTCATCACCCGGACGGGATGAAGCGCACTAGCCCGCGTGTGCGGCCTCGAGCGGCAGCATGATGGCGCCGGCCAGGAAGCACAGCGCCCCGGCGGCGGTGCCGGCGTTGGCGATCGCCGCGCTGACAGGCTCCTGGGTCGACGGCTCGATCAGTGACGTCACGGCGGAGATGCCAAAGGCGATCGAGCCCACGAGATTCAGGGTGACGATCCGCCACGACAGCGATCGCGCGCGCAGGCAGACCCAGCGGTGGCAGACCTCGGCGTAGGCGAGCTCGCTCGAGACCAGGAAGCAGATCGAGCCGAACACGTCGGGCGTCCACACCCGCAGGTTGCTCTGGCGGGCGTCGAAGCCGTGCGTCATTCCCGCGAAGGTGCTGACGTTGAAGAACAGCGTGCCCGCGAGCTGGATGGCCGACGCCAGCCAGTCGATCCGTCGCGGCTCCCACGAGCCCGGCCTCCACCGCAGACGCGCGGCACGCCGCACCGGGCCGTGCTCGACGTTGACGGCCTCGCTGAACTGGAGGTAGGCCGCCACCGTGAAGAAGATCGATCCCACGAAATAGGTGACGCCGATGGCCGGGCGTGACACCGACGCCCATTGCGACACGATCGCCGCCAGCGCGAAACAGGCCGACCCGATCGCGAAGAGCACGCCCATCCACCACGAGACGCGGTCCGGGCGCCACCAGACCCCGTCGCGCGGCCCGGCGCGCCTCTTGCGGTGCAGGCGCGAGCGCCATCGCACCAGGCTGCCGTCCGGCGCGCGCAGGACCTCGCTGGTGACGAACGGACCCGGCCCGTCGGCGGCGACCCGCTCCCAGCCCTCGGGGAGTTCGGTGGCGCCGGGCGCGATCGTGTCCGTCATGCCGACGGCATCTCTGCGGCCGCGGGGCTGCGGTCGGCTGTGGCGGTCACGGCAGGCTCCGACGCCGGCGACGCCGGCTCGGGCACCGGGCCGAGCCGCGCGGAGGTCACATAGGCCACGACGACCGCGACGATCACGAGCGGCATCACGTTCAGGCCGTCGGTCCCGAGCAGCAGCGTCGCCAGGAGCGTCGCGGTCAGCGGCAGCGTCAGCATCGCGGTGCACATCGCTCCGATGCCCATCGCGATGCCAGGCACCACCGTGAGGCCGGGCAGATGCGACGCGGCTATCCCGGCCGCGGCGCCGATGAACATCGCCGGGAAGACGGGCCCGCCGCGGAAGCTCGAGAGCGACAGCGCGTAGGCGAGGCTCTTGCAGACCACCAGCAGCAGGAGAGCGCCGACCGACCATTCGGCGGCGTTCGCTGCCAGGCCCGGCAGCGCCGACTCCCCCGAGAACAGGACCTCGGAGGAGCTCTTGTCGGTCGCCTGCCCGAACCCGATGGCGAGGCCCGCGACCAGCACTCCGACGACGGGCATGAACGCCACCATGCGCCGCTCGACGTGGGGGCGCACCGCGAGGGCCAGCAGTCCGATGGCGCGGCCGAGGAACGCCGCGGCCACTCCGAACACGAGCGCCCACAGGAACATCACAGCGGTGGGCTGCCCGAACGCAGGCAGTCCGGTGATGGCGAGCGAGAAGGTCCCGAAGCCCGTCAGCGAGTCCAGGCCGACGAACACGAGCATGCCGATCCCCGCGGAAAGCAGACCCGGGACCAGCACGAGCCCGAGCATCGGGCCGCCGAGGCCCGACGCCTCCAGAAGCAGGAACGCGCCGAGCAGGGGCGAGCCGAGCAGCGAGCTGATGGCGGCGAAGCTGCCGGCGGCGGCGATCACCGTCGTGGCCGTCGGCGGCGCGTCGCGCGCGGCGAGGCGCACCGCCAGCGCACCGAGTCCGCTGCCCATGAGGATGAGCGGAGCCTCCGGGCCGAGGACGACGCCGAAGCTCAACGTCCCCAGGGCGGCGAGCAGGATGCCGGGGAGGTCGATCGGTCGCGTGACGCCCCCCGCGTGAAACCCGTCCGCGGGCGAGTGTCCCCCGATGCCGGGAAGACGGCTGATCGCGAGGGCCACGACGAGTCCCCCCACCGCCAGGAGCGGGAGGGGCCACCACGCGGGCGCCGCATCGAAGCCCAGGTCCTTCGGGAGGCTGGTGAAGAACGCCGTCTGGAGCTCGTCGACGAGCTTGAGAAAGCCGTAGGCCAGCGCCGACACGGGCACGCCGATGATCGCGGCGAGCACGAGGAGCTGCGCGTAGCTGCGACTCCTCAGCAGGGCCAGAGGATCCGCGGAGGGCTCGATCCAGCGAGCCTAGGGACGCCGCTTCGGCGGATGCTCACCCCAATCGGATGATTCCCCGTCTGGCGACCCTGCGCAAGGGTCACCACTTCTTGTTCTTCGTCGGGATCATCTTCCCCGTGCTCTGGATCGTCGGTGCGCTCCTCGGGTCCCGCTCAGAGCGCGCAGGCCGCCGGCGTACGCTAGCGCCGCCTGGCCGCCAGAAGTCCTCCAGGTCGGCGCAGGCGAGGTCGGACTTGAGCACGAAACCCCGCGCGCCGCACTCGCGCACGAGCGGCCCGCACCGGCGGTAGTCGATGCTCGAGACGAGCAGCACCGCAAGCCCGGGACGCGCCTGCGTCAGGGCGCAGGCGACATCGAAGCCGCTGTCCTCGCCGAGGCAGATGTCGAGCAGGACCGCGTCCGGGGCAAGGCGCTGGGCGGCAGCGATGGCCGAGGCGGCGCTGTCCGCCTCGCCGGCGACGACGTACCCGCGCCACTCCAGCACCTTGCGCGCCATGCCCCGGAACGACGGCTGGTCGTCCACGATCAGGACGCGCGGGGGGTTGGGCGTCCTGGGCGACACCCCACCATGCTGGCGCGTTCCCGCTTCGTAGTCGATACCGCGGTTGCGTGATCCTCGGCCGGAACGGGGGCTGACTGCGATCACCCGGTCCGAGTGATGCGACCGGCGGCGCGCCTTGGTTGGATCGAAGGATCATGGGACTGGCGTGGCCTATCCGCAGCGTGCTCGCCGGCGCCGCCGGCACCGCGGCGCTGACCGCGGCCTACGCGGCCGAGCGCCGAGTGCGAGGCAGCCACGAGGGACAGCTCGACTACGACGACTCGCTGGTCCCGGGGCAGATCGTGGCCGGCGTGATGCACCTGCCGCACGTCACGGCGCGGGGCGATCGCGACCTCGGGCTGGCGCTGCGTTGGGGCTACGGATCCGCGTTCGGCCTTCTGCACGGTGCGCTGCGCCGCAGTGTGGGAGAGCCGTGGGCGAGCGCGGCGTTCGGCGGCACGCTCATGACGGCCACCTTCACGCTGTTCCCGCTGCTGGGCCACACGCCCGTGCCGTGGCGCTGGCCGGCCGACGTCATGGCCACGAGCATCGGCACCCATGCCGCCTACGTCGCGGCGGTGGCCGCCGTCGACGACGGCATCCGCCGGCGGACGCGCTGAGCGGATCCCTCAGGGCGTGCTGGTCGTGCCGGTGGTGGTCTTCGCAGCCGTGCCGGTCTGAACGGGCTCCGGCGCGCCGCTCGGGTCGAGGGTGACGTTCGGGGCGACGGTCACGTTGGCCGGGGCGGCCTGCGTCGTGACGGTCTTCGTGTTCTGCACCGTGGTCGTCTTCACGGTCACGGTCGGCGTGGTGGCGGTCGTCCTGCCCGAGTCGCCCTTGGAGATGATCGCGGCGGCCAGCCCGCCGAGCGCCAGGACCAGCACGACGGCGAAGGCGATCATCCATCCGCTCGTGCCGGACTTCGGCGGAGGCGGGGTCGCAGGCGCGGGGGCGTATCCCGGCGGCGGCAGCGGCGCGGCGCCGGGAGGCGTCGGGGTCTGGTCGTAGCTCACGCTGTCAGCTTCGCCCTGGGCTCGGCCCTCGGCAATGGTGCAGGGCGGCATGCCGCAGGCATGGACGCACCACCGCGTGCGGCCGGTTCATCTCATCCGGGTGACGCGAACGCGCGACGCGTCGGTCACCCTCGACTCGTGAGGCAGCTGCTCCTCTACGGCTTCGGACCCCAGGCGGACTTCGAGGGCCGGCTCGTCGGCGCCCTGGAGCGCCTGGAGAGCGGCGGCGCGCTGCGGATCCTCGACGTCCTGTTCGTCCGGCGCGACGCCGGGTCGGGCGAGATCGACGCCATCGACCTGCACGGGGACGGCGCCGGCGGGGTGGTGGCGCCGCTGCTCAACTTCCGACTGGACGAGAGCGAGCGGCGGCGGGCCACCGAGCGCGCGCTGCGCGGCGAGGCCGAGGTCGTGCGCGAGCTCGGCGCGGCGCTGGAGCCAGGTGGCGCACTGGCGGCCGTGCTCGTCGACCACGTCTGGAGCGACGCGCTCGACGACGCCGCGTCACGGAGTGGCGGCAGGCTGCTCGCCGGTGACTTCGTCGACGCCACGGCTCTGAGCGAGCTCGGACCCGAGCTTCTCGCCGCCGCCGGGCGCCGCGCCGGATAGGCCGGACCGGTCCGCGGGCGCGCCCTGGAGCATCCGGCGCCAGCCCGAGAGCACGCCGTGCACGGCGGCGGCGCCCATGATCGGCTCGGCCGGGAGCGGCAGCCGCGCGGGGGCGAGGATGAAGGCGCGCGTCTGCGGGCCGCCCAGGCCGCCGTGGAACGAGATGAGCTCCTCGAAGGCGCAGCCTTCATCGAGCATCGGGTCGTAGAAGCTGCCGATCATGATGTCGGCGACGTGCGCGAAGCCGTCGCTGCGCAGCAGATGGCGCGCCGCGGTTCCGGAGAAGTGCGCGAGCGGGTCGACGCCTTCGACCCGGCCCTCGTCGAGGTAGCTGACGCCGTCCGGTCCGAGGACGACGGCGCCGTGCTCGGCCGAGCGGACGAGCAGCCAGCCGATATGGGGGTGCGCGCGCAGAGTGGGGATGAGATCGGGATGGCGCGCGTCGATCTCCTCCCCGGTGAGCCGGCGGTCGATCTCCATGAGGTAGACGAGCCCGAGGTTGCCGGAGCCCAGGACGACGACGTCGCGCTCGGAGACGTCGTTCTTGCGCTTGGGCTTCTGCTTCGTGCCGGTCGCCTCGTTCACGGCCTGCTGGACCATCGCGTTCTGCTCGTCGCCGCCCGCGAAGCCGGAGACCTGTCCGCCTGACAGCGAGCGCTCGACGAGCTCGTCGAGCCCGTAGCCGTGACGCTGCTTGAAGGTGGCGCCCTGCGTCTGTCCGTGGTCGGAGAGGACGACGATCTCGTAGGGGCGTGGCGCGTAGGGCCGCGCCCGCGCGATGCGGCCGAACTGCTGGTCGAGCTTGCGCAGCGCCTCCATCGTGTCGGCGCGCTCGAGGCCCGAGTGATGGGCGACCTCGTCGTAGCTCGAGAAGGTGGCGTACACCGCGGGGCGTCCACGCATCATGTCGGTGAGGACGCCGAAAACGATGAGGTCGCGGACGATCACGCACATCGCCCCACGCATCAGCGGATAGACGCCGCCGCGATGACCCCGCGGGCGCACGTCGCGGCGCGCCGCGCGCGCGGCCGCCGTCAGCTCGAGCACGATCTCCCAGAGGAAGAGGACGAACGCGCGCGTGACGTTGAAGCCGTTGGCCAGGAACGCCCGGTAGCCCGGGTTCGCCTTGCGCTCCGCCTCGGAGCGGCTCACCGTGAGGATCGTCTCCTCGGCCTCGCCGGAGAGCAGGTTGCCGCGGCTCGCCCCGCCGTCGAGGAGCAGCCCGATCCCGGTCGCGTGGCGGCGCTCGATCTCCGCGCAGTCCGACGGAGATGAGCAGACCATCATGAGGCCGCTCTCCTTCTCCACCCACCGGAAGGCCGGGATGTCCTCGTTGGAGCCGAGCAGGATCCCGGCCTGGCTGGCGCCCGTCTGCGACGAGAGGTCGGTCTCCCACTCGCCGAGCTGATAGCCCTCGTCGGCGATCCAGCGCGCCATCGTCGGCGCGCTGCCGTCGCGCAGGGCGTCGCGCAGGACCGGGAGGGCGAGCCCGTCGATCTCCAGGTAGATGATGCCCGGGACGTCGCTGCGCTCCTGTGCGCCCTGGCGCCTGGCGATCCGCCGGGTCACCTTCAGCGAATACTCGTCGTCGTCGTTGGTGCCCAGCACGGCCTGCAGCACCACGCTGACGGCGGCCATCACGAGCGCGGCGAGCAGCGCGTCGCCGAAGGAGTCGACATGGATGTCGTCCGGCAGCAGCTCGTGGGCGATGAGCAGCAGGAGCGCGTCGGCCAGCAGGACGAGCAGGAAGCCCGCGATGAGCATGAACGGCAGGCGCAGCGCGGCCAGCACGGGCGGCAGCAACGCATTGAGGACCGCGACCAGGACCGCGACGACGAACGCGGCGCCGGTCTGCTCGAGACCGACGCCGGGCACGACCGCCGCCGCCACCCAGATGGAGGCCGCGGCGACGATCCATGAGATCAACAGCCGCAGCGGGCGCAGCCGCGGCGTTGCGGGCTGCCAGCGGACCTGCTCGCCGTACGCCGCTGCGGCGGAGTCGGGATCGTGGTCGGACACTAGCTGCAGTCGACCCGCGCGAAGCTCTGCTTGTACGCATCGCCGAGCTGTCGCAGCGCGCTCGTCAGCTGGGTCTTGGCCTCGCTGAGCGACGTGCTCCTGCCCACGCTTCCAGCGATGCTCTGCACCTGCGAAGTGAAGGTCTTGGTCGCGTCCTGGACCTGCTGGCGGCCGTCGCCGGAGAGGTCGCCCTGGGCGTCCTTGATCTTCGACAGGTCGCTGCTGATCGCCTTGAGGCTGTTCTGCACGCCATCGACCGTCACCGTGGAGACGGTGAGGCCCTTGAGCTCGTCGACCTGCTTGCTGATGTCCGCCCGGGCGTCGCAGACCGCGCTTTTGGCCTTGTCCTCCTTGGAGTCGCCGCAAGCGCCGAGCGCGAGGGCGGCGAGCAGAGTGACCAGCGGGAACGCAATCCGGGGCTTCATGGCTGCCGCCAACCCTCCCAGCCGCGACTGCGACCGCACAACGGCGTGTGCCTGCCGTGTCGCGTGGATGCGCACGACGGTGAACGTGGTGCAGGCACGCACCCGACCTCAGGCGCCCTCCGGACCGGGTGCGTGCAGGACGCAGCGAAAGCCGATGTGCGTGGTCGAGGTGTCGACCGCCTCGCCCTGGCGCGCGGCGGGGCGGAAGCGCAGGCAGTAGTTGGGAGCGCACAGGTGCGAGCCGCCCTTGATGACGCGCCGCGGGATGTTCTCACCGGGCAGGATCCCGGGCGCGCAGCACGCGTGCTCGCCGGGGTGGCCGTCGTGCGCGGCGTAGTAGTCGGCGGTCCACTCCCACACGTTGCCCGTCATGTCGTACAGCCCGTATCCGTTGGGCACGAAGGTACCCACCGGCGAGGTGCCCTCGTAGCCATCGGCGCGCAGGTTCTGCCACGGGAACTCCCCCTGCCACGTGTTGGCCATGAGCCGTCCGCCGGGTGCGATCTCGTCGCCCCACGCGAAGATCGCCCCGTCCAGGCCGCCGCGCGCCGCGCGCTCCCACTCTGCCTCCGTGGGGAGCTCCTTGTTCGCCCAGGCGGCGTAGGCGGCGGCGTCCTCGTAGGCGACGTGGGTGACGGGATGGCGCTGGCGCCCCGCGGCGGTGCTCTCCGGGCCCTCGGGGGCGCGCCAGAAGGCGCCCGGGACATAGCGCCACCACGACCGCACATCGCCGAGGTCGACCGGGCCGCGCGCCTTGCGGAACACCAGCGAGCCCGGCACGAGGTCGGCGTCGTCGGCGTCGGGGTAGTCGGCTGGGTCGAGCGGGCGCTCGGCCACGGTGACGTACCCCGTCTCGCCGACGAAGCGCCCGAACTGCGCCACGGTTACCGGGTGGCGGTCTATCCAGAAGCCCTCCACCTCGACGCGGCGCACGGGGCGCTCTTCGGGATAGAAGGCGTCCGCGCCCATGGCGAACGCGCCGCCCGGGATCCACGTCACGCCCTTGACGGGTGCTGAGACCGCGTCTGTCACGCCGGAAGCCTCGCGGTCACACGGGTGATCCGGCATCACCCCGTGCGGGTGATGAGTGTTCACCCGACGCGCGCTTACGGTCGCGGTCAGCCCGATCCGAGGAGAGACGATGCCCCGCCGCCAGTTCAACGGAAAGATCAACGTCGACGTCCGCGACTCGGTGCCCGACTGGGAGCCGTACATGCCGCCGCGCGCGCCGGAGGGCTCGCCCAACGTGCTCATCGTCCTCTACGACGACACCGGCATGGCGGCGTGGGAGCCGTTCGGCGGTCGCATCCGGATGCCGACGCTCGAGCGCCTGGCCGAGGGCGGGCTGCGCTACAGCCAGTGGCACACCACGGCGCTGTGCTCCCCGACGCGCTCATGCATGCTCACCGGCCGCAACCACCACCAGAACGGCATGGCGTGCATCGTCGAGGGCGCGACCGGCTACCCGGGATCCAACGCGCACCTGCCCAAGGAGTGCGGGACGGTCGCGCGCGTCCTGCGCGACAACGGCTGGAACACCTACTGGGTCGGCAAGGACCACTGCGTGCCGCAGGAGGAGGCGAACCCGGGCGGCCCGAAGTTCAACTGGCCCCTGCAACAGGGCTTCGATCGCTTCTACGGCTTCATCGGCGGCGAGACCAACCAGTGGTATCCGACGCTGGTCGAGGACAACCACTCGATCGATCAGCCCTACACACCGGACGAGGGCTACCACCTGTCGAAGGACCTCACCGATCAGGCGCTGCAGATGATTCGCGACAGCAAGTCCTCGTCGCCGTCGCGGCCTTGGTTCATGTGGTTCTGCCCGGGCGCCAACCACGCGCCCCACCACGCCCCGACGGAATGGGCGGACAAGTACAAGGGCCAGTTCGACGACGGCTACGAGGCCTACCGCGACTGGGCGCTGGCGCGCATGGTCGAGAAGGGCGTGCTGCCCGAGGGCACCGACCTCACGCCGATCAACCCGCTGCCCGAGGGGACCCACAGCCCGCTGGACGACGTGCGCCCGTGGGACACGCTCTCCGACGACGAGAAGCGGCTCTTCGCACGGATGGCCGAGGTCTACGCGGGCTTCTCCGAGTACACCGACCATCAGGTCGGGCGGATCGTCGACTACCTCGAGGAGTCCGGCCAGCTCGACAACACGATCGTCCTCTACTGCGCCGACAACGGCGCGTCGGGCGAGGGCTCGCCCAACGGGTCGGTCAACGAGAACAAGTTCTTCAACGGCTGGCCCGACGAGATGCAGGCCAACCTCGATCACATCGAGGACCTCGGCAGCCCCAACACCTACAACCACTACCCGACCGGCTGGGCGGTGGCGTTCTCGACGCCGTACAAGATGTTCAAGCGCTACTCCTACGCCGGCGGGACGTGCGACCCGCTGGTCATCCACTGGCCGGCGGGCATCGAGGGCAAGGGCGAGGTGCGCCACCAGTACCACCACGTCACGGACATCGTCCCGACGCTGCTGGACTGCTGTGGCCTCGAGTTCCCCGACGAGATCGACGGCGTCGACCAGGTCCCGCTCGCGGGCGATTCGATGCGCTACTCGTTCGACGCGGCCGACGCGCCGACGTCCCGAACGCGCCAGTACTACTGCATGCTCGGCACCCGCGGCATCTGGGAGGAGGGCTGGAAGGCGGTCGCGGTCCACGGGCCGACCTCTGGGATCGGGCACTTCGACGACGACCAGTGGGAGCTCTTCCACGTCGACGAGGACCGCGCCGAGGCGATCGACCTCGCCGCCGAGCACCCGGACAAGCTCAAGCAGCTCGTCGAGGTCTGGTTCGAGGAGGCGGGCAAATACGACGTGCTGCCGCTCGACGACCGCCACCCGTGGGAGATCATCAACGACGTGCGCCCGCAGACCGAGCCCGACCGCGACGCGTACACCTACTACCCCGACACCGCCGAGGTGCCCGAGGCCGCGGCACCCAATATCCGCGGGCGCTCGTTCAAGGTCCTCGCCGAGGTGGAGATCGAGAGCCCCGACGCCGAGGGCGTGATCTTCGCCCAGGGTGGGCGCTTCGGCGGCCACGCGCTCTTCCTCAAGGACCGCCGGGCGCACTACGTCTACAACTTCCTCGGCGTCGCGCCCGAGCAGCTCTTCTCCTCGGAAGAGCTGGCACCCGGTCGCTACGTGATCGGGATGGACTTCGCCAAGGAGGACGTCGGCGACCACGGCGAGGCGGTGGGCACCACCCGGCTGCACGTCGACGACGAGGTCGTGGCCGAGGGGACGATGCGCACCCAGGTCGGAATGTTCACGCTCTGCGGCGACGGCCTGTGCGTGGGTCGCGACTCGAGCGACGCGGTGAGCAGCGCCTATACATCGCCGGCCGACCTGACGGGCGCGAGCGTGCTGCAGGTCGAGGTCAACCTCGGCGACGACCAGTACATCGACCTCGAGAAGGAGGCGTTCGCCGCGCTAGCGCGCGAGTGACGCGCCACGCGAGCGGGCTCAGGAGCACACCAATCCTCCCCACCTGGCTGCGCTCCTACGAGCGCCCGTGGCTGCGCGCCGACCTCATCGCCGGCATCGTGATCTGGTCGGTGGTCACGCCACAGGCGGTGGCCTACGCGCAGATCGCGGGGCTGCCTCCCGCTGCGGGCCTGATGGCGGCGCCCGGCGCGATGCTCGCCTACGGGCTGCTCGGGACCTCGCGCCAGCTGGTGGTCGGGGCGACGACGTCGACCGCCGCGGTGTCGGCGGCAACCGTCGGGGGCCTGGCCGACGGGAACGCGGCACGCTTCGCCGCCCTGTCGGCCGCCCTGGCGCTCGTGACCGCCGTCGTCTTCCTGGCGGCGGGCCTCCTGCACGGCGGCGCGATCGCCGACTTCATCTCCAAGCCCGTGATGACGGGCTTTCTCTTCGGGCTGGGCATGGTCATCGCGCTCGGTCAGCTGCCGAAGCTCCTTGGGGTCAAGGCGGGTGAGGGGAACTTCTTCGCTGCGCTGGCCGACGTCCTCGGCGAGCTGGGCGACATCGAGTGGACGACGCTCGCGGTCGGCGCCGCGTCGGTCGCCGTGCTGGTGGTCTGCCGTCGGCTGTGGCCGGCGTTGCCCTCGACGCTGCTCGTCCTCGCCGGCGGGATCCTCGTGTCGGCGCTGCTGGACCTGTCCGCCCACGGCGTGGCCGTCGTGGGGAACATCCCGAACGCGCTGCCGGACCCAGGGATCCCGGACGTCTCGGCAGACGACGTCCTCGCGCTCGTCACGCCCGCTTTCGGCGTCATGTTCCTCAGCGCGGAGGGGATCGGCGTCGCCCGTGCACTGGCGGTCAAGCACGGCTATCCCCTTGACCTCAACCGCGACCTGCGGGCGTTCGGCGCGTCGAACCTCCTCTCCGGGCTGTCGTCGGGCTTCGTACAGGCCGGCGGCGCGAGCCAGACCGCGGCGGCCGACGGTGCCGGCGCGCGCACGCAGCTCGCCGGGCTGATGGCGGCGGGTCTCGTGCTGCTCACGGGCGCCTTCCTGGCCCCGCTGTTCGAGGACCTGCCGCAGGCGACGCTCGGCGCGATAGTGATCGTCGCCGTCTCGGGGTTCTTCCGTGTGGCCGAGCTGCGGCGCTTCGCCTACATCCGGCGCAGTGCGATCGTCGCGGCGCTCCTGGCGCTCGTCGGGGTGCTCGCGCTCGGCGTCCTGCAAGGGCTCGTGGTTGCCGCCGGCCTGTCGCTCGTATACGTCGTCGAGCGCCTCAGCCGGCCGTCGGTCGGGGCGCTCGCTCGCGACCCCGCGACGGGGGTCTGGGGCCGCGTCGACCGCCACGAGCGCTGGCAGGAGCCCGACGGCGTCCTCGTGGAGCGCAGCGACGGGCCGTT
>Ga0307502_10000330_pt1 | contig 12542 bp, 11 predicted proteins | sample 16_S_MG_FD_201364 | JGI IMG/M metagenome (GOLD analysis project Ga0307502, IMG submission 201364) | Soil microbial communities from Populus trichocarpa stands in riparian zone in the Pacific Northwest, United States - 16_S | ecosystem: Environmental > Terrestrial > Soil > Riparian zone > Trees... | reverse complement strand
GAGCTGTCCGCACGCGAGCTCGTGCAGGCCTCGCTCGATCGCATCGAAGCGCTCGACCCCGAGCTCAACGCATTCGTCGACGTCTACGCCGAGGACGCCCTGGCCGCGGCTGACGAGGTGCGCGCCGGCGACGAGCGCCCGTTCGCCGGCGTGCCGATCGCGATCAAGAACAACCGCGCGATCACGGGCAAGCGACTGACGTTCGCCGCCGAGTTCTTCGGCGACTGGGAGGCGCCCTACGACCACAACGTCGTCCGGCGCTTGAAGGACGCGGGCTTCGTCGTGGTGGGATCCACGACGCTGCCCGAGTGGGGCATCCTGCCGTGGACCAACACCAAGCGCTTCGGGCCGACCCGCAACCCGTGGGACCCGGCGCGCACGAGCGGAGGCTCGTCGGGCGGCTCGGCGACCGCGGTCGCGGCCGGCATGGTCCCCATCGCCCACGCCAACGACGGCGGCGGCTCGACGCGCATCCCGGCCGCGTGCTGCGGGCTCGTGGGCCTCAAGCCCCAGCGCAACCGCATCTCGCTGGCGCCCGACACCGGAGAGAGCTTCCTGGCCATCGACGGGGTGCTGACCCGCACAGTCCAGGACACCGCCCTGGCCCTCGACGTGCTGGCCGGCACCGAGCTCGGCGATGCGTCCTGGGCGCCGCCGCCGGCCGAGCCCTTCGCCGCCACGGCGACCCGCGCACCCGCGGCCCTGCGCGTTGCCGTCGTCACCAACGCGCCCATCGACGTGCCCCTCGACCCGGCGCGCGTGGAGGCGGCCCACGAGGCCGGCCGCCTGCTCGAGTCCCTCGGCCACCACGTCGAGGAGGCCCAGGCGCCGTGGCGGGAGGACAGCCTGCTGCACGCCTTCACCGCGCTCTTCGCCCCGCTCGTCACGCTGCAGATCGCCTTCGGCCGGCTGGTCGTAGGCCGCGAGCCGACCGAGGAGGAGATGGAGCCGTTGAGCTGGGCCCTGTGGCAGCTCGTGCGCGGCATGTCGGCGCTCGACACCCACCTCGCCTCGGCTCAGCTGCAGATCTTCGCGCGCGGCCTCGTGACGTGGATGGATCAGTACGACGTGATCGTGGCGCCGGCCCTCGCCGAGGCGCCGGTGCTGCTCGAAGACGTCGACTGGCGCACCGACGATCCGATGGGGCTCTTCACCCGTTCGGGCGCCTTCACCCCGTTCACCGCTGTGGCCAACGTCACCGGCCAGCCGGCGATCGCGCTGCCGGTGGCCGAGCACGAGGGCCTGCCCGTCGGCGTGCAGCTCTTCGGCCGCCCGGCCCGCGAGGGCGATCTGCTCGCCGTCGCGACGCAGCTCGAGGCGGCGCGGCCGTGGGCGCAGCGGCGCCCGGCCCTTTAACGGCGACGGGGTCCCGGCCGCGCGAGCGGCCGGGACCCGTCCACCTTCGGGGTGATCAGATCAGCCCGTGAACTGCGGCTTGACGACCGCCGGGTGGCAGCGGTTGAAGCTCAACCGCAGCGTCCTGGCCTTGGTCTGGCTGGACTTGGCGAACTGGACGGTCACCCGCACACGGTGGGTGCCGAAGGCGAAGCGCTTGACGTTCATCGGCAGCACCCACCGGCCGTTGCGATTGGCCTTCGTGAGCGTCTTGACCTTGCGGCCATCGACGTAGAAGGTCACCTTCACGATGCGGCGACCCGAGACGGTGGCCGCCACCGCGCTGGTGGTCGGGCAGCCGCTGGGACCGCTCAGTCGCGCGCTGCCCGGCCGCACCCGTGCGGGGCTGACCGCGATCTGCGGGCTGACGGCCTGCTGGGCCGGCGGCTGGTCGGTCGGGGGCTCGTCACCCGGCGGCGGCGGGGGCGGCGGCGGCGGCGAGCTCTTGCGCGTGTTGGTGATCACGCACTCCCACTGGTTGCCCTTGTCGACCTGGACGCTGCCGTCCGTGTCGGCCGGCTTGGCGCCGTTTGCCTTGTCGACGCACGAGGTGGTCGAGTCGTAGTTGGCGAGGTCGGTGGCCGTCCCGGCCGACTCGCCCACGGTGTGGGCGCCGGGCAGGACGGTCTGGGCGCCGGTCGTGCCGCCGTTGCCGACGTTCGTGGCCTTGGCCTGGCCGTCGATGAGCAGGTTGAACTTCCCGCCGTCGGTAGCCGGCGCGAGCACCTTGGTCACCTTGATCGTGCCGGTGTCACGCGTGTTGGTGTACCAGCACTTGACCCACTCGTAGTAGTGGACCTTCAGGCTCACGGTGCCCGTGGCCAGGTTCTTGGTGACCTCGCCGGCCGGCTTGACCGCGGAGGTCGTCGTGGGCTCACCGGCGTAGCCGGACGTGCCCTGCGTGAAGCGGCACGTGATGTCGGTGAGCGTGTACCCGGACTTGGGCGCCTCGGTGAACTGGAGCGAGACGTTGCCCCACCTCGACGTGCACTCGGTGCCGTGGCCCGGGCGGTCGATGTTGCACTCGACGCTGAACGGGGTGGTCGTCTGGCCACCCTTCAGCGTGAAGTCGCCGGCGCTCGGCGTGAGCGCGGGGTGGAAGGCGAACGAGTCGTTCGCGTCGCCACCCTGGTTGATCTTTGCGATCTGGACCTTGCCGTACGTCGCGTGAGCGGCCTGCGCGGAGAGCGCAAGACCCAGCCACGCGACCCCGACGGCGACAAGCAGCCGCGTTGCGCGCGAAGCGCCAAAGGACATCTGGAACATCGAAAACCCCCCAACATGTCCGCCGGTCCCCACCGGCGGACGATCACCCCTACCCCGGGACATCCATGCCCGGGTCGACGGTCAATATACCCGGTAGGCGGTCGAAGTTCACCTTTGAACGGTCGTCCATTCGTCCACCCGGTCCCCGGGGACTCAAGTCCCCGGGGGCCCGAATGGGGTGCCCCGGTCGCGTCCCGGCGAGCCGGGGCGCGACCGGGGTCTTGGGGTCAGCCCGTGAACTTGGGCGTGACGTTCGCCGGACGGCAGCGGCTGAAGCTCATCCGCAGCGTCCTGGCCTTGGTCTGGCTGGACCTGGCGAACTGGATGGTCGCCCGCACGCGGTGCGAGCCGAACGCGAAGCGCCTGACGTTCATCGGCAGCACCCAACGCCCGCCACTGGCGTTGGCCTTGGTCAGCGTCTTGACCTTCTTGTTGTCCACGTAGAAGGTCACCTTCACGATCCGCCGGCCAGTCACCGTGGCCGCCACCGCGCTGGTGGTGGGGCAGCCGCTCGGGCCGCGCAGCCGCGCGCTACCGGGCCGCACGCGAGCGGGGCTCACCGCGATCTGCGGCGGCGAGCTGGACGCCGGCGCCGCCCCGGCGGCCTGCGCCGGAGTCTCCGGCGGGGTGGTGCCCGGAGGCACGATCGTCGTCGAGTGCTGATCGGTGTCGCACACCGGGCTGGGACCGCCCGGAGGGCCGCCACCGGGCGGCATGCCGCACGTCTCGACCGTGTTGACGACGGGGTTGGCGTCGCCCTGGCTCCACTGGATCACGTACGAGCACGTGTAGGTCCAGGTGTCGCCCGGATCGAGCGTCGTGTCGGCGGTGTTGCCGGTTCGCGTCAGCGGCGAGCACTTGTCGTCGGTCGCGGTGACGTTGGTCAGCGGCACGTTGCCCGGGTTGGTGACCGTGTAGCTGAAGGTCAGGGTGTCGCCCGAGTGCGCGGCGGCCGGCCCGTCCTTGACGACCTGGATGGCCGGGGTGTCAGGCGGCTTGGGCTTGTTCGTGACGTAGCACTTGACCCACTCGTCGAGGTTCACCTTGAGGTCGATGGTCGAGCCCGAGACCGAGGTGTCGCCGTCGACCGGAGAGCCTAGGCCCGGTTCGCCCGCGTACGAGTCGTTGTAGCCCTGTGTATGGACGCACTTGATCCCCTCGAGCACATAGCCCGGGGTCGGCTGTTCGGTCACGGTGAGCTTCGGGTGGTTCCACGTAGCGCAGGCGCTGCTCCCCGCGGGGTCGTTGTTGCATTCGACCTCGAACGTCTTGCTGTTGTTCTCGCCGGCCTTGATCGAGAAGTCCGGCTGGTCCGGCAGGACGCTCGGATGGAACGCGAAGGCGTCGTTCTGATTGCCCCCGTCGTTGACCTTGACGATCGTCACCTTGCCGTACGTCGCGTGAGCGGCCTGCGCGCACAGCGCCAGGCCCAGCCACGCCATCGCGGCCGCCACCAGCAGCCGCACTCCGCGCGAAGCGCGAATAGTCATCTGAGAGATCACCCCCAAGACAGCCAGCGGGACGATCCCGCCGGAATAGTTCACCCCTAGCCCGGTCACGTGACCGGCTTAGCGCGCCAATTTACCCGGTGAACGGTCGGTCAATAAAGCCGAACGGCGCGATGTTCGCCTTCGAACATCGCTTTTTGCGCGTCAAATCGCTCCGAGAACGTCGGCCATGCGCTTCGGCGCCACGCCGAGCGCCTCGGCGTCGGCCGTCCCGCCGGGCGCCGTCATGCTGACCTCCATGAGCTCTGCCTCGTCCCACGTCGCGAAGGCGTTGGAGCGCATGAGCGCCTCGAGCGTGCGCAGCGAGCGGCTGACCACGCTCAGCGGGACGTGCACGAGCCGCCGCGGCCGCCCTGCCGCGCGCAGCGCCAGCTCGACGATCGCGTCGTAGCTGAGCGTCTCGGGGCCCGACAGCTCGTAGCGCTCCGCGCCGTCGGGGCGCTCGAGCGCCGCCATCACGCAGTCGGCCACGTCCTGCGCCCAGATCGGCTGGAACACGGCGCGCCCGGAGCCGCTGATGGGCACGACGGGGAGCAGCGCCATGCGCTCCAGCAGGGTGAGGAAGACGTCGCCGGGCGCGTAGACGATCGACGGCGCGAAGATCGTGTAAGGGACGCCGGACTCGGCCACGGCGCGCTCGGCCAGGGCCTTGGCACGCATGAACCGCGTCCGGTTGTGGGCCGACGCGCTCTGGGCGCTGAAGAAGACGAAACGCTTGACGCCGGCCTGGCGCGCGGCCTGCACCATGCGCCAGGTCGCGACCCCGTTGAGCTCCTCGATCGACCCGCCGGGCTGGTCGCGGATGGCGGCGGCGAGGTGCACGACGGTGTCGACGCCGCGCAGCGCGTTGCGAAACGAGGGCGGGTCGGAGAGGTCGCCGAGGGCGAGTTGCACGCGCACCCGCTCGGCGCCCAGGCGCCGCGGATCGCGCACCAGGCAGCGCACCGGGCGTCCTGCAGCGGTCAGGCGCGGCAGCAGCGCGGAGCCGACGAGGCCGGTGGCGCCGGTGAGCAGCAGCACGCCGCAGTCCTACCGGTCGCGCGCCGAGCGCCGCAGCCCGCGGGCGGCGAGGGGGTCGACGCTGTGGCGCTCCTCGCGCCAGGGATCGCCGTCGTTGTGGTAGCCGTTGTCCTCCCAGAAGCCCGGGCGATCGCCGGCCATGAGCTCCAGCGCGGAGACGAACTTCGCCGACTTCCAGAAGTAGCGGCTGGGCACGAGCAGGCGCGCCGGGCCGCCGTGATCGGGCGCGAGCGGCGCGTCGTCGAAGCGGTGGGCGATGAGGACGTCGTCGTCGAGCAGCGCGGAGAGCGGCACGTTGGTCGTGTAGCCGCCGTGGCTGTGGACCATGACGTGGGTAGCCCCCGGCCGCGGCCGCGCGCGCTCGAGCAGCGTGCGGACCCGGACCCCGCGCCAGCGCGTGTCGAACTTCGACCAGCGGGTCACGCAGTGGATGTCGCAGGTCACCTCGACCTGCTCGAGCGCCATGAGCTCCTCCCAGCGCAGGACGAAGGGGCTGTCGGCCTCGCCGTGCACCGACAGCAGCCAGCGCTCGAGGGGCACGCCCGCGTTGGGCCCGACCGTGAGGACGGGGAACTTCGTGGTCGGCGACTGGCCGGGTGGCAGGCGGGCGGGGTCGATGCCGAGCTTCAAGGCCCGGCGGCGCCCCCGCTCTCCCCAGAGGCGCGGGGTCATGGGCACGGTGGCCGATCATTATGCTTCGCCCTCCGAACACGACCCGAGGTGGTACATGGCGTACGTCATCGCCGAGCCGTGCATCGGCACCAAGGACAACTCCTGCGTCGAAGTCTGCCCGGTGGACTGCATCCACCCGACGCCCGACGAGCCCGATTACGACAAGGTCGAGATGCTCTACATCGACCCCGAGGAGTGCATCGACTGCGACGCATGCGTCGAGGCGTGTCCGGTGGACGCCTGCTTCGCCGAGGACCAGCTCCCCGACGAGTGGCAGCGCTACGCCCAGGTCAACGCGGAGTACTTCGCGAACACTTAGTCAGGGCTCTTTGGGTCGTCCGCGTGGCGTTTGCGGCCCTGCGCGCGTTTACTGCCGCACCGAGGGGAAGGAGTCCCCCGCGGCGCCCGGCCGGGCCGCGCCCGCGGTAAGCGTGGTCGATTGTGTGGCCAGGAGCCGCCCTAGTGACCATCCTTCGGGCTAGCGTGCTGACTTTTACGGCCAGGAGGCGTAAAAGTCAGCACGGTTCGCGGTGGCTCACCCCCCACGGAGGACGACCGCCCGCGGTCGCGCCGCCCCAGGGCCGCTTCCCCTCGGTGATGCTTTGAGCGCTGCGCAGCGCTGCACACGCGACGCGGACGACGACGCGTCGACGGAGAAGCTCAGCCAGCCATCGGCAGCGACATCCCCGTCGGCGCCGCCACCGGCGCCGCGGGCGCCGCGGCCTGCAGGATCGGCAGCTCGACCGGGAACATCGCCATGAGACCACGGGCGGCCTGGCGCACGGCCTGCGCCGCCGGGTCGTCGGGGTCGGTGAAGACCAGCGGCTCGCCGGCGTCGGCCTGCTCGCGCAGGGGCATCGTCAGCGGCACCTTGGCCAGCAGCGGCACATCGAGCTCGTCGGCCAGGGCCTGACCGCCGCCCTCGCCGAAGAGGGCGAAGCGCTCGCCGCTCGGCGTGACGAAGGTCGCCATGTTCTCGATGACGCCACCGATCTCGAGGTCAACCTTGTGGGCCATCTCGGCCGCGCGGCGGGCGACCTTCTGGGCCACGGGCTGTGGCGTGGTGACGAGGAGGAACTTGGCCTGGGGAAGCAGCTGGGCGAGGGTCATCGAGACGTCGCCGGTGCCGGGCGGCAGGTCGACGAGCAGGAAGTCCAGCGCGCCCCACTCGACGTCTTCGAGGAACTGGGTGAGGGCCTTGTGGAGCATCGGCCCGCGCCACACGACGGCGCTGTCCTCCTCGACGAAGAAGCCGATCGACATGACCTTCACGCCGTGGCCCTCCAGCGGCATGATCTTGCGCTGGGGAGAGACGGGCGGGCGGCCCGAGACGCCGAACATGCGCGGGATCGAGTAGCCCCACACGTCGGCGTCGAGGACGCCGACGCGCTTGCCGTCGGCGGTCAGCGCCGCCGCCAGGTTGGCGGTGATGGTCGACTTGCCCACGCCGCCCTTGCCCGAGCCGATGCAGACGACGTTGGAGACCTGGGCCAGCGCGCCCTCGGGCAGCCCGCCCGGGCGGCCGAGCTTCTTCTGCAGGCCGGCCTTCTCCTGGTCGGAGAGGACGTCGAAGCTCACCTCGACGCGCTGCACGCCGGGCAGCGCGCTCACGGCCGTGCGGACGGCCGTCTCGAAGTGGCTGCGGATCGGGCAGCCGGGCGTGGTCAGCGAGACGGTGACCCGCACGAGGCCGTCGGCCGCGTCGATCGAGCGCACCATCTCGAGCTCGACGATCGAGCGGCGCAGCTCCGGATCGATGACGGCCTCGAGGGCCTTGAGGATCTCCTCGCGGGAAGGCATGACGTCCATTCAAGCAGAGGGCGTTGGTCCGGTCGGGACGTAGAAACGGCCCGCACGTGGCGGGCCGCTTCTGAGGGAGGAGAGGGACTGCTCTACCGGCGAGATATGTGACCGGCAGCCTGACCTTGCGCGGGCGCCCTCTCCAGGCGCCCGGCGAGGGGAAGTCGGCTACACGACGTCGGCGACGCGCTCCTGGGCCTTGGTCGCGGTCTTCGTGGCGCCGGTGATGCGCGACTGCACGAAGTTCTCGACGCGCGCGGACAGCAGGTCGGCCTGCGCGCCGACGTCCTTGCGGGTCGAGCGGATCTCGCGCTCGACACGCGTGCGGCGCTGGCGCAGCTCGCGCTCGACGCGCGTGCGGGCCTTCTTGACCCGGCGCTCGACGCGGTTGCGCTCGGTGCGGCCACGGCGCTCGAAGCGCTTGATGTCGGCCTGCAGGCGCTTGCGCTGAGCGACCAGTTCCTTCTCGGCCTTCTCGCGCGAGGTGAGGCTGGTGCGCAGCCCGTCGACGGTCGAGATGACGTTGTCGCGGGCCACAAGTGCGGCTCCGACAGGGATCAGGACGGCGCGCTCGGCGTACTCCGTGACGCGATCGACCGGCGTCTTGGCCAGCTCGCGGCGCGTCTCGGCGGCCTTCTTGGCGGCCGTCGAGCGCTTGCGCGCGGCGGCAGCCTGGTTGCGGCTGCGCGTAGCAGCGGCCTTCTTGGCGGTGGTGGAGCGCTTCGTGGCGTTGGCGGTGCGCTTGGTAGCGGCGGTGTTGGTCTGCTCGGCCATGGGGACCATCCTCTTCTAAGGAAGTTAGTTCTAATCTCGTTCGTCAGAAGCATACCCTGCGAACACATGTTTGTAAACCGCTAGGCGCCGGGTGTTACAGAACGAACTTGTGTTCGTCGCACCCAGGCGGCCGGATCGTCGAGCTCGGCCAGCGTCGGCAGCTGCTCCGGCGCGCTCCACGCGCGGTTGAGGCCCTCGATCCCCCAGTCGGCCACGACCGCGTCGCAGAAGCGCTTGCCGATGAGGTACTGGCGCATCTTGAGGTCCAGGCCGAGCAGGCGCTCCAGCAGCTTGACCAGCGGGGGCTTCTCGCTGCGCCGGCGCTCGAGCGACTCCCGCAGCTTGGGCAGCGACGGCAGGACCGCGGCGCCCGCCGCGTCCATCACGTGCTCGGCATGACCCTCGATGAGGGCCATCGTGGCCTGCAGGCGATCGATGATCTCCTTGCGCTCGGGCCCCGCCACCGCGTGCACGAGGCCACCCTCGCGCACCGCGTCCCACGTCGCGCGCAGGTCCTGGAGCTTGGGGAGGCGCAGCAGCGCCGCCGGGTCGACCTCGACCTTGACCGAGGACAGCAGCTCGCGCAGCATCGCGGCCAGGTGCTCGCGCAGCCACGGGACGCCCGTGAACTGCACGGCGTGGGTGATCTCGTGGAAGACGACCCACTCCAGCAGCTCGGCCTCGTCGGCCTCGAAGGTGCTCGCCGCCGCGCGCAGGTTGGGCGCCACCAGCAGCAGTCGCGGCGGGCGCTCGGGGTCCAGCAGCGCCAGCTCGTACTGGCCGAGCACGTTGCGGCCCATGAAGCCGACGATCCCGCCCGCCTCGACGCCGATGAGCACGCCGCCCGCGGACTGCAGTGGGCCGCTGCCCAGGCGATCGAGCAGCGGCTCGAGCGTGCCGCCCATCGTCTCGAGGTTCGCCCGCGCCCATTCCTTGCGCCCGACGGCCTCGAGCGCGGGCGGCGGGACGGCGGGCTGGATGCGCGCGTACGCGCTGACACGCTCGCAGGCGCGGGTCGCCATCGCGTCGAGGTCCACGCCGCCCGCGAGCGGAGGGCCGGCGCCATCGCCTCCGGCCACGGCCTCCGCGACGCGCTCGGCCAGGCGCCAGTCGACCATCAGGCGGCGGGCAGCGTGGCCAGCTCGGCCAGCGCGCGTTCGGTGCGGGCGGCCACCACGGGCGAGCGCGGTTCCAGGTCGAGGGGGGCGCCGAGCGGGTCCTCCATCGCCGTGAAGGCCACGCAGCCCCCGCTCTCGCGCACGACGAGCTGAGCCGCCGCGGCGTCGACGGCGCGGCACTTCCACAGCGTCGCCATGCCGTCCACGCGCGTGGCCGCGACCTGGCACATCGATACGGCAATCGAGCCGATGGCGCGCAGCCGGCCGGTCACGCGCACGAGCGCGTCGCTGGAGGCGGCCAGCCAGCGCGGGTCGGCCGATTCGATGGCGACGAGCTCCAGCCGCCCGTCGCGCTTGCGGCGCTCGGGCGGCGCCGTGGCCAGCGCCACGCCGTTGAGCATCGCGCCGCGGCCGCGCGTCGCGCACCACTCCTCCCCCGGCCCGAGGTCGTAGACGTAGCCGAAGACCACGTCGGCCATCGTGGGGCCGTCGGCCACCGCGATCGACAGCGCGTGGTGGGTGAGCCCGCGCTTGGCGTTCATCGAGCCGTCGATGGGGTCGATCACGACGAGCGCCTCGTCCGAGCCGAAGTCGACGTACCCGCGCTCCTCGGAGATCGCGGTGAAGCGCGCGCCGCCGGCGTGCAGCCGCTCGAGCTCGGCGAACACGGCGTCCTCGGCCAAGGCGTCGATGACCAGCGTCTGGTCGCCGCCCTCACCGCGCTCGCCCGTCTCGATCACGCGCTCGCGGCTCGTGGGGTTCTCGACGAGGACCTCGCGCAGACCCTCCACCGCGCGCTGGCAGGCGCCGAGCCAATCGAAGGAGAGCAGCTCCCCCCGTGCACCGGGAGCGGTGGCCATATGCCTCATATCCTAGGGTTGTGCCCGATCTGCCCCGCGAGCCCCGTCGCTATCGGAACTCGCGTCCAAGAGCGGGTCGCCGTGGCAGCGCGATGGCAGCGCCGAATCCCTGACGTTCACCGTGCCTGCGCCCAGCGATCGACGTTGGTCAAGTGTCGGAGCGGGGTCGCGCCGCCGACGCTGCGGGTCGAGGTCGCCGGGCGGCGCGCTGTGCGAGCCCTGTCTAGGGCTCCTCGCGCCGGCGACGTGGCTCCGGCGGGAGGTCGAACAGCGACCGCTGCGCTGGCTGATGCCACTACGTCTATGACGGGATGAGCCCACCGAGACGGCGCCGCGGACCAGCCCTGCGCCGGCATCCGGGCGGCATCGTCGTCCAGATCGCCGGGCGCTGTCGGTGGGTCCGGGCACACTCTCCCGCATGACCGACGACGCACTCTTTCCCGCGGAGGAGCCGGCATGACCGATGTGCTGTTGCGCGATGTCGACGATGCGGACCTCGAGGTGTTCTACGAGCAGCAGCGCGAGGAGGAGGCGGTGCGGCGGGCGCGGTTTCCCGCCCGCGATCGGGACCGCTTCCTGATGCACTGGCGGACGAAGGTGCTCGGCAACCCCACCGGGCACGTCCAGACCGTCACGGTCGATGGAGAGGTCGCCGGCAACATCGTCGCGTGGTGGCAGGACGACAGGCGCTTCGTCGGCTACTGGTTCGGGGAGCGGTTCTGGGGCCGCGGCGTCGGGACCGCGGCGCTGCGACAGTTCCTGCAGCGCGAGCAGGTCCGACCCCTCTACGCCGAGCCGTTCGTGGGCAACACCGCCTCGGTGCGGCTCCTCGAGCGCTGTGGCTTCCGGCGGGTGGGCACCGACCACGATGGCGATCTCGAGTTCGTGGTGCTCAGGCTCGACGAGGGCGCCGCCGACGAGGGCTGACCGACCTCAGTTGGCGGCCGGCGCCTCGGTCGGCAGCGGCGGTGAGTCCACGACGGCGAATCCTACGGATTTCGGGTTGGTCGACGACACCGTGACCTTCCACTTCCTGCGCCACACGCACGGCTCGCAGTTGGTCGCCGCCGGCTGGGACATCGCCGCCGTTGCGGCGCGGCTGGGCGACAGCATCGCCACCGTGCAGCAGACCTACGTGCACGAGTTCGATGCGCAGCGGCGTGAGGAGCAGCAGTGCGCGACGCTCGCCGCGATAGCAGCGCAGCCGCCGATGGCAGCACCGGGCGGTACCGAGCGGGCTCTCCGGGCGGTCACCGGGGGCACGGAAACCCCGTCGTAGAGCCAGGCGGGCCGGTCCGAGCCCACCTCCCGCGTACCCTAGGGGCGTGCCCGATCCGCTCGACGGCCTCACCCCTGCGCAGCGCGAGGTCGCCGCGCACGGCGGGGGTCCGCTGCTCGTCGTCGGCGCCGCGGGCACGGGCAAGACGCGCGCGCTGCTGGCCCGCCACGCGTGGCTCGCCTCGGCCGGCGGCCTGGCCCCCGAGCAGGTCCTCGCCCTCACCGCATCAGAGGCCGCCGCCGACGCCTTGCGCACGGGCGTCGAGGACGAGCTCGAGCGCGGCTTCGAGGAGCTGGCCGTCCACACGGTGCACGGCTTCGCCGCGCGCCTCCTGCGCGACGAGGCGCTGGAGGCAGGGCTCGATCCCTTCGTGGTGCCCGTCGCGCCCGCCGACCGGCTCGCGATGCTGCTCGAGCGCGTCGACGAGCTGACCCTCCAGGTCCACGACTTCCAGGGCAATCCCGCCACCCTGCTGGCGTCGGTCATCGCCCGCATCGACCGCCTCAAGGAGGCGATGGTCACCGCCGACGAGGTCGCGCGCTGGGCCGCGGGCCTGCCCGCAGGCGACCAGCGCGCCGAGCGCGAGCGCGAGTTCGCCGGCGTCTACGAGACCCACGACCGGATGCTGCGCGAGCAGGGCGCGCTCGACTTCGGCGACCTCCTGCTGCGCGCCGTGGCGCTCCTGCACGACAAGCCGCACGTGCGCGCGCGGGTCTGCGCGCGCTGGCGCCACGTGCTCGTCGACGACGCCCAGGACCTCGAGCTCGCGGGCCTGCGCCTCGTCACCGCACTGGGCAGCGAGCACGGCGGGCTGACGGCCGCCGGCGACGACGACTGCGCGGTGCGCCGC
>Ga0307502_10000329_pt1 | contig 12550 bp, 9 predicted proteins | sample 16_S_MG_FD_201364 | JGI IMG/M metagenome (GOLD analysis project Ga0307502, IMG submission 201364) | Soil microbial communities from Populus trichocarpa stands in riparian zone in the Pacific Northwest, United States - 16_S | ecosystem: Environmental > Terrestrial > Soil > Riparian zone > Trees... | reverse complement strand
CGGCGGCCTTGGTGGCGCGGTCGTCCGGGCTCACGTTCGACATGGCCAGGGTGGGCAGACCCGCCGGCGGGGCCCCGACGACCGCGTAGTCGAGGCCGGTGCTGTCGACCAGGTGGGTCTGGGCGCCGGCCCGCAACACCGCGACGGGCGACCGCTCGGTGACGATGATCTCCACGGTGCTCGGCCAGGACCGCTCGACCCGGACCTCGAAGACACGCGGCAGCTTCGCGACGCGAGCCGCGGCCTCGTCGGCGTCGAGCCGGACCATGGGCGTGCCGTGCTCGATGGCGGCGGCCTTGACCACGTCCGCCTCCGGGATCTCCTTGACCCCGACGACCTCGACCGACCGGACGCCGAGCACCGAGGTGAACATGACCAGGTAGGTCACCGAGAGCACACCGAGCACGACGAGGATCGCGACCCACCGGCGGGTGAGGTAGCGGGCCCGGGTGGGGGCGGCGCGCTCACCGGGCTCACTGCGCCTGGCACGGACGGCGTCCGAACGCGGGCGGCGGGTGCTGGGCCGGCCGGCGTCGCGGCCTGTGCGTGCCCGGGCGGCGCGGTTGGCCGAGTCGGGCCGGGCGGGCTCACCCCGGCGACGCGTGCGGTCGCGCACGCCGCTGCGACTACGTGAGCCGGCGCCGGCGGGTGAGCCACCCAAGTCTGTGCCGTCCGGCATCCCGGCGCGCCGGGACCCGGCTCGTGTGCCACCGCCGGACGCGCCAGACTCGTCTGACGACGCTCGGCGGGACCTGCCCGAACCACGGGAAGTCGAACCGGCGCGGTTGGGCGTGGCGGGCGAAGAGTCGGCAGACCGCCGAGACTTGGCCGAACCGCGGCCCACGGAACCGGTGCCACCGCCGGAGGTGGTGTCGTCCGGCGGGGTGGGTGAGCGCCGGCCCCGGGACCAGGAAGTCCCCGTGTCGCGGGTTCGGCGGGTGCGGGAGGTCCGGCTCAGTTGTTCCTGGTCGTCGGGGCCGACGACGCGGCCGCCGGACGAGGCCCGGCCGCCGGACGAGGCGCGGCCGCGTCGGTCGCGTGTGGAGCGGCGGCGGTTCTTCCGCTCGTCGCCCTCTTCCTCGTCCCTGCCGCCGGTCATCTCAGGCTTGCACCCGGTCCAGCGCCGCGATCAGCTCCGCGCCCAGCATCGTCACGTCGCCGGCGCCCATGGTCAGCACCAGGTCTCCCTCGGTCGCCAGGTCGGCCACCAGTGCGGGAACCTTCTCGAACGACGGCTCGAACCGGACGGAAGAAGCCGGCAGCGGTACCGCCTCCGCGATGATCCGCCCGGTCACGCCCGGCTCCGGCTGCTCGCGTGCGCCGTACACGTCCAGCACGACGACCTCGTCCGCGAGACCAAGAGCCTTGCCGAACTCCGTCGCGAACATCCTGGTGCGCGAGTACAGGTGCGGCTGGAAGATCACGATCAGCTTCCCGCCCTGTGCCGTCGGCCGCGCGGCCTGCAGCTGCGCCGCGACCTCGGTCGGGTGGTGGGCGTAGTCGTCGTACACCCGCACGCCGCCGGCGCGGCCCTTGAACTCGAACCGTCGCCGCACGCCGCCGAAGCTGGCGATTCCTTCCAACAGACCATCAAGCGGCGCGCCCAACTCCAGGCCGGCCACCAGCGCGCCGAGCGCGTTCAACGCCATGTGCTCGCCCGGCACCGCGACCCGCACCTCGACCGGCGAGCCGTCCAGCAGGATCGAGGCCAGGCCGCCGCCGTCGGCGGGCTCGTACGACGTCATCGTCACGTCCGCGGCCGCGCGGCCGTACCGCCGGACCCGCACACCGCGCGACTCGGCCAGCAGCGCCAGCGCCGCCGAGCCCGGGTCGTCCACGCACGCCACCAGCACCCCGCCGGGCACCAGTCGGTCCACAAAAGACTCGAAGACCGCGTTGTACGCCTCGACCGTGCCGTGGTGGTCGAGGTGGTCGGCCTCCACGTTGGTGACCACCGCGACCGACGGGCTGAACGCCAGGAACGACCCGTCGCTCTCGTCCGCCTCGGCCACGAAGATCCCGCCGGCGCCGTGGTGCGCGTTCGCGCCGGACTCGTTGAGGTCGCCGCCGATCGCGAACGACGGGTCGAGCCGGCAGTGCTGCAGCGCGACCGTGAGCATCGACGTGGTCGACGTCTTGCCGTGCGTGCCGGCCACACACGCGACCCGGTGGCCCTCCATCAGCGCGGCCAGCGCCTCGGACCGGTGCAGCACCGTCAGCCCACGAGAACGAGCCTCGACCAGCTCCGGGTTCTCGGCCTTGATCGCGCTCGACACCACCACCGCCGTCGGGCTGCCGTCGAGCAGGTCCAGGTTCGCCGCGTCCTGACCGACCGCAACGCGAGCACCCTGAGCCCGCAACGTCATCAGCGTCGGCGACTCCTTCGCGTCGGACCCGGACACAGCCATGCCGCGGTCGAGCAGGATCCTGGCGATGCCGCTCATGCCGGCACCGCCGATGCCTACGAGGTGGACCCGCTCGAGCCGGCTCACTTCCCGATCACCTCCAGGACCATCCGGGCCAGCACGTCGGCCGCCTCGCGGTGACCGCCGCCCTGGGCCGCGGCGCCCATCGCACGCAGGCGCAGCGGGTCGGTCAGCAGCGGCACGACCAGCTCGGCCGCGCGCTCCGGCGTCAGCTCCTCGTCCTTGACCATCAGCGCGGCGCCGGCGTCGACCATCGGCTTGGCGTTCAGCGCCTGCTCGCCGTTGCCGTGCGGCAGCGGGACGTAGATCGCGGGCAGGCCCACCGCGGACACCTCGGCCACGGTCATCGCGCCGCACCGGCACAGGATCGCGTCGGCCGCGGCGTAGGCGAGGTCCATGCGCTCCAGGTACGGCACCGCGACGTACCGCGGCCGGCCGGGCACCTCCTGCACGGCGAGGGAGTTCTTCGGCCCGTACGCGTGCAGCACGCCGATGCCGCGGTCGGCGAAGATCCGCGCGCACGCCGAGATCGCGTTGTTGATCGTCCGCGCGCCCTGCGAGCCGCCGGTCACCAGCAGCGTCGGCGCGTTCGGGTGCAGCCCGAAGAACTGGCGGGCCTGCATCCGCAGCCGGGGCCGGTCCAGCCCGATGATCGAGCCGCGCAGCGGGATGCCGATCACCTCGGCGTTCGGCAGCCCGGAGTCCGGCACGGCGACGGCGACGCGGGCGGCGAACCGGGCGCCGACCTTGTTGGCGAGGCCGACGCGGGCGTTCGAGTCGTGCACGACGATCGGGATACGGCCGCGGGCGGCGAGATAGGCGGGCAGGGCGACGTAGCCGCCGAAGCCGACGACGACGTCCGCGCCGACCCGGTCCAGCACCTCACGGGTCTGCTTGATCGCGGACCGCACCTTGAGCGGCATCTTGAGCAGGTCGAAGTTCGGCTTACGCGGCATCGGCACCGGCGGGATCATCTCCAGCTGGTAGCCCCGGGCCGGGATGATCTGCTTCTCCAGGCCGCGCTCGGTGCCCAGCGCGACCACGCGGGCGTCCGGACGGATCCGGCGCACGGCGTCGGCGAGGGCCATCGCGGGCTCGATGTGCCCGGCGGTCCCTCCCCCGGCGACGACGACGCAGGGCCCACGGTTGGCAGGGGTGGTCAAGAACGTCCTCCAATATTGCGACGCGGGTCAGCGGCCTGTCGCTTGTATGTCGCCGTACCTCGCTGCGGGGCTGGTCGCCGGACCGGTTTGCGCCTGACCGGCGGCTGGTAGGGCTCCGGGGCGGGGAGCCGCATCAGCCGGCCGAATCGACCCGGCCCTTGAGAGCGTAGTGCGGCCACCGCCTCGGGCTCATGGCGCGCACAGTTAGCGAGGATGCCGAACACCAGCATGGTGGTCACGACAGACGTGCCGCCGGAGGAGATGAGCGGCAGCGTGATGCCCGTGACCGGCAGCAACCCGACCACGTAGCAGATGTTGATCGCCGCCTGCGACACCAGCCAGACGGTCAGCGTGGCCGAGACCATGCGGATCCACGGGTCGATGTTGCGGGTGGCGACCCGCATGCCCACCACCGCGAGCATGCCGAACAGACCGAGCACCAGCGCGCAGCCGAGGAAGCCGAGCTCCTCGCCGATCAGCGCGAAGATGAAGTCGTTGTGCACGTTGGGCAGGTACTTCCACTTCGACGGCCCCTGCCCGAGCCCTTTTCCGAAGAGCCCACCGTCCGCCAGCGCGTAGAGCGCCTGGTTGGCCTGGTAGGTGGCGTCCTTGTCGGCCTCGCCGGGGTTGAGGAACGACACGACGCGCGCGAGACGGTAGCCGGTGCCGACGGCCAGCAGGATCACGCCGGCGAGACCGCCGAGCGCGAGCGCGCCGAACAGCCGCAGCTGCGCGCCCCCGAACCACAGCAACGCGATCAGCACCACGCCGAGCGTGACCGTGCCGCCCAGGTCGGGCTGCAGCATGACCAGCGCGAACATGACGAGCGCGACGGGCACGACCGGCACGAGCAGGTGCCGGTACTGGTGCAGCAGGCCGCGCTTGACCACCAGCATGTGCGCGCCCCACAGCGCGAGCGCGAGCTTGGCGAACTCGACCGGCTGGAAGGACAGCGGCCCGAGCTTGAACCAGCTGCGGGTGCCGTTGATCGTCGAGCCGAGCGGGGTGAGCACCAGTAGCAGCATCATCACGCAGATCCACAGCGCGATCGGGCTGAACGCCCTGATCTGCCGCAGCGGCATCCGCACGCCGATCCAGAACAGCACGAGCCCGATCGCCACGAACAGGACCTGCTTGCCGAACACCGTGTACGCCGAGCTGCCCTGGTTGATCGAGATCACCGCGGACGCGGACAGCACCATGACCAGGCCGATCACGATCAAGAGCGCGCAGATCGCGAGCAGCAGGTGGAACGACGCGAGCGGCCTGCCGAGCCACGCGGTCAGCGCGGTGCGGGCCGCCCAGACCCGCCCGGCCCGTTCCCTGGCCTTGCGTGGCTTGCGTTCCGGCTTGTCGGCCTCGGTGGTGCTCTTGGACTCGGTGCCCTTGGACTCGTTGTTGAGAGCCGTCATCCGCGCTCCGCCAGCACGTCGCGCACGGCTCCGGCGAAGGCCGTGCCGCGGTGCACGTAGCTGGCGAAGAGGTCGTGGGACTTGGCGGCCGGCGCGAGCAGCACCACGTCACCAGGAGATGCCATCGCGTTCGCCGCACGCACCGCAGTGAGCATGGGGTCATCGTCTCCTGAAGAGACCCGATGCACCGGCACATCCGGCGCGTGTCGCGCGAGTGCGGTCGCGAACACGTCCTGATCAGCCCCGATCAGCACCACGCCGCGGAGCCTGCCCGCCACGGCGGCGACGAGGTCGGCGACCGCCGCGCCGTGCAGCAGTCCGCCCGCGACCCAGACCACGGAGTCGAACGCGCCGAGCGAGCCCTGTGCGGAGTGGGTGTTCGTGGCCTTGGAGTCGTTGACGTACCGGACGCCGTCCTGCTCGGCGACCAGCTCGACCCGGTGGGCTGGCGGCGTGTAGGAGTTCAGCCCGGCACGGACCGCGTCGGCGGCCACGCCGTACGCCCTGGCCAGTGCGGCCGCGGCCAGTGCGTTGGCCACGTTGTGCGGGCCGATCGGGCGGACCTCGGCGACGGGGGCGAGCGGGGTGTCGCCGTGGACCAGCCAGTCGTCGACGACGCCGAACCCGCCCGGGGCCGGCGCGCCGGCGGTGAAGCTCACCTTGTTCGGCACCTCCGCGGCGAGCCGCACGGTCTCGGCGTCGTCCGCGTTGTAGACCGCCAGGCCGGCGCCGGCGTAGATCTTGCCCTTGTCCTGGCTGTACGCGGCCATCGTGCCGTGCCACTCCAGGTGGTCCTCGGCCACGTTGAGCACGGCCGCGGCACGCGCGTGCACCGAGGACTGCCAGTGCAGCTGGTAGCTGGACAGCTCGACGGCGAGGACCTCGTAACCGCCCAGTACCGCGTCGATCACCGGCAGGCCGATGTTCCCGCAGGCCACGGTCTTGGCGCCGGACGCGAGCAGGATCGACTCCAGCATGCCGACCGTCGTGGTCTTGCCGTCGGTGCCGGTGACGGCGAGCCAGGCGGGTGGCTGGGGCAGCGTCTGCCCGATGCGCCAGGCCAGCTCGACGTCGCCGATCACCTCGATGCCCTGTGCCGCGGCCGCCACCAGCAGCGGTGTCGTGGGCGGCAGGCCGGGGCTCGTGACGACCAGGTCGGTGCCCTCGGGTGGCGTGGTGAGGCCGGCGACGGTCGTGGCGCCGGGCAGCTCCTCGATGGTGTCGCCGGTGACCGTGACCGTGAGGTGCGCACCGAGGTCGGCGAGCGCCGCGACCACCGACCTTCCGGTGACCCCGGCGCCGACGACCAGGACGTTCCGGCCTCGGAACGCCGACATCAGCGGCTGCCGCCGAAGGACAACCACTCCGAGTAGAAGAGGCCGAGCCCGAACATCGCGCAGATCCCGGCCAGCAGCCAGAATCTGATGATCACCGTGGTTTCCGCCCACCCGGCCAGCTCGAAGTGATGATGGAAGGGCGCCATGCGGAAGAGCCTTCGTCTTGTGGTGCGGAAGACCGCGATCTGCAGCACCACCGACAGCATCTCGACCACGAACAGGCCGCCGATGATCACCATCAGCAGCTCGGTGCGGGTCATGATGGACAGGCCGGCGACCAGGCCGCCGAGCGCGAGCGAGCCGGTGTCACCCATGAAGATCTTGGCCGGGGCCGCGTTCCACCAGAGGAAGCCGATGCAGGCGCCCATCGCGGCGGCCGCGACGACGGCGAGGTCGAGCGGGTCACGCACGTAGTAGCAGCCGGGCTGGGGCGATGGCAGGCCGCAGTTGTAGCGGAACTGCCAGAACGTGACGACCACGTAGGTGCCGAAGACCATGGCCGACGAGCCGCCGGCGAGGCCGTCGAGCCCGTCGGTGAAGTTCACCGCGTTGGACCAGCCGGCCACCAGCAGGTAGCAGAAGACGACGAACCCGATCATGCCGAACGAGATGATGTCCAGGTCGCGCACGAACGACAGCCGGACGGACGCCGGCGAGAGGCCGTTCTTGTCGGCGAAGTTCATCGCGAGGACCGCGAACGAGATCGCGACGACCAGCTGGCCGACCAGCTTGGCGGTCTTGTTCAGGCCGAGGTTGCGCTGTTTGCGGATCTTGATGAAGTCGTCGAGGAAGCCGACCAGACCGAGGCCGACGGTGAGGTACAGCACCAACACCCCGGACGCGGTCGGGCTCTCACTCGTGTTGAAGAGGTGGGCGACGACGTAGCCGACCACCATGGCGACCAGGATGGCGACGCCACCCATGGTCGGCGTGCCGCGCTTGGACTGGTGGCCCTGCGGCCCCTCCTCGCGGATCTCCTGTCCGAAGCCCTGCCGGGAGAACACCCGGATCAGGTACGGGGTGAACATGATCGAGACGATCAGGGCGATCGCGGCCGCGACCAGGATGCCGATCACGCGCGGCTCCCCAGCAACGCGTCGGCGACCCGCCACAGACCGGCGAGGTTCGCCGCCTTGACCATCACGACGTCCCCGGGACGCAGCTCGGTGTCCAGCAGCGCGACGGCTGCCTCAACATCGGGCACCAGCACGGGCTCCTTTCCTGTGTCAGCCCCCTCCAGCGCGGCGCCGAGCTGGATGGCACCGGCCGGCTCACCAACCACCACCAGACGGTCGATGCCCAGCCGGGCAACGAGCCGGCCGATCTCCTCATGGGCCTCGGCGCCCTTGTCGCCGAGCTCCCTCATCTCGCCCAGCACCGCCCACGTGCGTCTGCCGGGTCCGGACATACTGGCAAGCGTCCGCAAGCCGGCCGCCATCGAGTCCGGGTTGGCGTTGTACGAGTCGTTGACGACGGTCACGCCATCCGCGCGGGTGGTGACCTCCATGCGGCGGGCGGACCGGCGCTGGGCCCCGGACAGGCTCGCGGCGACGTCCTCGACGGTCGCGCCCAGCTCCAGCGCGACAGCGGCGGCGGAGAGGGCGTTGCCGACGTGGTGCGCGCCGTGCAGGCCGAGGGTGACGGTGGCCTGGCCGTCTTTGGTTTCGAGCTGGAAGGTAGCCCTGGCCTGGTCGTCGAGCTGGATGTCGGTGGCTCGGACGTCGGCGTCCTCGGCCGTGCCCACGAGGACGACCCGCGCCTTGGTGCGGTCGGCCATGCCGCGGACGAGCGGGTCGTCGGCGTTGAGCACCACGACGTCGGTGGCCGCCTCGGCAAGCTCGCCCTTGGCCTGCGCGATGCCCTCGCGGGAGCCGAACTCGGACAGGTGGGCCGTGCCAACGTTCAGCACGACGCCGATGTTGGGCGGGGCGGTCTCGCAGAGGGCGCGGATGTGGCCGGCGCCGCGGGCGGACAGCTCCAGGACGAGGTACCGCGTGCTCTCGTCGACGCGGAGGACGGTCCACGGGTGGCCGAGCTCGTTGTTGAAGGAGCCGGGCGGCGCGACGGTCGGCCCGAGGGGTTCGAGCACATGGCTGATGAGGTCCTTGGTGGAGGTCTTGCCGGAGGACCCGGTCACGCCGACGATCGTGAGGTTGGGCAGCCGGTCGACGACGGCGCGAGCGATGGCGGCGAGCCCGGCGAGCACCGCGGCGCCGGAGCCGTCCGTGTCGCCGGCGAGCACGTAGGCGCTGTGGTGCCTGGTGTCGACGGGCGGCACGATGACGGCGGGCGCGTCGACCTCCCGGGCGGCGAGAATCCCGGCGGCGCCTTTCTCGACGGCGGCGGCGGCGAAGTCGTGGCCGTCCACCCGCTCACCGGGCACCGCGATGAAGAGTCCGCCGGGGGTGACCTGCCGCGAGTCGAACTCGACGGATCCTGTGATGGTCTCGTCGCCGGTCGCGTTGTGCAGGCGCCCACCGGTGGCCTGCGCGATCTCTTTCAGCGTCAGGGGAATCATCGGTTCCCCCCGCGGCCGGTCTGTGCGTCGCTCCCGGCGCCTTGCGCTGAAAGGGGCGTTGAGGACATCGGCGATGCCGCGTCTCGAACGCGCCTTTCAGGGCGCGAGATCACCCGCCGCATGGTTCGCGACGAGCGTGCGGGTATCAGCACTGATGTCGCCGGTCCGTTGTCCCCGACACCCACGGTCGGCACCCAACTCGTGGACCCACCCACGCGGTTGAAAGGTCCTTTCAACCGCCCAGGGGGTCCCCCGATTTCCACACTGGTCGAGGGCACCGACAATTCCGGTGCGTGGCGCCGGATCATGGGGTCTCCTCCGCCAGGCGTGCGCTGATGGCCGCCCGCAGCTCGTCGTGGTCGGAGAACGGGTGGACCACTCCGTTGATCTCCTGGCCCGTCTCATGGCCCTTGCCCGCGATGATCACCACGTCGCCCGGCCGCGCGCGGTTCACCGCCTCGGTGATCGCCGTGCGGCGGTCGCCGATGTTCAGGATCTCGCCGCGGTCGCCCGGGGCAACCGCCTCCGCGCCCATCAGCATGGCGGCCCGGATCGCGGCCGGGTCCTCGGTTCGCGGGTTGTCGTCGGTCACGATCAGCAGCTCGCTGCGCCGCGCCGCCGCCTCGCCCATCATCGGCCGCTTCTCCACGTCCCGGTCGCCGCCGCAACCCAGCACGACGATCACCCGGCCGTCCGTGCGCGCCCGCATGGCGTCCAGTGCCAGCGCGACCGCGGCCGGCTTGTGCGCGTAGTCGACGACGGCCGTGAAGTCCTGGCCGACCGCGACCCGCTCCATCCGTCCCGGCACCTGCACGGCCGCGAGCCCGGCGGCGATGTCGGCCGGCGCCACCTCCACGGCGTGCAGGCAGGCCGCCGCGACCAGCGCGTTCGCCACGTTGAACTCGCCAGGCATCGGCAGCGTCACCAGCAGCTCGAGCCCGTCTGGCCCGTGCATGACGAACGCCTGCTCGCCGGTGTTCGACGTGGTCAGCGCGCTGGCCGTCCAGTCCCCGTCACCCTCGGTCGCGACGGTGACCGTGTGCGGGGTGACCAGGCGCCGGCCCCACTCGCCGTCCACGCACACGACCTCGGTCGTGGACCGGCCGTCGAACAGCAGCGCCTTCGCCCGGAAGTAGTCCTCCATGTCCGGGTGGAAGTCCAGGTGGTCCCGCGACAGGTTGGTGAACCCGCCGACGCGGAACCGCGTGCCGTTCACCCGTCCCAGCGCGAGCGCGTGGCTGGACACCTCCATCGGCACGTGCGTGACGCCGCGCTCCGCCATCACCGCGAGCAACGCCTGCAGGTCGGGGGCCTCCGGCGTGGTGAACGCGCTGGCCAGCCGCTCCCCGGCGATGCGGGTCTCGACCGTGCCGACCAGCCCGGTCGTGATCCCGGCGGCCCGCAGCCCCGCGTCGATCATGTACGTGGTGGTCGTCTTGCCGGACGTGCCGGTCACCCCGAGCGCCGAGAGCCGCAGCGACGGCTCCCCGTAGATCCAGGCCGCGACCGAGCCGAGCATCCCCCGGGGGTCGTCGTGCACCAGCACCGGGACGTCCCGCAGCGCCGGCCGCGCCGCCCCGGCCTCGTCGGTCAGCACGGCGACCGCACCGGCGCGCACGGCGTCGGCGGCGAAGTCGGCCCCGTGCACCCGTGCACCGGGCAGCGCGGCGAACAGGTCACCGGGCACCACGTGCTGCGCACGGAGCGTCACTCCGGTGACCGCGGGGTCGGTGTCGGGCAGCCCGAGCGCACGCGCGTCCGCCCGCGCCACCAACGTGGTGAGCGAGACTGGTGTGATCCTTGCGGGGCGAGGCGGTGCCGTCACTGCCTTGCCGACGAGCTTGGCGGGCACGTCGCGGAAGGTTACCTGCGCACGGAGGGCGATCAAGGACACCCTGGTGCGTCCGGCCGTGTCGGCTCCGCTAGACGGCCGGTGGCAGCCCGGGCAGGGTCTCGGTAAGGGCGTCCCGCTTCTTGCGCGGCGTACGCACGACCAGCGCGGCGACGACCCCGCCGACCAGCCCGGAGACGTGTCCCTGCCAGGAGATCCCGGTGACCCCGATGCCCACCGCGCTCCACATGAACGACCCGTACGCGATGGCGATGCCGATGGAGACGAGCACGTCCGCGGGCCGCCGGTCGACCAGGCCGCGCAGCAGCAGGTAGCTGAAGTACCCGAACACCACACCACTGGCCCCGATGGTCACCGTGCCGGCCGGCGAGGTGAGCCAGATCCCGAGCCCGCCGACGACGATCACCACGAGCGTCATCAGCAGGAACCGCTTCGGACTGGGAATGGCCGCGATGAGCCCGAGGCTGAACAGCGGCAACGCGTTGGACATCAGGTGGTCGAGGTTCCCGTGGACGAACGGCGAGGTCAGGATGTTGACCAGGCTCCCGAGGTCCCGCGCGACGATCCCGCCGGACTGCGTCAGGTGCCGCCCGGTGGCCGCGTTGATCAGCTCGACGACCCACAGGATGGCCAGGAAACCGACGTTCAGGGCGGCGGCTCGCCCGAGTGGGCTGGCCAGGGACCCGTTGTCCTCGGCGGGCGCGGGTGCTGGCGTGGGAACGCTCGGCAAGGTGCTCACGAGCCCCGAGTATCAGCCAACCGCGAGAGACCACGGAAGCGCGACACGATCACGGTTTGCGGGCCACCCGCGCCTCGATCCCGTCCAGCAGGGCCATCAGGCCGGAATGGAACATCTCGGTCGTGGCCTGTTCCTGGTAGGGCGTGGTCTCGTCGGTCAGCGTGAACCCGTCGGCTTGGGCGAGCTTGGTGACCATCGGGAAGCGGGTGTTGAAGTCCGGCGCCAGCTCCATCAGCAGCGCGGAACGGGCGTACCACCACTCCTCGTCGCTGGTGCCGGTGGCGGCCGCCGCGGCGCGTGCCTCGGCGACGACCTGCGCGACCGCACGCACGAACTGGAACAGCGCGCCGGTGAGCCGCCGCACCTCGGGCGGCTCGAGCCCGGTCTCGAACATGATGCGGAAGACCGTGTCCAGCACGACGTACTCGTTCGGCCCCAGCACCGGCCGGGCCTGCGACACCTGCAGCACCCACGGGTGCCGCAGGTAGAACTCCCACAGGTCCTCCGCCCACGCGACCAGTGCCGTCCGCCAGCCGCCACCCAGGTCGTAGGTGTGGTGCGCCTCCGCGATCACCGCGTCGTACATGAGGTCGACGAGCTCGCTCTTGCTGGGCACATACGTGTACAGCGCCATGCCGGTGCGGCCGAGCCGCTCGCCGACCGCACGCATCGACAGGCCCGCCATGCCGTGCTCGTCGGCGATCCCGATGGCGGCGGCGACGATCGCGTCGACCGTCAGCGCGGGCTTCGGCCCCGGTCGCGGCTCCTCCGCACCGGGTTCGCGCCAGAGCAGCGACATGGCCCGGCGCGCGTCGCCCTGGCCGGCGAACACAACCACGTTGCAACTCCTTACGACGTAAAGTACGGTACCGACGACATCACTTTACAGCATAAAGAGAGGGTCGGCATGGGGCACGCCGCGGACAGTCACGACCGGATCGAGGTGCGTGGCGCCAGGGAGAACAACCTGGCCGACGTCTCGCTCGACATCCCGAAGCGACGGCTCACGGTGTTCACCGGGGTCTCCGGCTCCGGCAAGTCGTCGCTGGTGTTCGGCACGATCGCCGCCGAGTCGCAGCGGCTGATCAACGAGACGTACTCGG
>Ga0307502_10000327_pt1 | contig 12561 bp, 14 predicted proteins | sample 16_S_MG_FD_201364 | JGI IMG/M metagenome (GOLD analysis project Ga0307502, IMG submission 201364) | Soil microbial communities from Populus trichocarpa stands in riparian zone in the Pacific Northwest, United States - 16_S | ecosystem: Environmental > Terrestrial > Soil > Riparian zone > Trees... | reverse complement strand
ATTCGTGTCGATCCAGCGGAGGAACTGCGATGGAGGAACGCGAGCGTGTCGCGAGGCGTGAAAGCGTCTCTCTTTCGGTGCGATCGAGCTCGGTTGTGCGAGCGAGAGACGAAAGAGGCGCTTGTTCGCGGTGAGAGTCGGTGATCGAATCTCTGGTCGTGGCCGAGCACGAGCAAGCGGATGTCGGTGCCTGACGCCGACCTGGCCGTGCCGGCGGGCCCGCGGGCACGCCAGACGGGCTCCGCGTGGCTCGCGCGCCGCGGCACCGGACTGGCGTTGCGCGTCGTCGTGCTCGGCCCGCTGCTGATCCTGGCCGCGCTCTGGGCGCTGCTCTCGATCCTCTCGCCCTACTTCTTCACCACGCTCAACATCACGAACCTGCTGCAGGCGTCGAGCGTGGTCGCGATCCTCGCCACCGGCCAGCTGCTCATCATCCTCACCGGCGCGATCGACCTGTCCGCGGGCGCCGTCGTCGCGCTGGCCACCGTCGTCGGCGCCAAGCTCGCCCAGTCGACGCACAGCGGCCTGCTCGTCGTCGCGGCGATGCTCGCCACCGGCGCCGCCGTCGGCCTCGCCAACGGCGTGCTGATCGAGAAGGCGAGGCTCGGCTCGTCGTTCGTCGTGACGCTCGGCATGCTGAGCATCGCCACCGGGCTGGCCTTCGTCGTGTCGGACGGCTCGACGATCACCGGCCTGCCGGCGCTGGTCGACGACGTCGGCTCGCGCGACGTCGGCGGGCTGCCGATCTCGGCGCTCGTCGTCATGGGCTTCGCGACGGCGATCGCCGTGCTGACGCTGCGCCTGCAGTGGGGGCGGTGGGTCTACGCGGTGGGCGGCAACCGCGACGCCGGCGAGCGTGTGGGCATCCCCGTCCGCGCGGTGTCGATCTCGGTCTTCGTCCTGGGCGGCCTCGCGGCCGGGCTGGCGGGCGTCATCCAGGCCGGGCTGACCGACTCGGGGACGGCGTCGTCGGGGTTCAACGCGGAGCTCGACGCGATCTCCGCCGTCGTCATCGGCGGGGCGACCCTGACCGGCGGTCGCGGCACCGTCTTCGGCACCCTGGTCGGCGCGCTCATCCTCGGCACGATCCACAACGGCCTGAACCTGCTCAGCGTGAACCTCAACTGGGAGCCGATCGTGCTGGGCAGCGTCCTGATCCTGGCGATCGGCGCCGATCGCCTCCGCGCCGGCTTCGAGACTCGGCTGAGGCTTCGCCAGGCGGGGCACGAGGACGGGAGTCTCGCGTGACGAGCGCTCCCGGCGAAGCGGTCCTCGAGGTCGAGGGCGCCACCAAGAGCTTCGGCGCGGTCGCCGCGCTCAGCGACGTCTCGCTGCGCCTCGGCCATGGCGAGATCCTCGCCGTGGTGGGCGACAACGGCGCCGGCAAGTCCACCCTGATCAAGTGCGTGAGCGGCGCGCATCGCCTCGATCGTGGACGCGTCCGCGTGAACGGCGACGTCGTCGCGCTGCGCTCGCCGATCCACGCCCGCCAGAACGGGATCGAGACCGTCTACCAGGACCTCTCGCTGTTCGACAACCTCAGCGTGGTGGCGAACCTGTTCGCCGGGCGCGAGCTCACGTCGCCGCGCCGCACGCGGGTGGTGGGCTGGCTGCGCAACCGCGCCATGACGTCGCAGGTGGCCGAGATCCTGGCCGAGCTCGAGGTCAACGTCCCCAACCTGCACGCGCCGGTCGGGCTGCTGTCCGGAGGCCAGCGTCAGGCGATCGCGGTCGCCCGCGCCGTCAGCTTCGCGACGCGCCTGGTCATCCTCGACGAGCCGACGGCGGCGCTCGGCGTGCGCGAGACCCGCAACGTGCTGCGGCTAGTCAAGCGCCTGCCGGAGCGCGGCGTGTCGGTGATCATCATCTCGCACAACCTCGAGCAGGTCGCGGAGGTGGCCGATCGCGTCATGGTCCTGCGTCGCGGCGTGAAGGTGGGAGAGGCGCCGCCGGACGCCGAGCACCACGACCGGATCGTCGGCCTGATCGTGGGGGCGCAGACCGGGCCGTTGTAGGGAGAGCCGTCTTGCCGTGCCGGGCCAGCGCTCGCGGTCGCGAGCGGCGCTCGTCTGCGCGCGCGAACAGCAGTGCACACACCACCAGAGGAGGAGAGGCAAGTGAGGTTCATGGCGCACAGACGCCGCCGCACCGTCGCCGCCGTCATGGCGGCCGGCCTGGTCGCGCTCGCCGCGGGATGCGGATCCGACGACGGCGGAGGATCGACGAAGTCGAGCGCCGCGGCGCCGGCGAAGAAGCAGAAGATCATGACCTTCGTCTTCGCCCCGCGGGGCTTCAACGACGTCACCAAGGCGTGGTTCAACGGCTTCGACGCCGCGGCCAAGCAGCTCGGGGCGAGCGTCGACGTCCAGCAGAAGGCCACGAGCAAGATCGAGCCGGACGCGGGCCCCTACCTGAGCTTCATTCGCTCGGCCCTGGTGCAGCGGCCCGACGGCATCGTCGTCGTCCCCAACAACGCGGCGGCGCTGACCTCGGGCCTGAAGCAGATCGCCGCCCAGGGGACCAAGGTCCTGATCATGGACCAGGACGTCCCCAAGATGGACAACAAGGTCGCCTTCGTCGGCACGGACAACAAGGGGGCCGGCAAGGTCGCGGCCGACTGGATGATCGAGCAGCAGAAGGCCGGCAAGCTGCCCTCCAACGAGGTCGGGATCCTGCGCTCGCCACCGGGCATCACGTCGACCGACGACCGCGCCGCCGGCTTCAAGGCCGCGCTCGCAGGCAGCGACCTGAAGGTCGTCAGCGAGCTTGCCCCGGCCTGCAACGACAGCGCCGACGCGCGCTCGGCCATGGCCGACATGCTGACCGCCCACCCGAAGCTGGGCGGCGTGTTCTCCGTCTGCGACATCATCGCCACGGGCGCCGCGCGGGTCCTGCTGGCCAAGCGAAAGGACGCGGTCGCCCACGTCAGCGTCGACGCGTCCAAGCAGGGGGTCGACCTGATCCTGCAGCACAAGGGCATCGACGCCGAGGTCGCCCAGCACCTCCTGAAGGTCGGCCAGTCGAGTGTCACCACGTTGGCGCAGGCGTTGCAGGGCAAGTCGGTGCCGGCCAACGTCGACACGGGCACCGACCTCGTTACCGAGGCCAACGCCACCAGCTACTTGCAGAAGGCCGCCGCGGAATCGAAGTGATCAGCGAGCACCCTCGCTATCGCGGTGAGGTCATCGACGCCCATTGCCACTACGACGACTCGACGCGCGACCGGGTGCATCACGTCAACCGGGTCGGTGGGCTCGCGGCAGCCATCCATCTGTGGGATTGTCGCTACCCGCCGACCCGGCCCGAGGTCGAGGCCTCCGAGTGGCGCCACCTCGAGCCGGCGCTGCTGCGCTGCCATGTCCCCGACCTGTCCGCCGTCGGGGCGCCGGGCTTCGAGCGGGCGCTCGAGCGCGACCTGCGCATCGCCGCGGAGCACGGCGCCGTGGGCGTCAAGGTGTGGAAGAACCTCGGCCTGTGGCTGCGCGACGCCACCGGACGTCGCCTCGCCGCCAGCGACCCACGCTTGGACGTGCTGTGGGCGTCGGCGGGTGAGCTCGGCCTGCCGGTGGCCATCCACACCGGCGATCCGCCGGCCTTCTTCGCCCCGCTGACGGACGCCAACCCGAGGATCGAGGAGCTGCGCAAGCACCCGGATTGGTGGTATGGAGGCGGCGGCTTCCCGTCGCTGGGCCGGTTGCACGAGGAGCTCGAGCTCGTGGTCGCACGCCACCCGGCCACGCGGTTCATCGGGCTGCACTTCGGCTCATTCATGAGCTGGGCCGACGTGCGCCGGATGCTCGCCGCCTACCCCAACTACCACGTCGACACGGCCGCCGCGATCGCAGACATGGGTGCGGGCGACGTCGGCGACGTGCGCGACATCGTCGTCACCTACCGCGACCGGATCATCTTCGGCACCGACCTGTTGCGCACGCGGGCGATCGAGATGCCCGACCTCGGACGCGCGCGCTGGTCGCTACGCGAGTACTTCGAGCGTCACTGGCAGTTCTTCGAGACCTCCGAGCCGGGCCTGGAGCACCCGATGCCCGACCAGGGCGCCTGGACCGTGACCGGCCTCGACCTCCCCGACGACGTGCTCGAGCGGCTCTACCTCGAGAACGCCCGTGCCGTGTTCAGGCTGGCGCTGCCGGGCTGACGCGATGCGGTGCAAGCCCAGCCTCCAGGAGTCCTCGGGCTCAGGTCGTTCGTCGATTTGCGCCGGGCGCGCCAATCGTCTTGAGTACGTCGAACGGTCATAGCGAAGGGAGTGCCGATATGAGTCCCGCGCAGGAGCCGCCCCGCAAGCGCAGTTGCGCGCAGATGGTGGTGCACGAGTGGCTGGCCGAGACGCAGCCCGAGTACCGCGAGCGACGACTGCAGGCCGAGGAGCAGACGCGCGCGAGCATCAACAGCGGCCAAGCCGAGCGAGTGGCCGCCAAGCTCGTCACCCTTCCGGTCGTCGTGCACATCGTGCACCAGACGGCCGAGCAGAACATCTCCGACGCGCAGGTCAAGAGCCAGATCGACGCGCTCAACCGCGACTACCGCGCAAAGAACGCCGACGCCCGCAAGGTTCCGCCCGTCTGGAAGAGCCTCGTGTTGGACTCCAAGATCCAATTCGCCCTGGCCACCAAGGACCCGGCCGGCAAGGCCACGACCGGCATCACGCGCACGGCCACCACGGCGGACTCCTTCGGTCCCGACGACACCGTCAAGGCCAAGAAGACCGGCGGCGTGCCGCCGTGGCCGGCGGACCGCTACCTGAACATCTGGGTCTGCAACCTCAGTAGCAACCTGCTCGGCTACGCCCAGTTCCCCGGGGGTCCCGCGAAGACCGACGGCGTGGTCATCCTCTACAGCGCGTTGGGAACGCGGCGCGGGGCGATGGCTCCCTTCAACAAGGGCCGCACGGCGACCCATGAGATCGGCCACTTCCTCGGGCTGCGCCACATCTGGGGCGACCGCAACGACTGCAGCGGCAACGACTTCGTCGCCGACACGCCGCCGGCCATGCAGGCCAATACCGGCAAGCCCACCTTCCCGCACATCACCTGCAACAACGGGCCCAGCGGCGACATGTTCATGAACTACATGGACTACGTCGACGACGACACGATGTTCATGTTCACGACGGGGCAGGTCGCGCGGATGAACGCCACCCTGGCAGGCCCGCGCAAGAAGCTGGCCGGCCTCTGAGGCGCGCGATGGCCGCGAAGGGCGCCGACGCCGTGGTGGGGCACTGGGTCCACTCCCACGAGGAGGACACCGACGCCGAGATGGTCTATCGCCCGGCGAGCTACCGCTTTCCACCATCGCGCGGCCGGACGTCGTTCGAGCTTCGTGGCGACGGTAGCTACGTGGAGCGTTCGCCCGGCCCCGTCGACGTCCCCGTCGAGTCCAAGGGCTCGTGGTCACTGGAAGGCGACCGGCTGCTGCTCGGCGCCGAGGGGGACGAGCCCGGCCACGCCTGGGAGGTCAAGGCGGTGGAGGGCGATCGGCTGACGCTCAGGAAGTAGCGCTACCCGTTGACCGAGAAGCTCGAGTTCGGGTTGACCTCGCGCCGGCGCGAGTAGAAGCCGGCGTCGAGCACGATCTCGTCGTTGTAGGCGCAGCGGACCTGGATCGGATCGGCGTCGTGGTCATGGCCGTGCTCGACGCGGTCGATGAGCTCGGCCATGAGGTGCCCGACGACGGGGGCGTTCTTGAACTGGTTGCCGCTCGTGCCGATGGCCATGTAGAAGCCGTCGAGGACCGAGCGGTCGTAGATCGGGATCCAGTCGTCGGAGACGTCGTAGAGGTCGACGATCCCCTTGCGCTCGTTGGGGATGCGCAGCGAGGGCATGCGCCGCGCGAGCCGGAAGACCTGCGCCTCCCACTGCTGCTCGGTGACGTGACGATCGAACTTGTCGGGCTCGTCGACCCAGACCCGCGGATCGCAGTCGGGGTCCTCCGAGCCGATGAGGATGTTGTTGCCGCTCTCGGGGCGGAAGTAGATCCCCGTGTCCCCGTCGGAGGTGTGATAGCCGTCCTGCTCGAAGTCGAAGTCCGGCGGCGAGGGCACGTGGTGGACCTCGTGGCGCAGTGCGCGCGTCTTTACGTTCATCTCGTCCTCGACGCCGGCCATGCGGTTGATGACGAACGAATGCGGGCCGGCGACGTTGACCACGATCGGTGCGTCGATCTCCGTCCCGTCGGTGAGCGTGACGCCCGCGACGCGGCCGTCCGCGCGGCGGATCTGGGCGACCTCTGCGCGCAGGAGGAACTCGCCGCCCTTGGCCTCGGCGGCGCGCTGGAGGTTGTGGGTGGCGAGCTGGGGGTCGTTGACGTAGCCCGAGCCGGGGGTGAAGATCGCGCCGTCGAGCTCGGCCTGCGGCTCGTCCCAGAAGTGCGGGTCGTCCGGGCGCTTGGGCGGCCAGAAGGCGTCCGTGCTGTAGACGGGGACCTTCTCGGAGAGCTTGGCGTTGTCCCACTCCTCGTACTCGACGCCGAGGTCGCGGTAGTGGGTGAGAACCTTCTCGTGGTGGCCGGTGGCGCTCTTGAGCAGCACCGTGCCGCACTGCATGTAGCGCGACGTCCCCATGTCGTCGACGACACCGAGGTAGCGCTCCCAGTCCTGCCAGTAGGAGAAGCCCTCGTAGGCCATCGCCACGCCGTCGCGCGAGGAGTAGTGCGCGCGCACGATGGCGCACGAGTTGCTCGTCGGCCCGTAGCCCGCGCTCGGCAGCTTGTCGATGTTCAGGGTCTTGTAGCCGCGCTTGCCCAGCTCGAACGCGGTTGCCGCGCCGATGACGCCGGCGCCGATGATGATCGCGTCAGCCTGCCTGGCCATCGGGCCTAATATATCTGTCTTCAGGTCAGTGGTCGAGCAGGCGTCACTCGTCTTCGGCCGACACCCGCAGCGCGCGCAGCTCGGACAGCTCGCGCTCGGTCACCGGCTCGGTGACCTCCAGGGGCTCGCGGGCGCGCAGCGGCCAGCCCGTGGCCTCGCGGACGTCATCGAGCTCGACGCCCGGGTGCACGGCGACGAGCTCGAGCTCGCCGTCCTCGGCGCAGGGGCGCAGGATGCCGAGGTCGGTGATCACGGCCGAGCCGGGCGCGCCGTTGGTGGGCCCGTGGAGGTCGCGCCCGACGGAGGTGATGAAGTCGAGCTCGCCCACGAACGAGCGCGGCGAGTGGCGCAGCAGGACGATGATGCGCCCCGCCGAGCGGGCGATCTCCGGGGCGCCGCCGGCGCCGGGCAGTCGCACCTGGGGCTGCGCGTAGTCACCGATGACCGTGGTGTTGATGTTGCCGAAGCGGTCGATCTGCGCGGCGCCGAGGAAGCCGACGTCGATACGCCCGCCGCCGATCCAGTAGTTGAACATCTCGGGGACCGAGACGAGGTCCTGCGCGCCGGCGGCGAGGTCATCGTCGCCGATCGACAGCGGCAGGCGCTGGGGGCGCGCGCCGATCGCGCCCGACTCGTAGACCAGCACGCAACCGGGCGCGTCCAGGCGCCGCGCGAGGTTGGCGGCGGCGTTGGGGGGCCCGACCCCCACCAGCACGACCTCGCCGTCGCGCAGCTCGCGCGCGGCCCCGATGGTCATGACCTCCTCGGGGGTCGGGTCGACGGCGCTCACCGCGCGACCACCGGCGCCCCGACCGGCGCGTCCGCGGCGAGGACGTTGTCCTCCATCCACCGGGTGAAGCGGTCGCGATCGCGCGAGATCGCGTCCCACTCGGAGTAGAAGCCGTTGTCGCGAACCGAGAAGTCGGCCGCGTAGGACGGCCACGCGCCGTTGGGGACGTGGCAGACCGCGTCGAGCACCCACGACGGCAGCACGACGGCGCGCGGGCGCGGCGTGAGCTCGTCGACGACCTCCTCGACGGTGACGATCGCGTGCTTGGCCGCGAGCACGGCCTCCTTCTGCACGCCCGACAGCCCCCACAGCTGGACGTTGCCCTGACGGTCGGCCTGCTGGGCGTGGATGATCGTCACGTCGGGGTTGATGGCGCGCACCGCGGTGAGCTTCTCGCCGGTGAACGGGCAGTCGATGAAGGTGATGTCGTCGCTGTGCTCGGGCAGGTCGGTGCCGGCGTAGCCGCGCAGGAGCCCGAACGGGAGGTTCGAGGCCCCGGCCACGTAGGCGTTGGCCAGCCCGGCGTGGGAGTGCTCCAGCAGCGCCAGCGGCCGCGGCCAGCCGTGCTCGACGGCGTCGCGGAAGCGGTGCAGCGACCCGACCCCGGGGTTGCCGCCGTAGGAGAAGATGACCCGCGCGACGCGGCCCAGGCCGATCATCTGGTCGAAGAGCACGTCGGGCGTGAGCCGCACGACGGTGAGGTCGGTGAGGCCCTGGCGCAACAGCTCGTGGCCGGCGGCGAAGGGGATGAGGTGCGTGAAGCCCTCCAAGGAGACGAAGCTGCCATCCCTCACCAGCGCCGCGACGGCTTCGGGCAGCGGCTGGATCCTGCCGGCCTTCTTCACCCCGGACCTCCCCGTGTTTCGTTCGTCATGCGCACATATGTGCGCAACAAGAACACATTACCGGAGTGCGCTGTCACGGGAAAGGGTCTGCACGGCCCTCAGACGCGCTCAACGGTGAGCGCCATCCCCTGCCCTACGCCGATGCACAGGGTGGCCAGCCCGCGCCTGAGATCCGCGTCCTCCAGGCGCCGCAGGAGGCCGAGCACGAGCCGCACCCCGGACGCGCCCAGGGGATGGCCCACGGCGATCGCGCCGCCGTAGGCGTTGACGATCTCGGGGTCGAGCCCAAGGCGCCGGATGCTCGCGATCACCTGCGTCGCGAAGGCCTCGTTGATCTCCACCGCGTCGACGTCGCCGATCTCCCAGCCCGAGCGCTCGAGGACCTTGCGCGTCGAGGGGACGGGGCCGAGGCCCATGATGTGCGGCGCCACCCCGACGGAGGCCGAGGCCACGATCCGTGCTCGCGGCGCGAGGCCGTGGCGCTGCACGCCCTCGGCGCTGGCGACGACGATGGCCGACGCGCCGTCCGACAGCGGCGACGCGCTCCCCGCCGTGACGATGCCGTCGGCCTTGAACGCCGGCTTGAGCTTGGCCAGCGCCGCGGCGCTGGTGTCCGCGCGCGGCACCTCGTCCTCGCTGAGCTCGCCCTTGCCGGTGTCGACCGCCACGAAGTCGAGCGCGAGCCGCTCGCGCGCGGCCTCGGTGAGCTGCTGCGAGCGCAGGCCCCAGGCGTCGGAGTCCTCGCGGCTGATGCCGTCGAGGACGGCGACCTCCTCGGCGGTCTCGCCGAGGGTGATGGTCGCCTTGCCGCCGTCGAGGTCCTTCATCTTTGGGTTGACCAGGCGCCAGCCCAGCGTGGTGTCGGCCACGTCGGCGGCGGCCGTCCACGGCCGCGAGCTCTTGGGCAGGACCATCGGCGCGCGCGTCATCGACTCCACGCCGCCGGCCACGACGACGTCGGCCTCGCCGCTGCGGATCTGCTGCGCGGCCGACGCCACCGCCTGAAGGCTGCTGGCGCACAGGCGGTTGACGGTGTAGCCGGGGACCTCCTCCGGGAGGCCGGCGAGCAGAGCGGCCATGCGCGCCACGTTGCGGTTGTCCTCGCCGGCCTGGTTGGCGGCACCGAAGATCACCTCGTCGACCGCGTCGTGGGGCACTCCGGCGCGCGCGAGCGCCGCGCCCAGCACGAGCGCGGCGAGGTCGTCGGGTCGCGAGTCGGCCAGCGCGCCGCGGTAGCGCCCGAAGGGCGTGCGGACGCCGCCGACGAGGAAGGCATCGGTCATGCAGAGCGCTCCAACAGGTCGGTGAGCAGGGTGCGGACGGCGACGATCTCGTCGTCGTTGATCCCGTGCTCCTGGTTGTCGTAAACGTGCAGGTCGCAGCGCGCGCCGGCGCGCTGGAAGGCCGCGACGGTGCCGCGGACGGCGTCGACCGGTATCCAGTCATCGTCGTCGGCGATCCCGAAGAACATCGGCAGGCCGCCGAGCGAGCCTACCGGCAGGCGGGCTGCCGGAGTGCCGAACAGCGCGCCGGTGAGGATGGCAGCGGCGCCGTAGGGCTGCGGTCGGCGCGCGAGGTGCTCGGCGACGATGCAGGCGCCCTGCGAGAAGCCGACCAGGGCGATGGCGGGCAGCGAGCGCCCGCCGCCGCGTGCCTGCTGCACCGCGGCCTCGATCGCTTCCAGCGACCAGCCCAGGCACGGCTCGTTGTCCTCCATCGGGTCATAGAAGCGCCCCGGGTACCACGAGCGATCGGCGGCGCGGGGCAGGACGTAGGCCACGCCGTCGTCGAGCCCGAGGCGATGGACGACCTCTTGCAGCATGTAGTCCGGGTCCTGATCGCGGCCGTGCACCACGACCGCGGCGACCGCGGCCTCGGGATCGCCGGCCGTGGCGGTCTCGGTGCTGAGGTGCGGATTGGCCGTCATGTTCGTGGTGCGCACATGCGTACGCAGAGCGCACGCTAGCAGACAGGCTCAGTCGCTCCGGGGCGGGGGGCGGTGGTTGAGCGTGCCGAACTGCCGCTGACGGTAGAGCAGCGGATGAGCCGGGCTGGCCTCCGCGTGCTCGACGAAGCCCACCGCGATCACGTGGTCGCCGCCGTCGACGAGCTCGTGCAACCGGCAGGCGATCCAGCTCGCGGTGCCCTCCAGGCGGGGCAGCTCGGTGTCCAGGCCCCACGCAACCGCGGCGAACTTGTCCGCGCCCTTGCGCGCGAAGCGCGTGGCGAGCGCCTCCTGGTCGTGGGAGAGGACGTTGATCCCGTAGCGCCGCGATTGACGGACCATGCGCAGCAGGTCGGAGCCGCGGTCCAGCGAGACGAGCACCAGCGGTGGCTCGAGCGACAGCGAGCAGAACGCGCTCACGGTGGTGCCGTGCGGCCGGTCGCCGTCGAAGCTGGTCACCACCGCGACGGGCGCCGCGACCGCGGCAAGCGCCTCGCGGAAGACCACGGGGTCGACGCCCGGACGCTCAACGCGCGCGTCCATAGCCCTCAGCTGACGGTGCGGTGGTAGGCCGGTCCCTGCTGGGTGAGGGCGTTGGAGATCGTGTTCGCCGTCTTCACCAGCGGCGGCAGGATCCGCCGGCGCAGGTCGTCGAGCGACACGCGCGACACCGCCGAGGAGACGTTGAGCGCGGCAATCGTCTCCGGGCCGCGCCGGATGGGGGCCGCCACCGAGCGCAGGCCGATCTCGAGCTCCTGGTCGACGAGCGCCCAGCCGCGCTGGCGTGTCTCGTCGAGGGCGGCGCGCAGGCGGTCGGGGTCGGTCGTGGTGCGCTCGGTCCACGTCTCGAGCTTGGCGCCGGCGAGGTAGCGGTCGAGCTCCTCGGGCGCCAGGGCGGCCAGCAGCACGCGGCCCATCGACGTGCAGTGGGCCGGCAGGCGCGTGCCGACGCTGAGCGTGATCGACATGATGCGCCGCGTGGGCACGCGCGCGACGTAGACCACGTCGGGCAGGTCGAGGGTCGCGGCCGAGCACGACTCGTGCGTCTCCTCGACCAGCGTCTCCATCAGCGGCAGCGCGAGCTCGGAGAGGTTCAGCGAGGAGAGGTAGGCCCAGCCGAGGGTCAGCAGGCGCGGGGTCGGCGAGAACAGCCGCCCGTCCGAGCGGACGTGCCCGAGCTTCTCGAGCGTGAGCAGGATCCGGCGCGCGGTCGCGCGCGTGATGCCGGTGAGGTTGGCCACCTCGCTGAGCGTGAGCGCCGGGCGCTCGCGCGAGAAGACCTGGATGACGGCCATCCCGCGCTCGAGCGACTGCAGCGACTGCTGCCGCTCGCCGTCGGGGGAACGCTCGGTCTCGGGCGCCTCGGCCATTGGCTGACTGTAACGGAGGTTCCGGGCCTCACGGGGGCGCCGGCGTGCGGACCTCCTGTAGATTCGTTGGACGCACATGCGTTCGCTCCGCGCACAGACTGGGTAATGAGGCGGAATGGACGACAACGTTGTCAATGCGATGAGGCCCGGCTCGTGGAGCTGAACCTCGGCGCGGACTCCGCGCGCCTGGTGGATCCCGAGGACCTCACGAGCTTCGCCGTGGTGCTCGAGGCCGACGGGGATCCAAGCCCCGAGGCGCTCGCGGCCGGCGGCGTCCTGGGCCTGGGCGACCACGCGTGGGTGCGCACTGACGCCCTGCGCCGGCTCGCCGGGCCGACCGCCACCCCCGAGTGGGAGGGCGCCTTCGACACGATGCTCGAAGACGCGCGCTCGCGCGGCTGGGTCGACGACGAGCACGGCGCCGTGCGCGGCCACGTCGAACGCCGGGCGGCCGCACCGGTCACCCCCGTCGCGGGCGGCGACCCGGCGTGACCGGCGCCCTGCGCGACGCCGTCCTGCTGAGCTTCGACAACCTGGGCGAGGCCGCCGACCTCGAGCGCCACGACGCGCCGGCATCCGGCCCGCACCCCTCGGTGACCGTCGGGCTGCCGCGCGCCCTGGACGCGCTCGCCGCGCTGGACCTGCGCGCGACCTTCTTCGTCGAGGGCCTGAACGCCGAGCTGTACCCGCAGGCGCTGCGCGACATCGCCGCGGCCGGCCACGAGGTCGGGCTGCACGGCTGGCGCCACGAGCGCTGGGACGCGCTGGCGCCCGACGAGGCG
>Ga0307502_10000326_pt1 | contig 12581 bp, 12 predicted proteins | sample 16_S_MG_FD_201364 | JGI IMG/M metagenome (GOLD analysis project Ga0307502, IMG submission 201364) | Soil microbial communities from Populus trichocarpa stands in riparian zone in the Pacific Northwest, United States - 16_S | ecosystem: Environmental > Terrestrial > Soil > Riparian zone > Trees... | reverse complement strand
GACCGATGACGAGCACCTGTCGCGGATCACCCTCACCGTCGACGGCGCGCTGCACCCGATCGACCAGGTGACCAAGCAGCTGCACAAGCTGGTCAACGTCCTGAAGATCCGCGACCTCGAGCCCGGCGACACCGTCACGCGCGAGCTCGCCCTGTTCAAGATCGCGGCCGATGGCAGCCAGCGCGCCGAGGTCATGCAGGTGTGCGAGATCTTCCGCGGGCGCGTGGTCGACGTGACGAAGCGCTCGATCATCGTCGAGGTCACGGGCACGACGGACAAGATCGAGGCCTTCGAGAAGATGGCGCGTCCGTTCGGGCTCATCGAGATGATGCGCACGGGCGAGATCGCGATCTCGCGCGGCAGGGGAGAGACCTAGCCGCCGCGATGCTGCGCGCTCTGGTCGCCTTCGCGCCGGTCGCCGCGCTGCTGACCGTCACGCCGGGGGCGGCGACGGCGCTGGTCGTGCGCAGCGCGGTGAGCGGCGGGCGCCGCCGGGCGCTGGCGACGACGGTCGGCAACTCGCTCGGCGTGCTGGCGTGGGGATGCTTCGCCGCGATGGGCATCGCCGCGGTGGTGGCGACGTCGGCCGAGGCCTTCATCGCGGTCAAGCTGGCCGGCGCCGTGGTGCTCGTCGTCCTCGGGCTGCAGTCGCTGCGCGGCCATCGCGAGCCCGCGCGTTCCGGTTCCGGCCCGGCGCCGGCGCGCGGCGCCCCGCTGCGCGACGGCCTGGTCACGAGCCTGGCCAACCCCAAGCTCGCGGTCTTCTTCGTCGCGCTCTTCCCGCAGTTCGTGCCGGACGGCGTACCGGTACTGCCGTCGGCGCTGCTGATGGCGGCGATGGTCGTGGCCTTCGACCTCGCGTGGTACTCGACGCTGGCCTACCTCGTCGCCCGCGCGCGGCGCGCGTTCGTCGAAGGGCCGTGGCTGGCGCGGGTGCAGCGTCTCACCGGCGTCGTGCTGATCGGCCTCGGCGTGCGGCTGGCCTTCGAGCGCCGCTGAGGCGTCAGCCCTCGGGCGCCGGTGCGGGGCGCTCCCAGTCGCGCAGGAGCACGGACGAGCCGCCCACGCCGGCGGCGAGCGCGGCCAGCGCCCATCCGGCGCCGCTGTGCTCGGTGCCGAGGGCGGCATCGAGCGAGAGCGACCCGGGGCCGACCTCGGCGATGGCGAGCACCGCGGCGATGATCACCGCCGGGTACTCCCAGCCGTTGTCCGTCACCCACGGGCCGTTGGGCTGGTGGACGGTGCGGATGGCGGTCGTCATCACGCCGGTGATCGCCGCCGCCGCAGCGGGGGTGGCGAGCCCGGCGGCGAGCAGCGCTCCGCCGCCCATCTCGGCCGCGCCCGCGGCCATCGCGTTCTGGCGCCCGGGCTTGACCCCGAGCGACTCGAGCCAGCCGCCGGTGCCGTCGGGGCCGAAGCCGCCGAACCAGCCGAAGAGCTTCTGGGCGCCGTGGCCGAAGAAGAGCCCGCCGAGCACCAGGCGTATGACGAGGATGAAGAGCTTCATGAATTCCGCCTACCCGGTGGAGTCGTCCTCCTCCCCCGGCGGAAGATCGCGTGCGTCGTCGGGGTCTGGAAGCTGCAGCTCGTCCTCGGGCTCGGCCAGCGCGGGGGGCGTGCCCTGCGCCGCACGCAGCCGATCGCGCTCGCGTGCGCGCTCACGGCGCTCGTTGCCGTCCTCGACACTCTGCATGAGCGGCTTGATGAGGTCGATGGGGACCGGCAGCACGATCGTCGAGTTCTGGTTGGTGCCGATCTCCAGCAGCGTCTGCAGGTAGCGCAGCTGCAGCGCCGCTGGGTTGCCGCTCATCACCTCGGCGGCGTCGAACAGGCGCTCGGAGGCCTGGAACTCGCCCTCGGCGTTGATGACCTTGGCGCGGCGCTCGCGCTCGGCCTCGGCCTGGCGCGCCATGGCGCGCTGCATGCCCTGAGGGATGCCGACGTCCTTGATCTCGACCGTGGTCACCTTCACGCCCCACGGGCCGGTCTGGTCGTCGATGATCTGCTGCAGGCTCTCATTGAGCTGCTCGCGCTCGGAGAGCAACACGTCGAGGTCGGCCTTGCCGAGCACCGACCGCAGCGTGGTCTGCGCGATCTGCGACGTGGCGGTGCGGATCCGCTCGACCTCCACGACGGACTTGACCGGGTCGACGACGCGGAAGTACGCGACCGCGTTGACCTTGGCCGGCACGTTGTCGCGCGTGATCACGTCCTGGGGCGGGATCTCGAACGTGACCGTGCGCAGATCGACGCGGACCATGCGGTCGACGAGCGGGACGAGCAGCACGATCCCGGGGCCCTTCGCGCCGATGAGGCGGCCGAGGCGGAAGACGACGGCGCGCTCGTACTCGCGCAGGATGCGGACGGAGGCGCCGGCGGCGGCGACCGCCAGGGCCACGATGATGACGAGCGCGACGAGGACGGCGGTCACGATTCGAGCTCCCATTCCTCGGCCCGGCGGACGGAGAGGACCAGCCCCTGTACGTGGTCGACGACGACCGGATCGCCGACCACGAGCTCGTCGTGCAGGCACGGCTTTGCCTGCCAGAGGGCGCCGTCGACGAAGACCTGCCCGAGCGGGGCCGGCGCGCGGCGGATCACGCCGACGTGGCCGACGAGGGCCTCGACGCCGGTCTTCGCCCGCGTGCGCCCGACCTTGAGCGTGGCGCGCGTGATGACCGCGAGCAGCGCCAGTGCCGCGAGGGCGACCATCACGACGACCGCGACGATGAGGACCGCCCCGCCGCCCGCGCCGTCGACCGCGATCGCCGCCCCGGCCGCGAGGGCGACGACGCCGGCGAGGCCGAGGGCGCCATAGGTGGGCAGGTGGGCCTCGGCGATCAGGAGACCTGCGCCGGCACCCAGCAGCACGATGCCCAGGAGGACCATGGCTCTCAGGCCATCGTAGCGCCGCGCCGTCGCGGGATCGCCCGCCAAACCGCCATCTAGACTGCCGGCATGGCTACCGCGCTCCTGCAGGCCGCGGGCCGGCCGCTGCTCGGCGCCGGCGATCGCGACCTCCTGCACGCCCGCGCCGCCGAGGGCGTGCGCCGCGCGCGGCGCACGGGCGAGTGCCTGGTGGCGATCACGGTCGTGCTCGCGCCCGGGGTCGACCCGACGGCCGTCGCGGTCGCCTCGCGCCGTCGCGGTGAGGACTGGTTCTGCTTCGAGCACCCCGATCGCGACCGCTTCGCGCTGGCCACCGTGGGTCGCGCCGCGGCGCTCGACGACCGCGGCGCGGGACGCTTCGGCCGCGTGGCCGCGCGCTGGCGGGCGCTGCTCGCCGACGCGCCCGGCGAGGAGAGCGGTCCCGTGGCGGTGGGCGGCTTCGCCTTCGACCCCGAGGGCGGCGCGACGCCGCACTGGGCCGGCTTCGAGCCCGCGTCGCTCCACGTCCCCGAGGTGGCGCTCGCGCGCCGCGGAGAGCGGGTGACGCTGACGCTGGCCGCCGTCGTCGCCCCCGACGACGACGCCGACGCGGTCGCCGCGCGCCTGCTCGAGCGCGCCGCCTCGCTGGGCAGCGCGCCGCTGCCGCTGCTCGACCCCGATCCGACCGGGCGCTATCGCGTGGCCAGCGCGATGCCCCCGGAGCACTACGAGTCCGCGGTGGCGCGGGCGGTCGAGCGCATCCGCGCGGGGGCGCTGGACAAGATCGTGCTCGCCCGCGAGGTGCAGGTCCACGCCCCGCGGGCGCACGACCCCGCGGCGGTGCTCGGCGTCCTGCGCGAGGCGTTCCCGTCGTGCTTCACCTTCTGCGCGGGGCGCGGGGAGAGCGCCTTCGTCGCCGCCACCCCCGAGCTGCTCGTGCGCCGCGACGGCCTGCGTGCGGGCACGCTCGCGCTGGCGGGCTCGACGCGCCGCAGCGCGGACCCGGCGGTCGACGACCACCTCGGCGAGCAGCTGCTGCGCTCCGACAAGGACCGCGAGGAGCAGGCGATCGTCACGCGACGCATCGTGCGCGCCCTGCGCCCGGTGAGCGTGTGGGTGACGGCGGCCGAGGAGCCCGTCGTGGCGCGGATGGCCAACATCCAGCACCTGGCCACGCCGATCCGCGCGCAGCTCGCGCGGCCGGTCAGCGCGGTCGAGCTCGCCGGCCTGCTGCATCCGACGCCGGCCGTCGGCGGGGAGCCGTTCGCTGCCGCCAACCCGCTCATCCCGGCGCTCGAGGGGCTGGATCGCGGGTGGTACGCGGGGCCCGTGGGGTGGACGGACGCCAACGAGGACGGCGAGTTCTGCGTCGCGCTGCGCTGCGCGCTGCTGACCGGCGCGGTCGCCCGGTGCTACGCGGGCGTCGGCGTGGTGCGCGACTCCGACCCGGCGGCCGAGCTGGCCGAGACCGAGGTCAAGCTGCAGGCGCTGCTGCCGGTGCTCGCCGGCTGATCAGCGGCCCAGCAGCTGGGCGCACGCCGTGTCGGCGAACCACTGCTCCCACTGCTCCGGGGTCCAGCCGCGCTCGCCGACCAGGAGGTGCCAGACGTCGGGGTGGTTCAGCGTCCAGAGGATGTCGGCGGCGCGCGCGGCGTCGAGCCCGGGCGCGAGGGCCCCCTTGGCCTCGATGGTGTCGACCACGGCCCGCTGGTTGACGAGGAAGTCGTCCTGGATGCGCCGCCACAGCGCAGCGCTGTGCGCATCAGCGCCGGCCGCGTCGCGCATCACGCGCATGAGCTTCGCTGCGCGCTCCTTGACCAGGCGCGCGTTGTGCGCACCGAGCCGCAGCTGGCGCTCGGGGTCGGGCTCGGCGATGACGTCGCGGTACCACTGGCGCTCGGCGATCGGGACGTCGGCCTCGTCGCCGCGCAGGCGCAGATGCCACAGCGCCCGCAGCAGCCCCGCCTTGGTCTCGAACGCGAGGTAGACGGTCTTGAGCGCGACGCCGGCCTCGGCCGCGACGGCGGCCATCGTCGTCGCGACATAGCCGTCGCGCTCGAAGAGGCGCTGGGCGGCCTCGAGGATCTCCAGGCGCGTGGCCGCCGCCTGCTCGCGGCGGTGCGTGGAGTCGTAGCGGCGTGTGGCCTTGACACCCTCGGACATTTCGTTACCCTACCCGCGACTTCAATGCATGCAAAGAGTAGTGAATACTACTCTCGGGGGTTCGCCATGAGCAACGAGACGATGATGGTGCAGCAGTCGGACGATCGGGACGCGATCCGTTCGCGGCTTGCCGGCATGTGGGTCGCTGTCGCCGATGGCTGGGGCAAGCACGCCGACTACGCCGACGCGCGCGGAGCGCAGAGCGCGGAGCGGATGCTCGAGCTGGCGCGGGTGGGCGCCGGCGACCGCGTCCTCGAGCTCGCCTGCGGACCGGGCGGCGTGGGCCTCGCGGCGGCCGACCGCGTCGGGCCCGGCGGCGAGGTCGTCCTCACGGACGTCGCCGAGGAGATGACCGCGATCGCCGCCGCGCGCGCCGCGCAACTGGGTCTGGGCAACGTCGCCTTCCGCCGCGTCGACATCGAGCGCATCGATGAGCCTGACGCGTCCTACGACGTGGTGCTGTGCCGCGAGGGCCTCATGTTCGCGCTGGAGCCCGGCCGCGCGGTCGCACAGATCCGGCGCGTGCTGCGCCCGGGGGGCCGGGTTGCGTTCGCGGTCTGGGGGCCCCGCGAGCGCAACCCGTGGCTCGGCCTCGTGATGGATGTGGTCAGCGTGCAGATCGGGGCGCCGGTGCCGCCGCCCGGGATCCCCGGGCCGTTCGCGCTCGGCGATACCGGCGAGCTGGGCCGCCTCCTCGATGACGCGGGCCTGGCCGATGTGCGGGTCGAGGAGCTCCCCGTGCCGCTGCGGACCGTCTCGTTCGACGAGTGGTGGCGGCGGACGTCGGCGCTCGCCGGCCCGCTGTCGGCGATCCTCGCGTCGATGCCCGAGGCGGCCGCGCAGGCGCTGCGCGAGCGCGCCTGCGAAGCCGTGCGCGCGTACGAGACCGCGTCGGGCGGGCTCGACTTCCCGGGCGTCGCCCTCGTGGCCACGGGACGCCGCGGCGCCTAGATGGCTGATTCCACGACCCCGCACGGGCGGGTGGGTCCGATTCACGCGCTCCGCGGCGCCGGATCGCCACGGGAATGCCGTCCCACCCACCCCGGGCAACCAGCACTGTTCCCCTTCGGGCCGCGGCGCGGGTGGGTGGGCGACATCACGGCCCGCGCACATGCGGGCACGCGGGCCGCGGAATCAACCATCTAGGGGGTCACGAGCCAGGCGTCGGCGGTCGCGGGGCCCGCCCTCGTGTAGCCGCCCGTCACCAACGCGCCCTTGCCGACGGGCGCGGCCGCGGCGAACAGATGGGCCGCGCCGAAGGAGCCGGGCAGCGCGCGGAACCGGCGCCCGCGCCCATCGAACAGCTCGGGTCGCGCGGCTCCGGCGGTGACGAGCGCGGCGTCCCCCATCAACGCGATCGATGTCCCCTGCAGCTTGTAGCGCGCCAGGGCGAGAGCGCCCGTCGGGGCGAACGCGCCGCGTCGCGGGTCATAGATCTCGGCGCTGTCGTAGGCACCGAGGTCGTCGCGCTCGTCGGCGCCCGCGAGGACGAGGACGCGCCCGCCGGGCAGCGTCACGGCGTCGTGCTTGTGGCGGCGCACGCGCAGCGCTCCCGTGGGCGCGAAGGCGCCGGTGGCCGGGTCGTAGAGCTCGGCGCTGCGCAGCACGCGCAGCGATGCGCGGCGCCCGCGATGCCCGCCGGCGATCAGCACGCGGCCGTCGGAGAGCACGGTCGCGGTGTGCGACGCGCGGGCGCCGCTCATGGCGCCCGTGGCGGCGAAGCGTCCCGTGGCGGGGTCGTAGATCTCCGCGGAGGCCAGGGTGTGCGACAGCGACGCCTCGCCGCCGACGACGAGCACCGTGCCGTCGCGCAGGAGCACCGCGGCGTGGCCCGCGCGTGGCTGCGTCATGCGTCCGGTCGCCGCGAAGCGCCGCGTCGCGGGGTCGAACAGCTCGGCGGAGGCCAGCGTCCGGCCGCCAGGCCCGTAGCCGCCGACGATGAGGATGCGCCCATCGCGCAGGCGCGTCGCGGTGTGGCTCTGGCGCGCGGCGAGCATCGCCGGCCCGGGCCGGAAGCGGCCCGAGGCCCGGTCGAACAGCTCGGTCGAGGCCCACACCTCCCCCTCGTCTGCTCCGAACCCGCCGGCCACGAGGATGCGCCCGTCGCTCAGCGCCGTCGCCGTATGGGCCGCCCGGGGGTGGGCAAGATCGGCGACCCGGTGCGCGCCGCCCGCAGGCGACCGCGTGGCTGCGCCGCCCGGACCGCCGCAGGCCGCGCACCCGCCCGCGAGCAGGCAGGCCGCGACGAAGCGAACACGAGGCCGGCGCATCGTGGCTGTACACCGCCGCGCGCGGCGCGGTTCCGTCAGCGCCCGGCGCGCCGCCAGACCGCCACGACCTCGCGGACGGTCGCCTGGCGGTAGGAGACGCGCGAGTCCAGCGGGCGGACGCTGAGATGGAAGCGCCCCGACTCACCCTGCTCGAGCTCGACCACGAGCGCGTGGAAGCGCCGGCCCTTCTTGTCGACCTCGACGATGTCGCCGGGACCGATCCCCTTGGAGCTGCGGCGCGGCGTGGCGGGCTCGGGCGGGCTGGGGAGGAGGGTCGTCTGGCTCATGGTGGCGCGAAGCTAGCGTCCGAGCCGGACGGCGCGGGTGCCGCGTGAAAGATGGTTTGCACAACTGCGCCGATCGCGAGCCGTTCACGCATGTGCGTGCCCGAGTCGAGACGGATCCTCATTGCCGCTGTGGTGGCCATCGCGGCCGGCCTCATCGCCCCTGCGGCCAAGGCTGCGACCGTGACCATGATCATCACCCCGCCGGCCCCCGGTTCGCGCGACGACGAGCGCGGCCTTTTCACCTTCACGGCCGCTCCCGGCGAGCGCAACACGGTCACCGTGCGCGCCGACGGTTACGACCTTCTCGTCTCCGACGTCACCGCCGCATTGGTAGCCGGCAGCGGCTGCCAGCCGGAGGCCATGGTCGTGCGCTGCCCGAGGGCGGGCGCGTTCGGCGGGGTCGCCGATCTCGGCGACGGCGACGACACGATGATCGTCGACTCCGCCGGCGTGAGCGTCGACGGCGGGGCGGGCGACGACGTCCTCACCGGCGAAGGCAGCGGCTACGACGACTTCACCGGTGGCCCCGGTGCCGACGTGCTGATCGGCGGCGAGGGCGATGACAGCTTCACCGACGGTGATCCCGACGACCAGCCATCGCCGGACCGCTACGAGGGCGGGGAGGGCCGCGACGGATTGGGTTTCCCCGGTCGCCATCGCGGTCTGCGGCTCGACCTCGCGGCGGGAGCCACCGCGGACGGTGACGTCATCACCGGGATCGAGCGGGCGGGCGGCGGCGAAGGAGACGACGTCCTCGCGGGGACCGACGGACCAAACCAGCTGGGCGGCGGGCCCGGCGACGACGTCATCGTGGCGCGCGGCGGCGACGACGAGCTGAGCGGCGGCCCGGGCGCCGATGGCCTGGACGGCGGACCGGGCAGCGACGAGATCGAAGGCGGCTCGGGTGCGGACCATTTGATCGGCGCCGCGGGCGCCGACCTCCTCGACCCCAGCCTCAACGGACGCGAGAGCCGCGGCGAGGAGGAGGACCCTGACCGGCCGGCGCCGCCCGCTCGCGATCGTGTGGACTGCGGCGATGGCGCCGACACCGTCGCACGTCCCGACCGTGCGGACTCCGTCGCCGGCGACTGCGAGCTGCTCACCGGCGCCGACGATGGACCGCGCTTGCTGTTCACCCTGCCGCTGCACCCCGGCCGCTCTGCGACCGGCCTGGCCTATGAGCTGCGCGTCTTCGTCCCGCCGCCCCGTCACGCGCTGCTGCGGGTTCGGATCGAGTTGCTCGACGGGCAGGGCCGCCTCGTCGCCAGCAGCCGGCGCGTGACGCTGCAGGCCGGCGAGAACGCCCGGCCGATCCGCGTCCGGCTGAAGCGCGGGGTGGTCGTGCGACGACCGGCCATCGGATGGCGCATCCGCGTGCGAGCGTGGCGCTACGCAACGGGCGGCGTGCTCACGCTGCCCACGCGACCGTGAGGGCGCTCATGCGGATGCCAGGCGCCGCGCCACCTCGTCCCACACCCGGCGGTGCAGACTGACGTTCTCCGCGCGGTCGGTGCGGACGTGCAGCAGGGTGCCCGGCGCCTCGCGGATCGCCGCGAGGTCTTCGACGGGCTCGTAGGCCAGGCCGAAGAGGGCGGCGACGCGCTCGGCCTGCAGGCCGGTCGGCGTGGCGACGTGCTCCTCGAACGCATCGGTCTGCGAGGCGACCGGGAGGAAGTCGAAGATCCCGCCGCCGGCGTTGTCCACGAGGACGACGGTGAGCGCGAGCTTCAGGCGCGTGGCGCTGAGCAGGGCGCCGAGGTCGTGGGCGAGGGCCACGTCGCCGAGGTGGACGACGACGCGGGCGCCGGCAGCGGCGGCGCCGAAGGCGGCGGCGAGCGTCCCGTCGATGCCGTTGGCGCCGCGATGGGCCAGCACGCGCGGCGGCGCGTCGCGCGCGGGCCAGAAGGTCTCGACGTCGCGCACGGGCATCGAGGAGGCGGTGAAGACGGTGATCTCGCCCGGCAGCGCCGCCAGCGCGCGCGCGACGCCGGGCTCGCTGATCGCGTCGCCGAGCGCGGCGGCGATGCCTTGCCCAGCGGCGGCGTCGGCGGCGCGCCACCCATCGAGCCACGGGGTCGCGCGCAGAGGTCCGGCGATCGAGCGCGCCCACGCGGCGGGATCGGCGTCGAGCACCTCCGTCACGACGGCCGCCGGGTCCTGCCAGGTGCGCTCGGGATCGAAGGCGACCTGGCGGGCGTCGAGGCCGGCCAGCCACTGACGCAGGGGCTTGGAGGTCGGCAGGTCGCCGATGCGGATGACGGCCTGCGGGCGATGGGCGGCGGCGAAGCCCGCGTCGCGCAGCAGCGCGTCGTAGTGGGCCACCGCGGCCGGGCCGCGACGGGCGCCGGACAGCGGATCGGCCAGCAGCGGCGTGCCGAGCGCGGCGGCGGCCGAGGCCAGCGCCTCGCCGAGGCCGTCGTGGCGCTCGTGGCGGCCGGCGACGATGACCGCGCGCTCGCCGGGATCGAGCTCGATCGCCGCCGGCGCGGCCGCGCGACGCGCGCGGGGGAGGGGCTCGTCGCCGGCCGGCGGAAGCGGCTCGTCGAGCACCAGCGGCTCGCGCAGCGCGAAGTTCAGGTGCACGGCGCCGGGACGGCCCGACACGGCCGTCTGGTAGGCGCGGAAGGCCAGCTGGCGGATCCAGCGCAACCGCTCGGGCGTCGCGCTGTGGGTGCCGACCTCGAAGAACCACTTCGCGGCGTCGCCGTAGAGCTTGAGCTGGTCGATCGTCTGCCCGGCGCCGACCGCGCGGAGCTCGGGCGGGCGATCGGTGCTCAGCACGACGAGCGGCACGCGCGCCTCGTGAGCCTCGATCACGGCGGGCAGGTAATGCGCGGCCGCGGTGCCGCTCGTGCACGCCACGGCGGCGGGTCGCCCGGTCTGCTTGGCCACCCCCAGGGCGAAGAAGCCGGCGACGCGCTCGTCGACGTGCGACCACGTCGGAAGGTCCGGCTGGCGCGCGAGCGTGAGGACGAGCGGCGTCGAGCGCGAGCCCGGCGAGGTGCACGCGCCGGCCAGGCCGCAGCGGGCCAGCTCGTCGACGAAGGCGCGCAGCAGCAGGTAGGTGTCGGTCGTCTCGGTCAAGATGCGCGGCCGATGCTCACCACCGTCGTCCTCCTGCACGGCTTCGCCGGGACGGGGCGCGCCTGGGATCAGGTGATGGCGCGGCTGGATCGCGAACGCTATACGGCCGTGGCGCCCGACCTGCGCGGCCACGGCGGGGCGCGCGACCAGCGCCCGGTCAGCTTCGCCGGCTGCGTGCAGGACGTGCTGGCCGCCGCGCCCGCGCGCTTCGTCCTCTGCGGCTACTCGCTGGGCGGGCGGATCGCGCTGCACGTGGCGCTGGCGGCGCCCGAGCGCGTCGAGGCGCTCGTGCTCGTCGCCACGACGGCGGGCATCGAGGACACAGGGGCGCGGGCGGCGCGGCGCGCCGACGACGAGGCCCTGGCCGTCTTCGCCGACACGGCGACGATCGAGCAGTTCGCCGACCGCTGGGCGGCGCAGCCGCTCTTCGCCGGCACGCCACCCGACGCCGCCCGCATCTGGCGCGAGGACCTGCTGCGCAACGATCCGCATGCGCTGGCGGCTGCGCTGCGGGGCTTCGGCAGCGGCTCGATGGCACCGCTCTGGGAGCGCCTGGGCGAGCTCACGATGCCCGTGACGGTGCTGGTCGGCGAGCGCGACGCGAAGTTCGTCGCGCTGGGCGAGCGGCTGGCGGGCGCCCTGCCGGAGGCCGAGCTCGTCGTCGTCCCGGGCGCCGGCCACGGCCTGCCGCGCGAGGCGCCGCAGGCGGTTGTCGACGCGATCGCGCGGCGATAGCGTGCCCGCCGGTTGGGGGCCCGATGCACCGCTCCGTGCGAGGAGGAAGGGCGATGACCACGCAGGCCGAGACTCGCAACCCCGAGGAGTCCGGAGGGCTGCGGCGCGAGCTGCGCTTCTGGGAGGCGATCGCGCTCTCGATCGCGATCATGGCGCCGACCGCGGCGATGGCGCTCAACGGCACCGTGCCCGCGCAGCTCGTGGGCCAGGCCGTCCCGCTCGCGTTCATCTTCGCCACGGTGGGCGTGGTCTTCGTCTCCTACGCCTTCATCCGCCTCACCGGCTACTTCAGCCACGCCGGCTCGGTGTACGCGTTCTCCGGCGTGACCCTCGGCCCGCGGGCGGGCTTCTTCTCCGGCTGGGCGCTGCTGGGCACCTACCTCGCGTTCACGGCCGCGTCGACCGCGGAGGCGGGGCTGTTCGGGGTCGCCTTCTTCCAGGGCTCGGGGATCTGGGACGGCGCCGAATGGCTCGTCATCGCGCTCGTCGCGGGCGCGCTCATCGCCTTCTTCGCCTACGGCGACATCCGGGTGGCCACGCGCTCGCTGCTCGGCCTGGAGGGGATCTCCGTGATCCTCATCGTCGTCCTGGTGGTGATCATCTTCGTCAAGCTGATCGCGGGCAGCGCGCCGCACGACCAGGGCTTCACGGCCGACATCTTCAAGCTCCCGTCGGGCACGTCGCTGGACACGGTGGCCACGGCCGCGGTCTTCGGCTTCCTCTCCTTCGCGGGCTTCGAAGGGGCCGCGTCGCTGGGCGAGGAGACCGACGATCCGACGCGCAACATCCCGCGCGCGATCGGCACCGCCGTGCTCGTCGCCGGCGGCTTCTACATCGTCGTGATCATCGCCCAGACGTGGGGCTTCGGCACCGACGCCGCCGGCGTCAAGGCCTTCGGCTCGTCGTCGGCGCCGCTCGGCGACCTCTCCAAGGACTACGTCGGCAGCGGGCTGTCCGACCTCATCAACCTCGGCGCGACGATCAGCGCCTTCGCCAGCGGCCTGGGCACGGCGACGGCCGGGTCGCGGATCCTGTTCGCGCTGTCGCGCGACGGCTTCGGCTCGCGCCGGCTCGGCCAGGCGTCGCGGCGCACGGGCGCGCCCGCCGGCGCGCTGGCGGTGGTCATGGCCGTCGGCCTCAGCGTGGTCGTGGTCCAGCGGATCATCGGCACCTC
>Ga0307502_10000325_pt1 | contig 12613 bp, 10 predicted proteins | sample 16_S_MG_FD_201364 | JGI IMG/M metagenome (GOLD analysis project Ga0307502, IMG submission 201364) | Soil microbial communities from Populus trichocarpa stands in riparian zone in the Pacific Northwest, United States - 16_S | ecosystem: Environmental > Terrestrial > Soil > Riparian zone > Trees... | reverse complement strand
GAACGTGCCGCGCATCATGACCTCGTGGTTGCCGCGGCGGGAGGCGTAGGTGTTCAGTTCCCCGGCGCCCAGGTGCCGCCCGGCGGCCGAGTCCCGCGGGATGGCGCCGGCGGGGGAGATGTGGTCGGTGGTGACGGAGTCGCCGAGCTTGACCAGTATCCGCGCGTCGCGGATGTCGGTCAGCGGTGGGGGTTCTGGGGTCATGCCGTCGAGGTAGGGCGGGCGGCGGATGTAGGTGGAGCCTGGCTCCCAGGCGAACGTGTCGCCGGTGGGGGCGTCCAGTGCACGCCAGCGGTGGTCGCCGGTGAAGACGTCGGCGTAGGCGTTGGCGAACATGCTCGGGTCCAGTGTGGACTCGATGACCGTGGTGACCTCGCGGGTGGTTGGCCAGATGTCGTGCAGAAACACCGGATCGCCGTCGGGGTCGGTGCCGAGTGGGTCGTGGTAGAGGTCGATGTCCATGGTGCCGGTCAGTGCGTAGGCGACCACGAGCGGCGGTGACGCCAGGTAGTTCAGTCGCACGTCGGGGTTGATGCGGCCGTCGAAGTTGCGGTTGCCGGACAGCACGGCGGCCACGGCCAGGCCGCTGTCCCGGACGGCCGCCGTGACCGCGTCGATCAGCGGGCCCGATGCGCCGATACAGGTCATGCAACCGTACCCGGCGAGGTGGAAGCCGAGCTTTTCGAGATACTCGGTGAGACCGGCGGCGGCGTAGTAGTCCATGACGACCCGCGAGCCCGGCGAGAGGGTGGTCTTGACCCAGGGTTTGCTGCTCAGTCCGCGTTCGACGGCGTTGCGGGCGAGCAACGCGGCGGTGACCATGACCGCCGGGTTCGACGTGTTCGTGCACGAGGTGATCGCGGCGATCGCGACCGTACCGTCCTTGATCTCGTGCGTCTGTCCATCGAGGACTATCCGAGCACTGTTGTTGACCTGGAGGGACTTCTTCGCGAGTGTTAGAGGGATACGATCCTGTGGGCGCCGCGGTCCGGCGATCGACGGGACCACAGTGGACAGGTCGAGGTCCACACTCTCGGAGTAGCGGGCCGGGGCGTGCCAGAGGCCCAGCTCCTTCGCGTAGGCCTCCACCAGGTCGACGTGTGTCCGGCCGGTGAACCTCAGATACCGCAGGGTTTCCTCGTCGATCGGGAAGATCGCGCACGTCGAGCCGAACTCCGGGCTCATGTTCGCGATCGTCACCCGGTCGGCCACGCCGATCCCGGGCACGCCAGGGCCGTGGAACTCGACGAACTTGCCGACCACACCGTGCGCACGCAGCAGCTCGGTGATCGTGAGAACCAGGTCGGTGGCGGTGGCGCCCTCGGGCAACGAACCGTGCAGGCGCACGCCCACCACCCTCGGCACCAGCATCGACACCGACTGGCCGAGCATCACCGCCTCGGCCTCGATCCCGCCGATGCCCCAGCCCAGCACGCCGAGGCCGTTGACCATCGTGGTGTGGGAGTCGGTGCCGAGGCAGATGTCGGGGAACGCCTCGCCGTTCTGCTCGATCACGACCCGGGCGAGGTGCTCGACGTTGACCTGGTGCATGATCCCGGTGCCCGGCGGGACGACCGCGAAGTGCCGCAACGCCTGCTGGCCCCACTTCAGGAACCGGTAGCGCTCCGCGTTGCGCCGGTACTCCAGCTCGACGTTGCGTGCCATGGCATCCGGGTGGCCGAACACGTCCGCGATCACCGAGTGGTCGACCACCAGCTCGGTCGGGATCCGTGGGTTGACCAGGGACGCGTCGCCGCCCAGTGCGGCCATGGCGTCCCGCATGGCGGCCAGGTCGGCGAGCGCGGGGACGCCGTTGGTGTCGTGGAGGAACGCGCGTGCGGGGGTCAGGTCGATCTCGCGCGTGGGGTCCCAGTCGACGACGGCACTGATCTGCTCGGCGGTGACGCGCTCGCCGTCCTCGTGGCGCAGCAGGTTCTCGAGGACGATCTTGAGACTGTACGGCAGATCGGCCGGGGCGATCCGCTCGATGCGTTGCACGGCAAGGGTTCGGCCGCCGACACGCAGCGTGCCGCGGGTGCCGAAGGTGTCCGGTGACGTCATGACATGTGCGTGGTCACCGCGGCGGCGAACTCCGACGTGCCCGCCGAGCCGCCCATATCCACCGTGGACACCCCGGAGGCAACCGTCTCGGCGACACCCGACTCCACCAGCCGCGCCGCGTGCCGCAGCCGGTCGTCGTCCCGCCTTCCGCCGAGCCAGTCCAGCAGCATCCCGCTGGAAAGGATCATGGCGATCGGGTTGGCCTTGTTCTGCCCGGCGATGTCCGGCGCCGACCCGTGCGCGGCCTGCGCCATCGCGTGCTCGTGGGAGGCGTTGATCGACGGGGCGATGCCCAGTGAACCGGCGATCTCGCCGGCGAGGTCGGAGAGGATGTCACCGAACATGTTCTCGGTGACGATGACGTCGAAGTCGCCGGCACGGCGCAGCAGGTGCACGGTCATGGCGTCGATGTGGTAGTCGTCGACCGTGACGTCCGGGTACCGCTCGCTCACCGCGCGGCAGACGTCGCGGAACAGGCCGGTGGTCAGCCGGAGCACGTTGGCCTTGTGCACGATGGTGACCTTCTTGCGCCGGCGCGTGGCGAGGTCGAACGCCGCGTGGGCGATGCGTTCGACGGCGTCGCGGGTGAAGACGCCGTACGCGATGGCGACGTCGGGGCTGGGCATGAACTCGCCGGTGCCGGCGAAGGTGTTGCGGTCGGCGTAGAAGCCCTGGGTGTTCTCGCGGACGATGACGAGGTCCGTGCCGGGGACGATCGCCCGCGCGCCATCGAACGCCCTGGCGGGGCGGATGTTGGCGAACAGGTCGAAGTGCTTGCGGATGGTGCCGCTGGGGTTGAGCGCCGAGCGGTGCGGTTCCGGGTAGGCGGCGCTGTCGTGCGGGCCGAGGAGCCAACCGTCCAGTTCTGACAGTGTCTTGAGGGTCAGGTCGGGGATCGGGGAGCCGTGCTCGTCGATGGCCGCGCGGCCGAGGGGGAGTGGCACCCACTCGACGGCGACGCCGGTGACTCTCAGTGCCGCGTCGAGGACGGCGGTGGCGGCGGGGACGATCTCGGGTCCGATGCCGTCACCGGCGAGTACGCCAAGTCGGTAGGTCATGGGTGACTCCTGTCGGTTCGCCTCACAGCGTGAAGGTTATAACCTCTGAAAGTCAATGACGTGTCATGCCGAGGTGATGCAGGTGACAGCATCCGGTAGGCTATAACTGTGGTGGTGACCGAGCAGGCTCTCGTGACCAAGAGCGAGCTGGCGTACAACAGCGTTCGCGAGAAGATCCTGTCCGGGGAGTTCGCCCCCGGGTCGGTGATCAACCAGGCGGCGCTGGCGAAGGCGATCGGGCTGTCGACGACGCCGTTGCGGGAGGCGCTGCGAAGGCTGAAGGCCGAGGGCCTGGTGGAGCTGGACGCGCACCGGGACGCGCGGGTGACGGAGTTGAAGGCCGAGGAGGCGCGGGACCTGTACGAGGTGCGGCGGTCACTGGATCCGCTGGCGGCGTCACTGGCGGCGATGCGCCGCACGAAGGCCGACATCGCGGAGATCCGGGAGGCGGCGCGGGGGCTGGAACCGCTGCCGGGCAGCCCGGAGTACGCGCACCTGCTACACCACCGGCGGTTCCACGCGGCGATCTACCGGGCGTCACACAACGACCTGCTGATCGAGACGCTGGAGGGCCTCTGGGACAAGGCGGACCGCTACCGCCGAATGGCGCTGGAGGTCGAGCGCGGCCCAGAGGAGCGAACGAAGAAGGCCGACGAACACCACACGCTGATGGAGTCGGTGATCACCGGCGACAGCGACACCGCCGCGGCCGTGATGCGCGAACACATCGACACCAGCTTGGGCGCCAAGGCGGCATGGCGGCTGATGAAGCCGTAGCCGGCGGCACCTGCAAAACGGCACGAAGTGACTGGCGCCGGGAGGGGGCAGGGCCTCGGCAGAGTCGGGTTGGCTGATCGGCCACCTGCTGTGGAAAGGCACGTTCGTGACACCAGCCTTGTCGTGAAAGGCGCGTCGGGGTCGCTCAATGACCTGAACGTGCCTTTCGCGACGCCGGCCGTGTCGCGAACGTGCCTTTTCGCGGCCCGAAGCTCGCCCCTCGGCCGGCCCGAACGGCAATGCCGAGGTTCGGGGGGAGGAAGGGCAGGCGCGCCTCATGAAGCCGTGGCCCGGCAGGTTACGTTCCTGTATCCCCGCGTCGTCGATTGTCCGTAATGTCGGTTGTTTGCGAGGGTCGCTACCCTGCGTGTCCGCGCCGCGACGGCGCGACCGTGGCCGCCGAGGCGTTCACCGCGGGGGCGTCACATACCGGCCAAGATCTGCGATAACACGGTGTCGCGGGTGCCGCCTCGCCCGCGCGGGTGACCCGTCGCGCGTGTGCGGACGGGAACAACTCGGCACTGTCCCTTGTGGACCGAACCGCCGGTGGCGATCACTGCCGGTGAGATTTGTTGCGTCCGTCGGGACTAAAAGTCACTGAAATGCCCCGGATTGGGCCCTGTTTCGTACAGTTGACTACCGGTTGATACTCCGTTCCGCCCTAAGCGGTTGGGAAGGAGGAGGTATTCGAAGAAAGCTGGCCTACTTGCCTGGTTCTGCCGCCGAAGTCATTAGCGAACGGTAGGCCGAACGGGCGCGCCCGTTCGTCGGATCGTGCAGCCAAAAGGGCAGAACGCCAGGTCAGACACATGATCAGATGTGCGGCGCGCAGCTGGTCAGACCGTGGGTAATCAGCCAATTACGTTAAGCATCGTTTACTTTTCGCCTTCTCACCTCGCGGGATCTGAAGTACAGTCGCCATCGCTGTCGACGAAAGTCGCCCGACGGCAACCCGGTGCTGAGTCCCCTCGGGGGGAATTTGCGCTGCACATTTCTGGTTGGGAGGTGACCGCGATTACGGCCACTGAACCGCGGCAGACTGGCGTATCGGAATGGGTCGACGAGGTATTGCTGAAGGGTGCGGACAATGACGTCTGTTTACACCTGTCGACTGGCCCGATTGCCCGATCCGCATTACGCCGCATGGTCACGCAGAAGCAGGAAACGCTGGTCAGCGCCGGGCTCCGGCCGGGCGGCTGCGCGGCCCTGAACCTCCCGCCCTCGCTCACCTACGTCGCCAACCTGCTCGCCGTCTGGCGTATCGGCGCCCAGGCTGTCCTGCTCGACCACCGGCTCACCCGGTTCGAGGCCGACGCGGCACTCGAACGGCTCGGCGTGCAGGTGCTCATTGCCATCGGAAACACAAAGGGCAGTCCCCTCAACGTTTTCCACGACATCACCGAGACGGTCACTGCCCGACAGGGCAGACCGGCGGACACTCCGCATGCCGTCCTTCAGCTCAGCTCCGGCTCGACCGGACCGTCCAAGGTGATCGGTCGAACGGCCGCCGACCTCGTCACGGAGGTCGAGCGGTACACCCTGATCGACGGCGTGCCACAGAGCGGCGAACGGATCATTCTGTTGCCCTCCATGGTCCACGTGCTCGGCCTGGTCGGCGGGCTCCTGTACGGACTGCACGCGGGCGTCGAGCTGGTGCCGCCACGGCGCCTCACCGGCGACAGCATCCTCGAGGCGGTCGCCGCGGGCAGCACGCCAGCCACCGTGCTCGGCGTGCCCTTCCACATCGGACTGCTCAACTCCGTCGCCGACCCGCCCAAGCTCCCGCAGCTGAAACGGATGACCACCGGCGGCGAGCTCGTGCCCACCGCGGTCTCCGCGACCTTCGGCGAGAAGTACGGGGTACCGCTGGGGAACATGTGGGGCATGACCGAACTGGGGGTCATCGCGACCGACCTGTTCGGCGAACACCGGCCCGCCGTGGCACCCGCGCCGGGCATCGAGGTCCGCGAGGTGGCCGGGGAGTTACTGATCCGCCGCCCCGAGTCACCGTATGTCGGACTGTCCGACCCGGCCCGCTGGGCGGACGGTTGGCTGCACACCAAGGACGCCGGCCGGGTCGACCCGGACACCGGCCTCATCACCGTGCTCGGCAGGCTCGACTCGCAGGTGTCGGTCGGCGGCCTCAAGGTGGACCTCACGGAAGTGGAGCACACGCTCACCGAACTCCCCGGGGTCGCGGCCGCGGTTGTGCTGTACGACAAGGAGATCACCGCCTTCGTTCAGCTGACCGGTGACACCACAGGGGATTCGGTCGAGGCGTCGCTCGCCGAGCGCGTCGCGGGCTACAAAAGGCCCAGGACCATGCACTTCCTGGCCGCGCTGCCGCGCACCACGACCGGCAAACTCGTCCGCGATCGGACTGTGCTGCGCGACACAGTCAAATAAAGCCCTTACGCAACAGCGGTTTGTGACGAATATCAAGTGACAGTGGAAGGTGAGAGATGGATGCTGCTGAGGTCCGTGAGTTCGTGCTGGAGACCCTCCAGGAGATGAACTACGACTTGGAGGGTATCGACGACGACAGCACGTTGGGCCCGGCGGGTGTCGACCTGGAGTCGTTGGCCATGGCCGAGTTGGCCGTGCGCGTGGAGGACAAGTTCGACGTGCGGTTTGCCGAGGAGGAATCCGAGGAGCTCGCACTGATGACCGTCGGGGAGTTCGCCAGAACCGTGGCGGACCGGGTCGTGAACGTGGCCGGTGCGGGACAGGCTGGATGATTAAGAAACCCGCTGTGGCGAGGGAAGACGTCGTGTCCATGCTCGCGAGCCTCGGGGACCGGACGACCGACGAGATCGGTGACCGGATCGACTCGATGCAGCTCGCATGGCTCATGCACCAGGTGGAACAACGCTACGGCGTGGAGATCGAGCTGAACGACGGGCAGTACGCCCGGATGAGCACAGTGGACGGTGCGGTCGAAGTGCTGTGCGAGACCATCGGGACGGCCGCACATGACTGAACCCCCGTTACGCGCCGGGATCACCGGCCTGGCAGCGGTCAGCGCACTCGGGAGAGGAGCGCAGGCACAGCTCGCCGGCGCCCCCGCCTTCGGTCCGGTACGCCGGTTCGACGTGAGCGCGCGCAAGGTGACCACCGCGGCGACCCTCGCCGACGCGGGCACCCTGGCCGACGAACTGTCCGGCGTGATCACCGACGCGTGCGTGGGACTCAGCCCGTTGGAACGTGCCAAAACCCCGCTAGTGCTGGGAGTTCACGGCCATCCTGAGGCCGGTCGGTCGAAATCCATGACCACGGCCGGGTTCGCCACAGACCTGGCTGCCAGGACCGGACTCGCGGGCGTGGCGAAGGTGTACACCTGCGCGTGCGTCTCCGGCAGCACCGCCGTCGCGGACGCCGCCGCCTCGATTCGTGCGGGACGGTCCGGCCGCGTCGTGGTGGCGGCCGGCTACCTCGTGGAACCCGACCAGTTCGCCCTCTTCGACGCCGGCCGGGCACTCGCCAAGGACGGCGCCGCCCGACCGTTCAGCGTCGGCCGGAGTGGGCTGCTGCTTGGCGACGCCGTATCGGCCGTCGTACTCGAACCCGTTGGCACACGGGAGGTTCTGGCCGAAGTCGCCGGCTGGGGCCGTGCCGGCGACGCCCACCACGTCGTCCGGCCGGACCCGAACGGGCACGGCATGGCACGAGCGGTCGGCGACGCGTTGCGCCGCGCCGGGATCGGCCCGGACGAGCTGGGTTACGTCAACGCCAACGCGAGTGGCGCCGACGGCGACTCGGCCGAGGCCGCCGCGTTGCGTGGCGCCCTCGACGGCCACCGGATCCCGGTCAGCTCCACGAAGTCCGTGCACGGGCACGGACTCGAGGGATCGGGACTGCTCGAGCTGGTCGTCACCGTCCTCGCCGTGCACGCCGGCAAGCTGCCGGTCAACGCGGGACACCTCGGCGCCGACCCGGACTGCGACCTCGACCTGATCCTCGACGCACCCCGGCCGGCCGCCAGCCCGTACGCGTTGACCGTCAACGCAGCTTTCGGCGGCGCCAACACGGCCCTGCTCGTGAGGTCGGTCTCATGAGCGGAGCTGGCGAGGGGGCGGCATGAGGACAATAGCCGAGTCGGTCATGCCACAAGGGACGGTTCCGCCGCCGCTGCCCGGGTTCGTGGTGTCCTCGTTCAGCCCACTGGTCGCGGCCGCCGCGGAACAGTGTCTCGTGGCCCGGCACGGGAAACCGCCTGCCGAGCCGCGGACGGCGATCGTACTCGTGAGCGGCAGCGGCGACGCGGGGATGGCCGAACACGTCGCGCACCTCGTCGACGGCGGGCTTCGGCTCGGCCCGCTCCTGTTCTTCCAGGCCGTGCCCAACAGCGTCGCCGGACACGTGGCCGCCCGCTGGGGCCTGCGCGGCCCCGTGGTCTGTCTCTGCCCGACAGGAGACCCGGAAGCAGAAGGACTCGCCCAGGCACGACTGCTGGTCGACGACGGCGACGCCGACGAGGTACTCGTCGTCCTCGTGGAGCAGACCGGCGCGGGGGACTCCGCGCACGCCCTGCTGGTCACCGAAGGAGATTCACCATGAACGCAAAGGGCCTGCGTGCCGTGCTGGCCGCCGACCCGGACATCGGTGCGGGAAACGTGCTGAGCAGGGTGATCGCGCACGGCGCGGACCCGGCCGGGCCCGGGCTGATCTTCGACACCGAGGTCGACGGCCACCCCGCCGAGCACGAGCTCACCCTCGGCGAGCTGGACACCATGGTCGACGCCCGCGCCGCCTGGCTGCACGCACGCGGCATCCGCCGGCGTGACCCGGTGGCCGTCTGGGCGACCGCCGCGGCGGACACGATCCTGAGCTTCCTCGCGCTCACCCGCATCGGCGCGATTCCCGCGCTGATGAACGGAAAGATGACCCCGGACATCGCCGCCGAGTTCATCCGCAGGCTGCGGGCCAGGGGAGTCCTCGCCGACGCCGCGCACACCGCGCTGCTGGCCGGCCACGACCTCGGCACCGAAATTCTCGGCCAGCCGGCGGAACTGGCGTCGGGTGACCCGGCCGACGCGCCGCCGCACTACCGCCACCACCAGGACGACCCGGTCGTCATCACCCACACGTCCGGCACCACCGGCGTGCCGAAGGCCGTGCTGCACCTGCACCGCACACTCTTCGCCTCGCAGCGCCACTTGCTGTCGATGCCGCAGGCGCAGGGCACCAACCGCGTGCTCAACGCGCTGCCCATACCGCACACCGCGACCGTGCTCATGATCACCCAGATCCTGTGCAACCGCGGCAAGATGCTCTGTCTGTCCCAGCAGGACGGTCCGACCGTGCTGGCCGCGATCGAACGCTGGCACCCGGAGGCGGTGTACGGGTTCGCGGTCACCTGGGCGGACCTCGCCAGGTTCGAATTGTCCACACGGGACGTCGGCTCGGTGCGGATGTGGTTCAACACCGGCGACTGCGCGCATGAGGCCCACATCCGGCGCCTGGTCGCGGTCGGCTCGCGGGAGACCGTCACCCGCGAAGGCCGCGTCCGCATCACCGGCTCGCACTTCATCGACGGGCTCGGCTCGTCGGAGATGGGGCACAACGGGTTCCACGTCACCCACACCCCCGACAGCGACCACTACGGGCGCCGGATCGGCCGGCCCTACAAGTTCGCCGAGGTCGCGGTACTCGACGAGGACGGCGACGAGCTGCCCGCCGGCGTCGTCGGCCGGTGCGGGTTCCGGTCGCCGACGCTCTCGCCCGGCTACTGGAACGACTCGGTCACCACGTTCCGGTCGCGCCTCGCCGGCTGGTTCCTCACCGGTGACCTCGTGTACCGCGACGAGGACGGCAACTTCTACCACGTGGACCGCGACCCGGACGCGGTGGTCGGCGACGGCTTCTACACGGCACTGTCCGAGGAGCGGATCCTCGCGGCCTGCCGGGACGTCCTCGACTGCACGGTCGTGATCGTGCCGGAGGACGGCCGGATCGTCACCGACGTGCTGCTGGAGCTGACGTCCGACGCGGACCAGGACACCGACCGCACCGAGACCGTCCGCGCCGCACTCGGCGAACGGGTCGGCGCCACGCTCAACCGCGTGGTCGCCGTGCGGCAGGAGGACATCCCGCTCACGGTGACCGGCAAGGTGCGCAAGTTCCTGCTGCGGCAACAACATCTGAGCAAGGAACCGGCATGACCGCGGCGATCACGGGTATGGGCCTGCTGACGCCGGTCGGCAGGGGCGCCGCCGAGGTCTTCCACGCGCTGTGCGTCGGCAAGTCCGGCCTTTCCCTGCCGCCGGAAGGACATCCCGCCGCGGCATCCGTGGACGTCGGCGGGTTCGTGCCGGACATCGACCCACGCACCGTGGTGCCCGGCCCGGCCGCCTCGGTCGTCGACAAGACCGTGGTGCTGGCGCTGCTGACCGCCGCGGACGCGCTCGCCGACGCCGGTATCGAGGTCGGCCGCGACGTCGACCCGCACCGCATCGGCGTGATCGTCGGCGGTGTCGGCGGCATGGCCATGCTCGAGACCCAGGTCCTCGCCCGCGGCGACCGCGGCCGGACGGCGGTGAGCCCGTACCTGCTCACCGGCATCCTGCCGAACATGCCAGCGGCCAGGATCGCCATCACACACGGGATCCGGGGCTACAGCTCCAGCCACGGCACCGCGTGCGCGTCCGGCGCGCAGTCGATCGCCGACGGGCTGCGGCTGATCCGCTCCGGCGACGTCGACATCGTGGTGTGCGGGGCGAGCGAGGCGCCACTCTTCCCGACGTTCGCCGACACGTTCGGCAACGCGCGGGCACTCGCGCGGCGCTGGGCCGACCCGACCGCCGCGAGCCGCCCGTTCGACACGCGGCGCAACGGTTTCGTGCTCGCCGAGGGCGCCGGGATGCTGGTGCTGGAACGCGTCGAGCACGCCAACGCCCGCGGTGCCGCCGGATACGCGGACGTGACCGGCTGGGGCGCCACCACAGACGCGCACCACCCGACCACACCGCGGCCCGACGGCGCAGGCGCGGTCGAGTGCATGCGCAGGGCACTCGCCAGCGCGGGGCTCGCACCCGGCGACATCGGCTACGTCAACGCACACGGCACGTCCACCAAGCTCGGTGACGTCGCCGAGACCGCGGCGCTCGGCGGCGTGTTCGGCGCGGACGGACCGCCGCTCAGCTCGACCAAGGCGTTGACCGGGCACATGCTCGGCACGTCCGGTGTGGTCGAGGCGGCGGCCAGCGCTCTCGCCGTGGCCCGCGGCGTGCTGCCACCCACCTACAACCTCGACGAGGTCGACCCGGCGTGCCCTGGCGACCACATAAGGACTTCGCCACTGGAGCGGGAGATCGAGCACGCGCTGTCGAACTCCTTCGGCTTCGGCGGCCAGAACGTGAGCCTGGTGCTGAGCACGGCCAGTACGGACAAGAAGCGGAACGGTTAGGACTGATGAACCTCTCAGGGATAGACCACATCGAGTTGTACGTCGGGGACGCACGGCAGGCCGCGTTCTACTACTGCACGGCCTTCGGGTTCCGCCTCCAGGGACAGGGCGGCCCCGAGACCGGGCTCAAGGGGCAGCGTTCGCTGCTGCTGAGCCAGGGTGACATCCGGATGGTGCTCACCTCGCCGCTTGGCGCCGACCACCCGGCCGCGGAGTTCCTGCGCAAGCACGGCGACGGCGTCGCGGTGATCGCGCTGGAGGTCGACGACGCCGAGGCGGCGTACGAGGAGCTGGTGCACCGCGGCGCGGCGCCGGTGTCCGCGCCCGTCAAGTACACCGAGGGCGACGCGTGCGTGACCACCGCGGAGGTGGGCGGGTTCGCCGACGTCGCACACCGCCTGGTGCAGCGCGCCGGCCCGCGGACCGAGTTCCTCCCCGGCGTGTTCCGGATGTCCGATGTGGACACACCGGCCGACGGCGACCTGCTGCGGATCATCGACCACTTCGCGGTGTGCGTGCCGACCGGGACGCTCGACGAGACGGTGCGGCACTACCAGGACGTGTTCGGGTTCGCGCAGATCTTCGAGGAGTACATCGAGGTCGGCGAGCAGGGCATGTACTCCAAGGTCGTGCAGAGCCCGTCGAAGCTCGTCACGCTCACGCTGATCGAGCCGGACACGAAGCGCCAGCGCGGGCAGATCGACGACTTCCTCGCCTGGCACGGCGGCGCGGGCGTCCAGCACATCGCGTTCAGCACCGAGGGCATCACCAGCACCGTCGCCGCGCTCACCACGCGTGGCGTGCGGTTCGCGAACACGCCGGACAGCTACTACGACGCGCTGGCCGAGCGGGTGACCAACCTCGCGGTGCCCGCCGAGGAGCTGCGGTCGGCCGGCGTGCTGCTCGACCGCGACCACTGGGGTCAGCTGCTGCAGATCTTCACCGAGTCGATGCACGTCCGCAGGACCCTGTTCCTGGAGGTCATCGAGCGCCGGGGAGCGCTCACCTTCGGCAGCGGCAACATCAGGGCGCTGTACGAGGCCAAGAACCGTGAGCTGACGGGCGTCTGAGGAGGAGACCGGTGACCACGACCGAGGAGTTCACGCTGTCCGAAGAGGACAGAGCATTGCTGCCGTCCGACGAGGAAGTCGCGTTCTACGCCGAGCACGGCTGGTACCTGACCAAGAAGCTGTTCACCGACGACGAGGTCGACGGCCTGGTCGCGGCCAGCGAGGAGTACTACGCGGGGGAGCGCTCACGCCTGCTCCCGGCGCGCCCGCCGCGGCTGGCGTACTGGACGCCCGAGCAGGGC
>Ga0307502_10000324_pt1 | contig 12718 bp, 11 predicted proteins | sample 16_S_MG_FD_201364 | JGI IMG/M metagenome (GOLD analysis project Ga0307502, IMG submission 201364) | Soil microbial communities from Populus trichocarpa stands in riparian zone in the Pacific Northwest, United States - 16_S | ecosystem: Environmental > Terrestrial > Soil > Riparian zone > Trees... | reverse complement strand
GCGCGGGTAGGTGGGCCGGCCGGGGTCAGCCGTTCGCGACCATGCGGCGCTCGAGGTCGTGGCCCAGCTGCGTCCAGCTCTCCGCGCAGCTGCGCGCCAGCTCGACGATGAGCCGCACGCAGTGCTCCGGGACGGCGTCGACGATCTGCTCACGCCGGTGCTCGACCCCGCACACGCCCATCCACTGCAGCAACGCCCGCCCGGTCTCGGACAACCGCAGCGACGGGTCGCGCCGCAGCATGTGCACGGTCGGCAGGCCCACGGGAGCCTCGGCCGAGCGTGGCTGCGGCACGAGCTGGGACGCGAACTTCGCGGGGATCGGGTCCTCGCCCCGGTCCATCCGCTTCCGCACGTCCTGGGCGGTGCCCAGTGAGACCTTCGCGTCGCGTGCGATGGTGCGCAACGAGGCGTCCGGCCGTTCCGCTATGATTCGACTCGCGCGTAGACGGCCGTCGACCGTACTCAGTGGCCGCATCCGACCGTCCTGACCAACCCTGCTGTTCGACTGAAAAGATCTGTCAGTCGAACACTGGCGGATCGTGCCGACGGTCGGTGCGCTGAGCCCGACCACCGTCGCGATGGCGCGGTCCGACAGGCCGGCGTGCGACTGGATGATCCGCTTCGCCGCCGCCTCGCGGTCCGCACGGGACAGCGGCAGGCCGTGCACCACGTTTTCCCTTACCGCACGGAGAAAAGCGTCCGCGGCGGTGCCGTCGAAGTACTCGACGGCGATCTCCCGGTCGCCGCGCGCCTGGGCGGCCTTGAGCCGGTGCATGCCGTCGATCACCCGCATGGTCGGGCGGTGGACGACCACCGGCGGTAATGGATCACTGGTCTTCGCGAGGTTCCATACGTGCGTCGCGTCCTCGCCCTGAATTCGCGGTGAGTCACCCGGCAGCAGCTCGCTGAGGGGCACCATCTCGATATGTCCAGCAGAACCGACGTCGCTCACGATTGCGACGACCCCCTTCACACGCCAAAGCCGGCAAGCCGACGAAAAGACCAGGCGCAGGTGTTTTCCACGCGATCTTTTCGGGTCAGCTTGCCTTGCGGCTATTAAATAAGAATTCTATTTTGATGGACAACCGCACCGGCGCTGGGAAGTGGACGCCAGCCCATTACCTGCCACTAGCGATTACGCAGCCTATGCATCGGCCGCACGACAAATATCCATCTGCCCCTGTCCCCTGTCCTGCTTGATCTGAACCGAATCCGACCATAGTCCGAGTGGAGTGCGGGGCACAAGATCGCACATGTGCCCCGGCCAGAGCCACCCGATCGGACGAATATCATGCCTGTCCGTCAGCGAAGGTTGATCCATTGGAGTTGCGGCCGGCGCGCCGGCCGCAACCTTGCCGGAGGGCCGATCGGCCCTGAAACCGTTGCGGCGTAAGCGTTTCTGGTCAGCCGACGTTGCGCCGGTTGCTCGTGAACGGTGCCGCGCCCGGTTCGGTTCCGTAGCTGATGATCCGGTGTGGATGAATCCGGATGATCGCGCCGTCCCACCCCAGGTCCTCGCCGGCCCATGCCGAGTCGGTCGGTTCGGCGATCGCCTCGCCACGGCCACGCGTCTCGACACACCGCGGCTCCCACGACTCTGGCGACACGAAGTCGTCGACCACGAACGCGACGCGGCCGTTGTCCTCGACATTGCGAAACTTCTTGCTCTTTCCCATGTGACGCCCGCCGATGTCGATGGTGTCGGTGGCCTTGTTGTAGCGGAACGTGACCGGGTTGATCTGGATGGTGCCGTCGGGCTGCGTGGTGGCCAGCCGTCCGAGTCGTTGGCTGGCCAGGTACTCGAGCTCGCTGTCGGTGTAAACCATGACCGTCCTCGGGTTCCGGGGTGGGTGGGGTTTTCTCACGCGGGGCCGAACCAGCGCTCCAGCGCCTGATTGACGTCGGCCTTGCTCCTGTTCGTCCACGCCACGTGGCCGTCCGGGCGGAGCAGCAACGCGTCCGCGCCGTGGAACGCGCTCTCATCGACCGGGATCGCGGTGACGACGTCCACCCGATCCGCCCACGGACTCGCGGCCGAGCGCAGGCCGGCGTCGTCGGCGCAGTCCAGCAGCACGCCGCGGCCCGGGTGCAGCAGCTCGGTGGTGCTGGTCTTGCGGTCGTGGTCCACGAGGTCGGCGTGGGGCATCCGGCGGCCGAGGAGCGGGTGGTCGCCATCGCCCATGTCGTACTGGATGTCGAGGCCGCTGACCATGCGGGCCAGGTGCAGGCGGACGTTGTCGTACCCGATCAGCTCGGTGATCACGTCCCGCAGCGGCTGGACCTCGGTGCCGCCAAGGAACAGCAGGCCCTGGGCACGCGTGTTGGTCAGCAGGCGCTGACCCACCGGGTGCCGCTCGGAGTGGTAGGTGTCGAGCAGCTCCTTCGGTGCGGTTCCGTGGACCACGGCGGCGAGCTTCCAGCCCAGGTTGACCGAGTCCTGGATGCTGACGTTCATGCCCTGTCCGCCGGCGGGGAGGTGGATGTGCGCCGCGTCGCCGGCGAGCAGGACGCGACCGAGGCGGTAGTTGGGCACCTGGCGGACGGCGTCGCCGTACGCACTGGTCCAGACCGGGGTGCCGGTCGAGATGTCCTCGCCGGTGAGCCGCTGCCACGCCGCCGCGACCTCGGCGAACGAGGGTGGGCCGGAGCGCTGCTTCGGCGTGGTGCCGCGCTCGCAGATGATCAGCCGGGTCAGGCCGTCCTCGAGGTCGCCGGCCATGACCAGGCCGCCCGGCACGGTCTCGCCGTACTTGCGCTCACGAATCCGCAGGTCCCGGACGTCGGCGAGGAACATCTCCATCGTCGCCGGGGTGCCGGGGAACTCGAAGCCCGCGCTCTTGCGCACCATGCTGCGCCCGCCGTCGCAGCCCACGACGTAGGCGCAACGCTGCCGGTAGGCGCCGCGCGGGCCGCGCAGCTCCAGCTCGACCTTCTCGGCGTCCTGGGTGAGCGAGACCAGCTCGTGGCCGCGGCGGATCTCCACGCCCTGCTCGGTGGCCCAGTCCTCGAGCACCTGCTCGGTCTGGGACTGCAGGACGGTCTTGTTGGCGAGGTGCGCGCCGTCGAGCACGCCGAGGTCCAGGGTCAGTCCGCCGAAGTGGTGGTGGGCGGTCGTCGGCAGGTCGCCGAACCGGGGCAGGAGCCCGCGCTGGTCGAACACCTCCATGGTGCGCACGGTGAACCCCAGGCCACGGGACTCTCCGGTCGGCGCGGGGAGCTTCTCCACCACGACGACGTCGACCCCGGCGAGCCGCAGCTCGCCGGCCAGCATCAGGCCTGCCGGACCGGCCCCCACGACGACGACCGCATTGTCCATGGTGTCCATGCCTTCTCCTTGACAGTAGCCAGATTCGACAGCCGAAATCGAGCTTCTTAGTTCGGGCACGCCGGGTCAATATCGGGCGATTCAGGAATATGCAAACCAAGAAATGCCCGAAATTTCACACTGGCGTGTTAGGACGCGACCTCGACCGCGGTCTTGGTGCGGGTTCGTGCCACGACGAAGCCGGCGACCACCAGGAACGTCGCGCCGACCGCCGCACCCCAGCGCAGTGCCGACGAGTCGGCCACGGCCCACAGCGCGGCGCCCGTCGCCGAGCCGAACGCGATGCCGAGCTGGCGCACCAGGTTCGACGTCGCCGACGTCAGTCCCAGCTGGTCACGCGGCGTGTTCCCCATGAGGAACACCTGCAGCTGCCCGTTGAACAGCCCGAACCCGGCGCCCACCACCGCCAGCCGCCAGAACAGGTCCCCCGGTCCCCCGCCGGCGAGCAACAGCAGCACCGCGCCCAGCGCGAGCACGCCGGCGCCGGCCACCGCGACGGGCCGGGTGCCGACCTTGTCGGCCACCATGCCGGCGCCGTAGCTCGTCGCCAGCGCCGCGATCGGGAACGCCAGCAGCACCAGCCCCGCGGTGCCGGGTGTCGTGCCGAGCCCGTGCTGCAGGAAGAACGGCAGCACGAAGATCAGCATGTTGAACCCGGTGTACACCAGCACCAGCGCCACGTGCGGGCCGAGCACCCCCCGGGTGCCGAGGAGCGCACGCACCGGCACCGCGTCCTGTCCCCGATACCACGTCGCGACGAGCGGCACGGCCACCAGCACCACGGTCAGCCACAGAGGACTCTCGGTGACCGCGAGGGAAAGCCCGACGAGGACGGCGATCGCGCCGCCGCCGAACGTGGCGGCCTCGACCAGCCACCGGCGCCTCGGCCACGTCAGCCGGTCGCCGAGGGGCAGCTGTCCTGCCGCGAGCAGCACCACGGCCACGATCGCCGGGATGGACAGGTAGAAGATCCACCGCCAGCCGAGTGCCTCGATGATCTGCCCGCCCAGCGCCGGCCCGGTCACCCCGCCGGTGGTGCCGAACAGCATGATCACGCCGAACGCCCGTGCCCGCGACGTCTGCCGTACCGCGACCGTGCCGAGCACCGCCGAGAGCGCGAGCAGCACCGTGCCGAACATGCCCTGTACCAGGCGCGCCGCGATCAGCCACCCGATCCCCGGCGCGAGCCCGGCCACCGCCGTCGCCACGGCGAACCCGGTGCAGGCCAGCGTCAGTGCGCGGCGCGTGTCGACCGCGTCCACCCAGCGGCCGGCGCACAGTCCCAACCCGATGATCGGCGCGAGGTACCCGAGCACGACCCATTGGACGAGCGAGGTGGAGGTGCCGAAGTAGTCCTCGATGGACGGCAGTGCGACGTTCACGATCGTGGCGTCCAGCTGGGCGACGAACACCGACAGCCCGGCCGCGACGACCACACCCCACCGGCTCCGCTCCACGCCTTGACTTCGCTCCACGCGTTCAACCTTTCCGATCGGGGAATTGCCGACACTTCTGGCCGAACCGCAATGTTAATGCGCGCCACCGGCGGCGCGAACTTGTTTGGACAATCTTTAGTTAGTTCTCACAGACAAAAGATGGCACGATGTGTGCCGTGAAGGAGCGGCTCCTCGCGGACCTCGACGCCCGCATCGCCCGGCACGCCGACGGTGACTCGTCAGGCGTGCTGGACGCGCGGGCGCTGGAGCTGGTCACCGAGCTGACCGCACTGGGCGAGCCGGACGCCGGCAGCCTGGTCCGCGTGGCGGCGCTGCACCTGTGCCGGTACCAGGCGCTGCCGCTGGGGTTCGGTCAGGCCGACCTGAAGATGGCGCACGAGCTGTACACGAAGCTGCACACGGTCGACCCGCGGCTGACACCGCCGCGGGTCCGGAAGCTGTTCGGGCTCGCGTCGCCCGCCGAGGGGGGCGTCGCACGGCTGCGGGAGTACGAGCGGACCGGGCAGCCACACCACCTGGAGCGGGCGATCTCGCTGTTCCGGCAGGAGGTGCTGGAGGAAGAGAGCGATCGGACGGTCGCCCTGCACAGCCTCGGGATGGCGCTGCTCCGCCGCTTCGAGCGGACCGGACAACCCGCCGACCTGGACGAGGCCATCGAGATCAGCCGGGCCGTGTCCGATGACGAGCGACTCGCCACCGAGCTGCGCGAGCGGATCACCGGCTACCTCGCTCAACGGCGCAACGTCGCCGACGGCGATTCGCCGAAGCGGGCGCGGTAGGCCGCCGCGAAGCGACCGGTGTGCGTGAAACCGTTGCGTAGAGCCACATCGATGACTCGGGTACCGCTGACCGGGTCGAGGTCGAGCAGTTCCTCGTGTGCCCGTTCCAGGCGGCGCCGGCGTACATAGGACATCGGCGACGTGCCCAGCTGCCCGCGGAACGCAGCGTGCAGCGACCGTGCGCTGACCCCCGCGAACAACGCCAGGTCCGCCACGGTCCACGGCTTCTCCGGTGCGGCGTCGACCAGCTCCACCACCCGCCGCACCACCCTCGGCGCGGGCAGCGTCCTCGCCGCGAAGATCGCGTCCGTGTAGTTGTGCCGCTGCCCGAGCAGCAACGCCGTCAGCACGCCGTGCTCGATCTCCGCCGCCAGCACCGGCGCCGGACCCGCCCTCCCGCACAGCTCCAGCGCCCGCACCATCGTCCGCACGGCCGCCACGAGCCCCTGACCACCGCCGGAGAGATTCACCGCACCCGTGAAGCGCACCGGTGACCGCAACGGAGTGTCCAGCAGGGTCCGCAAGTGCCGCTCCACCAGCCGCCTGTCGATCGTCAGCATCAGCTGGCGCAGCCCTGGCGTCCACCGCATGGTCAGGTCCTCGTGGAAGCAGAACACCGCGCCGTGCCGCGCGTCGGCGACCGCGGTGTGACCGCCGTCGTCCACGAACATCTCTCCGCCGTGGACGAAGTTGACGGTGACCAGGTCGATCGGCGGCGAGCAGCCGATCTCCACGGCCGGCCCGTACGTCGAGGACATCAGCCCGAGCCCGTTCACCGACCGGTACCGGACATCCGCCAGAAACGGGCCTTCCCGCCCCAACACGGTCATCCGGTGCGCGCAGCCGAGGAACTCCTGCGTCCGAACCCTTGCCTCGTACGGATCGTCGGTGTGGATCAACGCCGGATCGGGAATGCCTGCCGCCAGCACGGCCATACCTACGAGGATCACGATCCCGTGCCGTCAAGTCAATGCGGGAACCGGCCCCGCGGTGCACGAATCGGCTCGATGCCAGGCCATGGCACGCCTAGCGTCGCCGGGATGATGGCGCACACCGACGAACATCTCGACCTTCTCGGCGGTCGTGTCCACCTGCTCCGCGGCGGCGAGGGCCCACCGCTGCTGTTCCTGCACGCGGCCGGCGGCGCCGGGCAGTGGCACGAGTTCCACGAGCTCCTCGCCGGCCGGTTCACCGTGTACGCGCCGGACCACCCCGGCTTCGGCGGGACCGACGAGTTCGGTGAGGTCGAGGACATGAGCGACCTCGTCTACCACTACCTCGACGTCATGAACCGGCTCGGGCTGGACCGCCCGCACGTCGTCGGCGGGTCGTTCGGCGGGTGGCTCGCGGCCGAGCTGGCCGTCGCCGCACCACACGCCGTCGGGTCGTTGACGCTGCTCAGCCCCGCGGGGCTGCGGCTGCCGGAGCACCCGATCGCGGACCTGTTCCTGATGACACCCCAGCAGCTGGGCGCCGCGCTGTTCCACGACCCCGCCAAGGCCGCCGGGATGTTCCCGGCCGAGCCCACCATCGACGACATCCTGGCCGCCTACCGCGACATGTCCGCGCTCGCCCGTTTCTCGTGGTCGCCGTTCCTGTGCAACCCGAAGCTGGAACGGCGGCTGGGGCGCATCATCGCGCCGACGCGGGTGGTCTGGCCGGACGACGACCGGGTGGTCCCGATCGCGCACGGTCACCGTTACGCCGAGCTGATCGCGGGAGCCGAGCTGAAGGTGGTCGCGGACTGCGGGCACGCCATGTACTTCGAGCGCCCGGCGGAGTTCGCGGCCGCCGTCACGGAGTTCCTGACCGAGCTGACGGGAGCGAGCCGGTGAAGTTCGTCTTCTTCCACCTCATGCCCTACCCGTACCTGCCGGACGACTTCGATGAGAACTATCCCTCGCCGTCGCTCACCTTTCCCAACAAGTACTTCGACCGCGAGACAGGGAACCGGCTCTACCACCGCTACCTCGACGAGCTTGAGCACGCCGAGCGGCTGGGCTTCGACGGGATCGCCGTCAACGAGCACCACCAGACCGCCTACGGGCTGATGCCGTCGCCGAACATCATGGCCGCCGCGCTCGCCCGGCGTACGTCCAAGGCGCAGATCATGGTGCTGGGCAACGCGATCGGCATCCGCGGCAACCCGCTGCGGGTGGCCGAGGAGATCGCCATGCTCGACCACCTCAGCAACGGGCGGATCGTGTCCGGGTTCGTGCGCGGCATCGGCTGGGAGTACTTCGCGCACAGCATCAACCCGACGCGCTCCCGCAACCGGTTCAACGAGGCACACAACCTGATCATCAAGGCGTGGACGTCCGACGAGATGTTCCAGTGGATCAGCCCGAACTACGAGTACCGCTACGTCAACCTGTGGCCCCGGCCGCTGCAGGAGCCGCACCCGCCGATCTACATCCCGGGCGCGGGGAGCACCGAGACGATGAGGTTCGTCGCCGAGCGCCGGTACACGTACATGTCCGTGTACGCGCCGACGCAGGTTGTCCGCCGGTGGTTCGACGGGTACCGGAACGCGGCCGCTTCGCTCGGCTACGAGCCGGATCCGGAGAAGATCGGCCTGTCGATCCCGGTCTTCGTCGCCGACACCGACGAGCAGGCGCACCGCGAGGGCCGCGAGCAGCTGATGTGGCTGTTCCACAAGGGACTCAAGCAGGGGCCCGAGCTGATGAACCCGCCGGGGTACATGTCGCCGTCGTCGATGCGTGGCGTGCTGATGGCGGGGATGAAGCCGTTCCCGCAACTGTCCTATGAGGACCTCCTGTCCGGCGGGTACGCGGTCGTCGGCAGCCCGGAGACGGTCACCGCCCGGCTGCGCGAGCTACGCGACGAGCTGGGTTTCGGCCAGCTCATCGGGTTGTTCGCCATCGGCGGGCTGACCCACGAGCAGACGGTCCGCAGCATGGAGCTGTTCAGCACCGAGGTCATGCCAGCATTGCGCTCGGACCAGCCCGCCACCACCGGCTAGCTCACCGGTGGGCGATGGCCAGGTCGTCGAAGCTGGCGCCGGCGTTGTACACGCGTACTCCGTTGGCGCCGCTGGCATAGCTGGCGTCGGTGGCCGAGAGCTTCAGGCTGTCGTTGACGTACACCCGGATCGACGAGCCGACGGCCTCGACGCGGAGGTGGTAAGCCGTGTTCGGCAGGATGGTCATGGCCGCCGACGCCAGTGGCGTCCAGCCGTTGTTCGCCTTGCCGAGCAGCACGCGGCCCGCGGTGGTGATCCCGGCGTAGTAGCCCTGGTAGCTGTCCGCGCCCGTGGCCGCCCCGGTCACGCGGAACACCACGCCTGCGTCACCGCCGCCGGTCCGCGGTGTGACGGTCGCGTCGTAGGCGAGGTCGCCGAAGTTGGTTTCCAGCAACGCCTTTCCGCCCAGCGACGACGTCGTCGTGTAGCTGTTCGAGGACGCGGACCACGAGCCGCCGTAGGTCTTCCAGCTGATCGCGTTGCCGTCGTTGAAGTTGTCCTTCACCAGCATCGTGACGGGCTTGATCGTGCCGTCGGGGTTGAAGTACATCCGGTCGTAGCTGACCTGCCGCTGGTTGGCGTCGGTCAGGTTGAGCGGCCTGCGGTGGTAGAAGATGTACCAGGTGTCGGTGCCGGGGAGGTTGAGCACGGAGTTGTGTCCGGATCCCCTTGCCACGGCCGAGTCCTGGCTCAGCACCTTGTCGATCCGGCGGAACGGCCCGGTCGGCGAGTCGGACATCGCGTAGGAGACCGCGTAGTTCGGCCCGGTCCAGCCGCCCTCGGACCACATGAGGTAGTACTTGCCGTTCCGCTTGAACATCTGCGGGCCCTCGACGTAGTTCTGCGGCGTGATCTCCTTGAACCGGGTCCCGTCCGCGAAGGTGCCGAGGCTCGTCATGTCCGCGTTCAGCTTGACGACGTTCGAATGCCCCCAGCCGCCGTAGTACATGTACGCCTGGCCGTCGGAGTCGATGAACACGTCCTGGTCGATGGGCTGCGCGCCGTTGTAGAACTGGCCGATCAGCGGCCTGCCGATCGCGTCGACGTACGGACCCTCGGGCCGGTCGGCGACCGCGACGCCGATGCCGCCGAGTTGGCTGTTGTCCTGGATGTCGTTGGCGGCGAAGTACAGGTAGTACTTGCCGTTGCGTGTGATCGGCGCGGGCGCCCAGACGGCCTTGCGCGCCCAGGACACGTTGGCGACCGTGAGCACGTTCGGGTGCCTGGTCCAGTGGACGAGGTCCGTCGAGGAGAAGGCGTCGAGATAGGTCTGTTCCTCGTACACCCGCGACGAGGTCGGGAACACCCAGTACTCGTTGTCGTAGATCGCGACATCCGGGTCGGCGTACCACCCGTCCACGAACGGGTTGCCCGCCTCGGCGGTCGAGTAGTCGGGTATCCGGTGGTGTCCTGACGGTTCGGCCGCGGCGACGCCGCTGGCCACCAGGCCGATCAACACTGCCGCGATCACGCTGTGTGCTCTCAACGTCCTTGTCCAATCAGCAGGGGGCGAAACACGACCGGACACCGGTTTTTACATCGTTGTAAAACTGTTCCCCCGATCTCACCACGCGGTGGCGGCCGATGTCCAGATCTGCGAGAAAGTCAAGCCCCTGAACGAATTCGTGGTTAGCTGGGTGTCGTGGAGGACGGCGAGTCGGCGCACTACTGGCGGCATCCGGCCGTGCCAGGCGTCGACCTGATGCGGGCCCGGTTCGTGCGGCACGGGTTCGCGCGGCACACGCACGAGACGTTCGCGCTGGGTGTGGTGCGGACCGGCACCTCGGACCTGTGGGTCGGCGGGGTGCGGCACGTGATCTCGACCGGCGGGGTCGTGCTGCTCAACCCGGATGTGGTGCACACCGGCGGCCCGGTCGACGACGTCGGCTGGGCGTACCGGGTGTTCTATCCGAGCGTCGACGTGGTGGCCGCCGCGACCGGCTGCCCGGACCCCTGGTTCACGCGGCCGATCGTCGCCGACCCGGCCGCCGCCGCCGTCCTCGGACAGGCCCATCTGGCGGCGGAGTCGGCGGACCGGCTCGCGTCGGAGACACTGCTGTCGACCGCGCTTTCCCTGCTGTGGCAAGGATATGGCGGCGGGCGACGCGTGGCTCCGGCGGCAGGCGGCGCTCGCGAGGCAGCGGCGGCGCGCGACATCCTGCACGCGCGGGCGGTCGACCCGCCGAGCCTCGGCGAGCTGGCGGCGATGGTCGGCACGAGCCGGTACGCGCTGCTGCGTGCGTTCCGCGCGCGGTACGGGTTGCCGCCGCACGCGTACCTCAACCAGCTGCGTGTCCGCCGGGCGCGGACGTTGCTGGACGAGGGTGTGCCTGCCGCGGCCGTCGCGGTCGCCGTGGGGTTCGCCGACCAGTCGCACCTGTCACGGCATTTCCGGCGGCTGGTCGGGCTCGCGCCCGGGCGGTACCAGCGCAATAACGTACAAGCTCGGGGCGGCACGGGCTCCTAGCCTCGCGGCATGGAACCCGACCGGCAGACCAGGCAGGCGTGGACCGCGGCGACGACCGCGTTCGTCGAGGACTTCGTGGCGGGGTTGGAAGACGCGCCGGCGAGCGGGCACGACGCGCCGGTGCCGACGGAGCTGCTCGCCCCGCCGCCCGACGGTCCCGGCGAGTTCGGCGACCTGCTGGCCCGGTTCGGCGACGCCGCGAGCCGGGCGATCGAGTGCGCCGGGCCGCGGTACTTCGCGTACTTCCCCGCGGGTGGGCTGTACAGCTCGGTGCTGGCGGAGTTCCTGTCCCAGACGGTCAACCGGTACACCGGGATCGCGGCGCCGGCGCCCGCGTTCGCGGCGATGGAGCACAGTGTCCTTCGCTGGCTGTGCGACGTGTTCGAGCTGCCGGCGGACGCGGGCGGGCTGTTCACGTCCGGCGCGTCGATCGCGACGCTGGCGGCGCTGCATGCCGCGCGCGAGGACCGGCTGGGTGGCCCGGACCCACGCGGCGCGCTGTACGTCACCGAGCAGGCGCACTACTGCGTGGCCAAGGCGGCGCGGATCGCCGGCCTGACCGCCGACCAGCTCCGCGTGGTCCCCGTCGACGCCTCGCTGCGCCTGGATGTCAACGCGGCCGCGTCGATGATCGCCCGCGACCGCGCCGCGGGTCTTCGCCCGTTCCTGCTGGTCGGCACCGCCGGCACGACGAGCACCGGCACGGTCGACCCGCTGGCGGACGCCGGTGAGCTGGCCCGCCGCGAGGACATGTGGTTCCACGTGGACGGTGCGTACGGCGGCGCGTTCCAGCTGACGGCACGCGGCCGGGAAATCCTCACCGGGATCACGGGCGCGGACTCGATCACGCTGGACCCGCACAAGAGCATGTTCCTGCCGTTCGGCACCGGCGTCCTGCTGGTGCGCGACCAGGCGCTGCTGCGCGCCGCCCACGCCGCGACCGGCGACTTCCTGCTGGACTTCGAGCGCGACACGTGGCCGGACCCCGCGGACCTCGGTCCGGAGCTGACCCGTGGGTACCGCGGCCTGCGGCTGTGGCTACCGCTGCACCTGCACGGCGTGGACGCGTTCCGCCGCGAGCTGGACGAGAAGCTCGACCTGACCGCGCAGGCGCACCAGGCACTGTCGGCGGACCCTCAGCTGGAGGTGCCGCTCGCCCCGGACCTGAGCGTGACGGTGTTCCGCTCCCCCGCCGGCGACGAGGCCACCGAGCGGTTGCTGTCCCGGATCAACGGCACGCGCCGGGCATACCTGTCGAGCACCCGGGTGGACGGCCGGCACACCATCCGCCTGTGCGTGCTGAGCTTCCGCACCCACAAGTCCCATGTGGACGAGGTGCTGGAGATCATCCGGCACGCGGCGCCCTGAAGGACCCCTTCAGGGCATCAGCCGTCCCGAAGTCCTTCAGGGCAGGTTGCCGAGGTCGCGGAGCTTGGCCACGACGTCGTCGAAGCGGTCCTTCGGCAGGGCCGCGCCCTCGCGGCGGACCTCCTCCGCCTCATAGCGCAGCAGGCGGTCGGCGTTGGCGAAGCTCTCCCGCTCCTCGCGGTCCCAGTCGCCGGCGCCGACCGACACCCACTCGTCCGCGTCGCGCTTGTGCTCCGGGTTCTTGCTGCTCAGCGGCACCGCCAGTAGCCGCTTGTGCGAGCCGTCGGCGTAGCCGATGACGAGCACCGGCCGGTCCTTCCCCATCGTCGGGTCGTCCTC
>Ga0307502_10000323_pt1 | contig 12757 bp, 13 predicted proteins | sample 16_S_MG_FD_201364 | JGI IMG/M metagenome (GOLD analysis project Ga0307502, IMG submission 201364) | Soil microbial communities from Populus trichocarpa stands in riparian zone in the Pacific Northwest, United States - 16_S | ecosystem: Environmental > Terrestrial > Soil > Riparian zone > Trees... | reverse complement strand
CACAGCCCGTCGCCACCAACCCGCAACTCGGTGTGCGTGAACGCGGGACTCGCGGGTGCCCAACGCGCGACTCGCGGGTGCTGAAGACGCGACTCGCGGGTGCTGAACGCGCGACTCGCGAGGGTTAGGGGAGCTGTTCTTCGTGTAGTTCGGTCAGGTGTTGGAGCATGCGGCGGTGGTCTGCCGGGGAGATCGTGGTCCAGGGGTCGGTGCCTTCCTCGGCGCGGCGGACCTGGAGGTAGCGGCCGTCCGCGGTGTCGAAGAAGCTGATCACGCGGGCGGCGCGGATGCGGCGGCCCCACTTGTCGCGGACCGCGCTGCCGTACTGGCCCCGGTTGACGATGTCGCCGATCATCTCGGCCAGGGCCTTCGCGTCGATGTCGCGGACGCCGCGGTTGCGCAGCGACACCGCCAGCTCCTCCTGCCTGGTCGCCTCCGCGGCGGCCGCGGTGAAATCGGCCGTCGGCAGGGTGATCGACTGGCCAGGGCCGGCCGGCAGGGGCGGCAGCACCGACAGCGCGAAGCGGGGCAGGCCCGTGGCGTCGGCGCCCTGTAGCCGCAACGTGGCGGCGGCACCGTCGGCCATGCCACCTGCCCGGCCGGCCGCCGCACTGCCTGCCGTACCGGCCGCCGGACTGCCTGCTGCACCGCCCGCCACCCCGCCTGCCACACCGCCCATCGGACTGCCTGCTGCACTGCCCGCCGCACTGGCCGCCACCCCGCCTGCTGCACTGGCCGCCGGACTGCCTGCTGCACTGCCCGCCACACCGCCCGTCGGACTGCCCGCCGGGCGGAAGAGGGTCGCCAGCACCGCCTCGTCGCCTGTCGCGGCCACCAGTACGCGTAGTTCGCCGCCGACCCACAGGCGGCCGTCGATCTCGCGGTCCGGGCGGCGCAGCAGGTTCAGCAGCCGGAGGAGCAGCGGGTGCGGGTCCACCGGCGTGCCGAGCCCACGCCTGGCCAGCCCGTCCCACACCCAACGCACGATCCGCTTGCGTTCCTCGTCCGTCTTGCCAGGGGACGGGACCTTCAGCACCAGCGGCATCTGATCGACGCCGTAGAAGTGCTCCCACAGCACGTCGAACTCGAGTGCGCTGATCTCCACCGGGTCCGTCTCGACAGCGCCAAGGGTCATGCGGTGATTATCGGCCGCCCTCGCCGATCACGTTGGGCGGCAGCTGGTGTTCCTCGTCCATGATCGACACGGACTCGGTGACGCCGTCGTCGACGGAGTCCTCCCGCAGGTCGAAGCGGCGCTTCGGGGCCTGGCCGGGCACCGGGTCCTCGTTGTCGGCGAACCACTGGCTCGACCCGATGGCGTCCATGCCGAACCGGCGCATCCCCAGCTTCTCCTGCGCGCCCATCGGCGCGCCGCCCGTGGGCGCCATCGGCGCGCCCGCCCCGGGATGCGTGCCGGCCGCCGCCTGCTGGGCCGCGGCCGCCTGTTGGGCCTGCTGCTGCAGCTCGTGTGCGGGGGTGCCGCCGAGTCCCGCCTTGGCGCCGGGCACGTGGGACCCGCTGTTGCCGGGATTGGCGTTGACCACGTTGCCCCGCCGCGGCGTGTTCTCCTCGCCACGTCCGCCGCCACCACCACCGCCGCCGCCGGAGACGAGGAACGGGTCGTTCGAGGCGCCGGTCATCCTGCCGGGACCGGGCAGCCCCGAGCGCTGCCCACGGCGCGGCTCGTCGTACTCCGCGGCCTGGCCGTAGGTGTTGTGCTGCCCGCCCCGACCGCCGCGGTTGTCCTGATGCCGGTCGTCGTGCCGCCGGCCGCCGACCAGGCCGGACGCGATGGTCAGGCCGAGGCCGAGCAGCCCACCGCCCTGGCCCTGGTGCATCCCGGTGTTCGGCAGCAGCGACTCGGGCCGGTGGAACCTCGGCAGCGCGTCGGTGGTCGCGTTCGTGCTGGTCTCGTAGGCCGTCATGACCTCGACGGCCTTCTCCTCCGCCGACGAAGCGGCCGCCTCGGCGGGCTCGGCGTCGGTCTGCGTCTGGAGGACCTGGACCGCCGGTGCGACGGTCGGGTCCGGCGCCGTGGCCGGCACGCCGCCGGGCTGCGGCATCTCGGCGCGGGCCTTCGCGATGTGGCTCGCCTGGTCCTCGACCGACGTCCGCATGGTCGACGCCGAGGTGCCGGCAGTGCCGGCCCACGCCACGGTCGTCGACAGCCGGTCGTACGCGGCGCCCGCGGCGCGGCCGGTCCAGCCGCTGCCGGTCAGGTCGAGCGCCTTCTGCAGGTCCTGGCTGATCTCGGTGAGGGTCGAGGCGATCTCGGCCCAGCGGCGCGACGGCTCGGCGGACGCCGTGGCGCCCGGTCCGTCGTGCAGCATCTTGTACAGGTCCTCGTGGGAGTAGCCGCGCCAGCGAGTGCCGTCCGTGGGAGCGGGGTTCGTCACCGGTGCCCCTCTCAGCCCTGGCCGGCGCCGCCGGCACCGGACACGTCGTCGTCGGTCTTCTTGTACTGGTTGGCCGTCGCGTCGAGGTTCTGCACCGCGGCGTCGAGTTGCTCGCGGTAGACACGCAGCAGGTCGACCGCGGCGTCGTCGTCGCCGTCGACCGCGCGGTCGTTGAAGATCTCCGTCGCGCCGAGGCTCACCGGGTCCTGCGCCCATGAGGCGACGCGGATGTCCTGGCCTGCCAGCTCGAGTTGGCGGTCCACCTGGGCGAGCGCGTTCGCGAACGCGCCACGCAGGCCGGGCACCGCGTCCGGATCGACTCGCAGGATGTCGTTCTGGCCACCCCCGTCGCCCTGTTTCCCCGCCACTTAGCAACCCTCCCAGCCGGTTTCCTGTGGTCGATCAACCATAGCCAATCCGAATGATCGGATTCGATGGTTCACGGGGATTTCGTGAGATCTTTTGCAGGAATGTTCCGGATGGCTCACGCCGTTCGTCGGGTTGCCAGCCCTCTAGTACCGCCCGTACCGCGTTCCGCGCGGGCGACCCCGGCCGCCACCCTGCCACCGGTTGCCGCCGCCGCGGCTGGCGATCAGGAAGATGAACAGGAACGGCAGGAAGAAGTAGATGTGGAAGGCGATGAAGGCGCCGGCCACCAGCGCGATCACGGCGATCGGTGCCGCGACCGGGATGAATTTCTCGGCGAACGTCCGCTCCCGCCGCACGGGCGCGGGTCCGACCCCCGGGTGGGGCTGACCGAACGTGGGCTTGGGCTCCGGCAGGTCGCCGAACAGGCCGAGCAGCTCACCCCGCGTCTTGGCGGTGACGATCTTGGCGGACCGCTCCCCGTACTCGTCGATGTCCAGCCGGCCGGCTGTCATGTGCTCGTTGAGCTTGCCGAGGGCGTCCTCGCGCTCGGAGTCACTGATCCGGATTTCCGACGGCTGGTACTCGCTCACCCTTCGATCGTACGTCCGTAATCGAGTAATCAGCCGTGACGTTTGTCGTGACCTGAGGACCCTCTCAGTGTTCGACTGCCTCGCTCCGCTCGGCGCTTCGCGGGCCTGTACCCGGCGTCTTCCCTCCTGCGCGCGGAGGCCCCGGGCTCGTTCCTCGCCGGGCCTCCGTGCTCGTCAGTCCAGACGCCGGCGGCCCGCTCAGTCCTTCAGCTCACACAAAACCGAGCCCTGCGTGACCGTCTCACCCACCGCGACCGCCAGACCCGTCACCGTGCCGGCCTTGTGGGCGGTCACCGGGTTCTCCATCTTCATGGCCTCGAGCACCACGACCAGGTCACCCGCCGCGACCGTCTGGCCGTCCTCGACCGCGATCTTCACGATCGTGCCCTGCATGGGCGCGGCCACCGAGTCGCCCGAGGTCGTGGCCGTCTTGCCGCCGGCCCGCTTGCGTGGCTTGGCCGCGGCCGCCTTATGCGCGCCCCCGCCGCCGACGGACAGGCCGCCCGGCAGCGACACCTCCAGCCGCCGCCCGCCTACCTCGACCACCACGCTCTGCCGCTCCTCCGGCTCCGGCAGCTCGTCGGTGGCCACGAACGGCTCGATCGTGTTGTCGAACTCCGTCTCGATCCACCGCGTGTGCACGGAGAACGACTTGCCATCACCCACATAGGCGGGGTCGCGCACGATCACCCGGTGGAACGGCAGCACCGTCGCCATGCCCTCGACGACCATCTCGTCCAGCGCCCGCCGGGACCGCTCCAGCGCCTCCTCGCGGGTGGCGCCGCTGACGATCACCTTGGCCAGCAGCGAGTCGAACTGCCCGCCGATCACCGTGCCGGACTCGACACCCGAGTCCACCCGCACGCCCGGCCCGTCCGGCGCCACGAACCGCGTCACCACTCCCGGCGCCGGCAGGAAGTTACGCCCCGCGTCCTCGCCGTTGATCCGGAACTCGATCGAGTGACCGCGGGGCGTCGGGTCCTCGTCGAACCGCAGCTTCTCGCCGGCGGCGATGCGGAACTGCTCACGCACCAGGTCCATCCCGGCCGTCTCCTCCGACACCGGGTGCTCGACCTGCAGCCGCGTGTTGACCTCGAGGAACGAGATCGTGCCGTCCGTGCCGACCAGGTACTCGACCGTGCCGGCGCCGGAGTAGCCGGCCTCCTTGCAGATCGCCTTGGCCGAGGAGTGGATCGACGCGCGCTGCTCGTCGGTGAGGAACGGCGCGGGGGCCTCCTCGACCAGCTTCTGGTGCCGGCGCTGCAGCGAGCAGTCGCGGGTGCCGACCACGATCACGTTGCCGTGCTGGTCGGCAAGGACCTGCGCCTCGACGTGCCGCGGGTGGTCGAGGTACCGCTCGACGAAGCACTCGCCGCGCCCGAACGCCGAGACCGCCTCCCGGACCGCCGAGTCGAACAGCTCGGGGATCTCCTCCATCGTGCGCGCGACCTTGAGCCCGCGGCCGCCGCCGCCGAACGCGGCCTTGATCGCCACCGGCAGCCCGTGCTCCTCGGCGAACGCGATGATCTCCTCCGGCCCGTCGACCGGCTCCTTGGTGCCGGGCACGAGCGGCGCGCCGGCGCGGGTGGCGATGTGCCGGGCGGTGACCTTGTCACCGAGATCGCGAATGGCCTGCGGGCTCGGCCCGACCCACGTCAGGTCGGCGTCGATCACCGCCTGGGCGAAGTCCGCATTCTCGGAGAGGAAGCCGTAACCCGGATGGACGGCATCCGCGCCCGCGCGGGCCGCCGCGTCGAGCAGCTTGTCGATGTTGAGGTAGCTCTCCGCCCCGGTCGAGCCCCCCAGTGCGAACGCCTCGTCGGCCAGCCGCACGAACGGTGCGTCCCTGTCGGGGTCCGCATAGACAGCCACGCTGGTCAGCCCGGCATCCTTGCACGCGCGGATCACCCGAACGGCGATCTCACCCCGGTTGGCGACCAAGATCTTGTTCAGACGGGGCACGCCCACACTCTCCCTTGACGAGGCGGCAAACTGGTCAGTAACCAAGGAGTCTACGGACACCCTGAGCCACTGGGGACCGGAGAGCAACCAAGCTCACGGGAGTGAGGGATGCGAATGGCACGGCAGGGGAGGCCGTGGGCGGTCGTGATCACGATCGCCGTGTCCGCGCTGGTCGCGGCCGGTGCGCTGGCCACATCGGCGACGCTGCGGCACCGCGACACGGCCAGCGCCACCACGGACGAGACGACGCCGCCCCCCACCTCCGGCGTCGGCGTCGACGGCTGCAAGCTCGAGCCGTGCACGGTGCTCGCGACGGCACAGGTCGGCGGCACCGCGGTCGACCTGGTGGCCGACCGGGACGGCCGGTCCGGCCGCCTGCGCATCGGCGGCGCCGGCGCGAGCAAGGTCGTCGAGGCGACGATCACCAGCATGGGCGCGGCGCTGACCCCGGACTCGCTGCAGTGCGTGGCCGACACCCTGTCCGCCTGCCTGCTGCGCGGCAGGTCCGGCGACGGCATGGTCGGCCAGGTGGTCGCCGGCCGGTCGGCCGCGTGGAGCGAACTGAGCCAGCCGTTCCTGTCCGACGCCGGCTACCTGGCCCTCGCCCAGGTCACCCCGGACCCCGGCCCGGAGATCCTCGTCGCCCAGCGCCGCTGCCAGACGGGCCAGGACTGCTCGGCCACGGCCGTGTTCTTGCGGGTCTACAACCTGCGCAGCCAGGACCTGGGCTGCACCCGCGACTACTCCCGCGTCGAGTCGCTACCGGCGACCCTGCGGACGGCCGACCTCAACCCGGCGAACTGCGGTACCTAGCTCGTCCGCCTCCCCGGATTTTTTGAGTGTTGGTTGCGTTCCGGCGATGGTGCGGGTGTGGAGGTGGATGGTGGCTGGGTGCCGTCACGTTCCCCTGAGGTAACTGCTGCTCAGGCGCGGACTCATACAAAGATCCAAGGCGCTAGCGCCACAGGTCGATGACCGCGACGTCCACTTCTCGCAGTAGGCGGCGGGTCAGTGGCAGGCTGATGCCGATCACGCTGGACGGGTCGCCGTCCATGCCGTCGACGAACCAGCCGCCGTAGCCGTCGAGTGTGAAGCCGCCAGCCACCGACAGCGGCTCGCCGGTCGAGACGTACGCCGCCAGCTCCTCGGCGCTCGGCTTGCCGAACCGGATCGTCGTGCTCACCGTGCCCGTCGCGGCCGCCGTGACGGCGCCGTCCCGGACCCGCAGCACCGCGTGCCCGGTCAGCAGCTCCCCGGTCCCGCCGGCCATCCGTTCCCAGCGCTCCACGGCCCGCTCCGGCGTCCCCGGCTTGCCGACCAGCTGACCGCCCTGGAACAGCATCGAGTCGCAGCCGACGACCACCGCGTCCGTGTGGTCGGGGGCGACGACGCGTGCCTTGGCCTCGGCGAGCGTCGCGACCGTCCGCGCGGGACCGGCGTCCGCCGGCAGGCCGGCGATGATCGCGTCCTCGTCCACACCGGACACCTGGACCAGCGGGTCGATACCGGCGTTGCGGAGCACCATCAGGCGCGCGGGTGACTGTGAGGCGAGCACGAACTGCACGTCACGGGACTCTAAGGCACCCGATCACGCACCCGCGTGCGGATCCCCGTCGCCGCGACGATGCCAAGCAACAGCACCGCGATCGGCAGCATCAGGCTGGCCTTCGCGGCGACGGTGAACCCGTTGTGGAAGACCTCGGTGACGATCCGGCGCACGATGTCGGCCGTGTCCGGGTCCAGGTCCGACGGCAGGGGCGGACGGGACGTGTCGAACTGGCTCGGCGTGTTCGCGGCCTCGGTGATCCGCTGGACGAACTCCTCCCGGTACCGCACGGGCAGGCGTTCCGCGTACTGACGGGCGGCGTCCGGCACCGCGAACGCGACGCCCAGCTGCAGCACGAGCCCGGTCGCCGCGCTGCCGAGCACCCCGCCGACCTGCCGGGCCGTGTTGTAGACACCGGACGCGGCGCCGGCGAGCGAAGGCGGCATGCCCGAGGTCGCGGCCGTGGTCAGCGGCGAGAACACGAACCCGATGCCCAGGCCGGCGACCGCGAGGCCGGGGATGAGCGTGGCGGGGTCGGTGTCCGGCGCGGCCTGGTAGACGAGCATGCCGACGGCCGCGGCGAGTGTCGCGAACCCGGCGATGATCAGGTTCCGTGCGCCGATCCGGTGCCACACCGCGCCCGAGATGCCCGAGGCGAGGGCGGCGGTGACCGCCATGGGCAGCGCGAGGACGGACGAGGCCAGCGCGGTCAGGCCGAGGACCGTCTGCAGGTAGAGGACCAGGGGGAGGAACATGCCGGTCATCGCGAAGCCCATGGCCGCGTGGGCGAGGTTGACGTAGGTGAAGGTCGGGTTCCGGAACAGCTCGTTCGGCACGAGCGGTTCCTTGGCCCGGACCGTGACCTGCCGGTACACAAAGGCGGCGAGCAGCACGAGCCCCACCACCAGGATGTGCACGATCGTGACCGGGCCGGCGACCGCGCCCCAGTGGTAGTGCTGGCCGTTCTGGACGCCGAAGACGAGGAGCAGCAGGCCGGCGGCGCAGAGCAGCGTGCCGGCGGGGTCGAACCGCAGCGCCCGCCGCGGCTGCCAGTTCGGCAGGGCGACGGCGGCGATCAGCAGGCTGATGACCCCGATCGGAATGTTGATGAGGAAGATCCACTGCCACCCGACGTTCTCGACCAGCAGCCCGCCGAACACCGGTCCGGCAAGCGTGGCGACGCCGGCGACCGAACCCCAGACGGAGATCGGCACACCCCGCTTCTCCGGCGGGAACAGCCGGGTGATGAACGACAGCGTCTGCGGTGTCATGAGCGCCGCGCCGAGCCCCTGGAGGGTGCGCGCGGCGATCAGCTCGCCTGCCGTCGTCGAGAGCCCGCTCCAGGTGGAGGCGGCGGTGAAGGCGACGAGCCCGGCCATGAGGACGGTCTTGGGCCCGAACCGGTCCCCGAGCCGCCCGGTGATCAGCAGCGGGACCGTGTTGGCCAGCAGGTAGACGCTGTTGACCCACACGACCTCGTTGAGGTTCGCGTGCAGGTCGGTGAGCATCGTGGGGATCGCGACCGTGACGATGGTCGAGTCGAGCATGATCATGAAGAAGCACGCGCAGAGCGCCCACATGGCTGTCCAGGGGCTCCGCATGGATGCAGTGTGTCAGCCGGTCCCGGCCGACTTGTCGTGGGCGGCGACGGGTGGTGAGGATGGGGGCATGCGGCACTCCGAACGCGCTGTGGTGCAGTTGCCCACCAGCGCCAGTGGCAACCGGTTGTGCCGGCACGGCGTGACCGGCGGGTGCAGCCGGTGGTGCTCGTACAAGCTCTTCACCAAGGTGGTCATCTGCACGGTCCTGGTGCTGGCCCTGATCTGCGGCGGCGTGTGGCTCACCGGCGCCGATGGCCACCAACGGATCCACACCGTCCTGTACGGCCTCGGCCTCTACCTGGCGGTCGTGCTGCCCGGCATCGCGTTCCTGAACAGCCGCGAACGGGACTGAGCCAACTTTTCGGCGCCCGGCGGCGTCTTACAGGTGTGAAAACGATCAAGAGATTGCTTTCGGTGGTGGTCATCGGTGTGTGCGCGGCCTTGGGGTCTGGGGTGACGGCGGCCGCGACGCCCGGCGGGCTGCCCCCGTTCACGGCGACCGTCAACCCGGTCACCGCAGAACAGTTGGGTCTGAGCTGGCACGAAGGATGTCCGGTCGGCCCGGACGAGCTGCGCCTGGTGCGGATGAGCGTCCTCGGCTTCGACGGCAGGGTCTACCGCGGTGAGCTGGTCGTGGCCGCCGCCGTGGCGAGGGAAGTCGTGGCCACGTTCGCCGAGCTGTACTACCACCGCTACCCGATCGAGCGCATGGTCACCGTCGACAAGTACGACGCGGACGACGACGCGTCCATGGCCGCCAACAACACGTCGGCGTTCAACTGCCGCGCGATCACCGGCGGCACGGCGTGGTCCAACCACTCGTACGGCCGGGCCATCGACATCAACCCGGTCCAGAACCCGTACATCTCCGGAAGCGGCACCGTCTACCCACCGAACGGCGCCCCGTACACCGACCGCACCAGGACCGACCCCGGCCTGATCCACGCCGACGACGCGACCGTCCGCGCGTTCGAACGTCGTGGCTGGGACTGGGGCGGCTACTGGGACACCCCGATCGACTACCAGCACTTCGAGAAGCCCTGAAGTAAGCCCTGAAGTCGTGTGCTCGCGCGTCGATCCCCTCGCAGGCGCGCGAGCACGCTTTTCAGCGCGGGAACCCCGACGTGCGCCACGCGCCCGGGCCGTGGGCCAGCGGCTCGCGCACCATGGCCCGCCGGTCCGCCCACGCCGACCGCGGCCGCGCCGGCTCCTCCTCGTCACCGGCCCCCAACGCCGAGACCACCGCCACCAGCGCGGCGACCTCCTCGTCCGTCGGGTTTCCCTTGACGATCCGCAGATGTGGGCTCATAGGGGGATGTTCCCGTGCTTCTTGGGGGGCAGGGTCTCTCGCTTGTCACGCAGCAGCCGCAGCGCCCGGGCCACGTGCCCGCGTGTGTGCGACGGCGGGATCACCGCGTCCACGTACCCGCGTTCGGCCGCCACGTACGGGTTGTACAGCGTGTCCTCGTACTCCTGCTGCAACCGTGCCCGCAGCGCGTCCACGTCCTCGCCGCTGTCCGCCGCGTTCGCGAGTGTCTTGCGGTGCACGATGTTCGCCGCGCCCTGCGCGCCCATCACCGCGATCTGGGCCGTCGGCCACGCCAGGTTCATGTCCGCGCCGAGGTGCTTGGACCCCATCACGTCATACGCGCCGCCGTACGCCTTACGCGTGATCACCGTGACCTTCGGGACCGTCGCCTCGGCGTACGCGTAGATCAGCTTCGCACCGCGGCGGATGATGCCGTTCCACTCCTGGTCCGTCCCCGGCAGGAAGCCGGGCACGTCGACGAAGGTCAGCACCGGCACGTTGAAAGCGTCGCACGTCCGCACGAACCGTGCCGCCTTCTCCGATGCGTTGATGTCGAGGCACCCAGCGAACTGCGTGGGCTGGTTCGCCACGATCCCGACCGCGTGGCCATCGAGCCGGCCGAAGCCGCACAGGATGTTCGGCGCGAACATGGCGTGCACCTCGAGGAACTCCCCGTCGTCGACGACGCGGGTGATCACCTCGTGCATGTCGTACGGCTGGTTCGGCGAGTCCGGCATCAGCGTGTCCAGCTCGGTGTCGGACTCCGACACGTTCGCGGCGACCGAGCCTTCCTCGGCGAGTCCTGGGAACACCGGCGGGTCCGACATGTTGTTCGACGGCAGGTACGACAGCAGCTCCTTGACGTACGCGATGGCGTCGTCCTCGTCCGCGCCCATGTAGTGGGCGTTGCCGGACTTCGTGTTGTGCGCCCGCGCCCCGCCAAGCTCCTCGAACCCGACGTCCTCGCCGGTCACCGTCTTGATGACGTCCGGGCCGGTGATGAACATGTGCGAGGTCTGGTCGACCATCACCACGAAGTCGGTGATCGCGGGGGAGTACACGTGCCCGCCCGCGTTCGCGCCCATGATCAGCGAGATCTGCGGGATCACCCCGGACGCGCGTGTGTTGCGCATGAAGATCTCGCCGTAGAGCCCCAGCGAGACGACGCCCTCCTGGATGCGCGCGCCGCCGCCCTCGTTGATGCCGATGATCGGCCGGCCGGTCTTGACCGCCAGGTCCATCACCTTGACGATCTTCTCGCCGTACACCTCGCCGAGCGCGCCGCCGAACACGGTCACGTCCTGGCTGAACACGCACACCGGGCGCCCGTCGATGGTGCCGTGCCCGGTCACCACGCCGTCGCCGTAGGGCCGGTTCTTCTCCAGGCCGAAGTTCGTGGACCGGTGCCGCGCCAGCTCGTCAAGCTCGACGAACGAGCCGGGGTCCAGCAACGCGTCGATCCGCTCGCGGGCAGTCTTCTTGCCCTTGGCGTGCTGCTTGGCCACGGCCCGCTCGGACCCGGCGTGCACCGCCTCGTCGCTGCGCCGGTACAGGTCGGCGAGCTTGCCCGCGGTCGTGTGGATGTTCGTCTCGCCGGTCGGCACCTGCCCCAGTGGCTCGGTCGCACTGCTCATGGTCGGGAGCCTAGTCACGGGTGACTCCCGGTAAGTTCACGTATGTGACCGAGAACAAGCTGGATGTGCTGGCCCTGCGTGAGCAGCTCGTCGCGCCGAACGGTCCCTACGCGGCGCTGGACGTGGTGGACACCACCGGCTCGACGAACGCCGACCTGATGTCCGCGGCCGGGCAGGGCGCGGCCGACCACACCGTCCTGCTCGCCGAGCACCAGAACGCCGGCCGGGGTAGAAGGTCACGCACCTGGGTGTCACCCGAAGGGACGGGGATCTACCTCTCCGTACTGGTCCGCCCCGCCACCGTGCCCGCCGAGCGGCTGGGCACGCTCGGCATGGTCGCGGGCCTCGCGCTCATGCACGCCGCCCGCGAGACGGCCGGGATCGAGGCGTCCCTGAAGTGGCCGAACGACCTGCTCGTCGGCGCCGACCGGAAGAAGGCCGCTGGCGTGCTGTCCGAGGTCGCGCCCGGTCAGGGGGCGGTCGTGGGGGTCGGCCTGAACGTCACCTCCTTGCCCGATGCCGAACCGGGGCCCGGTGGACTGCCGCCCGGCTCGTTCGCGGAGGCGGGCGCGTCGAACACCGACCGCACGGAGATCGCGGCCAGCTTCCTGCGCGCGTTCGCCGAGTTCGAGGCTGTCTGGCGCCAGTCGGACGGCGACGTCGCCCGTTCGGGTGTCCTGGCCGGTTACCGGGAGACATGCGGCACGATCGGCCAGCGCGTCCGCGTCGAAGTGCCGGAGAACCCGCCGCTGACCGGCGTGGCGGTGGACGTCGACGAGGACGGGCGCCTGCTGCTCAAGCTGGACGACGGCACCCCGCATGCCATCTCGGCCGCCGACGTCGTGCACCTGCGGGCGGACTGAGCGGGTCCTTCAGGGCAACGGGTTGGTCGTCTTTGCGGGTCAGCCCCCGCGGACGTGCGCCACGCCGGTACGGTTACCCGCGACACCATCGGCGAGGCGTTTTATTCGGGAGGACGCCGTGGCTTACCCAGATGACCTGCTCAGTGAGGGCGAACACGTCATCATCCACAAGCATTCGCACTGGAAGATGCTGCTCGTCCCCTATCTGGTTCTGATCGTCACGGTCGGTGTGGGCATCTGGCTCGCGATCCTCGTGAAGGACCAGTCGTGGAACCTAATCGGCTGGATCGCGATCGGCGCCGTGGCGCTGATCCTCCTGGTCTGGCTGTTCTTCATCCCATTCATCCGCTGGCGCACCACGCACTTCATCGTCACGACCGACCGCGTCATGGCGCGCGAGGGCGTGATCAACCGGCAGGGCATCGACATCCCGCTCGGCCGCATCAACAGCGTGCGCTTCGAGCACGGCCTGCTCGACCGGATCTTC